>ENA-OOZT01000085-OOZT01000085.1-human-gut-metagenome-genome-assembly--contig:-NODE-85-length-82270-cov-7.399854_pt1 | contig 82270 bp, 63 predicted proteins | sample MGYA00241192_ERZ501407 | MGnify/ENA primary metagenome ERZ501407 (study PRJEB25962, sample SAMEA2042911) | human gut metagenome | biome: human gut; feature: human-associated habitat; material: faeces...
CCGCGGCTCTGGCCTTGGCCGCCCAGAGCGTCGCGCTGCCTTGCGGGTCGATGTCTCTGACCTCGACCTTCCTGCCGAGCTTGTTCAGCGCGATGGCCGTGCAGATGGTGCTGGTGGTCTTGCCGACGCCGCCCTTCATGTTCGCCATGGCGATGATGCGGGGTACGTTCGTCTCATTGTTTTCCATTTCGGTTTCCTTCTTTTCTATTGCGTTTCCTTGATCCGCTGGCACGGATCGGGTCTATTCCGGCCGTTGCGCCGATTCGACGGTCTTGCGTTGCCGGTAGGCGTACTGGTCCTCGCTCCTGCGGCGGCGTCCCTCGCGGGTCGATGACTGCTCGCGGACCTCGCGGACGAGTTCGGGATGGTCGCGGATCCACGATGTGAGGTTCCTCGTCCGGGCCGGGTTCGACGGGTCCAGGTCCACCCCGTCGGCTTCCGCGCGGTGCCGCAGGAGCCGTCTCGCCTTCACGTCGATGCCGCCGATCCTGCTGTGCTGCTCACGTCCGATGATGGATTGCGCGAGGCATTCGGCCTGGATGGGACACATGTCGCACAGGATCCGCGCGGTGCTTTTCAGGATCCTCCGGTCGGATTTGTTCCTGACGCGCTCGTTGTCGGTGCCCCACATGAGGTCCTGGATACCCAACGGCAGGCCGGAGCAGACACCCGCGACGAGGTTCGGATCCCCGCTCATGCCGCCACCTCGATCCCGTCACGCCGGTTGAGCTCGTCCGCATGCCGCATGCACGCCATCTGCCATTCGGACGGGTTGCCGTTGCGCAAACTGCCCTCGTGGTCGTATTCCGCCTCGTGAGGCCTCATATCGTCCAGGACGTGCTCGCAGATCAGCGAATGCACGTGCCGTTTCGAATGCCGTTCCGGCATGGGAGTGGGCTTGGAAGCGGCGGGTTTCCGATCGCGGCCGCGGGTCTCGGTGTCCCGTTCGCGTTGGCGTTCGATCCGGTCGACGGCCCAATCGTTGGCGATCCGGTCCCAGTTGTCGGCCAGACGACGCGCGGAGTCGACGCGACGGAGCCAGTACGGGTTCGCTGGTAGCCAGTCGATGACCGCGAGGATGAGCGCCAGGGCGGCCGCATGGTCGCCGGCATGGGCTTCGGCGATACGGTCGACGAGGCGTCCGATCCGGGACAGGTCGCGTTTGGTCGGCTTCGCGGTGGTGAGCGACAGCCTGGAGCGGACGGACGCGAGATGGCCCATCACGGACACGGCTTCGGAGTCCCGTCCCGTCGTTTCGTTCTTCCCGTCCTTCTCGGCGGGGCGCTTCCCGCTTGCGGGGAGCTCTCCCGAAGGGAGTGAGGGGAGAGGTTTACATGGAGGGTTTACCTGGAAGGTTTTATCCTTATATATACAGCCCTGCGAGATTTGCAGAGCTGGAGGTGCGAGATTTGCAGAGCCAGAGGTGCGAGATTTGCAGAGCTGGCCCTGCGGCATTTGCAGAGCTGGTTCCGGCTCGTTTTCCAGCCCTGCGAGATTTGCAGAGCTGGAAATCGGCTCCGTTCCAACGTTCTCCGGCAGCACGTCCTTGGAATCGCCGTTCTCGACCACGGTTCCGGCCTCCGGGTCCACGTCAGCGCCCATGGTCGCGGGATCGTGTTCCGCGGCGTGCGTCTCCCTGATCCACGTGAGGTTGGACGGGTCGGTTTCCACCGCGAGGTCCCACACGACCTGGCAGTACTGCGGCAGACGGTTCCTGCCGCCCTTGCCGAGACGCGCGTACCGTTGGTCGCCACGGCGGATGAACCCGCGCTCCTGGAGGAGCTTCAGACTGGAGCGCACGGTGCGCTCCGAGAGCTCCGTGACGTTGACGATGGTCTCGATCTTCGGATAGGCGGCGCTGCCGTCGTCATCCGCGCGGTCAGCCAAGTAGACGAGCACGGCCTTCGCGCTGGCGTTGCCGACATGGCATTTGAACGCCCACGACAGTGCGATGTTGCTCATCTCGATCCTCCGATCAGTCTGATGAGGCGTCGCAGCAGGTTCGCGGCCATCGGGAGGACCGCCGCGGCCGCGTACAGGAACGGCGACAGCAGGCCGAGGCAGACCAGCGCGGCGAAAACGAACACGATGCACATGGCTTCCATTACAGACCACTTCCTTCTTCCTTGGGAGAACGGCTCTTCGAAAGCCGTTCGGAGATGGCGTCCCCGACCGCGGCGGCGCGGCACAAAGTCCAGGTCAGGAACACGAGCGCGAGGATCACGGCGATGATGAGGACCACCATGGCGTTCACCTCGATTCCGCTTCGGCGACGGACGGGAATTCGAGATCACGCCTCACGGGACGGTCGAGAGCCGGATGCGTGAGCATCGAGGCAATGCGCCCGTCCCTGTAGACCATGGCCCCGATCTCGTCGATGGCGATGGCCCCGTCGATGGCGGAATCGACGAAGGTCCGCCTGTCGACGAGCTTCCGGAACTCGTCCAGCGTGTCCCCCACGCCGCAGAGGTAGGCCCGCCGGACGATCTCGCCAACGGTCATCGACGAATCGACGGAATCCGCTATGGTTCCGATCCTGGACAGCGTGTATTCGATGTCGGACGGGATGACGCTTTCGTTCCCGTTGAAATCATGGTCTGTCATTTTCTTTTCCCTTCTTTTTCACATGGACCAGACGGACAGGTCCCATGCGTCCTTCGCGTTCCGGCGGCACCACCAGCCGCGCCCCGCCAAAGCCAGGCCCATGAGGACCATGGCGATGGCCGGAGCGGCTGCCATCGCGACCATGCATGACAGCGCGGCGCACAGCAGGATGGCCGCCGTGACGAGGCAGCGTCCGGCCCGGCGCGAGTAAGCGTCGTGCTGGAGCATCCAGTACTCCGCCTCCGACTGCTCCGATCGGGCGGAATATGTAGACGCCGTGCACCGTTTGTCGGCGTGTCGCACCGTATAGTCAGAATCAGAAACGCCGTTAACGGCGGTTTCGACTACCATGTTCATATTGCTGGCCTTCCTTTGGTTTCCAAGGGACGATGGCGGAGGTTCTGGCAGGCCCCGTCGTCGTGGTTTGCATGTCCACCCTGTGTTCCGCGGGTTTTTCGGTTTCCGACGGGACACAGGGTCTTCTTTTTCCGTTTTCAGTTATGGAGTGCCGGACGTCGGAATCGAACCGACGGACGGGTTCTCGGTTGCAGAGAGAAGGAAGCAAGGAGAAGGGAAAGATCCCGTCCAACCGTTTCCGGCATTGTGGCCGTTCCGTGGAGTCTGCGTTTGTGCCGGAGCGGCCAAGTGTTCAGTTTTCGTCAGGCGACGGTCAGCAGCAGGTTCGCCGCCATCCGTTCGCGGGCGGTCAGTTGGGCGTAGACCTCCTGGTCGGCGTGCGTGTAGGAGCGTACGGGGCGGATCCGCCAATCGGCAAGAGTCCGAATCTCGCCGCGGCGCAGGGCGCGCACCGCGCATTCCGGGCAAAGGTTCAGGATCCGGGGATCGAGCTGGTCGATGTAGTCGTGCCAGCCGTTCCTGGCGAGGAAAGCGTCGAAACCGTCCGATGTCTCCTCGTTCCAGCGGGTCGACCAGATCGCGGTGTGGCAGCCGTCGCACACCTGGACGTAATCGCTCCGGCTGTCCGGCCAATCAAGCTGCTCGTAGATTCCACCAGCCATCACAAAACCTCCTCTTCTTGAGCATCAGTTGAAATACCAAGAACAAAATCGGAAGAAAGTCCAAACTTGTCATGAAAAAACAACAAATCCCGCTGCTGCCAAGGAGTTTCGCCATTCAGCTTTTTGCAAACAGTCGCAGCCGATGACCCCATAGAAGCAGCAAGACGGCGATAGGAAATCCCCTGTGCCTTCAGCCATTCCTTCATGCCAGATGTTCCTTTCGCGTTCTGTTGTTTCTTCATAACTAACAATATAGCGTTTCCTTTGACGAAACGCAAATCGATAGATACACTTGTTGTTATCTATTAAGAAACATAAATAACAGAGGACCAACAATGACCACATCAGCCCCGGCAACAGCCAAGAAAAACGTCGACACTGAAGTGCAATATGCAGAATCTGTAATTGCCTGGAACGTCAAAATGCTTTTAACTGCACAAAATAAATCACAAAGCGCTCTTGCCGCTTTTCTAGGCATACAGCGGCCGACCATGACCAACAAAATGAAGGGTCGAATTGCATGGTCAGTGGCGGATTTGGTCAAATCTGCCGATTTTCTCGGAACCACCGCCGAGGCACTCATGGATGATTCATTAATGTCGCAATTAAAAACTGGATATACAGAATCAACCAAGCCTAAGTATGGAGTTTTTGCAGAGAAGCCAGGTGCTTTGGTAGGTGCCGGCTCCCCCAGGTTCCTTGTCAGTCCCTTCAACCCCGATGCGCCGATCGAGGGTGGAATCTCGGGTGCAGCTAAAGGTGCCTTGGCCGGTTTCGTGCCGTCCGTAGTCCCGTCCGGCTCGGGTTCCCCGTCCACCCCCTCAAAGCATGACGGGATTGGGGTTTCCGGCCGGTCTCAAGCCCATGAGACACTTGGGACCATGACTACCATCATCATGCGCACCTCCGAAGGTGACATCAAAATCAACCTGTTCGACGACGAAACCCCGGAAACCGTGGCCAATTTCCTCGGCCTTGCCACCGGCGAGAAGGAATGGATCGATCCGATGACCGGCCAGCCTTCCCATGAGCCGTTCTACAACGGTCTAACCTTCCACCGCATCATCAAGGATTTCATGATTCAGGGTGGCTGCCCGCTGGGCAACGGCACCGGCGGCCCGGGCTACGACTTCGACGATGAAATTGTTCCTGATCTGAAGTTCGACCACCCGTACCTGCTGGCCATGGCGAACGCCGGCCTGCGTCGTGGCATGGACGGCAAGATCCACGGCACCAACGGTTCCCAGTTCTTCATCACCACCGTGCCGACCCCGTGGCTCGACGGCCACCACACCATCTTCGGCGAGGTTGCGGATGACGATTCCAAGGCAGTGGTCGACAAGCTCGAAGCCGTGAACACCGATCGCATGGACCGTCCGACCGAGCCGGTCGGCATCGTGTCCGTGGAAGTGCTCAAGTAAGCGTTTCCCGCACAGCCGTACAATATAGGAAAGCCCCTCGATTGAGGGGCTTTCTTCATTTTATTTATAGAGGCGTTTGCTTGCAATCACCGGCTTATGTGATTCGTCAACATCACATTTTGCGCAGTCGCGGCTCCGCGGAATCCTTCGCGCCGGTGATGCGGTACACGTCGAACACGCCTTCGATTTTACGCACGGCGGCGAGCAGGGTGTTCAGATGCTGCGGATCGGCCATTTCGAAGCTGAATTGGCTGGTGGCCACACGGTCGGTGCCGGTGGAAATCGAGCCGGAGATAATGTTCACGCCGTGATCGGACAGCACGCGTGTCACATCGCTCAGCAGATGCGGACGGTCAAGCGCCTCGACCTGGATCTTGACCATGAACACGCCCTTGGTGCTGGTCCACTGCACATCCACCACACGTTCGGGCTGGCGTTTCTCCAGTTCGAGCATGTTCTGGCAGTCCACGCGATGCACGGACACGCCTTGGTTGCGGGTGATGAAGCCGATGATCTTGTCTCCAGGAACCGGCATGCAGCATCGGGCCAGCTTGACCCAGATGTCCCCCACGCCCTTGACGGAGATACCCAACGAGCTGGTGGTCTTCTTGGTACGCTCCACCTGCTTGAGCGGCAACGCCTCCTGCTCGACTTCCTCATCCACCTCGTCGCTGCCCGCGTCACGGACCAGATGCGAGATGACGTTCTGCGTGGAGATCTGGCCATCACCAATCGCCACGAACACGGCTTCCGCGTTGGCAAGGTTCAACTCGTCGGCGACACCCACCAATGCTTCCGGAGTCAGCAGCGTGGTGATTGGCAGGTTGCGCTTGCGCATGGCGCGCGTCAGCTCGTCACGGCCTTCCTCGACGGCTTCGGTACGGCGTTCCTTGCTGAACCATTGACGAATCTTGTTGCGTGCCTTCGGGCTCTTGGCGAAGCTCAGCCAATCACGCGACGGACCTGCGGATTCGGACTTGGATGTCAATATTTCAACGGTATCGCCATTCTCGAGCTTGGTATCAAGCGGCACCAATCGTCCGTTCACGCGCGCACCCATGGTACGGTGACCGACTTCGGTGTGCACCGCATAAGCGAAATCAATCGGAGTGGCTTCGGCGGGAAGCGAGACGATCTTGCCTTTCGGCGTGAACACGTAGACCTCTGCCGCGCCCAAATCCTCTTTGAGGGAGCCAAGGAATTCGTCGGAATCCGGCGTTTCGCTCGTCCAGTCGGCAAGTTGCTGAATCCATTTGAGGTTGTCGGCCTCGCTCAGCTCCTGGTTTTCGCCACGCTTGCGGTCGGACTTGTCAGGCGAGCTCAACGCGCGTCCGGCTTGGCCGTTCTCCTTGTACTTCCAGTGCGCAGCGATGCCGAATTCCGCGCGGCGGTGCATGTCCCACGTGCGGATCTGAATCTCCACCGGCTTGCCGCCGGGGCCGACCACCGTGGTGTGCAGGCTCTGGTACATGTTGAGCTTCGGCATGGCGATATAGTCTTTGAAACGGCCGGGAACAGGGTTCCATCGCGCATGCACGGCACCCAACGCCGCATAGCAGTCCTGAATCGTGTCGACGATGATACGCACGCCCACCAAATCATAAATGTTGGCGAAATCGTGCCCGCGCACGATCATCTTCTGGTAAATGGAGAAGTAGTCCTTCGGACGGCCCGTCACATAGGCTTTGATGTGCTGTTCGTCGAGATCCTCATTGATTTCGGCGAGAATCTGCTTCAGGTACACGTCGCGTTGTCCGGCGCGACGGGCCACCAATACCACAATCTCGTTGTAGATCTTCGGATACAGAACCTTGAAGCTGAGTTCTTCCAACTCGGTTTTGATGGCGTTCATGCCAAGACGGTTGGCGAGCGGCGCATACACATCCAGCGTTTCACGTGCCTTTTTCTGCGCGTTCGACTGCTTGACGTAACGCCATGTACGGGCGTTGTGCACACGGTCGGCGAGCTTGACCACCAGCACGCGCACGTCGCGGCTCATCGCCACCACCATTTTGCGGATGGTCTCGGCCTGGGCGGAATCGCCGTATTCCATTTTGGAAAGCTTCGTGACGCCGTCCACCAGGCCGGTCACCGTGTCGCCGAATTCGGCGCGGCATTCGTCGAGCGTGTAGTCGGTGTCCTCCACCGTGTCGTGCAGAAGGCCCGCTGCCACAACCAGCGGCCCCATGCCAAGATCGGCGAGGATCTGCGCCACTGCAAGCGGATGGATGATGTACGGCTCGCCGGATTTACGCCGTTGCGACGAATGCTGGGTGACGGCGCGCCGGTAGGCTCTCGCGAGAATGCTCATGTCCTCGTCGGGATGGTGGTATTCGCACATCTTGAGGATTGGTTCAAGCGGGTCAAGCGGATTCGTGCTGATCTCGCAGCCCAACATTCTGGCCGAACGAACCTCATGATCCATGTCGCTCATTTCGCTCCTCCTCGCTTGGAATGTACCCTATAGTACCCGCGCATCACCATATGACGGATGTATCCGGCCGCGTGTTGCACGGCCGGATACATCCTCGGTCTTTGTGTATTGCAGTCCCGTCAGGACGCAACGCCGGTTGATCCGAAGCCACGTTCCGCGCGGTCGGATCCGGGCAGGGTCTGCGCCTCGATGAATTTTGCCTCGACGTAGCGTTGGATGACCAGCTGTGCGATGCGGTCGCCCGGATGGAACGTCACGGCGCGTTCCGGATCGAGGTTGATCAACGGCACCTTGATTTCGCCACGGTACCCAGCGTCGATGGTTCCCGGCGCGTTAAGCACCGTGACGCCCTGCTTGACGGCGAGTCCCGAACGCGGATGCACCAGCGCCACATAGCCGGCAGGCAATGCGATTGCCACTCCCGTGGGCACCAGCGCCCGCTGGAACGGCTTCAACGTCACTTCTTCGGTGGTGCGCAGATCGGCACCGGCATCTCCGGCATGGGCGTAATGCAGCTGAGCCGGCTGCCCGGGATCCAGCGACTTTACCAGAACCTCGACGTTTTCCGGCTCGTTGTATGCCTCGTCGAACGCCATCAGGCCGCACACTCCTTGCATACCGGCTGTCCGTCGTCGGTAGTGTAGGCAAGCTGGCTGCGATGCTTCACCAGGAAGCATTCGGAGCAGATGAACTCGTCACCCTGCATCGGAATGACGGTCACCGAAGCGTCCTCATTGCTCAAATCGGCGCCCGGCAGCTCGTAGTCTTCGGCAATGGCGTTCTCGTCATCGTCCATATCGTTGGAATTGTTCTGAGAACCCTTGCTCAAAGCCTGGAGCGACTCCTCGTCCTCGTCTTTGTTGCGCGGGGAATCATAATCCTGTGCCATCGAGATTCCTTTCGTCATCTATGGTGCTTATGCGCCATAGAATACATGACTTTTCCCCCGCTAGGATACACGAATTGAAATACTCGTAAAATCCGACACGTGGGGCACAATAGAATTAATAGAAAAATCTAAGGGAAAGTGGTGTGTTGTGCCTGAGAATGCGCTCGAAGATGCACGGTTCGATCATGTGAGTGAAACCGGTGAGCTCGTCTTTGTTTCAGGTGCCGGCAAATTCGCCGTCAAGGTCGATGAAGCGCTTGAAAGAGCCATTTTGGAGGCAAAGCAGATTCGCACCGAAACCCAAGAGGAGCGTCAGCAGCAAGCGCCTTCCACGCTGCCGATCTCCCAAATCCAATCCTTGATTCGAGCCGGAGCCAATCCGACCCGCGTGGCGGAGCGATATTCGTTGAGCGAAGCGCTTGTTCGGCGTTTCTCGGCGGCGGTGGAAACCGAAAAGCAATATGCGATCGAACAGTTCCTGGCGGTTCCCGCGCCGAAGGAAAGCCGTGTGCGCACGCTTTCCGAACTGATCGAACGCACTTTCGCCGCAGCCCACGTACGGTTGGAGGATGTGCGGTGGAAGGCCACCAGACGCGGTTTGGAACCGTGGAAGATTACCGCGGAGTTCGATTCCGCAGGTCATGCCGCCCGTGCGGAATGGTCTTGGAACATGCATGACAACGCGGTCAACTGTCTGAACGCAACGGCACGCAAGCTCATCGGCGAGCAAGACACGCCGACGGAAGGACACGCCGAGAAGCAGGTCGACCAGAATTTTCTCGCATCATTGAATTTGCCGGGCGATTCCGCACGTTCCGCACGTATCGAACAGACGGTGTCCGCTTGGAATGCTCCGGAACCGGTTGCACCACAAGCCACGAATATCAAGACCACCGTTGAGACTCAGTCATCGGCGACCGTTCCGCTGCCGAACCGTCCGGAAATCGCGACGACGCAGTCCCCCGCCCCTTCAACGACGGAACCTGCCCAAAACTCGCAAAACACGCAATCCACCGGCGAGCAGCAGTCCGATAAGTCCAAGACGGCATCATCCGATCCTCATAGTCAGAGCACCACCAAATCGAAGCGCCGTGCAGGACGCTCCGCAGTGCCGAGTTGGGATGAAATTCTGTTCGGTGACTGATTAACGTTCCCTAACATCCCACGGCAACATCCGTTCAGACGTTCGGATCATTCGATCAAGCCACGTCAATCAGGCATGGAATATCAGATTCCATGTAGGTCAGCGACCCGTGCACGCTGGGCAGATGCATCGCCTTCTCCGCCTGTGTGCGGGAATCGACAATGGTGGTAGAGCCCGCAGCGGAGACGACCACATCGCCGATCATCGACTTGACGCGTTCATCGACTGGTCCGTAGACGCCTTCCTCGATTGCCTGCCGGCGGGTGCGCACCTGGGCGCGCTCCCCCAGCACGTCACGCCAACGAGCGGCGATGTCCTCCGGATTCTCGCCATCCTCGCCATAAAGCATGACACAGCGTGGTTCGCCGCCGACATTCGCGACGCCCCGCATCAGCTGGGGTTCGGACGCTATGTCGATGCAGGCTTCCGGGTCGGCGGTTATCATGCCATGATCCGCCACGATGACGATCAGCGTGTTCTTCGGCACACTTCGACGCAGCAAAGACAACTGGGCGTCGATACGCTCATATGTGCCGATCCACTTGTCGGAGTCCCAGCCGTAATTGTGTCCGATTTTGTCCGCGTCGCGCAGGTACACGTATGTCAGTCCGGGCGTGTTCGCCGCTTTCGCCGCGGTCATGATACGTCGGCGTGGATCGTCATTGGAGATGTAGTCGCTGCCACGTAACGCCGCCTGAGTCAACGCGGAGAACGCGAATTTCGGCAGTCCCGAACTGGTGACGCGAACGTCCTGTTCCGCCAATCGTTCGAATATGGTCGGCTGCTGTTGCAGTTTCAGCGGTGCGGGCGCGTTTTTGAAAGAGATGAGCTGGCAGATTTCGCCATTGTCGGGATTGAGCTGCGTATACCCCGTCATGCCGGTTAATCCGGGGCATGTGCCGGTGCCGAACGTGGACATTGCGGCCACGGTGGTGCTGGGCATGCATGTGGCGATTGGCCGCTGGTTAACGCCATCCGCCATCAGCGACCGTAGATAGGGTGAATGCCCCAATCTCATATTGATGTTCCAATATCCGAGACCGTCCACCAGGACCACGACTGCCGAACGCGCGTCCGGCAGGCCAAGTGCCTCTTGGAGTCGTTTCGGATCGGCATGGATGGCCGTTGGAATCGGATGCCCGATGGCGCTGGAAATGGCGGGAAGTACCGAGGATAGGTGGAGAGCACCGCCGCGGCTGCCCTCATCCGGCAGTTCGTCGCCATATCGTGCCGGACTGGTCATGGCTAGCAGCTGGTCGATTTCGGGCACTTCAACACTCATGGTTCCCATTCAAGCACCGCGGCAGTACCAGCTGGTAATATTGCTAGGTTGATTACCATAACCTTTCCGTGAGGAGAACCACCGCATGGTGTCGCACCGCAAACCGGCAAAACCAGCCTTTGACCCGCGTACGGTCAAGGAGAACATCGTCGAAACGCCGTTGAACGAGGAAATGAGCAAGTCGTTCCTCGAATACGCGTATTCGGTGATTTACGCCCGAGCGCTGCCTGATGCCAGGGACGGTCTCAAGCCGGTGCAACGACGCATCATCTATCAGATGGGTCAGATGAGCCTCAATCCGGACCGGCCGTATATGAAGTCGGCGCGTGTGGTTGGCGAAGTGATGGGCAAGCTCCATCCGCATGGCGATTCCGCGATTTACGAGGCGATGGTACGTTTGGCGCAGCCGTTCGCGATGCGGCTGCCATTGGTGGACGGTCACGGCAATTTCGGTTCTCTCGATGACGGTCCTGCTGCTTCTCGTTATACCGAGGCTCGTATGGCGCCGGCCGCGTTGGGCATGAATGCCGATATCGCCGAAAATACCGTCGATTTCACGCCGAATTACGATAACAAGCTTCAGGAGCCGACTGTGCTGCCTGCCGCGATTCCGAACCTGCTGGTCAATGGTGGTTCCGGCATTGCCGTCGGCATGGCCACGAATATGGCCACGCACAATCTTGGCGAGGTGGTGGCTGCGGCCAAGCATCTTATGCGCCATCCCGACGCGACGTTAGAGGAGTTGATGCGCTACGTGCCGGGTCCGGATTGGCCGGGCGGCGGCGTGATTGTGGGCCGCAAGGGCATCCGCGAGGCGTACGAGACGGGTCGTGGCGCGTTGACCACGCGTTCCGTGACGCATATCGAAAACGTGACGGCTCGCAAAAAGGCCATCGTCGTGACGGAACTGCCGTTCATGGTGGGTCCGGAACGTGTGTTGGAACGTATTTCCGAAGGTGTGAAGAACCGTAAGCTGGACGGCATTTCCGGTGCCATCGATCTGACTGACCGGCATAACGGCACGCGCCTCGTCATCGAAATCAAAACCGGGTTCGATCCGAACGCGGTGTTGGCGCAGCTGTTCAAGCACACGCCGTTGCAGGACAATTTCACCATCAACAATGTGGCGTTGGTCAATGGCCGTCCGCACACCATGGGATTGAAGGAAATGCTTCAGGTGTGGGTGGACCATCGTCGTGTGGTGATCCGCCGACGCAGTGAATTCCGCAGGAAGAAGGCGCTTGAGCGGCTGCACTTGGTGGAGGGCTTGCTGCTCGCCATGGTGGACATCGATGAAGTCATTCAGGTGATTCGCTCTTCTGATGATGCCGAGGCCGCGAAAACAAAGCTTATCGCCGTATTCGATCTGGATGAGATTCAGGCACAGTACATTCTTGACTTGCGGCTGCGCCGTCTGACCAAGATGAGTCGTATCGAGCTTGAGGCGGAACGCGACGATCTGAAGCGGCGTATCGAAGAGCTTGAACGCATTCTTGCTTCCGATGAGGCGCTTGACGGCGTGGTCATTGACGAAATGGATGACGCCGTGGCCAAATACGGCACTCCCCGGCGCACGGTGCTGCTGGATGAGGATGAGGAAGGCAATTTGACGCCTGTTGTGGCGCATGGCGATGATGGCGTCTCTGCAAACGCGATGGCTGCCGCGCGCGCCGCCGCGACCGTATCCTCCGCAGCAGCCGATGTCGCCGCAGCCGCAAAGGCCGCAAAGAAGGCCGGCGATGAGAATGCCACCGCATCGGCTCTGCAGATTGATGACGAGCCGTGCGCGGTGATGCTGTCCGCCACGGGCCTGATCGCACGCACTTCCGAGGATGCGGTGGAACGTTGGGAGAATCGTTCGGCTTCCGACGGACGCGCCAAGGATGATCAGATCGTTTCGATGTTCCGCACGTCCACACGTTCCTCATACGGCTTGGTTACTTCAGCGGGTCGTCTGGTGCTGGCCCATGTGGTCGAATTGCCGAAGGTTTCCGCGGATGGGCCGCTCAGTGTCACGGGTGGTGTGAAGGCCGAGGAACTGCTGGGCATGACGGAGAACACCGATCCGATCCGCGGCGAACGGGTGATTGCTGCGATTGATATGCCGTCCACGGATGACGACGGTCAGCTTGTTCCTTTGGCGTTGGGCACCCGCAACGGCGTGGTCAAGCGTTGGAACCGTGAATCTCCGACCACAATGGATTCGTGGAGCGTCATCGATTTGAAGGATGATGACGAAGTGCTTGCCGCTGCCGAAGCCCGTGATGAGGATCGTCTGGTGTTTGTGTCCACCGATTCCTCGTTGTTGACGTTCGAAGCGAAGAATGTGCGTCCGCAGGGCCGTACCGCTGGCGGCATGGCGGGCATTCGTCTGGCTGAGGGGTGTTCGGCGGCCGCGTTCGCGGTGGTGCCTGACGGCAAGGTGACATGGAATTACGAAGAAGGCGAGAATGGACTGTTCTCCGCTTCCGGAGCCGTGGTGTTGACGGTTGCCGGCGGTTCCGAAGCGTTGCCTGGCACTGAAAACGGTGCCGCGAAGGTCACGCCGTTGGAGATGTATCCGACGAAGGGCCGTGGTACGGGTGGCGTGCGTTCGCAGCGATTCCTCAAGGGGCAGGATACGTTGATTCTCGCGTTCGTGGGCGCGTATCCGTTGCATGCTTCCACGCAAAGTGGCGCTCCTGTGGAATTGCCGAAGCCTGATATGCGACGCGATGGTTCCGGTACGGATCTGTCGGCGCCGATTGCGGTGGTCGGCTGATTCGACGAAATCGATTGGCGGGGCTCTGGACTGGTTCTTCTTCCGGTTCAGGGCCTTCCCGTTTTGCGCACTTGGGCCGCCAGGTTGAATGAGCAGGCTGGGTGAAAGTGCCTCCGGCTTGGTTCAGCCATATAGCTTCATGCCTTGTGGGCTGTCCACGAACCCGGCAGCATGCAGCAAACGTCTGTATTCGTTGCGTTCCTTCAATGATTCACCGTTCATTTCGGCGAAGCTGACGCTGCCCTTGGACTGATGCTGCAATGCATAGGCAAGTTCCGTACATGCCGGCTGCAATATTCGCTCGTCATCGGTGAAGCTGACGATTCTGTGGCTTTTCGGCACGGCGAACAGCACCGGCATGCCGTGGTCGAGCACGATGACCGATTCCGCTCTGCGCGCCGGTTTCATATGGTGTTGTTCGGGCCATGTGATCGCGGAGCCTGTCAGGTTGGCCGGGTCGGTCACGTCGAGCGCCACGCAGGATTGGCTGCGCGCCTCGTCGTCGCCGCGCAAGGCGTCCACTGTGTCACGTCCGGCGAATTGGGCCGCTCCGAATCCTTTGACGAACATGCCTCTGACCAGATTGCCGTGTTCCTCCATACGTTTGAGTACCGGGTATAGTCCGGAGAATCCGCCTGCGACCTGCTCCTTGTCGATTAGCGGAGCGGCGATCACGCCATATCGGTCGAGCAGCGATTCGATCAATGCGATGTCGTATTCCTCGATGCCGGCTGTTGGTTTGCCAGCGGTATCGTCCGTTTGATCCGGTATCGCCATTGGACTGGTCCGGGACGAGTCGACCGCGGACCATAATCCACCGAGCGTCGCCGGTGTCGAGGCGTGGATCCGTACGCGTCTGCGTGCGGCAGTGCGTGGCGCGCGCACTGAAACCGTGCCTTGAGCCAAGGCCCGAACGGGAGCGAATGAACTGTTCGTCACTTTGCCTTGCCATACCAAGGACCACAAGGCTTCCTCGAACTGGCTTTCGCCCCATGCGGGAAGGATGATTTCCCCTGTTTCAGGATTCACGTTGACTTCCGCATGTTCCTGCCAGATGGCTTTGGCGGCTGTGGAAAGCTGCCGCGCATGGAAGGCTCCCCCATTCGATAATGCGGCAAGTATCGTCTCCGGCACGGTCATGGTTCCGGCACTATAGGCATTGTTCTGCGATTGTTCGCCGGGTTTCACCAGCAGCCGTGAATCAGCTGGATGGAATGCGATTCCGCCGGCTTCCTTGGCGTTGGAACCATTGATTTTGGAGCCGACCCATACCACGTCTCCGGATGCGAGCAATTCGTCCAACATACTCGGTTGGTAGTCGCGAACGCGTGCGGGGAAGACCGAGGATTCCCAAACGGAGGCGTTGAGGTATATGCCTTCAAGCTGTTCGATCACACGCATCAGCCCGTCGACGCCTTCATATCGGGCGCCACCCACAGGTCCGACACCTTGTCTGTCCAACAGGAACGCCTGATAGACGGCCGGTTCCACCGGCTTGATGGCTTTGCGTGCCTTGGCAAGCGAAAGCGCGCGGATACGCCGAAACACGTCTTTGTGGAGCCATTGCTGGGGCGTTTGCCGAGGTGACCGTTCCGATGCTGAATCATCGGAACCATTGGCGTCCGCTCCGGCCGCATCATCGACGAAATGGCCTTTCAGCAGTTCGCCTTTGGCATGTAATTCATCCAACATGCGTACGCCTTGGACAGCGTCCAATCCCAGTTCGGCGATCATCTGATCCGCGGTGAATGGGCCATGCGTTTTGGCATATCGCGCCACACGGCCGGCAATGTCGGTCTCGTCCAAATCGTTCCAGAACGTCCGTCCGGCAAGCTCCTTCCCAATCTGCGCGATGACGTCGGCATCCAACAGCGAAGCCATGTCCGTGGCGCCCAGAAGACGTTCCAGCACTTCCGGGTCCATGGACAGCAGTTGCGTGCTGCGTTCGGCTTGCGGCACGTCGTATTGGTACATGACCGCGCCCACGTATCCGAACAGCATGTTTTCCGCGAACGGCGACGGCGTTTCCGTGACGGTCTCACTCAAAGAGATGACGCCGGAGCGTAATCCGGACATCACATGTTTCAGCGCGGGCAGATCGTACACGTCCTGTAGGCATTCGCGTGCGGTTTCCAACAGCAGCGGGAAGTTCTTCCGAGTTCGGGCGGCGTTGAGCAGTTGCGCCGCGCGCAGCCGCTGCTGCCATAAGGGGACGCGTCTGCCGGGGTTGGCGCGTGGCAGGAACAGCGATCGCGCCGCGCATTCTCGGAATCGTGCGGCATACAGCACGCTTTCGCCGACTTGCGTTTCGATGATGCGTTGCAGCTCTTCCGTGTCGAACAGCAGCAGCTCGCGGATCGGCAGGTTGCCGTCGCCGTCCGGGAGGCGGATGATGATGCCGTCGTCGGCCGCGTATACCTGCCCGTCGAACCCGTATCGTTGTTTGATACGTGTGGTGATGGCCATGGCCCATGGTTCGTGCACGCGTCTGCCGTATGGTGAGTGGACGATCACACGCCAATCGCCTTCTTCATCCTGGCAGCGTTCGACGACCAGCTCACGGTCGTTGGGAATCGTTCCCGTGGCGGCGCGCTGTTCGGCAAGCAGGTCGGCAAGATTGCCGATGGCGTTGTCGTCCAATCCGTCACGACGTAGACGTGCGATTGTTGTCGTGTCGAATCGGCTGGTCTTGTCTCCTGCGATGCCGTCCGAGACTTCCGCGCGTAGTCCTTGCGCCATATCGCGTATGAATCGGCCTTGGGACCGTCCGAATGCCGCGTCCCGCCCGTCGCCTTCGCCATGCCAGAACGGCAGTCGGGCGGTACGTCCTGGAGCAGGAACCACCACCACACGGTCCCGGGTGATTTCCTGGATCTGCCAGGTCGATGTGCCGAGGGTGATGACGTCTCCAACCCGGGATTCGTACACCATTTCCTCATCCAGCTCCCCCACTTTGCGTGGGCCCGGTCCGGAGCCTTCTTCGGGAAGCACCACGGTGTAGGTTCCTCGGTCGGGTATGGTGCCTCCGCTGGTCACGGCCAGTCGTTGAGCGCCAGGGCGCGCGGAGATGAGACCCGCCTCTTCGTTGTATTGCAGTGGTGGCCGGAAGGCGGAGAAATCCTCGCCGTTGTAGGCGCCGGTCATCATGCCCATCACAGCATCGAACATGGTTCTGTCGAGATCTTCGAATGGCGCGGCCTTGCGCACGGTCACGTACCAGTCGTCTGGTTTCAGATCATCCATCGCCGCGGCGGCGACGGTTTGCTGGGCAAGCACGTCCAAGGGGGTGCATGGAATGGTCAGTGTTTCGATGTCTCCGGAGCGCATGCATTCGATGCTTGCGGCCGTGCCGATGATTTGCTCTCGTGTAATCGGGTAGAACAGTGCATGCGAGACTCCCCCGACCTTGTGGTCGGCGCGCCCCACCCGCTGCAATCCCGAGGACACGGACAATGGCGGTGCGATCTGGATGACCAGATCCACTGAACCCATGTCGATGCCGAGTTCAAGGCTCGATGTGGCGACCACGCAACGCAATTGGCCGCGTTTGAGCTGCTCTTCGATCTGTTTGCGCCGGTCTTTGGAAACGGAACCATGATGCGCCATGGCGATCGCGTCGGCGTCCGCATGCGAGGAGACCAGCATGGTGGTGGATCCGACCACGGAATCGTAGTGTTTGGCGAAGCCTTCACGGCCTTCCGGGGAGCCCAGATCCGGATACGGCTGGGTGGAATCACTGGCTGTGGACTCCGGCTGGGATGCGTTGTCCGACACACTCAAGTCCGTTCGGCCAAGCCTACGGTCGGACAGCGCATCCCGCCCTGCGTCCGCTTTGACGGCGGTTTCAGACCCAGTTTTCCGGGATGTGCGCAATTGCGCATACAGGTCGTTGAGCCGTGCGGTGAGTTTTTCCGCAAGGCCACGGGAGTTGACGAACACGAGGGTGGTGTGGTGTTTCAGCACTTCGTCAAGCACGCTGCGTTCGATGGCCGGCCATACCGAACCTCCGGTCGAAACCCGTGAGGTATGTTCGTCTCCCCCGACCGAAGTCAGTCCTTTACGTTCCGCCAATGCCTCCATGGCAGGACTCACCCCGGAAATATGCGTGGTATGGCGATTCGGAAGTTTCACAGCGCCTGCCCTCCGCCCTGCGTCGTCGGAGACGGGATCGCGCATGGCCGAAAGCGGTTCCACCACTTTCAGATCCATGTCGGGGTGCGATTCGGGTCTGATGACGCGTACCGGCCGCGTGCCGCCAAGGAAACGTGCGGCTTCGGCCGGTTCCACAGTGGCGGAAAGCCCGATGCGTTGGACAGACCGGCCGGCAAGGCTTTCCAATCGTTCCAAGCTCAGCGCCAGGTGCGCGCCACGTTTGGAGCCCGCGATGGCGTGCACTTCATCCACGATAACGGTATCAACGGCGGAAAGTATCCGTCGCGCCTTGGAGGTGAGCAGCAGGAACAGCGATTCGGGCGTGGTGACGAGGATATCCGGCGGATGACTGACGATTCTGCGCCGTTCCTGCGGCGTGGTGTCACCGCTTCGCATGCCCACGCTGACTTTCGGCGATGGCAATCCCATCGCCTCGCACTGTCCGGCGATGCCAGCCAATGGCGCTTGGAGGTTCTTGGCCACATCCACGCCCAGAGCCTTCAATGGCGAAATATACAGGACCTTGACGCCGCGGACGGGTTTACGTTTCTTGGCATTGCAATCGGATTCAGCCGTGCCGTCCCCACCGCCGGACGTCCGCAATAAGTCATCGCCCTCCTTCGTCATCAGACGGTCGATTGCGGAAAGGAAGGCGCACAATGTCTTGCCGGAGCCGGTGGGCGCCACCACCAACACGTTCTCGCCGGAGCGGATGGCCGGCCATGCCAAACGTTGCGCCTCCGTCGGAGCATTGAACGCATGCTTGAACCAGGCATTGGTAGCCTCCGAGAACAAGTCCATGCATTCGTACATACGTTCGATTATGGCATCGCCTTCAGACATCATCCACAACCGGCGGAAAGCTCGTCATCCACCGTCGTCGGCTCATTCGAGCACACCGCCCGGCTGACACATTCGAGCGTCTCACATATGGCGTCGTCAGGCGGCCGCACGGTCGCCGCACTTGCGGCGCAAAGTCTCATGCATGGCGACCATCAGCGCCAGGAACACCACCAGATAGAACGGGAACAAGTTGACCGAAACATGTTGCGCGATCAGCCCGAACAGCGGCGGCATGCACATCGATCCCACATAGGCGCAAGCCATCTGCATGCCGACGATGGCCTGCGATTTGTCCTCGCCGAAATAAGCAGGAGTGGAATGGATGACGCACGGATAGATCGGCGCGCAGCCCAAACCGATGACCATTAGTCCCGCGATGGTGCCGATATTGTGCGGCAACGGCAGGAGCATGATGACGATGCCGGTCAGCACCAACGCCTGGCCAAGACGAATCATGGCCGGATCGTTCAGTTTCATGGTCAGGAAACCGCTGGCGAGACGTCCGACGGTGATGCCGATGCAAAACAGGCTTCCCCACATGGCCGCCGTGGTCTTGTCGATGCCCTTGCCAAGCGCCATATAGCTGCTGGCCCACAACATGGCGGTCGATTCGAGCGCGGAATAGCAGAAGAACATCACGAGGATCTCGCGGGCGCCACGGATGGCGAGCACACCGCGAATACCAAGCGGCTTGCGCCGGTCAGCCGTTTCCCCTTCCGATTGCTCGGACTGCGCGGATTGCACGGAAGAGGTTTCACTCGTCCGCTGCGGTTCGACGGTCTTACGCGCCTTCCACAACGGCAGGCTCAGCACCAGCACCGCGGTGAGCACGACCTGCAGAATGGAGATGGTCCGGTAGCCCCACGCCCAACCATGGCCGGCACCCAATGCGCTTGCCATGATGTACGGGCCAAGCAGAGTGCCCAAGCCCCACATGGCGTGCAGCCAGCTCATGTGACGGCTTTCGTAGTGGATTGCCACATAGTTGTTGAGCGCCGCATCGACGCCGCCCGCGCCCAAGCCGTACGGAATGGCGAAGAGCAGCAGCATCCAGTAATTCGGCGAGATGGAGAAGCCGAACAATGCGAACGCCGTCAACGCAACGGACACTGCCGTGACCTTGCCTGCACCGAACCGCAAGGTCATGCGGTCGGATAGCAGCGCGGACACGATGGTGCCGGCGGAAATCGTCATGGAAATGCCACCCGCCCAGGAAATCGGCGCATGCAGGTCGCCGCTCATCGTCGGCCATGCGGCGCCGAGCACCGCGTCCGGCAGACCCAGACTGATGAAGGCGATGTAAATCACGGCGAGCAGCAAATTGGCCACAGTCAGCTCCTTGTATGTTTTATGTTTGCGGCAATAAAATCACGAAAATACTCCGCTATTTTATCCAAAGTTACCTACCAAACGGTATTTTGTATCTTGCACTATCGACCGACGTTTTTGCATTATCGTGCATACACGAAAAGCGGGTCTCCGCCGTAACGCAAGGCCCGCCAATCGCAATCGCCATGCAATATCAGGTGTCGATCTTGGAACGGTCGAAATCGTCGGCGTTCTCCACGATGAACGCCTTGCGCGGCGGCACGTCATCACCCATGAGCAGGCTGAAGATGTGGCTGGCCTGTTCGGCGTCCTCCATGCGGATACGGCGCAGCATGCGGGTGCGCGGATCCATGGTGGTATCGGCCAGCTGGTCGGCGTCCATCTCACCCAAACCCTTGTAACGCTGGATGTCCTCGTTGTAGCCGATGTGCTTTTTATCAAGCTCGGCGAGTTTGCCTGCCAACTCATCATCGGAATACGTGTAGATGTACTCGCCCTTATGCGTACCCGTCAACGCGATACGATGCAGCGGCGGCACTGCGGCATACACATGACCGTATTCGATAAGCGGCCGCATGTACCGGTAGAACAGCGTCAGCAGCAGGATGCGGATGTGCGCGCCGTCGACATCGGCATCGGTCATCATGATGATCTTGTTGTATCGGGCCTGTTCGATGTCGAAGCTTGCGCCGGATCCTGCGCCGACCACCTGGATGATGGCTGCGCATTCCTTGTTGGACAGCATCTGCGCGAGCGATGCCTTCTGCACGTTGAGGATTTTGCCTCGAATCGGCAGCAACGCTTGGAAACCGGAATTACGGGCGGCCTTGGCTGTGCCCAATGCGGAATCACCCTCGACGATGAACAGTTCGGCCACATCGTCATTGCCGGGCTGGCAGTCGGACAGTTTCGGCGGCATGGACGCGGATTCAAGCGCGTTCTTACGGCGTGTGACTTCCTTGGTCTTGCGCGCCTGCACGCGGGCATGCATTTCGCCGACGATTTTCTCCAGCACGCGGCCGGACTGTTCCTTGTAACCGCGTTTGGAGCCGGTAATCATCTCACCGAACTGCTTATCGGTCATTCTGGAGACGATCGGCTTGACTTGCGCGGTGCCGAGCACGTCCTTGGTCTGGCCTTGGAACTGCGGTTCGGCGATGCGGACGGTGACAACGGCCACCAGACCGGCGAGAATGTCGTCACGTTCCACCTTCATATAGGAATCCTTGAGATTCACCTTGAGTTTGCGCGCGTTGTCCTCGATGGCCTTGCGCACCTGCTTGGTGATGCCTTGGAGGAAGCCGTCCACGTGCATGCCGCCGCCGGGCGTCTCCACCACGTTGACGAAGCTGCGCATGGTGGTGTCGTAGCCGTTGGTCCATCGCATGGCGATATCGACTGCGCAATCACGCGTCACCTTCTGCGCATGCAGTTCACCATCGTCTCCGACCGCCTGCGTTTCTTCAACATACGTGTCCTCGCCGGCGATGCGCCAAATATCGGAGACCGCTTCGCCTTTGGACAGGAAGTCGACGAAATCCTTCACGCCTCCGGTATGGCAGAATTCTTCGACGCGCGCATGCGGATATTTCGGCTGCACGGGCTGGGAAACGGTTTCCTGCGATTGCGTGGCAGCATCGTTTTCTTGCGATTCGGCTGACTCATCAGCTTCGGCTGAATCCTCCTGCAGTATGTCGGCAGAGGTTCCGATATCATCCGTTTCAGCGGACGTGTTCTCTTCCGTCACCTGTTCGATGACATTGTCATCGACTTCCAGCATTTCGTCAATGGACTCGTCGCCGGTTTCGGGAATGTTCTCGTCGATGACGGTGATTTTCAGCCCTGGCACCAGGAAACTGGTCTGCCGTACACGGTCGATGAGCTGGTCATAGCTGAATTCAGCGGTGTCGTTGAAAATCTCCGGATCCGCCCAATAGCGGATGCGGGTACCCGTGGTCTTCGGACTGACTTTGCCGATGATCTCAAGTTCGGTGGGACGATTCTTGCGCGTCTTCTTGAATGGCGAATCGGGAGACGGGTGTTCCGGATCAACGTCGGAATACACTCCGGGGTGGCCCTGATGGAAAGCCATGTGGTGGGTTTTGCCGTCACGATCCACTTCCACGTCGAGACGGGAGCTCAATGCGTTCACAACGGATGAGCCGACACCATGCAGACCGCCGGAAGCGCCATACGAGGAATTGCCGAATTTGGCGCCGGCATGCAGCTTGGTCAGCACCACTTCCACGCCGGTGAGCTTGGTTTTCGGCTCCACGTCCACCGGAATGCCTCGGCCATTGTCCGCCACTTCAACGGAACCATCGTCATGCAAGGTCACGATGATGTGGTTGCAGGCTCCCGCAAGAGCCTCATCGACGGCATTGTCGATGATCTCCCACAGGCAGTGCATCAGGCCCTGGCTGTCGGTCGTGCCGATGTACATGCCCGGACGTTTGCGCACCGCATCCAAGCCTTCGAGCACGGTAAGACTCTCAGCACCGTAATTATCCTTAGCCATGTTCCCTTTCAATTGTCGCCTTACAAGACATGAAGTCGAGAAACCCTGCGTTCATGCCGGTTTCTCGACTTCATTTACTCGCGTCTGATTACTATCACTGGTCCAGGAAGTCGCGCAGCGTCTGCGAACGGGACGGATGGCGCAGCTTGGACATGGTCTTCGATTCGATTTGGCGGATACGTTCGCGCGTCACGCCATACACACGTCCGATATCATCCAGCGTCTTCGGCTGGCCGTCCTCCAAACCGTAGCGCATCTTGATGACGCCAGCTTCACGCGGAGACAGCGTTTCAAGCACCTGCTTGAACTGCTCCTGCAACAGCGAGAAGGCGACGGCATCGGACGGTGCGATGGCGTCGGTGTCTTCGATCAGATCACCGAACTCGGAATCGCCATCCTCGCCCAGCGGCGTGTGCAGGGAAATCGGCTCACGCCCGTACTTCTGCACTTCCTGCACCTTCTCGACCGGCATGTCGAGCTCGCGGGCCAGTTCGTCCGGCGTAGGTTCGCGGCCGAGGTCCTGAAGCATCTGGCGCTGCACGCGGGACAGCTTGTTGATGACTTCCACCATATGCACAGGCACACGAATGGTGCGGGCCTGATCAGCCATGGCACGGGTGATGGCCTGGCGAATCCACCATGTGGCGTACGTGGAGAACTTGAAGCCCTTCTTCCAGTCGAACTTCTCTACGGCACGAATCAGACCAAGATTGCCTTCCTGAATCAAATCGAGGAACAGCATGCCACGGCCCGTATAGCGCTTGGCAAGAGAGACCACGAGTCGAAGGTTGGCTTCCAGCAGATGGTCCTTGGCGCGCTTGCCGTCGTTCGCGGCCCACTTCAGTTCACGCCGGCGCTTGAAATCCATCTTGTCGGATTCCGTGTCCAGCAGATGTTGGGCGTACAGACCGGCCTCGATGCGTTCGGACAGGTCGACTTCCTGTTCGGCGTTCAGCAGGTTCACTCGGCCGATCTGCTTCAGGTAATCCTTGACCGGATCTGCGGTGGCGCCGGCTGCGATCACACGACGCTTCGGATTGCCGGACGGCGTCAGATTGTCGTCGTCATCATCGTCACGCACCACGAAAGCGCCTTTTTCCTTGGGCTCTTCCGGCTTTTTGCGCTTGTCTTCGTCATCGTCTTCCAGTTCGGAATCGTCATCCTCGTCGATATTGTCCTCGTCGAGGTCGTCATCCTCCCCTTCGTCGTCCACGTCATCAAGGTCATCGTCAAAATCATCAAGATCGGCATCCTCGACGGGATCGTCTTCAGGAGCGTCCTGCTCGGTCAGGTTCTCTTCTTCTTCCGCTTTCTTGCTTTTCTTGGCGGCGGAGGTCTTCTTCGCGGCCGTCTTGCGCGACGTCTTCGTAGCGGTCTTTGAGGACTCGCTCTTCTTGGCAGCAGGCTTGCGCGTGGAGGCCTTTTTTCCGGAGGTGGTCTTTTCGGTCAGATCAGTCTGTTCCGTATTTACCGTCGTTTCCTTGGTGGCCAAACTTATCCTCCTATTGATCCCGCCGGAAGCGTATACCATATGGACCCACTTCTGGCAAGGGCAAATCGTCAACTATGTGAGTTAACCATCTTGCGAGGACGATTATTCCCGCGTGTTGAGCTCACCATGCGCAAGTACCGCTTCCTTTCGGCGTGTTGCTCTATGTCTCTTCGGCCCATGCCGGTCCGATATGACGATGCGCCGCGGAGCAGATGATCGCCGCGAGCGAACAATTCTCATCCAACGCGAGCGCACGCATCGCGCACAGCATGGCGCGCTCATCGCCCATCCACCACAGCACATAACTGATGATGGCCAATGGCTGCACATGATACCGTTCGGGGACCATCCCGATGATGTCGAACATCATGTTGACGCCGTTGTCGCAACGTTTCGTGTCGGGTTTTCTTGATGCGTCACGGAACGATCCGTTGAGGGATTCCTCCAGATGACGCGTGTTGCCGGGAAGTGTCGGATTGGCCATGAATCCCATGAGAAAGTCACGTGACGAACGTCGTTCATCCACGATGATGGAGACCAGCAGCGCGTCACGCACCGCCATGGTCTGCTGCATGGCGATGGCAAGTGCTCCCGCACCGTTTCTGGACAGTCTGCATTCTGGCGATGAATCGTCACCTCCCGACGATTCATCGGCCAGCTCATCCATCCATTCCGAGAATGGCTCCTGCAGGAAATCGCGTATGCTCTCCGCCATGCCCAGCGATTTGCAATCCTCCACCAATTGGTCTTCAAGCCGTTCCATCTCGGCTTCGCATATCGGCATGGGCTCGTCGATCGTCTTCATGTCTCGTCCTCCTTGGCGTATCGGAGCGGTCGCTTGATGCAGGCCGCTTTGTTGGAACTATGCATCATCCGGCAATGCAATGAGGCGTTTCGGCACCCCTGTGGTCGGAGAACGTGAAGCTCGGCGTGTCACGAAACGTCCGGCACCGTCTCACCCGCTGCAATCATTATGTTTTCCTCTTGTCGAATGTGTGTGGATAACCTTGACCCATGACTAGCTCTTCCGATTTGGAACAGATTGAAACGCGCACGCTCTCGCTGGTAAGGGATTTTTCGTTCCTGCATGCGGACGATCCGGTGGCGAATTCCTGCAAAGCCGTCGCTGATGCGGTGGCGCAGCAGGCGGTCACGTCAAGTGAGGGCGGCAAACGTCTGCGGGCGTTGCTGACGTTGGATGCGTTCCGTGCGTTCGCGCCGCAGGATGTGGCGGAACGTGATATGGATGCGGTGTTGGATCTGGCATGCGCGATCGAAGTGTTTCAGACCGGCGCGTTGGTGCATGACGACATCATCGACGATTCCGATCTGCGCCGTGGCAAGCCGTCCGCTCATCGTGCGCTTGCCACGGATACCCATAGTGATGCCATCGGCCATGGTTTGGGCATCATGTTGGGTGATATGCTGGCCACCGCGAGCGTGGATATCGCCAATAAAGCGGCTTGCCGGCTTGGCTCCGGGTCTTCCGTGGTGTCGGCCTTCCTGAATATGCACCGTGAAGTGGAAATCGGCCAAGTACTCGATTTGGCCGTGGAACTCAATACGTTAGACGATCCTGAAGAGCTGGCGTCGGCCTCTTTGAATGTCTTCCGTTGGAAGACCGCCAGTTATACCACTATCGCACCTTTGGAATTCGGTATGCTTGCCGCCGGCCTCGCCCCTGCGGACGCGCGCAGGCTCGCACTGGCGATTGGATTGCCTCTTGGTTTGGCGTTCCAGCTCGCGGATGATCTTCTGGACGTCATCGGGTCGAGCCGCAATACCGGCAAACCGGTGGGCGGTGATATCCGTGAAGGCAAACGCACGGTGTTGCTGGCCGATGCGATTGAGGCTGCCGGCGATGTCGAACGACGTGAACTCATCGACATGTGGGAAGCCGAATCACGTGACGAGGCACATGTTAGGCGTGCCATCGCATTGTTCGAGTCCACTGGTGCCATCGCACGTTCCAAGGAACGGATCGCCGGTCTGTGGCTCGAGTCGAAGGCCGCCATCGAGACGCTTGAACTATCGCAGGATCGCAAAGACATGCTTACCGAGGCATGCGCACGTTTCGTACCGATTGTGCGGGAACAGGGCTGATGCCGCCGCACTGTGAAAGACCCGTGTTCATCGCATCTTCCGCAAACCATTCCTTGTAGACTACAAGTGAACACATCTTTGTCGCGAAACGTTTTTTGAAGAAGGAATCGTACCGATTAGCCATGAGTGAAGCCCAGCATGCCCCCGAAGGCCAGGTCATCGAAGGCCGGTACCGAGTCGTCAGCAGAATCGCCGATGGCGGCATGGCCACGGTGTATCAAGCTGTTGACGAGCGTCTGGGACGCACCGTCGCCATTAAGATCATGCACACGCAGCTGGCACAGGGCCCACAACGCGACCAGTTCGTGGAACGTTTCCATCGCGAGGCCCGTTCCGCAGCAGCAATAGCCAATCCCCATATCGTGCAGGTGTATGACACCGGTGAGTTCGATGGACTGGATTTTCTTGTCATGGAGTACGTGCATGGCGTGAACCTGCGGTACGAAATGAACCAGCAAGTCACGTTCAGCGTTCGTGAGACGCTACGCATAGTCGGTGAGACGTTGGACGGCTTGGCTTCGGCGCATCGCGCAGGCGTGGTGCACCGCGATATCAAACCGGAGAATATTCTGCTCAATGACCGAGGACATGTGCAGATCACCGATTTCGGCCTGGCCAAGGCGGTGTCGCAGGCCACGCTGTCCTCCACCGGCATGCTGCTGGGCACGGCCGCCTATCTGGCGCCAGAAATGATTCAGCACAATCAGGCAACGCCGCAGGGAGACCTGTATTCCGTAGGCATCATGGCTTGGGAGATGCTGGCCGGCAAGGTGCCGTTCACCGCGGACAATCCGGTGACGCTGGTGTTCAAGCACGTGCATGAGGATGTGCCGGATATCACGACCGCTTGTCCGGGCATCAATGCAGGCGTGGCCGCATTCCTCGCCCGTCTTACGGCGCGCGCGGTCGAGGACCGTCCCCAGGATGCGTCCGTGGCATTCGACGAATTGCAGCAGTTGCAATCGAACCTCACCATCGACGACTGGCAATACCGTCTGTCAGCCGTTTCCCCGGCCGCAAACGATGCCGCCGACACCATGCCCGGCGATGGCACCCGGCAGATGCCGCTACCGCCCGCTCCCCCAGCACCGCCTGTGCGTCAGAACGACGATCGTACACGACAGTTCAATCCGGAAAACCCGAACAAAACCACCGTCATGCCGGCGCAGCAGGCAGATCCGGAGGCAACCACCCGCTTGGCTTTGGAAAAGAACGACGTCCCCGCCAACAACGTTCCAGCTTCCCCTTCGAACGGTCCGGTCAGTGGTGGACAGCCGAAACGCAGTGGCAAGCGTGCACCTGTCATCATCGCCGTCGTAGCAGCCATCGTGCTTGCCTGCGCAGGCGGTGGAGGCTATGCCTGGTGGTATTTCCGAGGACCGGGCAGCTACTGGACCATGCCTCAGCCGGCAGATCTCACATGTTCCGATTCGGAGCCCTGCCGTATTTCCAACATCAAATGGAACGCCTATGAGGAACTGCTGAAATTCTCCAACATCGAGTACGAAGAGACCGAGGCGTTCAGTGATTCCGTCAAGGCTGGCAATGTCATCTCCACCGACCCGGAGAATGTCGGTTCGCATGTGAGCAAACGTCATCATCAGAAGGTCAAGGTGGTAGTGTCCAAGGGTATTAAGCAGGGCACTGTTCCCACAGACATTCTCGATGCCACCAGTGCGAACGGCAAGGATCCGATCAACGCGTTGAAGCGTGCCGGCTTCGACAACATCGAACAGACTCCGGCCAATGATGACGCGTATTCCATGGACGTACCTCAGGGCGCGTTGCTTGATTTAAGCGTGGATCCCGGCGCGACTCTGCCCCATAACGCGAAGATTACCGTCACGCTGTCCCAAGGACCGAAACCGGTTACCATGCCGGACGTCGTGGGCAAATCGAAGGATGAGGCGCAGCAGACGCTTGATGCGCTCAAGCTCACCGTCAACTGGACCGAGCAATTCGATGACAAGATTCCGCAAGGACAGGTGATTTCCGCTTCCGCGAAGACCGGAGACGAGTTGCACTGGGGCGATAGCGTTAATGCGGTGGTGTCGAAGGGACCGGAAACCGTAACGCTGCCGAATTATGTCGGACAGAAAGCCGCCGCTGCCAAAGCCGCATTGGAGAAGCTGGGATTCAGTGTGAAGATCAGCTCGCAACTGACACTTGACTCCAGTCAAGACAAGAAGGTCGCTTCGCAGGATCCGGTAGGAGGCACCGAGGTGCGACTGCGTCAGGAGGATGGCACGCCGAATACCGTCACCTTGAAAATGTATTCGTCGCTGTTCGACTGATTATCCTGATTACAAAATAGAAATCAGGGGTGTCTGTTCCGAAAACATTCTTCGGAACAGACACCCCTGATTGGTTTGGAATGAACCTCGCTGAAAACTTATGCCTTCTTGGCAGCGGATTCGGCTTGTGCCTGCGCTTCGGCCTCCTGCTGGGCTTTGAGCTCGGCCTTGACCTTCTGCGCGTATTCGTCGACGTATTCCTGTCCGCTCATCTTCTGGATCTCACGGGTCACGCGGTCGGTAAGCGAACGCAAATCATCGTGGGTAATCTGGTCGGCGGATTTCTTCTCGACTTCAATCGGCTTGCCGTAAATCACCTTGGACTTGCCTTTGTTCGGAATGACCTGTCCTGGCTTCTGCAGTTCACGCGAACCGATGATGGCGGCCGGAATAATGGGGCAACCGGTTTCGAATGCCAGACGCGCCGCGCCGGTGTGTCCTTTGTAAAGACGTCCATCGGGGCTGCGAGTACCTTCGATGTGAATGCCGAACAGATGTCCGTCCTCGATGATCTCACGGGCGTGGTTCAGTGCGCCAAGTGATTTGGAACCGCCGGAACGGTCCACGGGGAACACGCCGACTGACGTGAACCACCATTTCTTGAATTTGCCTTTGATGCCTTTGCCTTCGAAATATTCGGCCTTGCCCATGAAATGAATCATGCGCGGGCAGGTCAACGGCAGCAACGCATCGTCGATGACGGCAAGATGGTTGGCTGCGATGATGGCGCCACCTTCGTGCGGAATGTTCTCAAGTCCTTGCGCGGTCGGTCCCAAACGGTGGATGGCGATTGGTCCCAAGCCTTTTACGAAAAACCAATAGAGCATTCTTCACAATCCTCCCGGCGGATTGGCCTCCGCCCGATTAGAGTATAAGTATGACTGACCTCAACAATAGCAATGACGATGAAGAACGCCCAAATGACGCGTCGCATGGTGGCGGCTCTCCAATGGACGACTTGGATGCGGCTTGGGCCGAGTTTGCGGATTCGCATGCTGACGATTTGAAGGCCGTGGAACGTTCGCGTAGTGCGAAACGTTTCGAGAAGCATGCGCAACGTCGGGAAAAAGAGGCTTTGCTGTCCATCGATGACTTGGATCAGGGCACGTTCACCAATGATGCGCCGGCGAATGGTCGTGGGCCGCGCGATTTCACTGGTTCGAGCTGGCTTGACACGGATCGGGTCATGGACCGTTACGGTGACGACTTCGTGCCGCCGAATCCTGAAATCGGCCATGTGAAACTGTCAAAACTGGTGTTCTGGATATTGCTGGTGGCCGGCGTCATCGGCATTATCGCTTCCGTGTTCGTTCCGGCGTTGGCTTCGATTCTTGGTTCGATTTTCGGTTTGTGTGCGCTGGTCGGCGCCGCTGGCCTCATCGTGCAGCATAAAGGGCATCGTGAAACGCGTACCGACGAATTCGATGATGGAGCACGCGTCTGACGATTCTTTGGCGACAAACTGAATACATCCATCTATGTGAAGGCCCCGGCGGTTATTGAACTGCGCCCCGTTTGTTGGACGTTGTTAATTAGGATACAGCCCTAGACCGCGAGGGACATGCTCCGGAACTCCTCCGGGGTGCGTCCCTCGAGTCGTATCTGGCGTCGTCTGGTGTTCCAATGCACAATGTACGCGTCCAGCTCGGCCTTGAACCGCTCGAACGAGTCGAACTCTCGGCCGCGGTAGAACTCGTCCTTCAAGTGGCCGAAGACCTGCTCGGCCGCCGCGTTGTCCAGGCAGTTGCCCTTGCGGCTCATGGACTGGCGGATGCCGAGGCGTTCGAGCTCGTCCCGCCACCATTGGTGCTGGTACTGCCATCCCATATCTCCCGTACCATCGGCTCCACGTCCGGCCTGGACACGTGCGCCGGGCGCGACAGGTGGTGGTAGTACGTGGATTTCGGCAGCCCGGCTATCCTCAGGAGGTGGTCGAGCCGGTGTCCCCGCCCTGCGAGCAGTCGGACGACGGCGCTTCGCTCGCGCCGCGTGACTTGGACGCCCGCAGGGCCCGGAGTTTTTCCAGGTACGCGACCTTCGCCTTCAGGTACGCGACCTTCGTCTCCCAGTCGTAGCGTCTGCTGCCGCCGCCTCCCATGACCGCCTCCTCGCCGTTGGACCTGTACAGCCCAATCCAGTTTCTCGCGGTATACACCGGTATGGCAAGCCTTCTGACGAGCGTGGCCTTGCCGGCTCCGGACTTGATGAGCTCCAGCGCCTCGCGCCGGAACCCGTCGTCGTAACGTCTCCTTCGATCCTCACGCATACGAAAGAACCGCACCTCCGATCATCGAATCTGAATTTCTTCAGTCCAACAATCGGGGTGCGGTTCATATTTACGCCGGGGTCTTCACATACACATACGTTGTCAGCGTTTTCAGGCTTTCTTCGCAGCTTGGGCGGTGGCGATCCACTTGTCAAGCAGCGCCGTGGCCTTGCCGGAGTCAACGGTCTGCTCCGCGATGGCGTAGGCGGCTTTGAACCGGTCAGCCAAGCTTGCGTCGCCCGGCACCAAATGACCGTCGGCGACGATTGCGGAAGCGGCGTTCAGCAGCGCGGTGGTACGGAACGACACATCCTTGCCTGCGAAGAAGTCTCGTGCCAGCTGCGCGTTGAGCGTCGGTTCGCCACCCTTCAGATCTGCGATGGTGACTTTGGCGAGGCCGAGTTCGACGGTCGGATCGAATTTGTTTTCGGTAACCTTGCCGTCCTTGAATTCCCAAATGGAGACCGGACCGGTCGGTGCCATCTCGTCAAGGCCCTCATGGGAAGTGTAGACCATGCCGATCTGGCCGTTCGCCGCATATACGGCGGCCATGATCGGGCTCATCTTGCGATTAGCACAGCCGACGGCCATATGCTTCGGGCTTGCCGGGTTGGTCAGCGGACCAAGCACGTTGAACACGCATGGCACGCCGAGCGCGGCGCGAATCGGACCGACAAAACGCATGGCGGGGTGGAAGGTGCGTGCGAAAGCGAATGCGATGCCGCATTCGTTGCCGACTTCGCTCACTTGTTCCGGAGTCAAATCCATGGGCAGGCCGAGCGCTTCGAAGCAGTCAGCAGTGCCGCACTTGGATGAGGCCGCACGATTGCCGTGCTTGACGACTTTTACGCCTGCGGCCGCGGCTACGACGGCCCCCATGGATGACAGGTTCACGGTGGAGGCTCCGTCGCCACCGGTGCCGACGATGTCGGTGGTTTCACCGTCGATGTGCAGCGGAATGGCATGGGCCACCATGGCCTTCGCCGCGCCACGCACTTCGTCGGGGGTCAGCCCCAACTGCTGCTGGGTGGCGAGTACCGCGCCAACGGCCGCCGGATCGGCATTGCCGTTCATGAGGTCATCGACGAACCACTCGGATTCCTCGGCGCTCAAGTGGTCCCCTCCGACCAGCTTGGTGAGGATCGACTTCCATGTGATTTCGGCCATGATGCCCTCCTTGGCGCTGTCGCACGCCTTTATTGTTGTTCTGATGCCGCCAATTGTAACGATTGGACGTTTCCCCACGTCCGCACGTCCATATCACGAAACGGCCCATCGAAGATTCTTCAAAAAAGAAAACCTCCCCCGATTACGGTCGGGGGAGGTTATGTCATGAGCAAGTCAGCGACTCAGCGAATCACTGCTCGTTCTGGCCGTGGCACATCTTGTACTTACGACCAGAACCGCATGGGCACTGGGCGTTCTTGCCGGTTCCCGGGAAAGTGCGGCCATCCGCCCACGGAGAGTGGAGTTCCTCGCTCTTCGGACGCTTGTTGGCCGGGACCTTGCCTTCGGCGTGGCTGATCGGCTGCATGCCGACGATGCCCTTCTCGTTCTTCTGCTCGTCAGCCAGTTCATCGATGGTGGTCTTTTCGGCCTCGTCATCGGTCTCCGGCTCGCTCGGAGCGGTTTCGCCAGTGGCGGAGGCTTCGCCATCCAGACCCATTACGGCTTCGGCCGCGTTCACGGCCTCATCCTCGTCGGATTCGGTGCTCTCATCCTCGGTCATGGCCACGCGTTCGATGTCCACGTGGAACAGCAGCTGGATGGTTTCCTCCTTGATGGCTTCGATCATGGAGTTGTACATCTGGTAGCCTTCACGCTGGTATTCGACCAGCGGGTCGCGCTGGCCCATGCCGCGCAGGCCGATGCCGTCCTTGAGGTAGTCCATCTCGTAGAGGTGTTCACGCCACTTGCGGTCGAGTACGGCGAGCACCACGCGGCGCTCGAGCTGGCGCAGGCCTTCGCTGCCGAGCTTGTCTTCGAAATCGGAGTACTGGTCCTTGGCGTCGGAGACGATGAGCTCCTTCAGGGCTTCAACGGCCTTGTCGCCCTTGAGCTTGTCGACGGCGTCCTTGGCCGCTTCCTGCTCCACGGCGATCGGGTACACGGAGGAGATGGCCTTGAACAGACCGTCCCAATCCCAATCGGCCGGCTTGTCGGAACCGTTGTTGGCGCCCTTGATGTAGCTCAGCACGGTGTCGTCGATGAACTTGAGGATGTCCTCGTGGATGTCGGCGCCCTTCAGCACAGCCTGACGCTCCGCATAAATGACGGTGCGCTGCTTGTTCATCACGTCATCGTACTTCAGCACGTTCTTACGGATTTCGAAGTTACGCGATTCGACGGCCTTCTGTGCGGTGCGCACGCCCTTGGAAACGCTCTTGGCTTCGATCGGCTCGCCTTCCGGCATGCCCTTGGCCATGACACGCGCCACCAGCTGGGTGTTGAACAGACGCATCAGATCATCTTCGAGGGACAGGTAGAAACGGGATTCACCCGGATCTCCCTGACGGCCGGAACGGCCGCGCAGCTGGCGGGATTCGTGGCGCTCGGTGCCGAGCACGTACAGACCGCCGAGCTTGACGACTTCCTCATGCTCGTCCTTGACCTGGTCCTTGATTTCGGCCAAAGTGCCCGGCCAACGCTTCTCGTACTCGTCCGGAGTGTCATCCGGAGAATAGCCTTCGGACTTGAGCTCCGCATCGGCGAGGAACTCGACGTTGCCGCCGAGCATGATATCGGTACCACGGCCTGCCATGTTGGTGGCCACGGTGACGGCGCCCTTACGGCCTGCGACGGCCACAACGGCGGCTTCCTTGTCATGCTGCTTCGCGTTCAGCACCTGGTGAGGAATCTTGGCCACGTCAAGCAGAGAGGACACGACTTCGGAGGATTCCACGGATGCGGTACCCAGCAGGACCGGCTGGCCCTTCTTGTGGCGCTTGGCCACATCACGGACGATGGCGGCGAGCTTTTCCTTCTTGGTACGGAAGATCAGATCGTCCTTATCCTCGCGGATCATCGGCTTGTTGGTCGGAATCGGCAGCACGCCCAGCTTGTAGGTGCCCATGAATTCGGCGGCTTCGGTCTCTGCGGTACCGGTCATGCCTGCCAGCTTGTCGTACATGCGGAAGTAGTTCTGCAGGGTGATGGTGGCGAAGGTCTGGTTTTCGGCCTTGACCTCCACGCCTTCCTTGGCTTCGATGGCTTGGTGCAGACCCTCGTTGTAACGGCGGCCCGGCAGGATACGTCCGGTGTGCTCGTCGACGATGAGCACTTCGCCGCCGGTCACGACGTAGTCGCGGTCACGCAGGAACAGCTCCTTGGCCTTGATGGCGTTGTTCAGATAGCCGATCAATGCGGTGTTGTTCGGTTCGTACAGGTTGTCGATGCCGAGATAGTCCTCGACCTTGGTGATGCCCGGATCAAGGATGCCGACGACCTTCTTCTTCTCGTCGACCTCATAGTCCTCGTCACGGTTGAGCTTCAGAACCAGGCGCGCGAACTGGCGGTACCAGCGGGTCACGTCGCCCTCGGCCGGACCGGAGATGATCAACGGGGTACGAGCCTCATCGATAAGAATGGAGTCGACCTCATCGACGATGGCGTAGTGGTGGCCACGCTGTACGAGATCGGACTTCTCCCACGCCATGTTGTCGCGCAGGTAATCAAAACCGAATTCGTTGTTGGTGCCGTAGGTGATGTCGGCGTTGTACTGCTTGCGACGCTCCGGCGGCTTCTGGTTGGTGATGATGCAGCCGGTGCTCATGCCGAGGAAGCGATAGACACGGCCCATCAGCTCGGCCTGGTAGCTGGCCAGATAGTCGTTGACGGTGACGACGTGGACGCCCTGACCGTCGAGTGCGTTCAGGTAGGCCGGCAGCGTGGCCACAAGGGTCTTGCCTTCACCGGTCTTCATTTCGGCGATGTTGCCCCAGTGCAGAGCGGCGCCGCCCATGAGCTGCACGTCGAAGTGGCGCAGGCCCAAGGTTCGCTTGGAAGCTTCACGCACGGTGGCGAAGGCTTCCGGCATGAGCTTGTCAAGGGACTCGCCGTTTTCGATACGCTGCTTGAACTTGGCGGTCTGGCCCTTGAGCTCCTCGTCGTCAAGCGCCGCGATCTCGTCCTCCAAGGCGTTCGTCGCTTTGGCCACGTTCTCAAGCTTCTTGATCTGTCGGCCTTCACCCATGCGTAGGGCTTTGTCAACGATATCTACCACAATCACTCCCTTTGTGTATGGTGACTTTCCTCGATTGAGGATAGTCGCTTTCTCGCGATTTCCGAAAAGCTCCGTCCATTTTACGTAAGTTTTGACGTATCTTGTTTTTCGCATAAGAAAAGAGGCCCGCATGTATGACATGCGAGCCTCTTATCGTTCAGTTTTCAGCCATTAGCCATTACTTCTTGGCCACATTCTCCGGAGTGTCGATTTCGAAGACGCCGTAGCTCCAACCGTGACGGTGGTAGACGACGGACGGACGACCGGTTTCCTTGTTGACGAACAGGAAGAAGTCATGACCGATCAGTTCCATCTCGTACAGGGCCTCGTCAATGGTCATCGGCTCGGCGATGTGCAGCTTGCGGCGGATGACGATTGGGGTGTCGCCGACCTGGACCTCGACGGATTCGCCAGGGCCGAGATCAGCGGAAACGGCGTCGGCCGGGCTATTGTTCGGCGCTTCCGGCTCCGGCTCCTCGACGACGACCGGCTCGACCGGGCCCAGATCGACCGGGACCGGATCGGTGTAGCCACGACGATGGTCCTTGCGGCGGTCGCGGGTACGGCGCAGACGAAGCGTCAGCTTGTCGAGAGCCAAATCGAGCGCGCTGAACTCGTCGGCGCTGGAGGCTTCGGCACGCACCACGGTACGACCTGCGATGACGGTGATCTCAACGCGCTTGGCGGTGTCGGCCTGACGCGGATTGCCCTCGTGGGACAGCACAATCTGGACACGCTGCGCATCCGGGGCGATAGCGGTCACACGATTCATCTTGCTTTCGACAACGTCACGGAACCTTTGCTTGATCTGCGTATGACGTCCGGTAACGACGATTTCCATGTGGACCTCCCTAGACTCAAGCGGTGTTAACCGCTATATACGGACCAACCAGCTGCATCGCTGCTTGGTAGTCATCATTGTATCCATAAGATTGGTGATTTGCTGGAAAACTCCCCGAGAAAACAAAAGTTTTTTTACGCTTTGCTTTCGACGATTCTCTTGCTATAGTTGTGCGTTTGAGACCTCTTGATGGCCGCGACCGATTTTGTCGGTTGAGGAACTTCCGGGCTCCATAGAGCACGATGGCGGATAACGTCCGCCCAGGGCGACCTGAGAGATAGCGCAGCAGAGAATAGACCGCCTTACCGGTTTCGGCCGGTGGGTAAGGGTGAAACGGCGGTGTAAGAGACCACCGGGCCGCTGGTGACAGTTGGCCGCATGGCAAGCCTCATCGGGAGCAAGGCCAAGCAGAAGGCGTTCGAGGACTGCTCGTCCGAAGCCTTCGGGTAGGCTGCTAGAGCCTGACGGCAACGCCAGGTCGAGATGGATGGCCATCCGTGCCGTTGGCACGACAGAACCCGGGGTATAAGAGGTCTCACTCTCCACTCTTTATGTTTTGAGGATTTCTTTACACCAGCCTCTTTATGAAACTGACGTCACGCCCTTGGTCAACGGTCGCCGTCAATCAAACAGTTCCTGTGCGATTTGGCGCAGAATCTCAGGATTATGGCCTTTTCTGCCGCCCGCGCTCCAGAAGCGGCGCCTACGTGCATCGCGTTCCAGACCGGCGGTTTTTCTCGCGGTTCTACGGCCTAATTCCCATGCGGCTTCAGTAAACACGCCGTAGGATTCCGCCTCATCACAAACCTGTTGGGCCAGCCTACGGTCGACGCCTTTCCGTGTAAGCTCAGCGACCGCGCCCCTACATCCCATAAGACGGGTCGCACAGTAGCGCACCGCGGATTGCGCGTAGGCTTCATCGTCAATCAGTTGAACCCTTGTCAGTCTTTCGATGACGTCGTCAACCACTTCAGAGGTATAGCCCTTACCAATCAGGCGCTCACGCAGTGCGCCGGAAGGTCGAGGCGCAGCGTCCAGCAATCGCAATGCGGCTTCCCTGCATGCGTCAAGATCATTTGGATCCTTTGCGGCAGTAGAATCGCCGTTCCCGACACGCCCAGCGTGTCGCGCGTGTCGTGGCGTTTTCGTCGCATTTGCGCTTCCAGCGAACAAACTGGAACGGTCAGGTTCCGTTCGACGGTTCCACCTCTGAACGTTCGTGCGTTCTGGATCCTCTGAAGAAAGGGCAAGGCCCCCAGTATCGGCCGACGCCGGCTGAAGGCCCTGTTCCTTAAGGAAACGTTCGGCGCTGATCATATGTCAGGCTTTGGCGGCTTTTGAAGTTTTAGACGTCTTACCATCATCCGGCGCGCCCGCGGCGTCCTCCGCCCCATCGTCCTCGGCGAACTGGTCGGTAGGTTTGATCAGACCGAATGCCGCCTTGACCTTGTTCTCGATTTCCTCTGTGAGTTCCGGATTGTCCTTGAGGAACTGACGCACGTTTTCGCGTCCTTGCCCCAGCTGGTCGCCCTCATAGGTGAACCACGAGCCAGACTTTTTGACGACGTTGGCCTGCAACGCCATATCAAGCACGGAACCTTCCTTGGAGATGCCCTCGCCGTACAGCACATCGAATTCGGCGGTCTTGAACGGCGGAGCCATCTTGTTCTTAACAACCTTGACCTTGGTACGGTTGCCGACAGCCTCATCACCGTTCTTAATGGTCTGGATACGGCGGATGTCCATACGTACGGACGCGTAGAACTTCAATGCCTTGCCGCCGGTGGTGGTCTCCGGATTACCGAAGAACACGCCAATTTTCTCACGCAACTGGTTGATGAAGATGGCGGTGGTACCGGCTTGCGCCAGCGCACCGGTCATCTTACGCAACGCCTGACTCATCAGGCGCGCCTGCAGGCCGACATGGCTGTCTCCCATCTCGCCTTCGATTTCCGCTTTCGGCACCAAGGCCGCGACGGAATCGATGACAATCACGTCAAGCGCGCCGGAACGAATCAGCATGTCGGCGATTTCCAATGCCTGCTCGCCATTGTCCGGCTGAGAGACGATCAACGAATCGGTGTCGACGCCCAGCTTACGGGCATAGACCGGATCGAGCGCATGCTCGGCATCGATGAATGCGGCCACACCGCCGGCCTTCTGGGCATTGGCCACCACATGCAGCGCCAATGTGGTCTTACCAGAGGATTCCGGTCCGTAAATCTCCACAATACGGCCTTTAGGCAGGCCGCCGATGCCTAATGCCATATCCAAAGCCAAGGATCCGGTCGGAATGACCTCGACATCCTGTTCCGGGCGGTCGCCAAGTCTCATGGCCGATCCCTTGCCGAAGCTTTTCTCGACCTGCGCGAGCGCTGTGTCGAGCGCGGCCTGACGGCGCGGATCGATTCCATTCGCGGACTTGTTCTGTGCGGCGTTCTTTGCCGCGCTCGTCTGTGCCATGACTACTCCTTGTTGTTGACCGAGACGAATGAATGGATTCACCGTAAAACCGCATCATCCATCTGCGCAAGTTCAATCGGCCATTGTGGTCGAAGAACATGCATTTCGACACGCCGAAGACCGCTTTCCCTTGAAATTCCAGCATTCTGAAACTTCGCGGCGAGCCGTTGACGACCTGCCCAATCCGTGCTTCTGTGGATAACTATACCCCATTATCCGAACATCTGTTCGAAATCGGTGTTTTGCGATAGCCGAACTCCGCCTAACGCACCGGCATTGGTGGCGCGTTATGGTCCTTTCCCCAACGTTTGGAGTCAGGAATGTTCATCTGGTCGCACAGAACGTTCCATACCACGCGGGGCTCCTCCCCCATTTCAAGCGCTTCGACGGCTGTCAGACCGTTCAATCGATCAAGCACTTGGTCGCGTGCGAGCGCGCGGCCATAGCTACGGCCGAGTACCTCTTCAAGCAACTGCCAAAATTCACGTTCCTGCACGCGCCCAAGTGTACACAGCAAGCGCAACCAAAAGAAAACGCCCGACGGAACAAGCCGCCGGGCGTTAGACGTCCAACAGGAATCAGATTGCGACGGAATCGAGATAATCGGCGACCATGCGCAGCATCTGCGCCGTGGAGACGCCCAACGATTGCGCAATCGAGCTCAGCAGCTCGGAGCTGGCCTCTTTTTGGCCACGCTCCACTTCGGAGAGGTAGCCCAACGACACTCCGGCCTTTTCGCTCACCTCACGCAACGTTTTGTGGTCATGGGTGCGCAGATCGCGCAGTACATGGCCGATGGCCTCGCGAAGCGATACCTCTCTGGGTTCGTCGGTGGTTTCCGTGGCTGCCGACATGGATCGTGCGGAAACGCGTTCCGCGTCTTCCTCCCGCCATATGCGGGTCAATGCGGCCTGGCGCTCGTCTTTGGCCTTTTTGGCCGCGCGGGCACGCAGCACCTGCTGCTGGGCGAACATCACCGCGCGGCGCTGGGCTGGGGTGAGTTCCCTGACGCGGGCGTTGCCGCTTTGCACCGTGGGAACCATCGCCTTGAGTTCCATCTGTTCCTTGGTGAGTGTCATCGTGTCCATGCCGCCAGCCCCTTTCGCTTTTCATACGTACGTCCACTATGGTCAACACCCATATTCGTGGATTATTCCTGTGAAAGTGCTGAAAGAGTCCTCAGTTTTTCCAGAATACATTGCACGGTTTCGTGCCGCACGGCTTCCCGATCACCCTTCAGACGCAGCTCATAAGCAGCTGTTTGACGCGCACGAATGCCATTGAAGCCACAGGGCAGGGAGCAGCCGATGTACACCAGGCCGGCAGGTTTGTCACCATCCGGTCCTGGCCCTGCAACACCGGTAGTGGACAAGCCGATGACACAGTCTCCATCCTCGGTCTGTCGGTATAGTTGCGCGGTTCCCGCAGCCATCTGCCGCGCCACTTCGGGGTGGACCGCCCCTTCTCGGGCCAGCAGGTCGGCATTCACGCCGAGAATCTTCGCTTTGGCGCGAATGTCGTAGGTCACCGCCGAGCCGAGGAACACTTTCGATGCGCCTGGTATGCGTACGAAGGCGTCGGCGAGTAGACCTCCCGTCAGCGATTCGGCGGCGGCGATTTTGAAATGGTTGGCTTCGCAATAGCGTAAAACGGCTGCGGCCAGCTCATCGCATTGCGATTGGCTGGCCGCGGTCGACGAATTTTCGGATTCGCTCATCGGGATTTACTTGGTTTCCTTTTCGGATTTTGCGGTCTTCTTACGTCCGCCGAACGTGTTGACGAGGTATTCGCCGCCCGAATACAGGCATAGAATCAACGCCAGGTAAATCAGGGCGTACGTGATCGTGTAATAAACGGTCATCCACAGCGGAGTGGTGTTCATGCCATCAGCGAGGCTCCACATCGGCAGCATGAGCATGGCAAGGCCGATGCACTGGCACAGGGTCTTGTACTTGCCGGCTTGGGATGCGGCGATGACCTTGCCGCCGGTGTCGATGACGAAGAAACGCATGATGGTGATGCCGATCTCACGGATGAGGAACAGCGCGGTCACGACCCAGCCGAGCACTGCGTTGCCGAATTCATTGAAGATGGCGGCGACGATCAGCGTGCCGCAGGTGAGCAGCTTATCTGCGATTGGGTCCATGAGCTTGCCCAGTTCGGTGACCTGGTTATATTTGCGGGCCATCCAACCGTCGAGCTTATCGGTGCAGGCGGCGATGATGAAGATAATCGCCGCCACCCAGCGCATAGTCGTGTTTTTGGTACCCCATGCGCCTGCCATGACGTACAACGCCAGGAAGATGACGACCAGGACGATACGAGAGAAAGTGACGATGTTCGGCGGGGCGTTCCACCCGTCAAGCAGGGACGATTTGCGTTCTTCTTGCTTTTCCATACCGTTCACGTTACCCCGATACCACTACTTGGCGCAATGCGTGCGGTTGTCGCGTTCCATCATCGCGTGTCCGCAGCGTCGGCCGGCTGGGTAGAACCTGCGGTAAGCGATGAGGTTTCGCCCTTGATGAAGGCGAGCACCTGCGGCAGATCCTGCGGTTGGACGAGCACTTCGCGAGCTTTGGAGCCTTCGGACGGACCGACCACACCACGCGATTCAAGCAGATCCATGAGTCGGCCGGCTTTGGCGAATCCGACACGCAGTTTGCGCTGCAGCATGGAGGTTGAGCCGAACTGCGTGCTGACCACCAGTTCCGCCGCCTGCAACAGCACGTCCATGTCGTTGCCGATGTCCTCATCCGGCTCGATGGCCTTCTTTTCGGCCTCCTTGGCCATCTCCTCGATATCCTCGCGATAATGCGGCTTGCGCTGGGTTCGCACGAACTCCACCGCGCGACGGATTTCGGACTCGTCGACCCATGCGCCCTGCACGCGGATCGGCTTGGCCTGGCCCATCGGCAGGAACAACGCGTCACCTTGGCCGATCAGCGTTTCCGCACCGGTGGCGTCGAGGATGACTCGCGAATCGGTGGCGGATGAGGTGGCAAAAGCAAGTCGGGACGGGATGTTGGCCTTGATCAAGCCCGTGACCACGTCAACGGACGGGCGCTGCGTGGCGAGCACCAGATGCACGCCGGCGGCTCGCGCGAGCTGCGTGATGCGCTGGATGGAGCTCTCCACGTCGTTCTTGGCCACCATCATAAGGTCGGCCATTTCATCGACGACCACGAGGATATACGGGTATGGTGCGACCTTGCGTTTGGAGCCTGCGGGCGCATGCACCTTGCCAGCGCGCACGGCAGCGTTGAAGTCCTTGATGTGGCGGAATCCGAAGAATTCGAGGTCGCTGTATCGTGCGTCCATCTCCTTGACCACCCATTCCAAAGCCTGCGCGGCCTTCTTCGGATCGGTGATGATCGGGGTGAGCAAATGTGGAATGCCCGCATAGGCGGACAGTTCGACTCGTTTAGGATCGACCATGATCATGCGGACCTGGTCAGGCGTGGCGCGCATGATCACGGAGGTGAGCATGGAGTTGATGAAGCTCGACTTGCCGGAGCCGGTGGCGCCAGCCACCAACAGGTGGGGCATCTTGGTCAGGTCGGCGGTCACGAAATGGCCTTCCACATCCTTGCCGACGCCGGTGAGCATCGGATTCGGATCGTTCCGGGCCTTGTCGGAGCGCAGCACGTCGCCCAGCACCACGGTTTCGCGGTCGGAGTTCGGAATTTCGATGCCGATGGCGGATTTGCCTTCGATCACCGACAGGATGCGCACGTCGGAGCTGGCCACCGCGTAGGCGATGTTCTTCTGCAGGTTGGTGACCTTCTCGACCTTGACGCCAGGGCCAAGCTCCACCTCATACATGGTGACGGATGGTCCGCGCAGGAAGCCGATGACCTTCGCATCGACGTTGAACTGTTGGAAGGTACCGGTCAGCGCGCGGATCACACGATCGTTCTCCGGAGTGTGCGCGGCGTGCGGCGCGCCCTTCTTCAGAATGTTGAGGTCAGGCAGATGATACGGTCCCTCGGGAATGCCATCCGCCGCTTCCCCGTCAACGGCAGCAGCCGGCATATCGTCAAGGACCTCGCCGGTCGCGGCATCCACCATGACTTCCTTGCCGTTGGAGGTGCCGTCCTCGTCGATGACGGCCCATGGGTCGCTTGGAGCGACGCCAACCGGCTTGATTTCGCTGGACGGCACCGGCTCGGCGACGCTGGGCATGGTGCCGCTCGCGGTGCCGATCGGCGCGGACGAGAAGGAGCGTCCGCGACCGTTCTGCGGCATGGCCGTGGTGCCGGACGGTGCAGCGGCGGAATAATCATCTGAATCATAATCATCGGCACGATAATCGTCCGAAGAAATGCTGCGTGGCGAATCGACCTGTTGGTACGGCTCGTCGACGATGGTTTCCGCGGTCTGTCCGTGCCGTTCGGCGGCATTAAGAAACGCTTCGTCGCCGGCGTAATGGTCAAGGTCGCCATCATCGACGTTCTTGCTCTTATGGGATGCGAAGCGTTGCTTCATACGCGTAAGGAAGCCCGGCCTATCGTCGTTTTCTCCATCCGCATCGGTGCCGTCGTGGGCGGGAACGCCTTCGGCGAAGGCGAGTGTCGTGTCCCCAACGCGTACTTCGTTCGGGAACTGTTCGGCCTCATCGTCAATGTCATCACGGTTTTTCGGCGTTCCAACAAACTTGGCCGCCAGAGCCTTCGCCTTGTCCGGTATCTGCGTGACCCGGGTATGGGTAATCAACAGCAACGAAAACAGGATGACGACTACGAAAATCGCAATGGAAAAGCCTTTGGAAAGCCCCCACGCCAACGGACAGCCAAGCACATAGCCAAGCAGGCCGCCTGCCCGCTGCAGCAAAGACATATCGAACTTCTGGGAGTCGGAGGCAATCGCCGCGTCAAGAATAGAGCAGACAGACCAGAGGATCATGAACCATCCGAGGGCCATATGGAGGTTCTCATCCTTGTTTTGCGTCTTGCGCATCAGACTGAACACCACAAGCGCCAGGAATACCGGCAGAATCACGCTGGTCAATCCGAACAGTCCGGAGGCCATGGCATGTAGGACCTGTCCGAAAGCGCCCTGGACACGGAACCATTCGGATGCGCAGAACAGCACCGCGAGAATGGCCATGATGAAACATGCGATGTCGCGGCGATATTTACGCAGTATGCCGGCGATCGGCGAGGAATCGACCTCGTCCATGACTTTGGTATCGCCGGAACGCGATTTGCCTGCGGAACCCTTGCCGCCTGATTTCGGGTTGGAAGATGCTGTTCGTGCCATAACAGGACTCGATTTTACCCATGGGCACCGCCATGGCACGACGACATCCGATACTTATCGAAAGTTTTTGCCGTTCACGCCGTCAGGCGCTTCGGCTAGACGATATCGCCAAGATGATGCTGCGTGTACGCATCCGCCTGCGCGTCGATCGCGTCGTAATCGCCGGCGTCGGCATGCTCGATGATGGCCATGGCATTGCCCAGCAGCGCGGGGTTGAGAGCCTGCAGCCAGTGGATACGCGGATCGCGGCCAAACCATCCCATCTGTTTGCGCGCCAGACGCTTCGTCTTCTGCGCGATGCTCATGAACGTGTCATTTAAATCGTACAGGCCATCCAAATAGTCGACAACCTGCTGGTATCCAAGAGCCTTGCCTGCGGTGATGCCAAGCCGGGGACGGATACGCTCCACTTCCTCGACGAAACCGTTCTCCAGCATCTGCTTGGTACGGATGTCGATGCGGCGGTCAAGTCCCTCACGCGGCAAATCAAGGCCGATCTGCACGGTGGGAATCACATACCGGTAATGCGGCAGGCTCGCCGAATACGGCCGGCCCGTCACTTCGATGACCTCAAGCGCGCGGATGGTGCGTCGAGGATTGTGCGGATCCATGCGGGCCGCGGCTTCGGGATCCTTTGTCTTGAGCTCGTCGAACAGCGCACCGGCGCCTTCGACCTTTTCACGTTCCTCGAGGCGTTTGCGCACCTCTGGGTCAGTGCCAGGAAAGGAAATGTCGTCGATGGCGGCACGGGCGTACAGACCGGAACCGCCCACGAGGATAGGGCGCACTCCCCTGGCCTGCAGTTCGGCGATTTTGGCGCGGGCGATCTCCTGGAAACGTGCCACGGACATGGCGTCGTCCGGTTCGATGATGTCGATCAGGTGGTGTCTGACCTCGGCCTGTTCCTCAGGACTCGCCTTGGCGGTGCCGATATCCATGCCCTTGTACATCTGGTAGGCATCGGCGTTGACGATTTCCGCCTGCTCGCCCTTGGCCTCCAACGCCTTGGCAATGGCGATGCCAAGCCCCGTCTTGCCGGACGCAGTGGGACCGACGATGGACACGACCTTACGGGTTTCGGGCTTGCTTTCAGTGGCGGACGGCATAGGTTTGCCCCGCTTCCGGATTCGGATCGGCGATGAGATTGTGGCGTCCCGCATGGGTGACGGTGGCGGTCACGAAATCACCCATCTGCGGCATCGGCTCGCCTTCCGGCACGCCGACATGCACGAGCACGCCGGTTTTCTCACGTCCGGTAACACGATGGGTGGCGGCATCCTTCTTGCCGGATGCGCCGGTGACCATCACCTCGACGTCACGGCCTTCGAAAGTCTTGAGATTCTCTTCGGTGATGCGTTCCTGCAGCGCCACAAGACGTTCGAACCTGTCCTGCACCACGTCATGCGGAACCTGCTCCATCTCAGCCGCCGGCGTGCCGGGACGCGGCGAGTAGATGAACGTGAACGCGGAAGCGAATCGCGCCTCCTCCACCACGCGCAGGGTTTCCTGGAAGTCCTCCTCCGTTTCGCCGGGGAAGCCGACGATGATGTCGGTGGAGATCTGCGCGTCCGGCATGGCCTCGCGAATCTTGCGCAGAATGTCGAGGAACTTGGCGGAACGGTAGGAGCGGCGCATCGCACGAAGAATCCTGTCGGAACCCGACTGCAACGGGAAATGCAGCTGGTGCATGACGTTCGGCGTCTCGGCCATTGCTGCGATCACGTCGTCGGTGAAGGCCGCGGGATGCGGCGAGGTGAATCGTACGCGTTCCAAACCGTCAATCTCGCCGCACGCGCGCAGCAGCTTGGAGAAGGCAAACCGGTCGCCGATGCCGTAGCCGAAGGAGTTCACATTCTGGCCCAGCAACGTGACTTCCTTGGCGCCTTCGTCCACGCATTGGCGGATTTCGGCGAGGATGTCTCCGGGACGGCGGTCATGTTCCTTGCCGCGCGTGGTCGGCACGATGCAGAAGGTGCAGGTGTTGTTGCAGCCTACGGAGATGGCCACCCAGCTCGACACCTTCGACGCACGGTCGGTTGGCAGTTGGCTTGGGAAGTAGTTGAGTTCCTCCTGCACCTTCACCTGCGCGTGGCCTTCGATGCGGGCCTGGTCGAGCAGCTGAGGCAGGGATCCGATGCTCTTGGTACCGAACACGGCGTCGACCCACGGGGCTTTTTTCGCGATCTTCTCACGGTCGAGCTGCGCCATGCAGCCGCCGACCGCGATCTGCAGGTTCGGGCGTTCCCTCTTCAATTCGGCCCACAGTCCGATGGTGCCGTACATGCGTTCGGCGGCGTTTTCGCGCACCGCGCAGGTGTTCATGACGATCAGGTCGATGTCATGGTTGAGATACTGTTCCTCGGTGGCGGGCACGTAGCCGTCGGCCTCAAGCACGCCGGCGATGCGTTCGGAATCATGCACATTCATCTGGCATCCGAGCGTATGCACGTAGAACACGCCCTTGCCGCGCGTGGGGGTATCGTTCGCCGCCGGTTCGGCCAGTTTCGAGGCGCGCTCCGCCTCGGTCATCATGTCTTCGTTCATAACGCACCATGCTATCGGCAGGGCGGCACAGGCGTTTCGGAACGCGGGAACGCCCCGTTCTCGGCGCAATCGCAGGGCATTGACCCTCTTCGATACACAGCATACGTTCAGTTTTGCGGAAAGCGAGGCGGTACACTGTTCTTCCGTGATACTTGACAGGCAAAATCGAATTAACACCACCGAATTGCAGATGCGTCTGAAGAACGTCGACGTCGGCGAGGGATCCCTTTCCCCCGAACAGATCACCGAGTTCATCGACCAGATGCAGGTGTATGAGGGTGCGATGTACGAGATCAGCACCAAATTGGAGATTCTTGACTCGGAATTCCAGGTGCGCTTCTCCCATAATCCAATTCACCATATGGAACGCCGTCTCAAATCGCTTAACTCGATCCTCGGCAAGCTGCAGCGCCGCAACCTGCCGTTGACCGTCGACGCCATCAAGGACAACCTGTTCGACGTGGCGGGCGTACGCGTGATCTGCAACTACCGCGACGACGTGTATTCCGTGGCGAATTATCTGTCCGCGCAAAGCGACATCCAAGTGCTGCGTGTCAAGGATTACATCAAGAACCCGAAGCAGAACGGTTACCGTTCGCTGCATGTCATCTACGCGGTGCCGGTGTTCCTGTCATCCGGACCGCACTACACGCCGGTAGAGGTTCAGCTACGCACCATCGCCATGGATTATTGGGCGAGCCTGGAGCATGCGCTGCGGTATAAGACGGATCTGCCGGACGCGAAGCTTGCCGAGCATTCGCAGACGCTGTTGGATTGCGCGCGCAGCCTGCAGAACATCGAGACGCAGATGCAGAACATCCATCGCGACATCAACAGCGCCCCGCGTGTGGGTGAGGCGCCGCAGGCGGACTGATGTTTTCGGAAAATGGCGATTGACGGACAAATCATTGCCTGTCAATCGCCATTTTTCGACGATATCGAACGTTATTCGCGCTTACGCAGCAATCGTGGTATTTTCACCGGAACCTGTGCGAGCACGGTGCCGATGAAAATCAGCGCGCAGCCGATGTAGGCTCGTGTGGTCATGACTTCGCCGAGCAGCAACGCGCCGCCCACCGCGGAGAAGAACGATTCGAGCGACATGATCACGGCCGCGCGCGACGGCGGCACCAGCTGCTGTCCGACCACCTGCAACGTGTATGCCACGCCGGCCGAGCCGATGCCGGCGTACACGATGGGAAACCAGCTTTGCATGGCGCCGGCCCAGTCGATGGAGCCTTCGCATAGGGAGCCGATCCAGCTCAGCAGCGCGGTGGTGGAAATTTGTCCGAAGGACAGCAGAATCGGATCCATCTTCTGTCCGAACGTGTCGATGACGAGAATATGGCCTGCGAATAGAACCGCAGTGGACAACAGCACCACGTCGGCAAGGGTGATCGAGCCGAATCCGTCGGTGATGCACAGCAGATAGAAGCCGACCACGGCGATGGCAACGCTGACAATGACGTTCATGGTCACGCGGCGGCGCAGAATAAGGAAGGCGAGCAGCGGCGTCATGACGATGTAGAGCGCCGTGATGAAGCCGGAACGGCCTGCGGAACCGGAATAGAGGATGCCGTATTGTTGGACGGTGCTGGCGGTGAACAATACGATGCCGCAGATGACGCTGACGACCACGGGATTGCCCAGGCATTTCGGCATGGCCACGGTTATACCGTTGCCAAGCGTGACGGTTGGACACTCATTCGATTCACGGCGTCGGCGTTCCTGTTCGGCGATGCCTCGACGGCGGAACCACAGCAACGGTATTAATGACAGCGCGCCCAATGTGAATCGTGTGGCCCCGAAGAACAGGGGGCTCATGGAGGCCATGCCCTGCACTTGGGATACGAATGCGAAGCCCCAGATCATGGCCGTCAGAACAAGGCAGGCCATGCCGCCAATCTCTTTCCTCTGCATGAGCCACTACCCTATGGCACGTTTTTCGCCGACAGAAAAGCCTGACCATATTCTGGTCAGGCTTTTGTTTGAGGGTTCAGCGCAGAGGACGTCGCGGGATTTTTCAGTCGCGATCGCCGAAGAGCTGGAGAATATACAGGAACATGTTGATGAAGTCCAGATACAGGTTCAGCGCGCAGATGATGGAGACCTTCTTGACCATGTCCTCACCATGGCCTGCGTACTGGGCGAACAGCGCGCGAGTAGCTTGGGCGTCGTAGACGGTCATGCCGGCGAACAGCACGAGGCCGATGGCGGAGATAACCATCAGCATGGTCTGTCCGGGAGCGAAGATCATAAGCAGCACTTCGGCGACGATCAGCACGATGAGGCCGACCAGCAGAATCGGACCGGCTTTGAGCATGTTGACCTTGGTGGTCATGCCCAGCATGGTGAGCGCGAAGAAGAAGCCGGCGCACAACGCCAGGGAGATGCCGATGGTGCCAAGATCATACGCCATGAAAATGGTGCTTAGCGAGAAGCCCATGATCGCGGCATACACGTAGAACATGACGCGTGCGGTGCTCGGCTTGATCTTTTCAATGCGGGCGCCAAGATAGATGGCGATCACGATTTCGACGACGAACGGCGCCCAAGCGCCAATGACGCCAAGCGACTGGATGAGCGCGATGTAGGCACCGGTGGCTTGGGTGAGGATGGCCACAGCCGCGGTGACGAGCAGGCCGATGGTCATCTCACCGTAGGCACGGGTGACGGAAGCATGTTCGGCACGCTCATAGGAGTATGTCGCCTGAGCCGGAATGGTGGCCGCCGGAGCGCCCTGCGCATACATGTTCTGCGGCGCGTACTGGTATTGGTTCTGACCGTACGGATTCTGGCTGTACTGCCCGTACGAATTCTGGTTCGGATTGTATTGGTTCTGCCCATACGGCTGGCCGTTGAATCCATTGGCGTTGTTGCCTTGGGGCTGCTGACCGAATGTCATAATCGCTCCTTAACTCGATTACGCATCACAGTACGGTACTTTTCTGACTATTTCATGAGAGCCCACGTCTTACGGTGCCGAGCTGAAACTACCGGCACCGTATATCCAATGCGCAATCAGACCGTGAACTTGTGCACCACTTTCGCGCTATCGTTCAGGTCGAACAAATCAGTGACGTCGACCGTCACTTCGGAATCGTCTTTCAAGGTATATCCAATCGTCACGGTTCCGGTGGCTCCGGGCTGGACTTCGGCGAAATCAGAATTGGAATCGTATCCGGCAGGGTTCTCGCTGTAAATGGCGGTGTCGAGAGCTTGCCCATTTTGGAACACTTGCGGGCTGGCGAGGACTGCAAACGAATTGTTTTTATCCGTGTTGTTGGTCCATTCGAATGTGACCAACACCGTGGGCTGATTGTTATAGTCGTTGTTGCTACGTACCGCGGAGACGATTTTCACATGCATGGTCTTCAAATCGCCTTCCATATCCTGATCGCCCTTCGGCTGATTTTTTGCGGAGCCTTTTGCGGATGATTGTGAGCTTGACACGCCGGTGGCCTCGTCTATGGCCTTGCTTGCTGCGGACTGCATGGCCAGAGTAATGACGATGGCCAACACCGACAGCACCGCAGCGACAATCGCCAATGCCTTGCCGCGCTTTTTACCGCGGAACGTGCCGACCAATGCCACAATCGCAAGAATCACGCCAATGAAACCGAAAATAGCAGCAATGTTGTTGATAATCGGAATGAAGCTCAGCACGAAGCCAAGCGCGCCGAACACCACGCCGACAATGCCGAACACAGTCAGTCCCTTCTCTTCCTGATAGACCGGCTGCAGCGGGGGTTGGGGTTGGATGGGCTGCTGCGGGGCGATGTAACCACTCATGATCGTTCCTTCTTCTCGAATCGGTTGAGACACTTTCGAGGGTACGGAATTCCGCGCTGGACCGGTATTGGACGAAAGGTCATTCCCGTCTGCACTTTGGGGCGTGCGAAACGCACGGAAGAACAATGGCGTCTTTCGGGGACGGGCCCAATAATGGTAGGTATGAGCGAGACGACGAATTCCCCGACCCCCATCGAAGTGCCGGTACGTACCAAAGGTTGGCAAAGCATGGTGATGGTGGTCTGCGCGGGCTTCATGTGCTTGGCGCAGACCGCGTTCGCCGCGCAACGGTTCGGCCAGGATTCCGCCGTATACGTATGGATGGTGTTCTGCATGCTGGTGGCGTTCGCCATCGGGTTTCTGCTGCTCGCCCGTTCCCATTATCCGCGTGCCACATTCGTCGCCGCGTGTGTGGTCGTGCTGGTTTTCCCATACGATCCCATTCTCGCTTTGATGGCGTTGACCGCGCTATTGGCCCGCCGTAATGACATGAAGACCACGGTTCGCGCGATCGTGGCGGGCGGTTTCGTCACGCTTGCCGCGCAGGTACGCGACGCGTTGCGGCCGCCGGAGGCATCCATCTGGCATATGGTGTTCGCCAAACCGGATACCGGCAGCCAATATGGCACCGACATAATCATGCTTGCCGATGACCGCACCATCGTCATCACCGCGATAGTTGCGGCATTGTTGGAGCTGGCCATCGCGACTTTGGCGGGGTTGCATATCCGTTCTCGCGCCTTGGCATCGCTGGCCACGGCCAAGGCGGACGCGGCGGACGCGCAGGTGGAGCAGCTCAAGACCACGATCGACAGTCAGCAGCTGGCCGACGCGATCGCTGCCGAAGCGCATGACACGCTTGCCCATTCGCTTTCCCTGCTGGCGTTGAATGCGAGCGCGCTGCAAGCCGAGTCGAAGAAGCTCGCGGCCGAAGCGGGAAGTCTGGACGCCGGCCAACTGGCCGGGCAGGCCAGCCGAATCGCGGACAAAACCGAGGAGATTCGCAAACAGGCGGCAGGAGCGTTGGATGAGGCGCACATCTCATCCGCGGGAGACAGATTATGCATGGGCCGGGTACAGATGGCGCGTTTGGTTGAACGTGCGGATCTGCCGGACCAATTATGAGGCGAAGGATTCTACGGCAGTGGAGACTCCGTTACGTCCATGAAACGCCGGTGCACCCCCTCCCATAAACTAGAAAACAGTATGCCGCACCTGCGGTGCAAACGTTATCAATGAGGGATGGCGGTCGATATGGCGATCAGCGCGACGGAAAAACCCCTGGGCAAAGTGTTCACTTCCGATTACCAACTCACCATCCCTTCGTTCCAACGCGCGTACACGTGGCAGGCGGAGAACATCGAACAGCTCGTCAACGACCTTCAGGACGCCTGCGCCGACCCGGACACGCCTTACTTCCTCGGCTCGCTCATCCTCGTCAAGGACGGCCCCACCCAATACCAGGTCATCGACGGCCAACAGCGCCTCATCTCCCTGTCAATCATCGTCTCCGTGCTGCGCGAACTGGAAGACGACCCCGACCTCATCGACAGCCTCAACGACCTCATTTTGGAACCAGGCGACAAACTCCGCGGCATCAAAGCCGAGCCACGACTCACCCTGCGAGAACGCGACACCGACTTCTTCCGCATGTACGTGCAGGAAGGCGATTTGGAAGGCCTGTTCGATCTGAGGGACAACGACATCGCCTCGCACGCGCAACGCAACATCGCCGTCAACACCCGCCGCACATTCGACCTGCTCGCCGCCATGGACGCCAAAGACCGCCGCCGATTCGCCTCATACCTGGTCAACGGCGTCACCCTCGTCATCGTCACCACCGACGACCTCGCCGGCGCGCACCGCATCTTCGACGTGATGAACATGCGCGGCGTGCCACTGACCGCATCCGACGTGTTCAAAGCGAAAACCATCGCGGAAATATCCCCCGCCGCGCGTAACGCCTACGCCACACGATGGGACGACATCATGGACCCGCTCGGCGATGACTCGCACACGCTCGAAGAGTTCTTCTCCGACCTGCACCTGATCGTCTCGCACAAGGCCGTCTGCACACAGCTGCTTGAGGAATTCCGCAAAGACGTGCTCAAACCATACGTGAAGAAACAGAACGTCATCTCCTTCATCGACGATCTGCTCGCCCCTTATGCCAACGCGTGGCTCATCCTCAACCGTCCGACCGACGCCAACCTGCCAGACGACATCGTGGCCATGCTCGTCTCACTCGCCGACTACCAGACCACCGACTGGAAACCCGTGGCCATGTGGGCGCTCGTCAACTCCATCCGCAACCTCGGCAGCGCCAACGCACAAGTGTTCTCCACACCCGGAAATATCGGGAACGAAACCACGAACGCGCACGACGAACGCCTCCAATTACACGACATCGACAGACTCCACGACGTTCTCGCCGCACTCGAACGCGTCACCGGCGTCGACAGCCTCAACCGGCAAAGCCCACTCGCCCGACGCACACGCGCCGCAAGCGCCATCCGAGACCTCAACAAAGGCCATACCCTCCAACAGATCCGTGGATTCCTCATCACCGACGAGGACCGACGTTCCGCACTCGCGCATCTACGTGGCGAGTTGCAGACCAGTCCCGCCATGAAGAAACTTCTGCTCATCCGCGCCAACGAGCAGAAGGCCGGCTACCGCATCACCCGACCGCGCAGTCTCAAAGCGTTGCCGATCATGCCCGAACAGGTCAGCGCGAAATCCGATTTCGCCGCTTGGCCGGAGTCGGTGCGTGACCATTGGGCAAACCGCATCGGCAATTTGGTGCTTAGTCAGGCCAACGAAACCCAAGTCGCGCCACTCGCCACGTATGCGCAGCGGCGCGACCGCATGCTGTTGTCGGCAAGCTCCAGACGTTTTCCGCTGACAGCCGAGCTCGCCAATATCGCCGAATGCACGCCGCAGACGCTGCAATACCGGCAGGATGAGATGGTTCGGCTCATCGCCGACCATTGGAATATTCGTTACGATGCCGACGATACGGATTTGTCGACGTTGAACGAGGAGACGCTCAATGTGAAAGCTACGGCCTCCTCTCCCACGTCCAAACGCGTCAGCATTGCCCAAGTGCTGGAAGCCGGGCTGCTTATCGCCGGAGAGACCTTGGTATGGGAGCGTCCCCGCAAGGGCGAACGTTGGGTAGCGACCGTCACTTCCGAAGGCAAGCTGCGCATGGATGACGGCAGGGAGTATGCCACGCCTACTGCCGCGGCGCGTGCCGTTGGCGGCTCATCAGCGGGTCTTACCGTGTGGAAACGCACGTCGAATGGCCAGAAACTGAGTGACGTTTGGAAGGCGTATCGTCTGCGCAAGCACTGAGGACGCCGAACGACCAGATGGTCAGTCTCAACCAGCCGGATTCAATCAACCGGATTCAGCCGGTCAATGCCAGGCCAGCCATTCGACGGCGAGTTTGGTGCGATTGGAGATGTTGGTTTTGGCAAGTATGTCGCTGATGCGGTTGCGGACCGTGCCTTCGCTGAGAAACAGCCGTGACGCGATCTCACGATTGTCCAATCCCTCGGCCACAAGTTCCAGCACGTCCAATTCGCGTTCGGTAAGGCCGGCGAAACGTTCGGATGGTCCGCTGGAATCGGGGTTCCGAGATCCTTGAACTGCCTGCGCATCATCATGCGACACAACGCGATCGACTGATGAGGATTCGTCTGATGTCGTGGATTGCGGACTGACCCGCAGCTTGCTCAACACTTCGGCGCCCATGACCACTTGTCCGGCCATGACGGCTTGCACCGCGGGTATGACGGACGAAACGTCCTGTTTGATCAAGTAGCCTTTCGTGCCTATTTCCAACGCTTTGGCGATGTATGACCCGTCGGCGAATGTGGTGAGGATAAGGATTCGCGCGTTCGGATGCGCGTCAAGAATCGCCTCCGACGCTTGCAATCCGTCCATTCCCGGCATCTGCACGTCGACCAGCAACACATCGGGGGCATCCATCTCATATTGGGTCACCGCATCCGTGCCGGTGTTGGCGGTCCATGCCACATCGGCGGTGCCGGTGGCTTCGAGAATCGTGGATAATGACGAGCAGACGATTGGATCATCGTCTGCGATCGCGACACGCATTAATGCGCTCCTTTCTCCGGTTGCGTCGTTTCCGAGCCACTCGCCGGCTTGGGGATGGATACGAACACGCGCCAACCCTCGTGATACGGCCCGCAAATCGCGGAGCCTCCCAACGCACGAGCCCGTTCCTCAATGTCCGAAATGCCGATGCCTGTGGAATCGTTCGGTCGAATGAACTGCATGGCGACGGCTTCAGCAGACGATCTTCTCACGGTTCCATCATCCTGCACGCACAGCTGCCACAATGCGGGGAAATCGCGCAGGGTGATTGAAACGTTCCTTGCCTGACTGTGTTTGACCGTATTGTTCAACGCCTCGCGAATCGCAGTGGCGAAGCAGCGGGACACGGCCGCCGGCGCTGAATCGATGCCGTTGACCAGCCTCACCCGCAAGGGGCCGGCGCCGTCCATGCTGTGCGCGGCCGTCCCAATCTGCGAAGCGAAATCCGCACCTTCGTCTTTCAAATCATGCACGGCTTTGCGCACCAAAGTCATAGCCTCGCTCACCGTGTCATGAATTTCACAGAAACGTTGGGCCGATTGTTCCTGTCCGGCAACCTGGGCCACCACGTGCGCCGCCTCGGTCTGCATGATGGCTCGGGTCAGCATGTGGCCGACATTGTCATGGATCTCACGTGCGATGCGTGTGCGTTCGGCAAGCGTCGCCGTGCGTACGGCCAACGCACGATCCTCGTCGTTTTCGGCGATCTGCGAGCGCAGGCGGCGAATCTGGTCGCGGCGGGAATCCTGCAATCGCCGCACTTCGCGGGCGAGGTTCGCGCAGCGCGCGCAAAGCAGACCGGCAGCGAATCCCAGAACCGTTTGGAGCACCATCAATATGATGATGGACAAGTCGGATGGAACGTGCGAGCCAATCGAACGGAAAATCACTATCGTCATGGGAAGAAGCCACAGCCATCGCGGCACCAACGCTTGCAAGAAGCGGCTGCCATCGACGACAGCGGACGATGATGCCGCGTTGAATGCTGCGATGGGAAGCATCAGATACCACGCCGGCACCAGGCATGCGCCGCAGTCAAGCATGACAATCAACGTCATCGCAAGCCACGAACCCGACGCGTATTCCCCCACCGCGGCACAACACACCGCCACAAGCGCGCCGCACATCAGGTCGAGGCCGACGTCTCCGGATGCGTATACGCCCATGATCATGCCCATGGCCAGGAACACGGCTTGGAACAGCAACCGTTTCATGCCGCCTCCCGTCCGCCGATTCGTGTCTGATTGGTTCGCTTGCTTCCAGAGTAATGCACATGGCGCATGGCACAGCCGGCGGCATCAACGAAGGTGACATTTGTCATGTTCGAAAGTGACATCATTCCGGCAATTGTGACTACGCGCACCATGTCGGGGGCATCCGGCGGCACGACAATGGAATCAGAGGCATGGAGCACGAGAAAGGAGCTCGTCATGGGTGGACGCATGAATGACGCTGCCGATGCGGTCAGCGCGGTCAAGGTCTCGAAACTGGTGAAACGTTACGGAGACATGCTGGCGCTCGACTATTTCGATCTCGACGTGCATCAGGGGGAAATCTTCGGCCTGCTGGGGCCTAACGGCTCAGGCAAGACCACGGCGATCAACTGCATACTTGCGTTGCTCACGTTCGATGAGGGCACTGTGCGCGTGTTCGGCGAGCCGATCAGCCCTACCAGCTATGCGTTGAAGCGGCGTATCGGCATTGTGCCGCAGAACGTGGCCGTGTTCAACGAATTGACCGTCGAGGAGAACATCGATTATTTCTGCTCGCTGTATGTTTCCGACAAGGCAAAACGTCGCATGCTCGTGGACGAGGCGTTGGATTTCGTAGGATTGCGCGATTACCGTACCTATCGTCCGGCGAAACTGTCCGGCGGTCTGCTGCGTCGTCTTAATATCGCCTGCGGCATCGCCCACAAGCCGGATCTGATCTTTTTCGACGAGCCGACCGTGGCCGTCGATCCACAAAGCCGCAATGCGATTCTCGAAGGTATCCAACGACTTAACCGCGAAGGCGCGACGGTGATCTACACCAGCCATTACATGGAGGAGGTCGAGCAGATCTGCGACCGCATCCTCATCATGGATCATGGCCGGCATCTGGCTCTTGGCACCGCGGAGGAACTTAAGGCGATGATCAGCACCGGCGAACGCATCAGCATCGAAACCGATGATCTGGGAGGGCGCTCAGATTCGGCCGATACGACGCTTGCGCGATTGCGCGCATTGCCGTTCGTGACCAACGCCGACTATGACGGCCATAAGCTGACGGTGAACTGCCGCCAGGGCGATCACAATCTCATCGACGTACTGCAGCTGTTGGAGCACGAGGGCACGAATATCGGGCATCTCTCCAGTCGCCAGCCGACGCTCAATGATGTGTTCCTGGAACTGACCGGCACCGCGTTACGCGACTGACTTGGCTTGCAAGGCTTGTGGCAAATCGAAAGGCATGTGACATCATGTGGCAGACGTTACTGATCAATCTCAAACTGCATTTGCGGGAGAAAACGCAACTGTTCTGGCTGTTCGCCTTCCCCATCATCCTGGCCACCATGTTCAACGGCATGTTCGGCAACATCGCGGAAAGTTTCGAGCTGCACACGCTTGACGTGGCCGTGGTCGAAGACAACGCGTGGAAGACGTCCTATGGGGCGCAGACGCTGATCGAAGGCATTTCATCCGAATCGTCTGCATTATCGGACAATCACGTGAAAGTGAGTGCCGATGGCAAGAATGGAACGGGACTCATCAACACGACCAAGGTGGAATCGATTGCGCAGGCGGAACAGCTGCTGGCCGACGGCACCGCGCAAGGCATGCTGCGAATCGATGACGGCAGATTGCGATTCTCCGTCTCACAGTCGACGCAATCGTCCGCGTCCGATGTGATGGCGTCGAGCAGCGGCTTGGATATTTCGCTGACGGTGCTGGGCAACATCGTGGACCTGTACAACCGCAACACCGATGTGGTGGTGGACATTGCGAAGCACAACCCCGAAGCTCTGATGAATGGCAAGGTGACCGGCAGCATCGGTTCGGCGAATGGCTATACAAAGGAAATCCAGCTGACGAATTTTAAACCGAGCGGTACGGCACGATATTACTATGCACTGCTGGGATTGGCCGCGTTGATGGCCATGAGCTTCGCCATCAACGTAGTGACGATGACGCAGGCGAACCTTTCCGCTTTGGGTGTCCGCCGTTCCGTTTCGCCGCTTCCGAAATCGCAGCAACTGCTGGCTGGATTCCTGTCCAGTTGGCTGTGTTCGTTCCTGAGTCTGACCGTGGCCATGCTGTATATCCGGTTCGTCTGTCATATTTCGTTGGGCGGACGTGAATGGGCTGGTGTGGGAGCATGTCTCATGGCTTCGTTCGCGGCGAGCGCATTCGGCACGTTGCTTGGCGCGCTGCCGAAGATTCCAACCGGCGCCAAGCAGGGGCTGTGCACGGCGATCGCCTGCACGTTGTCATTGTTCTCCGGACTGTACGGTTCGTTCGCCATGCAGTTGAGCGACTTGATCGCCCAGCGCACACCGGTGCTGAGTCTGCTCAATCCGGCGCAGCAGATCACGAACCTGTTCTACGACATCCTCTATTACGACAATTTCAAACCGTTCTTCACCACCGCCGGCATCCTTGCCGCGATGAGCCTGGTCTGCCTTGCTGCGGCGACCGTTCTGTTGAGGAGGCAACGCTATGAATACCTGTAAGACGGCGCTGAGAATTCTCAAATCACGCAAGATGTACCTGGTCATCTATTTGGGGTTCATCGGCATCATGATGTTCGCCATCAGCTGGCAGATTATGCGTGGCTCGATGACGGGTGGCGATGAGGTGTTCCATCCCGATACGGCACGTGTGGCGGTGATCGACCGCGATGGCGATGCCGATGGTATTTCATCCGCGCTGCGTTCCTATCTTGCGTTGGATGGCGAGATGGTGGACCTTGCCGACGATTCCGAAACGTTGCAGCAGGCCGTCGCTTCGAACTATGTTGATTTGATCGCAATTGTGCCGCACGGCTTCGCTTCGGATTATCAGAAATATCTGGATGGTTCGTCAAATGACCAACCGACTGTCGAAACCGTTGTCAGCTACACTTCCGGAGCAGGCTCCCTTTCGCAGCTGGAAGTCAACGAATTCCTGTCATTGACACGCACCGCGTACTTGGGTCAAGCCGGGAAGCAACAGTCGATGGAAACGGCCATGCGGACGGCGTTGGATACCGCGAAAGCAGATGCCAAGACGTCGAAAATAGCGGTGGTGCAATCGCCATCCGCAGATACTGATAATACCAAGCCGGCGGCATCCGCATTCGCCGGCACCATCAAAACGGGACTCTATCCGTTGCTGCTGGTCATGCCGATCTGCACGTTCCTAGTGATTGGCACCTTCAATGACAGTGAGATTCGTCGCCGCCTGTATTCGTCGCCGACGCGTCTGGTGTCGTTGCAGATGCAGGAGATGCTCACCTGCGCCACCTTCGGCTTGGTGGTGTGCGTGGGTTACACGGCGGCGACATTGGTCTTGATGGTGGCCGCAGGAGTGCCGTTCGACGGGATTACATCCACGAATGTGGCTTTGACGTTCGTGTCGCTGCTGGCGTACACGTTGATGGCAATCGCCTGCGGTTTCCTTCTGGGGTCGGTTGGTTTCTCGGAAATGGCGGTCAATGCGTTCGCCAACGTATTCGGTCTGCTGTGCATGTTCACGTCGGGTATGGCATTCCCCATCGATATGATGCCCGAACCGATGATCATGATCGGCAAGCTGCTGCCGGGATGGTGGCTGTGCGTGTCCATCGACAACGTGTTCGGGCTTGGCACGGCGGCCGCAACCGGTGTGGATTATGGTTCTTGGGCATCGTCGGTCGGCTTGGTGGCATTGTTTGCAGTGGCGTTCATCTGCCTTGGTCTGGCATTGGGGCGTATCCGTCGCACACGCCCGTCCTTGGCCTCCCCCACCACCACGCAGTTGGCCAAGTAAATCCCCAAGTGTTCCGTTCCATCGGCCGAGTCCCGATGGAACGGAACATCCGCCTTTGCCGTAGGCTCTCAATCAAATCGGATGGAACCGGACGAAATCGGACTAGGCTGAAAGCATGATCGACCACATTACACTTCATGTTTCGAACGCGGAACGCAGCATCGCATTCTATACGAAAGCTCTGTCTCCGCTCGGATACATTCCAAAAGCCCATCACGAACCGACCATCGGTTTCGGCGTGGATGACGGCACGCCCCGTTCGGATTTCTACATCTCCCCGATGGACGATCCGACGCAACAGCCGATTCCCACGCATATCGCCTTCCGTGCAACGAACGAACAAGCGGTACGCGACTTTTATGAAGCCGCGATCACGGCAGGCGGAATGGATAACGGCAGACCCGGACCACGTGCCTACCATTCCGGGTATTACGCGGCCTTCGTGCTCGACCCCGACGGCAATAACATCGAAGCTGTCACAGACTGGTCGCACACAAGCCAATCATGAAATCGGCCGCCGAATCGCAAAAAGTCATCGGGTGACATTGCGCAGCCAACGGTACTTGCGGTAGTGCAACAACGCGGGAACCATTTTGATGCATTCGTCGGTGTTGAGCAGCGCATACACCACCAACACGGGCAGTTTGAACACGAACGCGGCCAACAGTCCGACCGGCACCACAATCAGCCACATGACGATGGCATCGCACATGAGACCGAACTTCGCATCGCCGCCGGCTGGAAAAATACCGGCGATCGTCAGATTCGTCATGCATCCGCATGCCGCGTAATATGCGCAGACGAACAGCATGACCGACAGGTACCGTGTGGCTTCGGGCGTAAGGTTCGCCCATTGCAAAGCCAGCGGACGCGCCGCGACAATCAACAGTCCCGTCGCGGTACCGACCACGGCCACCAGCACGCACATCCTGTCGCCCATCGCCTTCGCCTGTCGGAAATCTCCACGTCCCAGCAGATTGCCGACCAAAATGCCGCCGGCATTGCCCAGACCAAGGGACAGGCACACCAGCAGATCCTTGACGATATTGGCGATGGAATTGGCGGCGACGGCGTCCGCACCCAAATGTCCCATGATCACGGTGTACATGGTGAAACCACATCCCCACACCAATTCATTGCCAAGCACCGGCAGGCTGTATTTCCAGAAATCCTTCTGCAACGGCCCATCGGGATGCAGCACATGGCCAAGTCGCAGGTGGGGGCCACGACGGGTCGCCACGACCGACCATGCCAGCTCAATCGCACGCGAAATCACCGTGGATATAGCCGCGCCGAAAATGCCAAGCGCGGGAATGCCGAGGCTGCCGATACCGTAAATCAGCGCCGCGTTCAACACGACGTGCACGATCACGCCAACCGTGCTGACCGTCATGCCCATCACCGCGGAACCGGTGTTCTTCATCAGACACAGGTACATCTGGGACAGGCCGATGAACAAGTACGACAATGACGAAATCCGCAGATATCGCGCGCCAAGCATGATCAGCGTGCCGTCATTGGTCATGATGGACATCAACTGTTCCGGCACGAGCAGTGCCGCCAGGAAGAACGCCGTCGACAGCATTCCGGCATACAGCATGACGAATCCCAGCACGCGTTCCACCGCGTCACGGTTGCCGGCACCCCAATACTGCGCCACGAGAATGCTCATGCCCAGGGTCAGGGCCGCAGTGAACAGGCTGAACAGGAACTGGAACTGCGTGGCGAGCGAGACGGCGGCCAACTCGTTTTGCCCTACCCCCGACAACATCAGCGTGTCGGCGCAGGACGACAACGACAGCATGAGCTGTTGGAAAGCGATAGGCAAAGCCAATTTGAATACATGGCCGAGGAATTCCCGGTCCGGCATGATGGTGCGCACGATAGTCTCCATTGGAATACAAGCCCGTTTCAGACGACGGGCAAACGAAAACGTCGGGATATGTAGGCCGACCAGCCTTATCCCGACGTTGGGCCGAATATTGGGCGAGGTTTTACAGCGAATCCTTCCATGCGCGGTATTCGGCGGCCTTGCCCTCCCAGTATTCACGGTCCGCATCAGTGATCTTGCGAATCACATGGCACGGGTTGCCCACGGCCACCGAATGGGATGGGATATCCTTGGTCACCACGGAGCCTGCACCGATCACCACATCATCGCCGATGGTAACGCCCGGACAGACCACTACGCTGCCGCCGAACCACACGTCATTGCCGATGGTGATCGGACGGGCGCCTTCCGGACCGGAAGCGCGTACGGCCGCATCGATTGGATGGTATGGCGTGTACAGGCCGACGCGCGGGCCGAAGAAGACACGGTCGCCGATGGTGATTCTCGCCACGTCGAGGAAGATGCAGTCCATATTGGCATAGAAGTTGTCGCCGATATACGTGTTGCAGCCGTAATCGCAGTTGAATGGCGGTTCAAGGAACGCGCCTTTGCCGAGTGAACCGAACAGTTCGCGGAACAGCCTGTCACGTTCCTCGAACGCGTCGTATGCGGACGTGTTGATGGCGTGCACCAAGCGGCGTTTACGCATGTTCGCTTCACGCTGCATATCACCGCAAATATACAATTCGCCGGAAAGCATGCGTTCCCACTCGTTCGTAGGCACCGCCGCATTATCCACGGCAACGGCCGCACCTTCATTCTCCGCCATTGAAAGCTCCTTGTGAATCTGTTTGTCAATCGTTTGACGTCCTTTGACACCATTCAACACCACCAACATCGACGGCAGCACTCGCAATGTTGTAGAATCATCCTTGTTCTTTGCATTATTTACCGTTTATTAGAGTAGTCATGAACACTGCCGATGAAGACGCACAGATGGAACGGGACGAATGGGCCTCCCGTGAGGTGATGCCCATCACCAATTGGGGTCGCCGACCCGATGGTTCGGAGATAGTGCAGTATGACGCGCCGATGTTCTTCTCCTTCACCGAGCATTCGCTGCTCCACCAGTACCCCCATATGCGTGCGGAATGCCATTGGCATGTCGACCTTGAACTCACCTACATCATCCATGGGCATATGTGGTATTTCGTCAACGGAGAAACAGTCCGGCTCGATGAGGGGCAGGCGATTTTCGTCAACTCACGTCAGCTGCATTACGGTTTCACCAAGGACGGTTCCGATTGCGAATTCTCCTGCACGTTGCTCAATCCGGCTAAAATGTGCGCCTCATTCGAAGTGTACGACCGTTTCATCGCGCCGTTGATGGCGGAGAACACGATGCCATATGCCGTCATCACCGACGACACGGCCCCCGGTCGGCGGCTGCTCGCCACCATCCGACAGCTTCATGCGGCGAAATTCGGTCCGCTGGAGCGGTCAGCCGAACCGTTGCCCGCCGACGATATGACGCTAACCGACAATACCGAGGCGTTGACGGTGCTCAGCTGTTTCTATGCGGTCGTCCGCGACATACTGGCGATCGCCGGCAGTCATTGCGCGACTTCCACAGCGCCGCACCCCCGCATCGTGACGCTACGCAAGATGATCGATTACGTGCAGAGATATTACGTGCGTCCGATCACCTTGAAGCAAATCGCATCGGCCGGATCGGTGGGACGCACCACTTGCGCATCGATATTCCGCGAATCGCTCAACCAGTCGCCGATCGAATTCGTCAACGACGTGCGCGTGCGCGCCGCAGCCAACCTGCTGGTAACGAGCTCGCTGCCTATCGCCACGGTCGCCAAACAGACCGGTTTCTCATCCGCCAGTTTCTTCTCCCGCACCTTCCACCGGTTCATGGGCGTCACCCCCATCACGTACCGAACCACGCATACCAAGCGGAAATCCGAGGAATAAAAACAATCGGCTGCATGCCCCACGCCGTCACACATAAGGACACGCAGCCGATTGCGTCACATCAAGCCGGAAACGGACACGTTCACTTCCTCTTCAGTCCGCGGGCGATGGAGGCGTTGCGCACCTCGACCGTGCCGTCGGTGGCGAAGACGCCCAACGACTCGCCCGGACGCTCGTACATGCGCACGTTCAACGCCACCCCATCCACGTACAACGTGCCGATGGTGTCGTCGACGACGAGACGGATGTGGTACGTATGCCCCACCTCGAGGCCGATGGGCCGTTCCAGGCCGATGTTCATGACGTGGATTGGCAACAGCGTGTTGGACGGTTTCTTAGAGGACGAGTCCCTGTTCGGTGAATTCCTTCGGGCTCCGGTATCCGAGGGTGGAGTGGAGCCGCTGGTTGTCGGACCACCACACGTAGTCGTTGAGGTCATGCCTCAGCTGCTCGATCGTGGTGTAGTGGTTCCGGTACACGAGCTCCTTCTTCAGCAGCCTGTTCGTCGATTCGACCATGGCGTTGCCGTAGGGATTGCCCTTGCGCGACAGCGATCTTTTGATGTCGAACACGTCGAGCGGCTCGTCGATCCTCGTGTTGTCGAACTCGCCGCCCCGGTCGGTGTGGAACACCTGGACGTCCGTCAGCGGGAAGTCGAGGGTGGCGAACGCGCCCAATACCAGGCTCGCGTCCCGGGTCCGCCCGGCGGAATGGCCGACGATGCCCCTGTCCGCCAGGTCGACCAGCAGACACACGTACGCCCAGTCTCCGCCGACGCGGACATAGGTAAGATCGCCCGCCGGATGCGTGTGCGGGGCGTAGCCGTCGAACCCGCGGTCCGGCAGGTTCGCGGGCCTGGCCTCGTCGGCCCGCGTCCTGTGCGGTTCGGACCGTCCGCGCGCGTACGCGCTCGTCATGCCCTGTTCGCGCATGATGTTGCCGATGCGTTTCCTGGACGCGGTGACACCCCTTCCTTTCCAGGGCGGCCTTGATCTTCCTGGCGCCGTAGCGTTCGCGGCCGTCGCGCCGGACCGCGCGCACGTCGCCGGCGATCGGATCCGCACGCTCCGTCCCGGGATGCCCGGTCATCCAGTAGTAGGTGGAGCGGGGAACGCCCGGCATCCTGCATCGCGCTGATATCGGGTAGCGGGCGGAGTTGGCCCGTATCACGCCTGCCTTCGTGCGAATACCGGCACCGCTTGTTCTGAAACGTCCGCCTCCATCTCCAACTGCCTGTTGCGCCTCCCCGGCTCGATCAGCTCGTTCCGCCCGGGCGTGCGGTTGTCTGCGGCCCGGGTGGAGCCGCTGTCGCGGATGCCTTGGACCCAGCGCTGCAGGGTCGATCGCGCGATGTCGTACTCGGCCCTGATCTCCCGGGATGGCTTGCCGCTCTCGCACGACTGCACGATCTGCCGTTTGAACGCCTCGCCGTGGTGGCGGGGATGTTTCGGGCCGGCCATCGTCGGCCTCCAATCCCATGCCATTCGTCCCTCATCGGAATGTCTAATACATTGTAGCCAATCCAATCTATGCGGAATGTCGAGTCATACTAATTTCGTACATAAAACAAAACGCGTGTGCGTCCGGGCGGAAACCATCCGGACGCGCACGCGTTTTATTTTGAATTATTGCGATGAGGTCAGTTGCGGGTCAGCACTTCGGCCAGGGCCTGGATGACCGGCTGCGGCATGTGGGACTGGTATTTGGTCTGCGCGCCAACGCCGTGCAGATCCTCCAGCGTGCTCAGTGCCGGCAGCGCATCCTTGCCCAGCTCGCGGATCGCGCGGTATGCGTGCTCCTTGGTCATGTACAGCATCTGCGCATCCTTCAGCACGGCGAACGCGTCGGCTTCAACCGGATCGTCCGCAACGGCAAGACCGTCGGCGAAATCGATGGCGATTGCGGCGCTCGTCGGCACGTCACGCAGCGTGACGGTCAGGCTCAGCGTTTCCGCATCGTACGCGACTTCCGGAGTGGCGGCAGAGCCGTCGACGGTCGCGCGGACGGCGTGCATCGCTTCCGGAGCGATGCCACGGAACGTGACCGTCCAATCGCGGGAAGCCGGAATGACGTCCGTCGCACCTTCCGCAGGGGCGATCGAGAACTGTGCGGAATCGCCCTCAAAACGCAGCGCCATTTCGGTGGATGCCCAACGATCCTTGCTCTGTGCGGCACCGTCATCCTCCCACAGCGTGAAGCTGTTTTCGGTACCCGGGAACACCACTACCTGCAGTGCGCGCGGGTTGGCCACGGAGTTGAGCGCCTCACCCTCGGCGGGCATCTGCAGCGGCACGATCGCGCCGGGCTTAGCGAACACCGGCATGCGGTCGAGATCGCGCCAAGCCTCCAGACGGCGGCCTTCGGCCGGACGAGACGTGTAATGGCGACCGTCGAAGAAATCGAACCATTCGCCCTGCGGCAGCCACACGTCGGCCTTCGCACGCTGCACGGAACGCTCGGCTGGATCGACGATCGGCGCGACCAGCAGCTCGGTGCCGAAACGGAATTCGTCGGTGAGCTTGTATGCGGCTTCGATTTCCGGATAGTCCCAGTACAGCGGCTGCACGAGCGGCTCGTTGTCGAATGCGGCGCGACGGTTCATCGTGTACAGGTACGGGATCATCGCATGGCGCAGGCGCAGCGCGGACGTCATCGCACGTTCCGCATCGCCGTGGAAGTTCCACGGCTCCTTGCCGTTGAACGGCGAATCGGTGGAATGCAGACGGTTGATCGGGCTGAACGCGCCCAGCTGGTACCAGCGGACCTCCAGCTCCTCGTCACGGTAGCCGAACATGTGGCCGCCGATGTCGTGGCTCCACCAGCCGTAGCCGATGTTGGAAGCGCAGGCGGTGAATTCCGGCTGGAACTTCAGCGACTCCCACGTCACGACGGTGTCGCCGGAGAAGCCGATCGGGTAGCGGTGCGAGCCCGGGCCGGCGTAACGCGAGAAGGTGAGCGGGCGCGGGTTGCGTTCGCTGTAGTCGCTGCCGTCGTTGCGGGCGGAATCGAGGTAATGCAGGTGGTTCAGGCCCCACAGCGGGTCGAGGCCCGGCTGCCGCGTCAGGCCGCCCTGCTGCCAGTCAATCCACCAGAAGTCGACGCCATCTTCCTCCATCGGGTGGTGGAGCTGGTCGAAGTAGACCTCCATGAACTTCGGATCGGTCAGGTCGAACTGCACGGCCTCGCCGCTTTCCGGATCGATGTTCATGGCCTTGGCGACCTGCGGATACAGCTCTTCGAACGCGCGCACGCCGTCCCTCGGGTGGACGTTGAGCGTGGCCTTCATGCCATGCTCGTGCAGCCAGTTGAGGAAGCGCTTCGGATCCGGGAAGAAGTCCTTGTTCCACGTGTAGCCGGTCCAGCCGGAGCCGTACTTCGGGTCGACGTCGTCAACCAGGTGCCAGTCCATATCGATGACGGCCGTGGTGAACGGGATGCCTTCCTTTTCGAAACGTTCGACGAGCTGACGGTATTCGGTTTCGGTATAGCGGTGGTAGCGGCTCCACCAGTTGCCCAGCACGAAGCGCGGCAGCAGCGGGGTCGGGCCGGTCAGGCGGTACAGGGCGTGCACGGCCTCACGGTAGCGGTGGCCGTAGCCGAACAGGTACAGGTCGGTGGTCGGCTCTTCCTTCGGGGTCACCCACGTGCCGAAATCGTTGTGGTTGCCGTTCACTTCGGCGGTTTCGCGGATGACGTTCGACTTGGAATCGTCGATGATCGCCCAACCGTCGGTGCTGTTGACGCCCGGATCGACGGGGATGCGGCCGTTCGCCTCGTCGAGCGTACGGTAGGTGCCGCCGAGGTTCCTGCGCTGCACGTCGCCGTAATGCCAAGTGTTTTCGATGGCGTTGACGTGCTTGACGGTTGCGTACAGGCCTTCCGGAGAGAACTTGCGCTGGTTGTAGGAGATATGCAGCGACGGGGTGTCGATTTCCAGCCAGCCATTACGTTCGGTGACGGTGAATTCAGGCTTTTCGCCGAAATCACGGACCATCGCCATCTGCGTGGCGTCATCCACGAAACGGCCGCTGTCGGACCATTCGAAACGGACGAGCGCGTCCGTGATGAGGCCGATGCGCCAATGATCGCCCTGGATCACCGAATCCGGATTCATTGCCGGATGGGCGTTGAGCGTGGCCAGCGAGAACAGTGTGCTGTCTACCATGTGGGGCTCCTTTGAGTGTGGGAAAAATCGGGAGAACTGGATTGGGACCGTGTCATCATATGCGACGGTACGGTCCCGTTTGAATTACTTGATGCGCTTGATGGTCAAGACCGACGCGCCAGCGCACAGTGCGATGACGATGGCGGTGGGGAACACGAGATTGTAGTTGTGGGTCATCGTGACGATGCTGGACGTCCGTATTGGCGTCCAGGGCGATGCTCGTGTCGCTGCTTTGCTGGTCGCGCATCTCATTATCCTTTCTGTGCGCTGCGAAACATCGCTCTCCGCGTTGAGTGATCAAAGCATGTTCCGCATTGAAGAAAAGTTAGCAAAACTTACTTTCGTTAAGTATGATAGCGCTTGCGCAAAAAGGTATCAATATCGGCGAGTCGCTTGAAATTGCAACGATATGCCCATATCGAAACGCTTGCCAGCGATTGCAAAATGGAACGATGCGATTTTATGCGCGTTCTGCGCCACCGCATACCCTCTTCACCGCGCCCATATGCCGATTGTGCGAGCAAAACGACAGGTTGTGTAATACGGCGGTGACGGCATCGCAAAAGCTGGTTCAATCAAACTAGCAGCGAAATCCCGCGTGCGGCACGGTGCGATGCAGCGCGGTACGGCAGCGGGAAATCGCAAGAAAACAGCGCAGCCGGGCAGAGCGGACAGGGCAGGCTCGGCAAAGCGGGTTTTGGCAACACCTAGTGCGAGGGAGAACCCATGGAACTTGAAGATCTTTCGATCGTTGAAAAGGCGGCGATGCTGTCCGGCGGATCCGAATGGGATTCGCGCGGCAACGATCGCGCCGACATTCCCGGCTTCGTCATGAGCGACGGTCCACACGGCGTGCGCAGGCAGCTTGGCGAAGGCGACCACCTCGGCATCGGCGCATCCAAGCCGGCCACCTGCTTCCCGACCGCCTGCACCGTGGCCAACACCTGGGATCCGGCGCTCGCCGAAGAGATGGGCGAGGCGCTCGGCAAGGAAGCTCACGATCTCGACGTGAACGTGCTGCTTGGCCCGGGCATGAACATCAAACGCAACCCGCTGTGCGGACGCAACTTCGAGTACTATTCGGAAGATCCGATCGTCGCCGGCCGTATGGCCGCCGGCCTCATTCGCGGCATCCAGAGCAACGGCGTCTCCGCATGCCCGAAGCATTTCGCGGTCAACAGTCAGGAGCTGCGCCGCCAGGCCAGCAACTCCGTGGTGGACGAACGTACCATGCGCGAATTGTATCTGACCGGTTTTGAAATCGCCGTGCGCGAGGCCAAGCCGATGAGCATCATGACCTCCTACAACGAGGTCAACGGCGTCTACGCCCACGAAAACAAGCATCTGCTGCAGGAGATCCTGCGCGACGAATGGGGCTTCGACGGCATGGTCGTCTCCGATTGGGGCGGCTCCAACTCCGCAGTCGCAGCCGTCAAAGCCGGCGGCTCGCTGGAAATGCCGTCGCCAGGTTTCACCTCCGTGCGCGAGCTGGAAGGCGCGGTCAAAGCGGGCACGCTCGCCGAGGCGGACATCAACAAGCGTGCCGCGGAAGTCGCCAAAATCGCGGCGGCGACCAAGCTCGTCGGCGTCGGCCGCGACGATCTGCTGTCGGACGACATCGCGAAGGCGCACCACGATATCGCCAGAACGGTCGCGGAACATTCCAGCGTGCTGCTGAAGAACGACGCCGCCACGCTGCCGCTCAAGCCGGGCACTCGCGTGGCCGTCATCGGAGATATGGCCGCGACCGCACGCTATCAGGGTTCCGGCTCATCCAAGGTGAACGCCACCAAGGAGGAGAACATCCTCGACGAGGTCAAGAACGCCGAAGGATTGGTATTGGCCGGCTACGAGCAGGGTTACGACCGCCAAGGCAAGCCGGATGAGGTGCTGCTGAACGACGCCGTCGCGCTCGCCAAGAAGGACGCCGTGGATGTGGTGTTGGCCGTCGTTGGCCTCGACGAACGCAGCGAATCCGAAGGCCTCGACCGCTCCACCATGGCGATTCCGCAGGCGCAGAACGATCTCGTAACGGCGTTGGCGAAGACCGGCAAACCGGTGGTGATCGTGCTCGTCGCCGGTTCCCCGGTGGAATTGCCGTGGTTCAACGATGTTGCGGCCATGTTGTACGTAGGATTGTCCGGCCAGGCCGGCGCGTCCGCCACCGTGCGCGCGCTGACCGGCGAAGTCAACCCATCCGGACATTTGGCCGAAACCTGGCCGATGCAATACGAGGATTGCCCAAGCTCCGGCTGGTATCCGGCCATCGGACGTGACGCGATCTACCGCGAGGGCCCGTTCGTCGGCTACCGCTATTACGAGACCGTGGGCGTGCCCGTACGTTTCCCGTTCGGCTACGGTCTGAGCTACTCCACGTTCACGTACAGCGCGATCACCGCCACCGCGACCGGTGTGGATTTCGTCGTCACCAATGATTCCGATGTCGCCGGCTCCACCGTGGCCCAGTTGTATGTACGCGCGCCGCAGGGGGGCGTGCTCCATCCCGACCGTGAGCTGAAGGGCTTCGTCAAGGTAGAGTTGGCCGCGCATGAAAGCAAGAGTGTGCATATCGATTTCGACCGCTACACGTTCCGTCATTTCGATGTTGCCGCCAATGCATGGAAGACGGAAAGCGGCGAATGGACGCTGATGATCGGCGACAATGCCGAGCATCTGCCGCTTTCGATTCCACACACCGTTGCCGGCGATTGCACGCCCGCTGAATGCGCCGCAGACCCCGCGCTCGGCCACTATCTGACCGGACAGGTCAAGGACGTGACCGATGCCGAAATGGCCGTGCTGTTCGGCCATGAGGTGCTTGCTCCCGGCAAACCGACGACGTTCGGTGTCAACGATCCGATCATGTCGTGGGTGGATTCCAAGGGATTCGCGGCGCGCACTGTTGCCAGGACGCTGACCAAGCGCGAAGCGAAGATTCGCCAGAAGACCGGTTCGCCGGATCTGAACACCCTGTTCATCCTGAACATGCCGCCTCGCGCCATGAGCAAGATGACCCAAGGCATGGTCGATTCGGCGATGGTCGACGCCATCGTGAACATCGCCAACGGGCATACTTTCCGCGGATTGGGCGGCGTGATCGCCGGCTTCTTCCGCAACCAATCCGCCAACAAGCGCACTGCAAAGGAGCTGAACCATGACTGACAACAATGCTGCGAAGCCGGCCGAAACCGCTGCCGGCGAGAAGAAGGTCGGACCGATTCGCCAGTGGATCAAGGATCATCCGAATATCTGGGAGTTCATCCTGTTCAATGTGCTGTCGAACATCTCCACCATCACGCGCTTCGTGGTGACGTGGATCGGCACCGCCATCTTCATCTCCGGCTTGGGGCTCACGCAGCCGTTCCGCTTCCTGATCTTCAACTATGACACCAAGGGCAACGGCCTGGGCGGATTCCTCACCTTCCTGCTGGCCGAGGTGCTTGCGCAGGTGGTGAACTTCTTCGTGCAGATGAAGTGGGTATTCAAGTCCGACTCCAGCTTCAAGGACGCCGCTTGGAAGTATGTGATCCTCGCCGTGATCATCGTGGTAGTGAACCTTGTGCTGCCGGGCTACGTGACCGGTCTGTGCCAGGGATGGGGCATGAACGCCGGCATCGCAGGCACGATCGCATCCGTGGTCAACACCTTGCTCGCCGTGATCGTCAGCTATCCGCTGCTCAAGTTCTGGGTCATGCCGAAGAGCGGGTCCAAGGAGACGGCCAAGAGCGAGGAGGCCGCCAAGTAGCCCTATTCTGAATTCCTTTCTTCCTGCCCGCCCGGATTTTCCGGGCGGGTTTTCCATGCCTGCTTCGCGTCTGATGTCGTTGGAAGGCGTAACGTACCTTGCAAATAAGAAGGGTGGTGACTCAGTCGATGAGCCACCACCCTTTGTCATGCCGTGCTATCTAGCGATCAGGCCGGGAAAACGACCTGGCAATTCACGCAGGTGATTACCATGGCCAAAATCGCGTTGATGATGCCACCGAGGTACGGATTGCGGGTCTTGGAATAGATGCCGCGAGCCGTCAGCGGAGTGATAAACAGCAGGAATACGGTGAGGAACATGCTGTCCGGAATGCGGGTGTAGGCCGCACCGAACAGGTCATTGACACCGGTGAGCATGAACTTGGCCCAGCCTGCGCCGGACACCAGTGCCGGCACGGCGGCGGTGACGAGAGCGAGTACCAGGATATTCACGATCTTGTTCTTGCCATAGGAAGTGTTGTAGTTCATGCAGTTGATGAAGATGGAGGAAATCACGTAGCCAATCAGGAAGATCGGGAGTACCTTAAGCATGTCCACGATCTTGAAGGAGCCGAATGGCATGATGCCCCAGTACAGGAACGAGAAGTTCGTCTTGAAGAAGTACTGCGCTCCCCAGACCAACAGCAGAGTGCCGCCGGTGACGGTGAGAGCCAGCATGATGGTCTTGAACACGCTGAAAGCAGATGTCTTCAAATCGATTTCATCGATGTTCATACCATTCTTCTTAGCGAAGCAGCGGTACCAGATGTAGGTGACAATGGCGGTGAACACAGAGGAAATCGCCAGCATGGAGCCTGCGAACAGTGCCTGCCCCTGCCTGAAGAATGTGCCGATATGGGTGTCGACGCCGTTGTAGTACAGGAACAACGTGCTGACGGTGGCGAACAGGGTGTTGACGATAAGGCAGCCCCATGCCCAAGCCTTGGTTCCCGGATGCGATTCCGCGATACGCATGACGGCATTGCCACGAGAAGTTCCCCTGAAGAGCGGCATCTGGGAGAGCCACAGAGCGAAGAACACGGCGAACATGAACATGCCGATGAAACCGATGGTGCTGCCGATCATACGCCACTGGTAGATCTGGTCGCCCGACTGCAACGAGGTGTTCATATTGAAGGCTTTGACCATGAACTCCATGGCAGCTGCGGTAGAAGACGACTGGAAGAGCTGCGAAGTGTGGAAGCCGTTTTCCAGATAGATGACACGGAATGCTTCCTTGCCATCGACCTTCTTCGTATAGTACTTGCCGCTGACGCCGTCCGCAGTCGAAGAGTCAGGCGTGATGCCGAAGTTCAGGAACGATTTGGCGTTATTGTGCTTGAGATAGTCCGGATTCGGCAGCATCTTGCCGGTCGTCTTGTCGGTCTCCTTGAAGGAGTACTGGTCGAATTTGCCGGCGATGATGCCTACATTGCGATTGCCGTAATAATTAAAGTACTCGCCGTTATTCTTGGAGGCGGCCTGGGCTGAAGTGGTCTTGCCTGGCACATAGCCGAACGACTGAGTTTCGTTGTCTTTGTAGACGGCGTCGCGGCTGACGTACAGCACGGCCTTGATCAGCTGCTTCTTGGCCTTGTTGTCAAGAAGGATCGTCTCGTGAATGGTGTTGCCTCCGCGGGACTGGCCGGATACGGCGATCTGGTCCTTGTCCACGAATGGAAGTGTGGTCGCGTACTTTACCGTGTCATACAGGCCACGGCCGTTGACCAGCCATTCGGTGTTGTTCAGAATCTCGGAGTCGCCGTGTCCGTAAAGATCGAAGGAGAACACGACGAAGCCTCGACGTGCCCATTCGATCTGGTATAGATCCCACTTTTCCTTGAGACCGTTGCCGCCATGTGCGAACACGATGGTGGGTGCCGGCTTGTCGTTGGTGGCGGTCTTGGGCTTGAGCATGTTGATGCCGAGCCTATGTCCGGATGATGTTTCGATGGTCAGATTCTCTTTGGTGACGTTGCCGAAATCCGTCTGTGCCAGATTCGCGATGCAGCTGCCCAGAATGCACAACAACACCGTAACGATGGTGAGTGCGCCATACGCATGCTGCTTCAAGTATTGCCATACTTTCGACATGGTATTTTTCTCCCTCTGTTCCTTCCGCGTCACCCGAAGATCATCCTTCGGTAACGCGGGGCCCGGTTCTTCCTGGAGCCGGTTATAGACTAATTTGAGGATGAAATGACATTGGGATGTGAATGAGAATATGTGCAGTTCGCCACACTGCTGGTTTACCGGAGTATCGGTTGATGATGGGCTTAAAACGTATGCTTATCGCGCGTGTTCGTATGGACACTGGAGATAACATGCACATATGTTCAAAGATTCCGCGCTTTCGTCGATGCAGACCAGACAGCATATCGAAAAGCTGATTCGTGTATCACAGATGTATTATGACGAGGGACTCAATCAATCGCAGATTGCCGGAGAGGTCGGCTATTCGCGGTCATCGGTGTCACGCATGCTCACCGAAGCACGGGAAACCGGAATCGTACAGATTACCATCGGGCACCCATTGCAACGATTGCAATCCCTTGAGGAGAATCTTCGGAACAAATACGGGTTGAAAACGGTACGCGTCGCATATTCATACGATGACAGCATCGCATCGACGCTAGTGCCTCAATGTGCGGCGCAGCTGCTGGTGGAAAACCTCAAACCGGATTCGTTGATCGTTACATCGACCGGGACGCCGATGGCGGCGACAATCAGAGCTTTGCCTCCCCTTGACTACCCTCGTGCGCATGTGACTCAGATGCTGGGTTCGTTGTCTTCCGCCAACTCGTTGACTGATTCTCCGGAAATCTGCCGAATGATGGCAGAACGTCTGGGATGCGCTTACTCGTTGCTTCCTGCACCGTTGATTATGGGATCCGCGGAAGTTGCGCAGGCTGTGCGTTCGGAGAAACTGATCGCCATGACTTTGGCTTTGGGTAACCGAGCCGATATCGCCATTGTCGGTGTAGGAGCGATTCGGCAGGGGCATTCCGGGAGGATTTTCCATTCGTTCGAAGACGCTGCAGTAGCACGGGAGTTGCAGGAAAAGGGAGTGGTCGGGCATATTTGCGGACATCATATCGATATGCATGGCAATCATGTGCGAACCAGTCTGTGTGAGCGCACCATCAGCATCGATTTCGAACGGTTTCGTGACATTCCATTGGTCATTGGAGTCGCTTGGGAGACGTGGCGTGCGCGGGCACTGCACGCATGCTTGGTCGGTGGACTGATGTCGGCACTCGCTACCAATCAGGGAATGGCTGAGTTGTTATTGGATATGGACTAATCACCGTTAGGATGCTGGAAGGATTGGGTATGCCCGTGCGCCACCGTGATGATTGCAATTGCTGCCAGCACGTACAACAGCACGTTGAGCGTCAATGACGCTCCATATCCGCCGGTCATGTCGAAAATCAATCCATGAACTGTGGTAGCGATGGCTACGGTCAGCTGGCCGGTGGCGTTGATGACGGACAGCGCGCGGGCATAATCATCTCCCGGGAATACGCGGCGTATGCTCCAGGGAAGTGCAATCATGAGCAGGCATTGGCCGATTCCCGCCAGAAAACTTGCAGTGATCGCAACTTCCATATTGGCTCCGAAAAGCAGACTGAACCATCCTGTGGTTCCGATGGCGGCAAACAGCGTGATTGCGAATTGCGGTCTGACACGGTCCAGCGTCGAACCTATGGCAAGTTTGCCGACGCTGGCTCCAATCATGCGGGCCGTGACCACCCAAGCGGCCTGTGTAAGCGTGAGTCCGATGGAAATCCCGTACGCGGGAATGTGCTGATTGATGCCGGATACGATTTGCAACAAAATCATGGCGGCTGACAGCAGCAGAAACGCCGGTGAACGAAGCATGCCGATGAGATGCCCGCTTTTCGTCCGTGTATCATGCGCAGGTTTGGCGTTTGGGGCAGACGCAGTGTCGAGCTTGCCATGTGGATATGGTTTAAGCAGGTAGGAGCAGGGGAGTAGCAGCACCATCAGCATCGCACCGGTCAGTAGATATGCCGATCGCCATCCATATGACGCGATGACGTGCGAAATCAGAGGATTGAATATGGCTCCTCCCAATCCTGACAAACAGCCGGTTATGCCAAGGACCGTGCCGAAATGAGTGGGAAACCATGCTGCAAGCAGAATGGGTGGCATCAGCGTTATCGGAATAACATAGGCGAGTCCCATCACAGCGAATGCGAGATAGAACTGCCAGAGGGCATACGCCCGACTGCAAAGCAGGAATCCCACGGCGCAGATACCAATGCAGCCGATAAGTGTGGGGCGCAAGCGAATGCGATGTGAAAAGCGACTGAACGCGGCCATGGAGATGGCACTGCAAATCAATCGAATCGATACGGTTAGGCTGACCTTGGCTCGACCCACATGTAAATCACGGCTGATGGCGTCGAAATACAGCCCTGAAGTGTTGGTGATGAGAGCGAAGCCGATGAAGGACATGGCGCAGCAGCCTACGAATACTGCCAGTGAGGAGCGGGTGGAGCGAATCCGTTCTTCCATAGCGTCCTTTGCGTCCTTTCCTAGCTGGTCGTTGGGCGGTACCGTTTGAAGAACGTCGCCGCCTCTTTTACGATTTGCTGTGATTCCTCATTATGCTCCAGGCCGACCTCCTTGACTGCGAAGTCGTGTACGAGAGCGTGGTCAAGACCTTTCGGGAGTAATCGCAGTTCATAATCATGATGGCGGTATTGCAGGATTCTTGCGAATTCCAGAGTGTTGTCCGCGAGATAATCCTCGGTGCTGGTCTGCAGATAGAAGGGCGGAAGATTGCCATCAACTACAAGGCGATCGACATCAAGATAGGGGGAGATGCGAATTCGTTCCTTCAGCGTTGGAAAGTAGCCTTCCGCATAGTATCCCATTGCAGTTCCATGCACGCCTCCCTCGAAGCGATACATGCCGCTGCATCCTGCAATGGCGAGGATGCGGGCGGTTCCGCAGGCTTCCTTCATGCCAAGCTGTGACGCGACGACCGGTGAATGGAGTACGGCGGTGAGGTACAAGATAAGCAGGGTGGCCGCGGAATCTCCAATCAGAAACAGAGCATTCGTATCCATGCCATAGTCATGCGCGTGCTCATTCGTCCAGATAATTGCGTCAAGCGCATCGTGTAGTTGGCCTTGGAATCCGATTTGCGGGACCAGCCGATAGTTGGCATTGACCACGGCGAACCCATACTTCGCTAAATACATATCGCGACACATGGTATTTTGTTTGTCGCCATGGTAGAGACCCCCGCCATGGAAGTCGATGATGACCGGAAGAGGTTCATGTTGTGTTTCCGGACGATACAGGTCCAATTTGCGCAGTTGGTCCGGAATGCCATATGGGAGATCCGTCAGTACATGCACTCCGTTCGGCTTATGCTCTTTGGCGAGTCTGTCTGCGTCGCCGGCATGACGGGCGTTGGTGTTGGCCTCAAATAATGCTTTCACCGGTTCGCTGAGCATATGTCACCACCTTGGTTGCGTATGATACGAATACTGTATGCCTGTATCTAGCGCGAACAGTCTAGGAGTTGCACATATGTGCAACCTACGATTCAGACAAGTATCCCAACTATTTCGTCAGTACGTCGAACGGCGGATTGCCTATGCGCTCATGACAGTGTAGATGTTGTCATGGGCTCCGACTTCACGCGCTATTGTGCACGGCTAGTCATTCGAATAGCTAGGAGTCCATCCCCCGTCCAACGTGCCGCCGTTTCATCGTATGATTTTGTTGTGTATGTTTACGATTATACAAATCGTAAACATACACAACAAAGTGGGTGAACGCGACGAAGGACGGGCATGCACCTGACGGCGTCAGCGATTCCTCTCCGCAAAATCGCACATACGACGCAGTCCCTTACGCAACTCATCCGCATCGCCGGCGTACGACAATCGCACGAATCCCTGCCCTTCCTCGCCGAATGCCTCGCCGGGCACCACGGCGGTACTGGCAGTGGGTGGTGAAAGGTATGGTGGAGGTCCGGTTCCTTGCTTTTGGCTGTGGCAGAAATCGTCTGTTTTGTGCAAAAACAAGCCTTTGAAATTGTCTATTTTGTGCATCTTGTGTCTTGAATGCTATATATTCCAATATATTTGCCGCCGATGAATCTGCCGCTGTACGCCTTATGGTGTTTGGCGGATGTGGCCGGCCTTGTTGCCGAGGACGACGAGCCTGATCGGCCGTTCACTATGCAGACGCAAGTTGTGTGACCGATACTGCGATTCATGCTGAAGGATATCGGCGCATAAATCCGCCGTGGATGGAACGATGGTGATGCGGCAACACGAATGACGAGATGGACTGAAGACGAGGTGCATGCAACGTGGGAGAGGCAAGGGTGTCGAAGCAATCGCAGGACGAGACGGAACCACGGCCGAACATTGGCCGTATTCCGGCGCTGATCGCGGCGGTGACCGTCGTTGGCATCGCGATCGGCGCGGCTGCGGGACTGCTGACGCTCATGCTGTACCAGGTCGAACGTTTCGCGCTTGGATACATCGAGAATGCGCATGAATCCGGCCCGTTCAACATGCCTGCCATCCGTCGTGCGATTTCCGTGACGGTCGGCGCCTCCATCGCGGCCGTGATCTGGTGGCTGCTGCGCACGCGTACCACAACAGTGCCATCCGTCAAGAAAGCCGTCGGTGGTGCGCTGATGCCGGTCTGGCAGACCATCGTACATGTGCTGTTGCAGATTTTTATCGTCGGTACCGGCATGTCGATCGGCCGCGAAGTGGCTCCGCGCGAGCTTGGCGCGATGTTCGGCCAGCGATTCGCCCGCTGGGTGCGTCTCGGCGCGAAGGACACGCGTATGCTGGTGGCCATTACCGCCGCGGCCGGTCTCGCAGGCGTCTACAACGCGCCGCTTGCCGGCACGTTCTTCGCGGTGGAGATCCTGCTCGCCGACGTGACGCTCGAGACGGTCACGCTCGCGTTCGCCTGCTCGGCGCTCGCCTCATGGGTGGCGAGCCTGGTCAAGGGCACGCACACGTTCTATTTGATCGGCAAGGCGAATGGCCTGTTTACCCCCGACTACATGGTGTTCGCGCTGATTGCCGGCCTGATTCTTGGCGTCGCCGGCGCGCTATTCCGCCGCGGTTCCCAGTGGGCGGAGAAAAACAAGCCGTCCGGAGCGGGCATTCTGTGGATGATGCCGCTTGCCGGCCTGCTGACGGGCGTTGTGGCGATCGCCGTGCCGCAGGTCATGGGCAACGGTCGCGCCACCGCGCAATTGAGTTTTTCGTCGAAGGCCGATTTGGCCGTGCTGCCGATTCTGCTGTTGAGTTTCGTGGCGAAGGCGATCGTCACCTTGCTGACGATCCGTTCCGGCGCGTCCGGCGGCGTGCTGCAGCCGGGCATCGCGTTGGGCGCGTCCGGTGGTGCGATGCTGGGCATTCTGTGGATGCAGATGTTCCATACGAATTCGATCGGCATGTACGCGCTGCTGGGTGCGTGCGCGCTGCTCGCCGCCTCGCAGCAGGCTCCGCTGATGGCGATCTGCCTAGTGATGGAATTGGCCGATGCCCCGATCAACCTGTTCGTCCCCATCGGCTTCGCCGTAGCCGTCAGCGCCTTCACCGCCTCCCGCCTGGCCGCCCCCTTAGCCGCCCTGCATTTGCCACGTCCAAGTACCCCCGTCAAGCGGTAATCTGCGTACCCCTCCTACATGGCCATGAGGCCGGTGCGGCGGGGGATGAGCGCGGTCAGCACGAACCAGTGGTTGTCGGTGCGGATCGTCACTTCGCCGCCATACTGCTGCGCGATGTGCCGAATCGACTTCACGCCGAAACCATGCCGATGCTGGTCGTCGCGCTTCGTGGTACGCAGGTTGCCGTCGGCGTCTTTGCTTAGTCGGGAATCGTAATAATTCTCAACGCGAATCACAATAAAGTGATTTTGTTCGAACAAAGCCAGTTTGATAAGTCGCTGTTCCGGATTCGGCAGTTTCGACGTCGCTTCAATCGCATTGTCGAGCGCGTTGCCGAATAGCGATGCGATGTCCATCGACGACATGCCGTCCAGCAGCGAGCCATCCGCCACGGCGGTGAACGTGATGCCGCGTTCGTTGCAAGTGCGCTCTTTTGTGGTGAGGATGACGTCAAGCACGGGATTGCCGGTATGCTGCTGGGCGCTGTAGCGCTGCACCGACTTCTCCAACTGCTCGAATCCTGCCGCCGCATGCTCAGGATCGACTTCGGCGCGCAATGCCGCGATCTGATGCTTCAGATCGTGCGCGAGCCGACCAAGCGATTCGATGTTCTCCTTCGACTGCAGGTACTCCTGATGTTGGCTTTCCAGCTGCGCGTTGATTGACGCGATTTCCGCGCTCGCTTCAATGCGCCGAGCCTGCTCCTGTTGCGCGTATAGAATCGCGAATCCGCAGAAATCCACCAGTGTGCGGATGTAGAAGATTTCCTGGCCCATCGAACCGGAGAATGGCGTATTGGTCGAAACGAAGCTCAGATTGCTCATGGCGAAGGTGACGATGGTGATGGCCACCGTCGCGGTTGCCGCGGAGGCGGTCGGTAGCGTGGGTGTGGTTTGGCTGAAATTGCCGCGTTCCACCAGCCATGCCAGGCCGAAACACAGCGCGTAGATGACGATGAGCATGACGATGGCCTGCACACCGTATGAAGTGGCTTGAGCGTCATGTGTGCCGATGAACGCGACGATCTGCCAATGCAGCGACGCCACCAGTTCCGCCAGCACGAACGCGCGTGCCGTGATGTACAGCCCTTCGCGCTTGCCGGTGCCGGCACCGAACAGAATCGTCAGGTACATGCAGCCGAAGGCGAGCAGCATGCCGACGATCCAAAACCAGATCGGCATACTGCCGTCGAAATACTGCACGGCGACGATCGCGGGTAGACCGACCGCGCTGACGATGATGGAACGACGCAACGGCACACGTCGGTACAGCACCGCGATGTACACCATGCACGCCGCCCATTCGCAGATGGCGGTATACGAACGGGGAATGTCGGGCAAGGTGTGGGTGACCGGCACCGTCGACGGTACCGACGCCGCCAACACGTGCACAATGTGTGCGGCATTTGTGGCATCTGCGATATTCACGATATTTGCGATATGCGCGATGCCTGCGATCGCCCCGATCATCTGCCGCCGCCCATGTAATCGGTCAGCGCTGTCAGAAACGCTTTCTTGCGCGGCCGGCTCACGCGCAGCTGCTCGCCGTTCGACATGATGCAATCCTGATCCGCCACGCCCGTCACATGCTTGAGATTGACCAGATAACAGGAGTTCGAGCGGAAGAAATGGTAGTCGGCAAGCTTAGCTTCCATATCCTTGAGCGTGCCGTTGATGGACAGCTTGCCGTCAAGCGTATGGATGACGATGGTGTGCCGAATCGACTCCAAATACAGAATATCCGCCAGATTCAGGCGCATCTGCCCTTTGCCGGTGTCGATAAGCATCGAATCGTCGTCATTGCGCCGCACCATGTCGATCGACTTCTTCAGTTCCTGCGAGAACGCGAACCACGGCAGCGGCTTGAGCAGGTACGACAGCGCGCGCACCTCATATCCGCTGATGGCGTATTGCGGCGCGGCCGTGATGAAGATGATCACCACCTTGTCGTCGCGCTCGCGGATGCGACGGGCGGCTTCCATGCCGTCCATTTCCTTCATTTCGATATCGAGCAGCAGAATGTCGTAGACGGGGCTGTATTTTTCCACGATGCGCGCGCCGTCGTCGAATACGGAGACGGTGAATTGCTCGCCGGTCTCGCTTTGGTAGCGATTGAGGTAATCGAGTACCAATTGGCAGCTTGCAGGGTCGTCCTCGACGACTCCGATTCGGATATTGCGCACGATGAACCTCCACGTCTCACCGTTCAGACTACCGTCCATTCTCTCGCGGAATGAGGATATTGTGATGAAAAACCATCGATTTGAGGGGATGATAACCCCCTAATAGACTGTTTTGAGCGGTGAAAACCCGCGACACGCATTGACGATTCGGTTTGGGTGTGTATAGTAGGTCATGGCTCAACGAAGAGATCTTCGCCAAACCAAATAAGTAAACGCTTTGAATTGTGGCTTTGTCAAAGTAGTAAGCCGCGAGGATGGGCACCGAACAAAAATCCCTTTACAACGGATCGTGAGGCACGTACCTGCCTCTGAAAGGATGACAAATCATGGCAGAAGTCGTATTCGACCATGTTACTCGTATCTACCCGGGCAATGACAAGCCGTCTGTGGATGATCTGAACCTCGACATCAAGGATGGCGAATTCCTGGTGCTGGTCGGCCCGTCTGGTTGCGGTAAGTCTACGACCCTGCGTATGCTCGCAGGCCTCGAAGAGGTCAACAAGGGACGCATCCTCATCGGCGGCAAGGACGTCACCACGATGCAGCCGAAGGACCGCGACATCGCAATGGTGTTCCAGAACTACGCTCTGTATCCGCACATGACCGTCGCCGACAACATGGGCTTCGCCCTGAAGATCGCCGGCACCCCGAAGGAAGAGATCCGCAAGCGCGTCGAGAAGGCCGCTGAGATCCTCGACCTGACCGAGTACCTCGATCGTAAGCCGAAGGCTCTGTCTGGTGGTCAGCGTCAGCGCGTGGCTATGGGCCGTGCAATCGTCCGTGAGCCGAAGGTCTTCCTCATGGATGAGCCGCTGTCCAACCTCGACGCCAAGCTCCGTGTGCAGACCCGTACCCAGATCGCCGCTCTGCAGCGTCAGCTGGGTGTCACCACCCTGTACGTGACCCACGATCAGACCGAGGCTCTGACCATGGGTGATCGTATCGCCGTCATCAAGCTCGGCATTCTGCAGCAGGTCGGCGCTCCGACTGAGCTGTACGATCGTCCGGCCAACGTCTTCGTCGCTGGCTTCATCGGCTCCCCGTCGATGAACATCAACACCCACCCGGTGGTCAACGGCAAGGCAAAGATCGGCGAGGACACCGTGGATCTGCCGACTGAGGCCGTCAACAAGCTCACCGCCGAAGACAACGGCCAGATTGTGGTCGGCTTCCGTCCGGAAGACGCCTCCTTGGCTGCCCCGGATGAGGCCAACGCCTTCTCCCTCAAGGTCATGAACGTTGAGGATCTGGGCTCCGACGGCTACATCTACGGCAACATCATCACCGATGGCTCCGCTGCCGAGGCGTCCACGATGATGTCCGACCAGAACAAGCTCACCACGATTCGTGTGAACCCGCGTGCGCTGCCGAAGATCGGCCAGACCGTCAAGATCAAGATCGACCCCTCCAAGATGCACCTGTTCGCTCCGTCGACCGAGCTGCGTCTGAACTAGTAGAGGAACTAGCAGATACTTGGTATGACTCCGGTCATGCCAACCATTAAACGAGGCGATTCTCTTCCTCTCTTATGGCCTCGTTGGAAAAGCCCCGCGTAGTTGCGGGGCTTTTCTTTTTGCCCAGAAAGACATACGCTAACCGGCCCCCGCAAATGAGCGTTTTTTGTTCTTTTGTCCCCGTTGTCTATTTAGAAGTGCGACATCCTTGTTTGTCTTGCAAGTTTAGCAGCTCGTCGGCGAATGCCTCGGCGGGCGTGAGGTGGCCGAGCATGCGCATGGGCCGGTTGTCGGTCTCGTCGACGATCTCCTGGAGCCCTCTTGCCATACCGGGTTCGATGATCGTGCGTTTGGGCAGGTAACGGCGGATCATGCCGTTGCGGTTCTTGTTGCTGCCCCGCTGCCAGCTGGAATAGGGGTCGGCGAAGCACGTGGCCAT
>ENA-OOZT01000092-OOZT01000092.1-human-gut-metagenome-genome-assembly--contig:-NODE-92-length-79053-cov-6.225373_pt1 | contig 79053 bp, 97 predicted proteins | sample MGYA00241192_ERZ501407 | MGnify/ENA primary metagenome ERZ501407 (study PRJEB25962, sample SAMEA2042911) | human gut metagenome | biome: human gut; feature: human-associated habitat; material: faeces...
CGCGCCCCTGTTTTTTATCGTTCCAGCAAGATTATCTTTTTCCCCTGTTTTTGCGCGTACCGCAGCGTCGTATATGCCCCGCCGAAGTCGCGCCATACCATAGCTATTAAATAGTCGCTATTATCCACAAGCCACCTGTTGCGGGCGGGTATTGCCCGCTTATAGTGTATCTCCGCTAACTCTGCCGGGATAAGAATGTCGTCAAAACTCGTTTCGTAATACTCCTTATACTCGTTTAATTTTTGCTGCATATAGGGCAGAACAAGCGTCAGCCGGATTTCTTTGTTTGGGTATTTCCTTTTCAGATTGCGGACAGCAGCAGCGGAAAATCCGTCGAACTCTCCCATACCGCCGACGTAACAGTATAACGTATCTTCGTTTTCGATCAGCGTTTCAAGCGCGTTTTCTATTTTTTGAGTGCAGGAGCCGAAAACTTCTCTATGCCCCGCAAAGGTGCAAGTAATCATTGTATTCCCTCACATATATTAGAAATACAGCTTGTGAGGTGGAATATAAAATATTTTCAAAAAAACACAAACTGTATAAAGTAATTCTTTATACAGATTATTATAATGATACAGCGGAAAAAATACAATATAGGAAAGAGCGTGATTGCGAGGGATTTTTGAATGGAATTAGATTATAGAGCGATTGGCAAGCGCATAAAGATTGCCCGTATTAAAGCGGATTTGACACAGGAAGCATTAGCGGAAAAAGCGTCGCTTTCCACAACACACATGAGCAATATTGAAACGGGCAACTCCAAATTGAGTTTGCCGACGATTGTATCTTTGGCAAATGCCCTTTCCGTTTCTGTTGACGAGTTTTTATGTGATAGCGTGATACACTCCAAAGATATTTTTTCACAGGAAATACAAGACCTCGTTTCCGATTGCGACGAATACGAAATCCGTATGATTGCAGACTTTGTAAGGGCAGCAAAGGAAACCATACGCAAAAATGCCAAACTGAAAGAGTGATTAGAATAAAGCAAGGGCGCGGCTGCCGATTGTTGGCACCGCGCCCCATTCTTTTTTGCGTTTTCGTGGAACATTAGAAAGGCACTTTTTGAGGTTTGAGTATAAAGTATCGTCTATGCCGTTTTCGCGCTCTGGAAGCCGCAGAAATACAGCCATTTTCAGCCCTTAACGTTCCACTTGCTACCCTTGTTTTATGCTTTATCTCTTGCCTTGATATGGAGAAGCAGCATGATGATAAAAGCAAGCCCGCAGACCACATAAAACCAAAGTTGATCTGCATTGGAGATAATAAACGCCAGCAGCCCGAAAATAACCGCCCAGGCAGCGGACAGCAGCACCCCGATTACCCAAAATCCAAAGCGTGTTTTTTGGAGAAACAGCAGCAGCGCGAATACAGCAGCGCCGATCAGCACGCATAATGCAGGGTGTAGCGTGAAAAAGTGATTGCAGCACACGCCGGATATAATACCGAGGGCGATACTGTCAAAAACAATGATATGCCCGATAAAAAGCCCCACTACCATAAGGATAAAGCTAACTACAAGACCGATTATTAAATAGGCTCCCGCCGCCGCTAAATAGCCCATATATACACTTCCTTTGTTCTCTGAATATAGTTTGATTGTAACAGGTTATTGTAAAGAAATCTACGGTCTTACCCCCGTTCCTGTTCTTTCGCCCTGCTTTGGGACGGATATAGAATACTGTCAACGTTCTTTTTGACAACGCTGTATTCCTGCATTTGCTTCTTGGCTTGCCGATAATCTTCATACAATTTGGTTTTCCTGTCGTTTAAGCTGCTATACTCCTTGCGCAGCGCGGCGAGATCGGGCAGCTTCTTTATCTGCATTTCCTTTAATGCCCTTGCCGCAGCTTCAAACAGGATAATTTCGCTTTCATGCCCCCGCAGATACTTTTCCTTGTCCGGCGATTTTCGGTATTCATCGTAAATCGGTTTTAACTGTCGGTATGTGGTGGTGTGCTTGATAAGCAGCGACAAATCAGACATACGCTGCTCTACGTCCTTAACCGCCCTTGCCGCCGCGTCATGGGCGGTCATAATATCCGCGATTTTGCTTTCAAGGTCGCTGTAATATTCAATCTTGTTTTCGGTCAAGAAGTTCATGCTTTTTGCAGCCTGTTTCAGATTATGGATTTTCGCCCACCGTTCATAGCCCGCCGACTGTTGCGCTTTGATACTGTTTTCAAGATCGACGACAAGCCGGATTTTCTTATCTTCCCGCAGCGTTTTTGTTTTGGCAACATACACGCCCTTGATACGCTCCTTTATCGCTTCTTCCGTATAGGCCGCGCCGAGCGTCTTTGTGCGGGTAAACCGTTCCTGTCCGGCAGCGCGAAAGGAAATGTATTTGCCCTGTTTGATTTCATACCCCATTTCCTGCAAGCGGCGCAGCAGTTCGTCAAAATCTTTCACTTGGGGAATGAGAGTATCTATCGCCGTTTTCAGCTTTGCTTTGTAGCTTGTCCCTTGCTTTTCGGCGGTGTATTCTGCATAGCTTTTTCCCTTGTCCTGTCCCGGTACGACGACGGATAGCCCATGCTCTTTACATATCCTGTCGCTGGTGCGCCGGATAAAGTGATAGCTTTGCTTGTTGGAATGGTACTTTTTGTAGTCAACGAAGCTAACCGCGTTGAAAATCAAGTGATTATGCAGATGGTCTTTATCGACGTGAGTTGTCAAAACAAACTCATACTTGCCGCCTAATACCGCCCCGGCAAGTTCCATGCCGATTTTGTGCGCTTCTTCCGGTGTGGTTTCTCCCACCGCAAAGGATTGTATCAAGTGCCGCCCTAAATGTGTGCCGCGATCTCCGGCAGCTTCCCGCGTCCATGCAAACTCAATATCGGCGGTTTCCAGCCCGCAGCCGAAAGAGGACGCAAGCAGCTTCCCGTCTGTCTTTTCGGGATTTAAGATATAGTCTATCGCAGCCTTTAAGGTTGATTTAATAGGGTGCGTCTTTGTAACCGCCATATCTCGTCCACCGCCTTTTTAATGTCCTCTATATCCTGCCTGTAAACCGTCCCCGTCGCATTGGCGCGTTTTGCAATTTGGTTGATGTTCCGGCTCACCGCTTGCAGTTCCCGGATATATGCTTTTGTGTCGCTTCGGTCAACGACAAGAATATACCCGTCTATCGCCATTTTACGGAAGTATGCCCCATACTGCTTTATGGGAAGCTGCTTCATCTTCTCGTCGATCAGCCGCTTTTCTTCTTCCGTAACGTAAAACTTCATCTGTATATTTCTCTTTCGGTTTTCCATTTCCGCACCGCCTTTCGGTATAAGGGTTTGGGATTATCCCAACAAGCATTTTCCGCAAACGGGTACTCGTTTGCTGTGCTTGCTATCTACTCCATACCCCCACCGAAAGGCGGTATTTGTTGCGCGTTCCTTTGATTTTGGACGCAAAAAAAGATTGCAGCCGCCATGCGCTGCAATCTCCCGATTTCTCATATTGTGAGGTTAATCCTCTGCTTTTTCGACTTCCGTTATCTCCCTTGCTGTTGCGGTTACAATCCGTATGCCTTTATCGCTCATACCGTCCAGCAGCGCGTCAAGCTGCCGCCGCCCGGTGGATTTCTCCGCATTGCTGTTCGGGAAGAAAAATTGATCTACCGAAATATGATACCGGGTTACAAGGTCATAGAATACCTGTAAACTCGGCTGTTGTCCCTTGTTCTCGATATTCGCAAGGTAGCGCGGGGAAATATATAACTCGTCGCTTACCTTTTTGCGGCTCTCGCCGTATTCATTTCTCGCGGCTTTTATAGCTGCCCCGAAAGCCTTAAAGTCGTACAATGGTACGGGTCTTTTTGCCATTTTCATTCACCCTGTTACATTTTACAGTTCACCTTTCTTTTTGGATATGTCCACACAATTCATATCATTAGGTTAAATACTTCCTGTTGTGTATTGACAGTAGACTGATTTTCTGATAAAATAAAATTTATGTAAAAGGAGGCGGCGTTTATGTTGCATAGCATGCGTATTAGATAAGCATTGAAAAAAAGGATTTTCCCATTTTCAACATGGGCTTTTTTGTCATGCTTATTTTGCGGATGCTATACAAAAAACTAACGACGTATAGATATAGTATAGACATAGTGCAAGCTATGCCTTAGTTTTGTTGTACTGCTCTGTGCATTATAAATGCAGGTCAATGCTCATGTTGAGGATTGACCTGCATTTTTTTGTGTAAAAAGGACGAGTGAAATATAATGCTTAAAAAATATTGGATAAAATGTCCGATTTGTAACGGAAAGACGAGAGTTCAAGTATTTCATAATACTGTATTAAAAGATTTTCCTCTTTTCTGCCCTAAATGCAAATTGACGCATATCATTGATGTAGAAAAATTAGAGATTGTAATCAAAAATACAGAAAAACAAACTTTTATTATTTAGAAGAAAGGATATAAAAATGAAACGTTTACCTAAATATACGCCTGCGGAAGTACGGAATGATCCATACGGATTTACTTACAAAGAAATGTCGGAAGTTATTGGCGAGAATGAAGCAAAAGCCTTATATGAAGAATTATATAAGCGAAGCATCCAATCCAGTCCCCACGCCACTTTTAGGCCATAGGTGTAGGAGTAGTCAAGAAATAACCGGCTCTCCTACACCTTTTTCGACCTCTAATCACTACTTATGGATCTGCGAAAGCGCCTCTTTCAGCTTGTCAAATCCGAACATTGCCGCATAAGCCACCATGAACGCGAGGACCACCGTGGCAAACACCATATACCACACAACAGCGATCTCCTTGATGGAACAATATGCAAAGAAAGCGCCGAGCGTCAGCACCAGCGAAACGATCATCGCCAGAGCATTCGTCGGCAGCTTGTCCCAGGTTACTTTCTTGAGTACCTGTACCACAATGTTCGTCAGCACCACCAGCACGCCAATGATGCTGATGATGACAGACCAGTTCAGTACACTCTCCATATTCTTTTCCTCCTGTTATCCCGCTCCGTCTTCGGGCGGAGTAGAGTTTCCCTTGTCAGGCCATGAGTTGTTCTTGCTCAGGTTTTCAAACAGCGCCTTGAGACCGTAGATCAGCACCACGCCGATGATCTCCTTGAGCGCGACCTGTGACAAAGCCTCTGCGATCTGCTCCCGTCCGAGCAATGCAAGGATATAGCTGCACCATACCCATGCAAGTCCGTTGAGAATGCAGACCCACACGATAATCTTCATCGTGGTGACCTTGAACCCTGCTTTGGAAGAAGACGGGGGGTCCTTTTCAGGAACACCCCCATCCCCCTCCAAAATATCAGTGAACGGTTCTGCTTCTTTGCAGGCTTTCATTTTCTCGGAAAGGCCGATGCCCCACCTGCTCACAGCGCCGCCACCTCCTTCTTATCCTCGTCCTGAAGGAAGTCTCGTTTCTTCAGCCGGACCTTATACACCTCTCGAATGTTCTCAATGGCAATTTCCGCTCGGCTGTTTGGATACTCAGGGTTCTTTTCGCAATAATGCTCGTACTTGTCGATATACCCAAGTACCTCTACGAATTCTTCCTTCGTATGACGGATCGGACGAAGCAGCTCATTGTTAAAGCGGAGTATCGCCGCTCGCCAGTCATCGGCCCGGCCTTGATCATCCGTTTTGATATGTGAGTCCAGCTTTTTCTCGATCTCGTCGAGGCGCTTTGAAATGTCAGCATTGATCGCCTTGCCAATGGCTTTAGCGAGTGCTGACCAGGGGTTGATTTTGACGGGGGCGATTTGCACCAGGGTCATAAGGATCAGGAGCAGACCGCCCACGCCGGCTAAAATCTCTTGAATAGTCACATCTCAATCCTCCGGTGCGTTCATTCTGCCTTGAGCATGGCGATGAGCTCCTGATACTCGCTTTCGGTCAGCTTGCCGGCTGCGAAGAAAATGTCGATCTTCTCCTCAAGGCCGTTGGTCTGGCCGCGCTCGATCATGCGCTTCAGAGTGCGATACAGCATAGTCGTTTTCCTCCTTTCTCAATTATTCCGAGAGACCCAGCTCAAGCAGGGTCAGTCGGTATTCGTGATCCACGCTCATCGCGTCCGTATCCTGGACGATGGAGTCTGTGTTTTTCTGAGCGCGGAACAACGCATCGTTACTGCGGTCGATCTCGTTGTCCTTACCCTTTGCAAGGTAGGTGTCGTAGTTCTCCCGCACGCTGGCAGCAAGTCCGGGCCAACTCTCGACCTCAACGCAGTATTCGTCATACTGGAACCCGTCAAGGCCTTCCTTGTCCTCGGCATCCTTAGCGATCTTGCACGCCTCCACATTCTGGTAGAGACGGACAAGACTTCGTTTGGTACCGGGGATCTCTTCCACAGTAAAGCTGCCGGGGTTGACCATTCCCTGTACTTTCATGAAAATCACTCCTTTTTATGCCGCCTGGTATGGCGGATATAATGCCTGAAGTCTTCTGCACTCCTTTCGGACGACTTTCTTCAGTGCAAACATCGTCTTGGGCTGATAGTGCCTGTCCAAAACCTGCTGATGATTGCATTTGCGAAGCTGTCCGAGCCGTGAGATCAGCCCCGAAGCCCTCTTGAACGAGATGACTCGGTTCCTGTCTCGCCGGTAGTAGTAAAGATGAAGCGATTGCTTGAGCCGGAATAGATTGTGCTTTCGCAAGATCGTGTAACCGTGTCCGAATCGGTATCCCAGAGCTGATGGTAAGCGCGGACGGCGGTGCCGCTGCTTTTTCTTCGGCAAAGCCTGATGCGCTCTTTCGACCTTGGGCGTAAACCCGACGCGGAATATCTGCCAGTTACCTTTGATCTTCATTCCGATCTCGGCAAGCCACTTCTTGATATCCTCCAGCAGCTTCCTCAGCTTTCGCTTGTTGGAACCAAAGATCGTGAAGTTGTCCATCTGCCGCAGATAGTGTGATACGCCATACTGCTTTTGATGGATCATCAGATCTAAGGGCTGGAGTGTCAAATGGAGAAACCATGCGGAGAAGAATGCGCCGATGAGGACTCCGTATTCCATAATGGCGTCGCACAGCCAAAGCGTTTCGGTGTCCTTGAACACCCGCTTCAAGGCTTCGATGACATACGGCGGATCAAGCTCCTCAAAGCAGTGGTAGATGTCGCACTCGCAGCAATACTTCGTGCCCTCAACATCGTTCTTCATCCACTTCTTCAATGCCTTGACGCCGTAGGAGTTCCCTCGGCCGGGGACGCTTGCGATGCAGTACCGGTCCATGCTCCGCATAATGTGCGGGATCATTGGCTGCACAACAGCGTGGTGAACATATTGGTCCGGCCACAGAAGCGGCTCGTTGATGTCTCTCCATTTGCCCTTGCCGCTGTCCGCGTTGCGATCCCAGCGCCGTCGCTTGAGGGGAGGGTGCATGTGCTCGTCTCCGTCGACCAGACCTTGGATGAATGCTCGGAGCTTCTCCACATATTCATCCATATTATTTTCGATCTCAATGACCTTTTTGTTCAGGCTATGATTGCCGTTTCGCCGATGGCCGGCGTTCACTTCCTGAATTGCCAGACGAAGGTTTTCGTCCGATATGATCTCTTTGTAAACTCGAACTCGTTTCATCAGGGATGTTTTTCCTCCTTGTAGCCTCACAACCGTTCCAGCGCCGCGGGGTGTTCCAAGGCGAGACCTGGCCCGAAGTGTACTAAGCTGTGTCCTGTCGGCTTTTCTTCAGCAAGTGCTGTGCGGTCAACCGTGCGATATAGAAAGGGTGAGGAACCCCTACTACCAAATGGAGGGTTAGCCTGTGGCTTAGCAAGGATGCGACAGCCGATGTTGTCGTTCGAGTTCGACGTTCTGTTGTAGTTGACGTAGAACGGACCGTGATTCTGGTTCTGGTTATAGTTACCGCCATGGTACAGGCACGGGTTACTACCGTTGAAGTTCCAGTTATCCGGGGCCATCGTCTGCTGCACAGTTGACCCCAAATGTAAAATTATTGTTTTCTTAAAAATATCAGTGAAATGCAAGGGGAAGGGGCTGCGGCCCCCTCACCCCTGCACCCCTACCTCTTCAGGGGAACAGTCACGCCGCCTTTGGCGGGCGTTCCTGGAGGCGACAGCCGATGCAGTCGTTCGAGCCCGACGCCCTGTCGCAGTAGACGCAGAACGGACCGTGATTCTGGCTCTGGTTATAGTAACCGCCATGGCACAGGCACGGGCCACTACCGTTGAAGCCCCAGTTATCCGGGACATAGGTCGTTTGACTGCCGTTTGCCGCGCTCGGGAACAGCGCCCATTCAAGACCGCTTGCTGTCGGAATGGTGAAGTCGGACGGATAGCCCGAAGAGGGCATACCGACCAGCGTGCCATTCGCGCTGTCGCTGAAGTTGTTGGGATTGCTGATGACATTCAGGCCGTTATTGTTGTAATAGCAGCCGTCCATCCAGTCATAAACATTGTCCCACCAGCCTTCGATATTGCGATACTGCGTAAAGCCGTAGCTGTCGCGGCTTGCCGCGGTCGTACCGGTGTGATAACCCATCGCATCGGTCTGACCGTTGTTCATCTTGGAATTGCTCGTAGAGCAGCCTCTGCCGATGCGCTCGCCGTTCCAGTCGGCAAACTCCACAAGGAACAGCATGTTCACATACCAGAACTGAGCGAAATCCATCTGCCAGAAGTTAGCGCCGAGGTTATGGATGCCGGTTCTCGCCTGGCTTCTCGTGATGTTTACCTGCTGAGCGGCGCCCGTGGTGGACTTATAACCGCTGGCGCAGTGATAACGGCCGATGTAGGAGTAGTCCAGCTCGCCAAGGCCGTCTCCGCGATCCCGGTTCACAGGGTCAACAGAGAAGCCCTCCACATAACCGTCCGCGATCTGGAGCTTCAGCTTCTTTCCGGTCTTTGTCCACTTGAACCAATACTTCGGCTCCTTGACCTCAACGCCGCCGCTGCGGGTCTCCTTCACCATGCCGGACCACGGCATCAGGTTGTCAAAGGGAGAAGAGCCACTGCCGTTATTCACCGCCGGAGACGGGTCGCCGAAGCTTGCCGCCGCATCTGTGCGCTTGCCTCTGGTGGAGCCGCCGCTTGTCCAATCCCACTCAACGCCGTAGATCGTGACGAAAGCGGCCGTCACATTGACCGTCGTATCAGAAGCCGCCTTGTAGTTCGTGCCCTCAGCGACCTTGACCGTGATCTTGGCTGTGCCGGTCGTGTCGTTCACGCTCTCTACGGTCACGACGCCGGTGCTTTGATTGATGGACTTGATCTTCGCGACGCTCGTGTTGTTCGAGGTGGCTGTGATCGTACCGTTGCCCTTGCGGTTCACCGTAAAGGTTGCGGTCTTGGCACTGCTTTTCAGCACGATGGAGCTCGGCGAATTGGTCACGCTGTTCGCGGCCTTGCCGATCGTCCACGATGCTGTCTTGCCTCCGGTGCTTCCGTCGGACCACTTGTAGTTGGAAGTCGGAGTAAAGGTAGCGCTGTAAGTGCCTGCGTTGGTAGCGGCAGTCACGGAAACGGTCATCTTTGCCGAGTCATAGTCGGTATTCCACGAAGGAGTCTTCGGGTTGCCGTCATAAGTCAGCGTGCCGTTCTGGGCGGGGACCGCCGCGATGGTAGCTCTGCCGATGGTCCACTTGATGGTCTTTGCCGCGGTCGTACCGTCCGTCCACATACCCTTCTTCAAGGTAAAGGTCGCCATGTACTCGCCGGCATTCGTCTTGGCAGATACGCTCACAGAGGAGTTCTCATTGTCGAAATTCTGCCACTTCGGCGTCTGGGCGCTGCCGTTATAGGTCAGCGTACCACTCTGCGAAGGAATAGAAACGAGCACCGAGATGATCGTCCACTTCACTTCCTTGGCTCCTGTGCTGCCGTCGGACCACTTGTAGTTGGAAGTCGGCGTAAAGGTCGCCGTGTACTCACCGGCAGCCGTACCGGAGGTATCGCCGCCAATGGTCATCTTGTTGGTGTCATAGCCGTTCCAGCTCGGCGTCTTGCTCGTGCCGTCGGCAACAAGCGTTCCCGTCTGTGTCGGCAGAGCCGAGATGACAGCGCGGTCGATTGTCCACTTTACGCGGGCTTCATCCGTGCCGTCCGGGAACAGATAGCCGTAGGACAGTTTGAAGATCGCCGTGTAACTACCTGCGTCAGAAGCGCTCGTAACGCCGGAGATCTCCATTTTGAGTGGATCGTAGCCGTTCCAGCTCGGCGTCTTATCCGAACCGTTGTAGGTCGGGATGTTCGTCTGCGTCGGAACGGCAATGGTCTTACCCTGCACCGTAACGACAAGGTCTACGCTCTTCGTCACACCCTCGTAGGTGTATTCAAGTTTCATGACCTGGCGCCCAAGTGTAGAGAAGTTCGTCGTTGGATAGGTGTAATCCAGTACATCCGCCATGCCCCCGTCCGAGAAGGTCGCGGTCACGACCATGCCCGTCGGATCAAGGCTCTCCTGATACTGGTAGACCGTCTTGGTCGGCTGCGTGGTGATGGCGATGCCAACAAGCACCTTTTCCACCGTCACGGCAACCGTCGCGGTCTTCGTGATGCGACCCTCGGTGTAGGTGATGACAACTTCACTCACCTCGTCCGTAAGAACGGAGGGAGAGACGGTGTAACCCGTCACATTTGCCATCAGACCTTCGCCGTAGTTTGCCACAACGACCATGCCGGTGGGGTCGAAAGTTTCACCGGACTTATAGACCGTCTTGTTGGGCGGTGTGGCGATAGTCAGACTTTCCATCTTCGGAGAGCCGCTGCCACCGCCGCCGGAAAGGTTGAATACCTTGCCAACATTACTCATCTGTTCCGACCTCCAGTCGAATGATAAAGACGGACAAGTCAACGGTCGGCGTTGTATCGCACCGGAAAGTCATCTGCCCGCTTGTGGTTACATTGTCTGCGCTCACGCCATAACTGTCGTACACATTACGGGTACCGGCGTCTGCGCCTACAAGATAAATATAGTTGCTGTCAGCTAAGAGGGAAGCATGTGCAACAGTCTGCGCTCCGCCGCTCCAATTCGCGGCCGGCAGAGTAACAGAGATGCCGATATGCTGGAGATCCTCCAGTCCGGCGGCAACAAGCTCCGCCAATTCAGCTACCTGCTTGGCGGAATCCTTCTTTCCCGCAAGTGCCAGCTTTTTGAGCTGGTCAAATGTGGGAAACTTATGCTCTGCCATATGTTGTTACCTTCCTTTCAAAAGGTGGAACGGGGGACAGGAAGCCCATCCCCCGCTCGCATATGCTGGATCAGACGGTAGCCTGAGCGCCGAAGACTTCGGTCAGCATGGCGTCGACTTCCTCGTCGGTAGCCATCACGATGTCCGTCTTCTTGACAAAGGTTTCGTCGACCTGGGTCTTGGTGTAGTAAGACTCCAGGGCGGTGCTGATCGCGGCAGTCACCTCGGTGATGTAGGCGACAACGGTGGTAGAGGTCGCACCCTCGGGCAGCGTGCCGACAAGAGTCTTCAGGTCGGCGATAGCGGTCTTGTTCTCGCTGATGCCGCCGGCCATCTGGGTCGCCTCAGGGCCGTGCTTGGCAACCCAGTCGATCAGCTCTTTGTAGCTGTTGACCACATTGTCATCGGTCACATCGGTGGCGAATTTGTTGATAGCCTTGTCGATCATCTTGCTGATGGAGCCTTCGCCGTCGCCGGTCAGGGTATCCAGGTCAGCCTGCTTCGCCTTGGCGTCGATGATGGCCTTCAGAGCGGCAGCCAGATCGCTCTCAGCAACCTCGGACTTGTAGGCCAGAGCCGCCAGACCGTGAACGGAAATATCAACGCCGTTGGCGGAGATGGTGCCGTTGGTCTTGCCCTCAGCGATGAGAATGTCGGCGATCTTATCGGTCAGGGCCAGCAGAGTGCCGTTGACCTTGATGCCTTCCAGCTTGTTAGGCTCGCCGCCGGCAGTCACCAGGTCATTGACCTTAGTGGTCAGGCCGGCAACCTTAGCATCGACAAGGCCGATCTCGCTCTTGGTGCGCAGCGCCAGTTTCTTGAGCTGATCAATAGTAGTGTGCTTGGTAGTAGACATATTGCATGCCCCCCTTAAATATATTTGTTCACGGCTGTTCGCCGAAAACATCATTGAGTAGGTCATCCACTTCTTTGTCAGAAGCGGTGTTGTCGGGTGTGCTTCCGCCCGGGTCGCTCGAAGCAAAGGCGTCGTTCAGCATATCGTCGACCTCTTTATCCGAGGCCGTTCCGGAAATGCTCCTCTGAATCTCAACGATCACCTCGGTCAGCGTCTTGTTGCCAAAACCCGCCGTTGATGGGTCTCCGATGATTCCCATGATCTGCTTGTAGGCTTCATCGCCCATCGGGTCTCCGGAGCCGCCTGTGCCAACGCTGATATTGGCCGGGAAGAGGATCTTGCTGGTCACATGCCAGCCAGTCGACTTTCGTTCCTCGCCCTTGACGCCATAAACGGCGATCTTCAGCGGGATTCCGCCTTTCTTCAGGCATTCGCCCGGAATGTCGCACTTGTCCTCGCTCAGCACCACAGCCATGCTGACGCCGCCTGCCTCAAAGAGCGCAGTCTTTGCGAATCCGTCCCAATCCTTGCTGAAGGCGAATTCGACCGGATAAGGCGTCGCTGCGTTCTGGATCAGTGTAGTGTCCTCCACCAGCGTGGTGAAGCAGCTTTTGATCGCGATTTTCAAATCATTCGCCTCCTTCTTCGGCATTGACCGACAGTTCAAGACGCACGATGTTCACCGTGATGTCTTTGATCGGGTCGGTATCGTTCACAAATGTGATGAAGCCGGTCGTGGAGATGTCTTTCGGACGCACATTGCATTCGAGGTACTCTTCACGGCTGGCTTCATATGCATCAATGAGGTATTTGTACTTGGCAGCGGCCACAAGGCGGCTCTCCGCCACAGTGATGGAACCGTTCGACCATCCGGAGGCCGGCAGCACCAGATCGAAATGGATGCCGAGGACATCGCCCGTACCCGTTCCGTTCAGGCCGTTATAGACGGCGATGTTGTACTTGCTTCCGTCTGTCATCGTAACGGTGTAAATATCAGTCGAGCCTGGCGTATGATTGCCCTGCGTCAACTGAATGCTCTGAATACCGTTGCCGGTCGGGCCGGTCAGCTCACAACTGATGTTAGTGTTCACATAGGTGCCCTTCTCAGCGTCCCAGATCCACCAGGTACCGTTCTCCGGCTTAGGCGGCTTTCCGCTGTACTGCTGTGCGGTCGCGGCGCTCTCTGCGGCAGACTCCTTGTAAGTCTTGGCGTTTGCCTCAGAGTTCTCGGCGGACTCCCGCGCATTCTCGGCGGCCGTTTTAGCGGTCTGCGCCTTGTCACGGGCGTCCACAGCAGCCGTTTTAGCGGCTTCGGCGTCTGTCTTCGATTCAGCGGCGGCATCTTCCGATGCTTTTGCTCCATTTTGACTGTTCGACGCCGCATCTCTTGCAGCTTCCGCAGCAGCACGGGCCTCTTCCGCTGCGTTGCGGTCAGCAGTAGCCTGTGCGCCCAGTGTCTCAGCCTCTGAGCGAATGGTTCTCACGCGCTCCTCGGCGGCCTTGACCTCTCCCTCGGCAAGCGTCGCCGCTGTCTTGGCGTCCGTGGCCTCCTGTGCCTTCTGCTTGGCGATCTCTTCCGAGTTCTTCGCCTCTGTCTCAGACGCCTTAGCACCGGCGGCAGCTTCTTTCGCGTCTGCGGCCTGCTTGTTGACATTTTCCTCAGAGGTCTTGATGCTCCCCTCGGAGAGTGCAGCCGCGGCAGCAGATTCAGAGGCGCTTGTCGCCTTTTTATCGGCATCTTCGGCAGACTTCTTGGCAGCCGCGGCATTTGCCTGTGCGGAATCCTTGGCGGTGGAGGCAAACTCCATCGCGCTGCTGGACTCCGTGTTCATCGCCGCCAGAGCATCATGGATGGAGCCGCGAACCTCTTCGCCATAAATGGCGCTGAGGATTTTTTTCAGAAAGCTGCTGATATCAGCCATCTAAATCACTCCTTCCTTAGTCCTCCAGCATCCAGTCGAGCAGCAGGATCTCCTCGCCGCTCAGACAGCCGATCGTATCTTCATACTTAGCGGTCATCAGCTCGACCTCATGCTCCATCTCGTTGAACGGGGCAAGCTCGTCGCAGAAGGCCTTAAAATTGGGAGAGCCCACCTTGATGGAAATGGTTCCGGTCTCGTTGCCACTTTCATCCTTGTCGGGCTCTCCGTATTTGTTGATGAGGTCGTGTTTGAATGCTTCATACTCGGTCAAAGCAGTAGAAAGCATCCGGAAGTTCCTCGCGGCGATATAGCCGATCTTGTTGCGGAGCTGAAGAAGCGGCCGCAGGTTCTGGACCATCACGACCATTTCTGAATTTTTAAGCTGTTTCTTCAACATTATCCCTCCTTTTGCTGAAGCAGTTCTTCGACCATTTGATAGAGTTTCTGGATCATGTGCGTATTGAGCGCAATAAGTTCGCCGTATCGGATGCTGTAACGGTAATCCGTGATGCCATCCGAAAGGATCTCTTTGACAGGATCTTTGACAAGTGCCGCAAGTTGATCTGACGTTAGTCCGGTGTCAAGCATTGCCTGTTCTACATCCTGGGCGATAAAGCCGAAATGTTTCCGCCCGGAAGTACCTTTGTTGTACTTGAAGGTGGACGGCTTCAGCGCAAGGAAGAACGCCTCATAAGAGGCAAGATCATAGTCGATGCTGTTCTTGATCCTTAAGTCGGAACCGTAACTTGGCTCTTCACTCATGGTGATGCCGCCGGAAACGACAAGGTCTGCTCCGGTTCCTGAGATACGGGCGCCGGCATTGGTAACAATAATATAAGGATCCCAACCAGGACCGTTAGAACCATACATCATCGCACCATAAGTCGTATGCTGACCGTCAGAGCCATGCCCTTTGCAGAATCCACCATAATCGCATGATAGGTCGATATAATCAGCATTGATTGTGCCGGAGCGAATATAATCGGCATTGATGTAAAGCCGTCCGCTGTACGAGTCGCTGAAAATACCGAACTTCGTACCACCTGAGGTGAGCACATCAAACACATTCTGGTCGGTGCACCGATCCTGATAGGCCTTATTTGCTCTCGACCATGCAGCAGAAGCCTCATCGTAAGCGTCGTCTGCTGCGCTCTTTGCAGTGGCCGCGTTTGCATTCGCCGTGCTTGCCAGCGAGTAGGCTGGGTTGGAGGTGAGGTTCTGGTTCGTCACGGACGCCCAGTTGATCGTGCTTCCGGCGGACAGCGTCACCTTACCATCTATGGTAACGGAACCGCTGGAATCAACAGCAAAGGTCGTGCGGACACCGTTGGTAACGGTAAGTCCGTAGACGCTAAGGTATTTGGACTTGAATCGCTCGTCGTCCATCATGCTGTTGCCCGCTCGGTCAAGGAAGTCAGAGGCCTGAACCACGCCCTTAAAGTTTCCGTCCACACCGACCAGCGTACCGCTAAAGGTGCCTTTCGCCGCAGCCAGAGTACCCGCAAAGGTGCCTCGGCGTGCGGTCAGGTTGCCTTCCTCGTCAACGGTGAAGTTTCCGTCTCCAATGTCGATGGAACCTTTCTTCATCGTCAGCTTGCCGCTCTCGAAGTCAAGCGAGAAGTTTCCGCCATAATCTTTCAGCGTACCGGCACGGATCACATCAGCATTGAGAACACCGGTCGTGATATAGTCTGCCACAATAGAACCATCCATTGTAATGGCAAGCCCAAAGGTCTTTCCGTAATCCTTTGAGTAGCCAAGGCCGTTCATGTTCCATTTCCAGAGCTTGTCGGCTTTGGTATAGTCGCGGATATTGGAAATATAAAGCGTGTCAGAACCGTATTCATCCCGTGTGATCGTGATGTAGCCGGTCGTGGCCGCTGTCATGATCTGTGTGGCGTTTTCTTTTGCCTCTTTCAGGATGTTGTGCGCCTTGGGGAGACCCTCGATTTTCTCAAGGATAGCGGCGCTGATCTGGTTGTTCACACTGGTAAGACTGGTCTGCACCGTGTCGCCAAGCGTAAACTGGGTATTCTCCGGGCTGTCCAGAGGGATCTCCAGCTTCGTGACAGGAAATACACGGTCAAGCCCATGCGGCCGCGAGATCACGCGGATCTCGTCCAGCAGCTTCACTGCCTCCACATTTGCGTTGAGATAGTGAAGGTCAAGGGCACTCACTTCCAGTTCCATGTTGTCGAACTGCAAGTCGGCAAGATATGCCTTCGCCTTTTCCAACAGCGCTTCAGGATCAGAAACGCTGTCCCATGTCACTGTTTTCTCGATCCAGCCATAGGTTTTCACAGCCTCGGAGGACTGGACATAAAGGCTGCCCTCATTCACGCTCTCAACGGTCAGATAGGCGTCCAGCGCCTCGATCTCGCTCTTGTCAAGCCTGTTGCCAAGCGGAACGATGACCGTTGCAAACTCCGTCATATCCCATCCCTTGGTGTGTTCGATGAGGTTGGAGCCGAACTGGATCGTCTGGCTGCAAGTGTCAGGGTAATCAGCCAAATAGTCGAGATAGCGGATGCCGTCTTCCTTGCGCACCCGCAGATGACCGCCGTACTGCGCCACCAACGCATTCAAGATCGTGATGGTCTTTTCATAGTTGGTGTAATAAGTCGGAAAATCTTCATCCACCACAGTAACAATGCCGATGGTGAACTTCCGGTTGTCTCCGACCTTTGCGTTGTGAATGGCGATCATCGCCTCAAGGTACTCACGGATCGTCCCTCCGGCGTACTCCGCAGGTGGCTGTGTGCTGTCGTTGAAGAATGCAAGCTCGCCCTCACAAGTAAGCACCCGGTTTCGGTAAAAGTCCTCGTTTTCAGAGAGGACGCGACCCTCCCAGATCTCTTTTCCGTCCTTGTGGACGGCAATGTCGGTCACCATACGGACGATGGTGCTGTATCCGAGATTGGAGGGCGGAACCGTCATCACGAAGGAACCAGCCGCGTTGTCTTCCAGCGTCAGCTTGGGGCTTGCAAGCTTCATATTGTCCAACGCGAAGGCATCATTGTAGATGCAGACGCCATCGGCATAAACAGAATACATCGCTTACAACCTCCCTTGTCTGAAATCAACGGACACGGTCCCCATTCCCTCGTCGACCCAAAGATAGATCGTCCCGCCGTAGTCGCCAAACAGAATAAACTCAGGGATCTGAATGGTTCCCTCCGGCAAAAGCTTTGTCAGGTCGATGCTGAGCTGACGGTTGACAAATCGGACATGAACGCCGCGTCCCTCACTGCTTTGCACAATGAATCTGGGGCAGACCGGAGCCCGTCCGTACATCACCGCGTCCAGCTCGATCTCTTTCATCTCTGTCGTCACCGCAATGTTGCGGAACAAAGCTGCCTGAATGACTCCATTTTGAAAGTTGAACGGGTCCCATAGCCAGTTGTCGATGGAGGAAAGGTTTTTCCACTTGTACGGGCCGACATCGTAGTCGATGACGAGCCGCGACCAGTCCTTTTCCGACTTCCAAGCGTTCACTGTGAAGCGCCCTTCGTAGAAATATTCAGGATCATCCTCAAGGATCGCCCGCATGGTCTGTCCGTGCAGATAGTCCATGATGTCCGAGTACGCCATGTGCCATGGTTTGAAATCATTCATGACGATAAACTCGATAGACCCTGTCCGGTTCTGATACACCGGATACCCGGTGAGGGCTTGCGACAGATCAATGACGCCGTCCCCACCGGGAATGTCCAGAGTCTTTACCTTTTGCGCAGGTGGATTGAATAGCGGACGGGAAGCGGGGACAAGCCGCCAATCGTCCCATGTGTTCTTATCGCCAAATGTGATCGAATGGTACAACTTAAATCCCCCTTCCTCTTTGTGTAGACCGCTGTCCGAGTGCCACATCCATCGGTTCAGCAAGTTCGCCGACGAGCGCACCGGTGTTCAGCACAACACGCAGCTTCTCCATGCGTTCCAGCATCGAAGCCATCTCACCTCGAAGCGTGCGGAGTTCAGCCACAACATTATCATTGTCGACGGAAATTGTTGTCTGGCTGCTTCCGCCGCGCTGTGCCTCAAATGCAACGGCAGCCTGCCCGACAAGGCCGACCGCTCGCTGCGAATAGAATAGGTTGTTCAAGGCGTCTGCTCCGGCCGATACGGCGGAGAGATCCAGAACAGGACGGATCACCGGCTCCATGTCGAATCCGCCGCTCACAATGTCGGCAATGGTCTGGAGCACACCGGAAAGACCGCCCTCGGCCGACTCCGCCATCTCAGAACCGGCCGCATAAGATCGGTCGACATAGTCCTGAAGACCTTTTACGAAACCAAGACCGGTGTAGTTACCGATCTCACGGAACACCCTCGACGGAGAGTTGATGTCCAGTGTCGACTTCGCCGCCTGTACGCCTGCAAGAGCCAGTTGCGTGATCTCATCAACAAAGCTGGACTTCTCAGACTGAACGCCTTCAGTAAGCCCCTTGACGATCTGCTTGCCGGTCTCATCCCAGCCAGCTTCCGTCAGAACCTTCTGCGCCGTGTCGGCCATCTCCTGAAGCTCATCATCAGTATTGTTCTTGATAAGACCAACCTTTTCCTCAAAGCTTCTGCGGAGCTGTTCCAACTGAGCGTTGGCGTCTTCCGTGACCTGATTCATCTTCTCCTGCCAGAGAGCGCGATACTCGGTAAGCTCCTGATCGGCCTCCTCGCGGAGTTTTGCAATATTCTGCTGGGTCTCTTCGCGCAGCCCCTCTAATTCGCCGACCGCCTGCTCGCGAGCCATTGCGTGCTTGACCTTCCAGAGGTCAGCATACTTCTCAAGCTCAGAGTCGCTCATGTTGTTCAGCGCCTTGATCTGGGCGATCGCGTCAGGACCCATATCCTGAAGTTCCTCGATAAGGTCACTATCAAGTCCTCTGCCGGCAAGAGACTCTAAAATATCCTGCCATTCGCCAAATTCCTTGACCTGACCCTCAAGATTCTTCATCAGGGTGTCGCCGCTGACCTCATCACGCTCCTTCACAGCGTCAAAGAGGCCATAGGACTTATAGAGGGAATCCTCGCGGGATTTCAGAGCATTCTCGTACTTGTCGTTCTCAGCCTGAATATCGCTCGCCAGTTGCGCGTTGATCGACTTTACCTTATCGGCGTACTCTTCCTCCATGTCGAGCCGCTTCTGGTTCGCCTCGCTCTGCACAGACTGCACATCAGAGATATACTGTTTCTGCGCGTCGCTGATCTCTTTCTCCAACTGGTAAACTTGCAGGTCGAGTTTCTTCCGCAGCTCTGTCCCCTTGGCATATCGGCTCTGAACACGCTTATAGGCAGCCAGTTCCTCCGCAAGGGTCAGCTTGTTATACGATTTCTGCTCTTCGATCCAGTTCATCGAATACTGATAAGTGGCTGTAACCAACTCATTTTGAACACGATAGACCTCGCGGTCGATCTGCTTTCGTTCCTCACTGCCCTCGCGGTATTTCTTCTGGAGCGTTTCCCATCCGGCAAGCTCCTCTTTCAAGCTGAGCTCGCTGTAATATTTCCGCTCTTCCGCCCAATCCTTAAAAGAATCGAGTCCCTTCTGCGCGACCTTGATGGCTTCATCGCTCATCTTTGCCGCAGCCGAAGAAACCGGAACGATAGCATTGTTGATGCCAATGGTCATACCCTCGCCAATGTTTTTACCAAGCTCGATAAACTCACGGGAGGGAGAATGGCTGTCCAACGCCTTCTTTGCCGCATTCAGCGCCGCAAGACCCAGATCACGGCCCGCCTGAGAGGCGCCGCTCAGCTTCGAGCGGATGCCGTTGATAAAGCCCTGCGAAACATTCCTGCCGGCTTCATTGAACTGGTCCTTGTAGTTGTTCACTTCTGCCACAACGACCAGCATGACAGACTGCATCGCCATCCGCACGGAAGCACCGTTGCTGCGGATCGTGGTGCTGAAGCCGACCATCATCTGCACGACCGCGGTATTCATGCTCGTGGTATGTGCTTTCACAGTCGCGGCCATCGCAAGCATCAGCTCAGCCATCGCCACATTAACGATCGTCTGGTTCTGCCGGATGGTCGTGCCTGCGGAATTGAGCATATAGATGATTGCCGTGCTCACGGTAGCTCCACTGTTATAGAAGGCGTCGGTAAAGTTTTGGATACTGGCGTTTGCCAGCAGAACCAGCGCATTCGTAAAGTTCACAAATGCATACTGATCCATATTCTTCACCGTATCGGAAAGCGCCACCAGCTTCTCGACCTGTGTGATCGCGCTGGAGAGCTTGCTCATGTTGATACCCTCGATAGAGGCGGAGTAAGCCGCAAGACCATTGCCGAAAAGAACGAGCTGGTCGCCGAAGTCGGCAATGCTGTTGTCTCCGGTGAAGAAACTCACAAGCCCGCCGCAGTTCGGAATGGTATTGGATAGTTCCACGAGCGCCTTACCGGCAGAAGCGGAATTGCTGACAGCACCGACATCCATTCCTTTGACAGCGAGAGAGTAGTCCTTCATGGCCTTTCCGAACGGAACCAACTGCTCTCCAAACTTGTCCATGTCATTCTCACCGGCAAAGAAGCCGACTACACCGCCGCTGTTCGGCAGCGTTGTGGCCATCTCTGCAAGTGCCTTACCGGCAGTCGCCGCTTTGGAAACAAGGTCGGCGTCCATCCCGCTGATTGCGTTGCTGAACTCCGTCATGCTTTCTCCGAACGGAACGAGCTCATCAGCAAAATCAGAAAGAGAAGAACTACCCGTGAACCAGGATGCAATACCCTGCACAAGCTCGGCCTTCGTCAGCAGCAATATCGCGTCTGTCAATGCCTGCACACCGCTGAACATCGCCGGAGAGATGCTGCTTGCGCCGTCGATAAACGGCTGAACATTTGTCATAAACGCTGCAAGATCACTGCCGATCTGCGGGAACTGACTGGAAATACCACTCATGAATCCACCGACAATGCCGCCGACAAACCCACCGATCGCTGTACCGATCTGCTCCAGCAGCTTACCGCCCTCACCGATCAGCCAGGAAAGGCCGGGTATCTGCGCAAGGGCACCGACAGCAGCAAGAACGATCGCCAGCTCAGCGATAAGAGCACCCATGCCGAGCACACCTATCATAGCGCTGGGAATCAATGCGGCTACCGCACCCAATGCGACCATAATGCCGGACAGCAGACCGATGCCAGCGATGGTTTTCACCAATACACTTGTATCAAGTCCTGCCAGAGCATCAATGATGCCGGAGAAGAATGCCGCGATCACATTGACTGCCGCCTGAATGAGTTCGGGCAGCCGCTCTGCAATGCCGTTCAGCAGGTTGATCAGGAACAGCATGACAGAGTCAACGATTTCCGGAGTATAGTTTGCAAGAGAGGCGAGCACGCCGGACAGCAGTGCTAATGCACCGTCAGCGATTGCAGGGACGCACTCGACAAGTACATCCACCAGCGTAAGAACAACGGCCTTAACAGCTTCTCCAATAGCGGGAGCTCCCTGAGCGATCACGCCGCAGAACGCTATAATAGCCTCACCGAGCTTTTCGGCAACGGCAGGGATCAACGCGGCAATCCCTGTGATGATCGTGCTGAGTCCTGCCACAATAACGGTCACACCTGCGCCAAGAGAAGTAGCCAAGGCGGTAATGCCGACTGCAATAGCCGACAGTCCGGCACCGGCAGCGAGAAGGCCTGCTCCGATAGCTGCGGTACCAACACCGATCAACGCAAATGCTCCGGCAAGTGCCAGGATCGTCGGAACAAGAGGAGTCAGCACAAGACCGGACACACCGATCACGGTGAATGCACCGGCAATCGTCACAAGCCCTTTGGCTATGCTCTCCCAACTCATTGAGCCAAGAGCCAGCAGCACCGGAGTCAGAATAGCCAATGCGCCAGCCGCTACCAGCATGGCAGCAGAGCCAGGCAATGTACCGTTCATCACATTCAGACCGATGGCAAGCTCTGCAAGAGCGCCGCCCATTGTGACGAGCCCCTTGGCGATCTCTTCCCAGGTCATACCGCCCATCTTTCCAAGGGCATTTGCCACGATCTCAAGTGCTGCACCGACAGCGATCAGACCAACGCCAACGCTTATCGTATTCTTAGGCATCACCTTCATAGCGATAGCAACTTCGGCCAATGCGCCGCCCATAGCGACAAGCCCCTTGGCGATCTGATTCCAGTCAAGGTTTCCGAAGTCGCCCATCGCGGAAGCAAAGATTTTCATAGCAGCGCCAATCCCGATCATCGCGATCCCGGTGGACACCAGACCCTTTGCACTACCGGTCAACTTGGTAAAGACCGTGATCTCCGCCAGAAGAACACCAATGGAGCCAAGCCCCTTCACAAGCTGTCCGAAATCGAGACTACCGAGATCCTTACAGGCGGATGCCAGGATTTTGATTGCCGAAGCAAGAATGACGATGCCCGCCGCTGTTGTCAAAGACTTTCCACTGAACTTTGCGGTGTTCATAAAGAGTGAGACTTCTGCCAGCAGCACGCCGACACCGGTCAGCCCTTTTGCAAGCCCATCCCATTCAAGCGTTGCAAGGTCTGTGCAGACCGATGCAAGGATCTTGATGGAAGCCGCAAAGAGAACCATCTGTGTCGCGCCCTTCATCGAAGAACCGCCGCTCATGTTAAGCAGCTTCACCGCACCGACCATCGCAGCCATCAAGGCCGTCACACCGGCAACACCTTTGGCAAGCTGTCCGCCATCCAAGTCACCGATCTTTTTCAGAGCTGATGCAAGGATCAGGATGGATGTGGACATGGCGAGCATCACTGTCGAACTCTTCACCGCACCTTTAACATCTCCGCTGATTTTGGTAAAGACCGACATGGATGCCATCAATTCGGCAAAGAGAACCGTAATAGCTCCCAGTGACGCAGATAACTTCTCACTATCAATAAGAGAAATCGCGACGATAGATGCTGCCAGAATCGCAATAGCGCTTGCTATTTTCAGCAAAGTTCCGGCTTTTAACTGCGTCTGATACGCCTCAAAGCATCCACGAACCCCATCCAGAATTCCCTTCACATTGTCAAGAAGGCTTCCGACTTCATCAAAGGGCTTCGTCAAACTATTGGTGAACTTGGTTATGGCAATCGCAATACCGCCGATAGAAATTCCGTTCAGTAGATCGATGATTCCGCTAAAATCAGCGTTACTCACCGCAGTTACGATCTTATTGATGCCGTTGCCGAGCACATCGAAAATACCCCCGCCAATTTTCTTAGCGGCAATGGATAGTGCTTGGATCAATGCGGCAAATTTCGACACATCGGTATTTCCGCCAATCTTAGAAAACGCATCGGAAATGCCATCTTTCAGACCGACAATAGCGTCTTTGACCTGACCGGCACGCTCTTTCAGCTTCTCCAGGATCGTGTGCAGGAGTTCCAGTCCAGGAACCTGAATCTTCTCTTCGGCAGTACCAAAGAGTTCTTTCATAGACTCCTTCGCTTCATCCAGCGTTGGCAGACCGAGGTATTCACGAACAGACTCGGCAAAATTCTTGATGGCCGTAACAGCACCGCTCACAAAATCAGAGATTTCCTCAATTCCTTTGCCAAAGGCGTCGTTCTTCTTGATCGCTTCGTCAAGCTTGACGAGCCATTCTCCGATAGAGCCGGTCACACCGAGAACACCGCCGCCTAAGCCGGTTACTTTCCCAAGAAGAGAACCGACCGGACCCAGAATTGCACCGATTGCCCGCTTGCAAATATCAAGAATGGCGAACAGACCCTTAAAGGTGTTCTTCAGGTTTTCGGAAGCAGTGTCACTAAGCGTCAGCTTTTCTGTGAACTTCAGCAGTCCTTCCGTCAGATTATGAAGCTGTTCCGCAGTAGTTGGCGGAAAAATATCACGAAAGGCTTCTGTGATCGGCTTGATAACTGTCCCAATTCCCTTGAGCGTATTCTTGAGAGACTCGATCAGCTCGGTTCTGCCGCCAAGGTCTTTCCATCCCTGAAGTACCGAATTACGAGCATCAGACTGCGTATCAATAAATCCGCCGATCGCCTGACTAAGACCAGTCCACAATTCCTTGGCTTCATCAAAGTCACCAAAGAGGATTTCCCAGGTATTCGCCCAGCCGGAGCCCGCAGCTTCCTTTAAGGTGTCCATCAACTGTGAGAATGTCTTAACATCCTGCGCAGCCGCGAATGCTTTCTTGCCGATGTCGGTCGTTTCATCAGCATAGTTACGAAGTGTGCCGACAAGAGCTTCCGTCGTCATCCACTGATCCTGCAAAGAATCGTTAAAGTTATGTGTGGCGTCGATGACATTTCCCTTGACGGTCTTATACATTCCGTCTGCGGTTTTCGTCAAAGTTCCGCACGCAACAGCCGACTCCAAAAGCTGCGTCTTGAATTCCACCGTTGCCATGTTCGCGTTTTCAATGGATTTCCAGTCGATCAGCTTGACATATCCTGCGGACAGGGCCTGCGCAAAGTTATACATCGCACGGGAAGCCTCGTTTGCATTTGCACCGGATACGGCAGCCACATTCGACACGCCCTGAATAGCCATAACAGCATCTTCAAGGCCGACGCCGGCATTCGTGAACTTACCGATATTGGAGGTCATATCCTGGAAAGAGTAAATTGTCTTATCGGAGTAGGTGTTCAGCTCCTGAAGATACTTGTTGACCTCCTCTAACGATGCACCGGTGCTCATCATGATCGTCTGAATAGAGCCCATCTTGAGCTCGTATTCGTCAAAGCCTTGTTTGGGGGGCTCCAATGTAAACGATTCGATCATCCGTTTTCCGGTATTGATGACCGAGTTGGTAATGTTTGAAAGGGCGGTCACCGCCATGACTTCGAGCGCCGAGAATTTCATCCGAACAGTCTCGACGGAATTGCTAAGGGTCGAAAGGTCGCACTTTTTAGCTGCGTCGCTAAGGCCCTTCAGACCTTTAGCCGCACCGTCCAGATCCAAACCCTCTTTGAGTTTGTCGAGCGTGGATAAACTTGTCTTCACACCCGCCTCGAATTGACGGTTGTCGAATCGCATTTCAACAACTCTCTCGTCGATCGTTGTGCTCATGTCTTCGTGACCTCCTTCCATGCGTCATTTGCGATTTGATCAAAAATAGGCCGGATAGCAGGATTGATGTAATCACGTCCCGCTACCCAGCCGCCGGTTCCAGTTCCATGCCCATACTGCAAAATGATGGCGATTGGAACTCCATTTTGAATATTTGAATTGTGAAACGAGATGCTCACAAAACCCTTCTTGTTCGTGATCTCGTAATACCACGATTGGGCCGTTTCTCCAGAGTCAACAGGCGTTGCAGACGCAAGAGCGGCCACTCCGGCTCGGCCATACTGATCGAGGTCTCCGAGATGCACCGTTTCTTTGGCTCTCTCCAAAAACCTCGTCAGCTTGGAGAAGTCGCCCTTTTGTCTGAACGTGATCATGTTTTCCTCCAAATTGCACTTGTTTACTTCTTCAAATACTGAGAACTGCAAAATCCAGTGTATGTGACACCCTTGTAAGTGACCTGAACATAAAGCCACTTTATATTGCCGACAAGCGTGTAGTACCCGTAATTTGCAACTTTTGTACCTTTAGGAAGTACGGCGAGACTGGCCTTACCGGTTCCTGCACCATTACGGATATGCAGCCCGACATTTGCTGTGACAACATAAGTACCGGCCAAAGTCTTATTGAAAGATCTTGCTGCCTCGGTTGCCTTTTTAGCACTTGCGGGCTTGCTTACCGAGCCATTACTCGGCGGTGTCGTCGTGTTGGAACCTGTCGAACCAGCTTTGGCAGAATACTTGGGGAGGCAATAGCCTCGAATGTATTTGCCATTCACCCGCAAGGTTCTATACCCAACGGCATCACTCATATTTCCTTCGATGACCTTGATGGAATTTCCGGAAACACTCACAACAATACCGACATGATCAGCGGCACCGGTATTATCACCCACGCCGTTATCTTGCCAGTCGTACATAACAACATCACCCGGAGAGGGAACATAGGCATCATTCTCTTCCCAACGACCGATCTTCTTATAAAGATTGATCATTGCTCCGCATCCGCATTCAGTCGGCGCGATCTCTGTCAGGCCGGCTTCAATAAACACGGCGCTCACAAAAGTTGCGCACCATGCGTCTGTGTATTTCACGGGATAGCCTCGTGCAAGCGGTTTGTGACTGTTATAGAGGTCGATGATTTTTCTATGTGAGCCATTGCTTTCCTTGCATCCGAGATACTTCTCTGCGATCGAGACTACTTTGGCTCTCAGTTCTTTTTCTGTCATGGTATTACCCCCTTGTATTCCACTGCTTCCGTCGGGCAGCGTTCAGCGCTTTATACTGCGCGGCAACCTCCGCTCTCGAAAGCTTCTGAGGCGGCGACCCCTCCACATTACACACATTGATAAGGGTCAGCAGTCGGTTCAGATGCCATTTCTGGCACTCAAACGGGATACCGTAGGAGATCATCCAATAATAAATGACCTCTGCCGTGACGATTTTACGGCTTCCACCCTTTTTCTTTGCATTGGAGATGGTCGTGGCGGTCATCGGAGCGTCAATGTACTCCGTGACCATCTTCAAATTTGATGGAGTGATCGCTTTATACACATTCGGGTCGACATTCTGTGTCAGTGTCATGCACCGGATGTAGTCGATCGTCTCTTCTATGGTCATCGCCTTGCGGGACAAGTAAGGCTTGTGCCATTTGGCTTCCCATTTTGAAAGAGAGACCAGCGAATGCTCCAACTGGAGCGTCTGCTCCTTGGTGTTGATAAAGTTTCCGACCCCGTCAAACAATTCGGTAGCCGGCACTGTGATCTTCAGCATCGCCGGTCCTCATTATCATCAGTTTTCAGGAACAGCGGGAGCTTCGGCACCCTGATCGGCCGGGGCTGCCTTTTCCGTCTTGGGAGGAACGATGCCGTTGACGAACTCGCTCGCAGCCTTAGCGTCGGTTGCCAGCTCCATGAACAGGTTGCTGTACGCCTCGGTCTGAGCGAAGGCATCGCGGACTTCCTGGTTCTTGATGAATCGACGGCCATCCGGAGACTTCTCGCCGTAAGCGCGCAGAATGATGTCCTTGAAGGTCTCAATGATGACCTTGCCATTCTGCGCGGCAACGATGCGGTTGATCATTTCGACCAGGCCTCCCTCAACAGAGACCTCCAGTTCAGTCACCTCAGCCTGTGTCAGGTTGAAGTAAAAATCCTCCTTGCGAGTGGTACCGTTGTAGTCGGTATAAGCGATGGTTTTCTTAAGCATGATACTTTCTCCTTTCAAAAATTAAAGAAAGCGGAGCCCTCGGTGAAGAGAGCCCCGCTTTAGAAGTTCTTGTACCGTGGATCAGCCGGCAGCCTTCGTCAGCTCGATGACCTTCTCGGGCATCGGAAGCGTGGGTTCGGTGGCCTGGTCGCCATCGGTGCCGTACAGCATCTCCTCCAGCTTCGCGAGCTTGGCCTTGTCGGTCTTGGTGGAGTCGATGACCAGATGCGCGGTCGGCTTGAAATTGGGAACATCCACAGGCGTGGTGCTGATCTCCCAGCTCATGGTGGCAGCCTCGGGGCTGTCGTTCACGGTCTGGTTGTTCTTCTCAGAGGGAGAAGCCTGCGCACCGTACACCAGATGGAGCTTGTAGCCATATTTCGTACCAACCGTATCGTTGCCGATCAGCGTGCGATAGCAGAAGCCGAACATCTTTCGATCCTGCTGGGAGATGGTGACGCCCGGGGCGATCTCAGCGCAGCCGTTGCAGGCCTCGAACTCATCGGGATAGGTGTAAGCCTCGATGGTGGCGCCGAAGTCCTCGGCACTCATCAGGTTCAGGTACTTGATGTTGTCAGCCCATACGGCATTAGGCTCGCCGCCGGAGGGGCTCTCGTTAACGGCGCTCAGGCCATACCAGGGCACACCTTTGCCGTATGCATTGTCCTCGCCCATCGGGAACAGAACACCGTGGTCAACGCCGGTTTCATACAGGCGCTTACCAACTTCGTCCCACTTGATCTTACTCATAGTTGTTTCCTCCTTGTAAGGTTAGAAATATAGGTTGAACACATCATGGTTCAGGTTTTCTTTGATATAGTGGCGTTCATGGCTGCACATCGGAAGAAGAGCGATCTTGCTTGGGATCTCGCTGTCAGGATTTCTGTAAATCACAGTCACCTGATACCGGTCGTGAAGCGCATAGGGCTGATTGTCAGCAAAAGTAGGTTCAATACGGCTGCGCTCGTAAACGATGCAGTCATAAATCATTTCCTTGCTGGCGGGAGGCTGAAAGTACACACGGCACTTTTCGCCTCGTTCTGGGCATCCAAGAATGTCAGATAGCGTCTTCTGAAGAAGCAGTCTCTCCATTGTAGACACCTCCGATCGTCAGGATCAATCTTGGATAATGGACTTCAACATTGGAGATTTTCCAATTTGCCCCCATAAAGCCAACATACCGCATTCGGTGGAAATTCTGGTTGGCAAACGGATCGGCGACTATGCTGATCTCATTCGCAACATTGATGTCGTCATTGAGCGTTTCCGATGACTGAAGACGCCTGGTGTTACGGGTCAAGTCTCCGAAGTACATCCGCTCCGTGATCTTTTCCACATATACACCAGGCGCCGTTTCCACCGTTTCAGCATAGCCTACCGGTCCGTAAAATTTTTCCATTTTGAATTTTCTCCCTTAGGTGCCGTCGTGACCGGTATCCTCGGTCTGGCCGGAAGAGGCCTTCACGGGCTCTTCCAGTGCGATAGCAGACCACAGTCTGGTCAGCGCGCCGGACAGACGAGTCTCGATCAGGTACTTCTCCTGGTTGAAGTCGATGTCGAACTGGTTGAAGCGGGTGATCTCGCCGCCCTTGGTAGAGCCGACGGTATAGTCGCTCAGGTTGACGAAGATACCCAGCAGGTTATGCTTCTTGCCGGTCTTGTCGGTGCGGGCCAGACCCTCGAACTGCTCAGCAGTGTGCAGCTCATTGATGTTCAGCGCGGCAGCCAGATCAGCCTTGGAGTTGTAGATGCGGCGACCGTTGGTGTCGCGGGCCAGCAGCATCACATTCACCAGATGCGGCGTGCAGAAGAAGTCGGGAGTGCCGGTGCCCTTGAACTTCTCGCGGGAGTAAAGGGCAGCCGTGATGATCGCCTCGGCGTAGATGTAGTTCTCGCCGAAACGGGAAGCGGTGCCGGTACCCTGAAGCTCGTTGCGGGCAGCCTCGATGTCCACATCATAGTGAATGGTGTAGAGATCGTCGTCATTCCAGATAGAACGGACATGCTCCTCAGAGATCTTGTGCTCATCCGCCTCATCGCGACCGTCACCGATCAGGATAGCAGTAGCGACCTCTTCCAGCAGAGTCTGACGCATCACACCGTACTGGTACTCGACCACATCGAAATCGGTGATGTCGATGATGTCATCGCGGTGCATGGAGTCAGTGATGTAGATGGTCTGCGGATCGGTGGTGCGCTTCATCAGCTTCATGTTGCCGGAAGGAACCTTCTTCTTGCCCTTCTGGTAACCATGCGCGCGGATATCATCGCCGCGGGCATCCATGTTGCGGGTACGGATACGGCTGATAGGGCTCTTATGGACCTTGTTCATGACCACATTGACCCAGCCCTGGTCACGGGTGATGAGCTCAGGAGCGCCGGTGCGCAGATCCTTATACTCGGGGAACAGGGCCTCGATATCGTCGATACCGTGCTTCAGAGTATCGTTATGCTGCTCGGCGTAGAGCTTCATAGCCCCCTGAAGAGTGCCGACGCTCTTGAGCTTGGCGCTGGCGATGATCTCAGTCTGAGCGGAATGGCTCAGGGTGGTAGCCTGATTGTCCTCAGGCTTCTCGAAAACATTGCGTTTCATAGTCTTGTCTCCTCCTTCGGATTTGTCAGAATGTTCGATGTGGCCGTCGCCCTTCTTCTCTTCGCCATCATCGTCGTCAGAATCGCTGTGGGCCATAGCATTGGCGAGCAGAGCAACCACAACGGTCTTCTGCTTTTCGGTCAGGCTGTTGATGACATCTTCAACGGTGTCACCGTCTCCGGTGTCTTTCTTGTCGCCATCAGCGGACTTCTTGCCGTCGTCGGCAGAGTCATCAGCTTTGCCTTCATCTGCATGGGCGAGCGTGATAGGTTCGTTGGCACAGAAGATAACTTCCTGCTCAGCGCCCTCTCCATGAGCAAGATCGACAAAGTCGATGAATGCTCCGGGATTTGCACCGGCGACCACAAGGCTCAGCTCCTTGATGTCACCATGCATCACATTTCCGCCCTGCTGCTTCAGGCCGTTGGCATAGATGGACAGGGAATCCACATCTCCATGCTGCACGATCAGCTTAGCAGCCTTACCGGCAGCAGTTTCGTTGAATGTGCAGTAAGCGTAAACGCCATCCTCGCGGTTTTCCAGCAGCGCATGGCCAAGAATATTGGTCGGGTCGTCATGCTGGTGATTCCATACGAGGGGGACGGTCTTTCCGTCGCAATGCGCAAACGCATCACGGCGAATGGTGCGGCCATCACTGCACACAAGGTCATTGCGCGTCGCCCAGCCGCTGAAGTCGTACTTAAGTTTCTTCTCCATTTTGATTGTTGTCCTCCTTCGGTGTTGATGCCGGCGTGCTTTCCGCCGGTGCGCTCAGATTGCTGTTGCGCAGCTCGTCCGCCTTTGGGTCGGAAGAAGGCTTCATGCCGATCTTCTGCCGGATCTCATTCGAGGTCATAACCTCGTTGCGGGTGAACTTGTCAGTCATCTCAGCGATCTTATCGACAGGCACCAGCTTGAAGGGATCTCGGAAGAACAGGATGGACTGCTTTTGCGACCGAGCAGTTTTTGTGAGGAATTTCCTCTTGATCTCATCAACAATGGCAGAGAGGATTGGCTCAACGATTCGAGTCAGGTAGTTCTGCATCGTCTTATCGTCGGCAGAGCCATCCAGAATGCCCTGGGTCAAACCTAACTGGCTGTAAAGCATACTCGTTAGGTATTCGATCTGGGACATCAGGTTGTTCTCGACGGGGCGATTCAGTTGGACCACATGCTCAGTTCCGTCAGTGTATGCAACACCGTATTTGGAGCTGGCTAACTGGTTCTCGATATCTTGTCGGCGCAATTCCGCCTGTTGACGACGTGCTTCTGTCTTGATGACATACGGCAACTGAATGATGAGGTTCAGCTTTCCGGAACTGTTCTGCTCGTCAATGGCGTCCAGCAGGTTCAGCTTTCGGATAAGCCGCTGCATCGTAGAGTTCGGTTCATTCATGACAGCATAGAAAGGATTCTCCACAATGCCGACGGTACTCTTGGGGACAAGAATATCCTCTTTCTCACCGCGCTGGTCATTGTAGACGCGAACCTTTACATGCTGCGGGAACCATTCAAGAATCTTGCCGGTCCGCATCGTCTCGATGTCAATGCCGCCGGTTTTCTCAGGATCAAAGTTTGTATCGACAGGGATGATAGCAACGCAGCCCTCGTCCAGCATCGACATAACAATGTCCTGCATAAAAGCCCTTCCGGTCTGGTCAACATTTGCTTCTACCGTTAAACAGTTATTAAGCCCACTCTCGATGACCTCCTTGAATCGGTCGCTGCCATCCAGTCGCACATGCTGAACGGTCATAGATGAGACATCCAGCGCAATACGGTTATAGACCGAGGTAATGATCGAACGCTCATTTCCACGGCTGAAGAGTGGACGGTCGGGGCGATAACCGTAACTCGGCCCAATCGACATCCGAGAAACATAAGAATCTCGGTTCATGAATGTATTCCATGCGTGCTTTAGCCGCGTGGCAACTGTCATTTCCATTCGGAACTCATCACCTCCTTCATGGCATAAAAAATTCCGCAGACCGTTCAAAGTCTGCGGAGCATTGTAAATGATTTAGCTCTCCATTTTGAATTCAATAGAGACTCGGTTCGATGATGTCAAGAAGATCGACAATCGACTTGCCATCAAAGAAACCATCAAGCAGCAATTCATCGAAATCGGAATAGTCCTTAAAGCTGTCTCCATACCACATGGTAAATGTAAATACGGAATTCTGAACTTCAGGCTCAACACCACACTTTTTTCCGTTAAACTCAAAGTAGATGCCCGTTCCATTCTCCAAAATAGCGGCTTTCAGTTCATTCAAAGTCATAGAATGTCTTCATTCTCCTTTCTCTCATCATCTGTTAGTTCACGCCGTTCAATGCGTTTCACACTGCCATCCTCATTCCACTCATAGAGATCAATGTGCTCCCCATGTTCGCCAAAAGAATGATGCTTCGGATTTCCGTGGTTGCTCAAATGAATGTCTTTTGCTTTCCAACCATCTTCATCGTAAAAACTGCGTACATCGACCTTTCCGTCATCTCGAACATGATCTGCGATAGAATTCGGGGCAGCTTGCTTTGGGGTGGCGCTATGCCCATAAACAGTTGTCTTTATTATACCGGGTTCTGTGGTTTTTTCAACCATTTGCTTCGGCTTATGACCCAACTCTTCTGGTGTGCGCCTGACACCCCACTTCATTCCTTTTACACCGTAATGCATCAGAAACAAGGCCGGAGATGGCTTGTTGTAAAAATCCATGTTCCACCTCGTTTCTTATTCAAATGCTTCCGGATTCCGCTTGTAAGCGATATAGGCATCCATCATAGCCGACACAGCGTCGATTTTCTGCTCGTACCGCTTCTTCATCAGCTTCCGGTTTCCGTTGGTATCTTCCATGGCGATGCAGTTACCCATGGCATAGGTCATCAGCTCTTCGTCAAAGAGGAGCATCCGGTCTTCGGCCAGCTTCTTCAGCTCACCCAATGGAACGGACTCCGTCTTTGCGCCCTGAATGACTTTCTCAATTCCGAACGGGCCGTTCTCAGCCGCCCAGCGTTCCACAAATTCCTTGGCGTTGTATGGGTCATAGCCAAAGCAGCGGACATCATACCCACACGCAACGATGTACTCGTCCAAGTCCTCATAGACCTGCATAGGGTCCAGAACCGTTCCATCCAAAACGACAAGACTGCCCTCATCCATAAACTGCTCATACTTATTACGCATAGCAGCGGGCAGCTTATTAAGTGTTCTGGAAGTAATGTAGTTTCTGGTCTTCACACCAAAGGAACCGTTACGTAGCGGGAACAAAAAGGTGAACGAACAGAAGTCGTCACCCTGAGAAAGGTCTCCGCCAAGCGCGCAAGCCATCTGCCAGTAATCGCGTTTGCGATGCGGCAGTGTCTCTTCGTAGGTGAAGTAATAGGTATAACCCTCCATCGGCAATCCGAAACGCTTGGCAAGAATATCATTCCTTGCGGCAGGCGCTTTCTCGGCGCGTTCCACATCAAGCTGATAAGTCTCGTAACTTACCGTCTTTCCGATGTTCGGGTTTGCCTTCATCCACATCTCCGGATAGCCGACCTCGTCGACAGAGTCGAGCTTGTACCACCAGATCGAAACATGCGGGTTTGGATAATCCCCTTTGAGAATGCTCATAAGCTCCATTTTGATGGTATCGCCGGCGCCGTTACGAACAGTACCCTCCGAACTGGTGGCCACGATCAGATAGTCGTCCACCTTGGAAGCGCCCTGCTCAATAGCGCCGATAACATCCTCGCGAATGTCGCCGGAGAGCCACTCGTCTACGGTTGCGATCTTGCATCGAAGACCTTGCAGCTTGTTGATCGACATGGGGCGGATCTCAATGAGAGAGCCGGTCAGAAAGTTCTCAATGCCTTTCTTGGTCGAGGCCAACTTGACGCGATTGGCCTGTGAACCAGTCGTGTTCTGGAGCGAGCCTTGTGTCAGAAATTGGAATACGGGGCCGCGGGCTCTTGTGATGGCAGTGCGGATCGGTGACATGACCTCTTCGGCAAGCTTCATGGTCGGAGCTGTCGTGATCTGATGGGTCGTACTTGTGTCTACATTCTCAAAGAATGATTGGATGCACGAATCATAGATCGACTTAGCGGCGCCTCGTCCGACGATCAGGTATTGCTTGTTCACAAGCCGCTTCTTGATCATCTTCTTGACATAGTGCCCACCTCGTCCGTCAGCGTTCGGCTCATAGACCGTGCGCTCCACAAAGTAATACCAGCCGAATACCTGCTCGCCCCACAGCTTGAAGCTGTCAAGGAGGTGAAGATCGGAACCATCCGTCAAGGTCATCTCTGCCTCGCAATACTTGATCCAGCCCTCAACAGCTTTATCATCGTAATAGATTCCTGGATTTGCGATCAGATCGTCGATCCGGTTCATCTCCATCGAAATCTCTTTGCAGACAGGGATCTCACCCCGAATCACTGCTTCACGAAACTTTCCGTAATACCGGGGAACAGCAGTATTCGACAGGGCCATCAAGTATTACCCCGCCTTCTTCTGCAACTGCTGAATTGCGAGAGCAATGCTCAGAGCCGAGCTGCCGACAGCCAAAACCGTTCCGGCGTTGTCAAGCACATCGGAAAGATAGCGGCGGCCTTTGGACACCGACTCCTTGGCAAACAGATCGTTGTACTGCCGTTCCAAAAGCTCGCGGTTGATCTGGTCGCGAAGCTCCTTGTCTGTCTTCTTGCTCAGGTCCATCCGCTCTTTCTTCGTAGCCTTGCGGCTGTCCTGATCCATCTTCTTCGCCCGATTGACAAGTTCGGAAGTGGCATCCACAGCTTTCTTGGTCGACTCAAGCTTGGAGGGCGGGGTCGGCTTTTTAGTCAGATCCTTATATTTGTTTTCCAGAGATAACCGATTGATTGCCTTTCTAAGGTCTTCATCTTTCATCTCTTTCACAGGATCTTTCTTCTCCTGCTGCTGAGCGCGGCGTTTTCCCTCAGAGGTGTAACTGCCGTCCGAATTCTGAAAACGGCGAACACCCCATTTCTGGCCTTTGATGCCATAGTGGCAAAGTTCATCCATTTTGACTTTCCTCCTCTCTTGCAGCATTATCGGCCGCCACGAAAAGCCGCCACTCAAACTCGCTGATCTGACGGTTCATCGCGTCAACAGCAGAGGAAGCGGTAGGCAGGTCGAAAAGCAGCCGAACTTTAAGGTGCATATAAGATTTTACAAGGGCAAGCCGACCGGGGTCATCCTCCAGAAAGTCAGACCACTTTTCATCAGCCCCTGAAATGGCAAAACCTTTCTTTGGGCCAACTCCCATCTGCCCAAGAATGGAAAAGACGGAGTTGATGTGCATGATGAGGTCGGCGTCAAAGTGAGTGTAACTCTCGTCAATTCCGAGAAGCTTCTTCACTGATGTCAGGATGCTTTCAGTCGTATCCATAGATGCACTCCTTACTTGGAAAGGGCAATGTACTTTCTCATACAAAAGCCCTCGACCCCATCAGAAGTGCGAACTTTGTAAAAGTCTTCCGTGGACGCATCCAAGTCAACGCAGACCTGTGCCAGCGCGTCAATGACGACCGCAACATCTGCGTTGATGTCGGGCAGCTTACGTACATTCAGATAGAGACAATCCGTAACAATACCGGAGCCAGTGTGCGGCTCATCGACCGCTTCTGCCTCAGTGCAGAGTTCCGTCACATCCTGACGCTTACCGCGAAGCTCCTGAATGATGTCCTGCTTACGAGGATTATTCTGCATAGTCGGTTCCTCCTTTGGTTTAATGTTTCCAGGGACAAGTATCGTTCCTTGTCCGCTGCGGTGGTTCGGTGAGCAACAGATTTTTGTCACCGTAGTGAATTGCCTGATGCGTCTCATGGGTCGTTGTGATGAGATACTCAGGGTCGAGCAGAATGTCTGTCCGTTCCAGAAGATCTCTCTGCCGAATCGGGTTCAGATGGTGAATGATGACTCGACCAAATATCTCGTGACCTTCGATGCCGAGGTCGCAGCCAAGATCTCTTGCGATCACCGTGTCTCGGATCTTCTTCCATTCCAGCGACCTGTAAAAGACCTGGTTCATATAACGGTCGAAGCCAAAAGTTGTTTCGCCGACGATGCCATCAAGCCGAAGATACTCAAAGCGATCTTCAAAGGTTGGAAGAAGAACAAGTTCTGAATAGCTTTTAATATTCATCCTCTTCATCCTCCTGCCCCTGATAGCTCTTCATAGCCTTGGCCGCCTTAAGGTACAGATCTTCCATCTTGGCGGAGGACTCGATCGCTTCGGCCTTTGCCGCGGCAAGATCCCTCTGCTTCTCAAGCAATTCTTTTTCGATCTGGGCTCTGGTGGAGCCGAGTTTCAGAAAATGGGAAATCACCTGAGAGGAAGCAGTGCCGTTGCGCATTTGCTCTTCGGCAACATCAATGGCTAAGGCGATCAGTTGCTTCTCTCTTGCTTCAGGAGTAAGAGCCGCACGGGATTTAGGTACTTTCTCAGATGATCTTGCGGCCTTTGCCATCCTTGCCACCTCCTCTCGCTGTGTTTGATCATGGTATTCGCTGTGTTTTGCATCACTTATTTGGACTTTGAGACAGGGCTTGAAAGAACCCACAGAACTGACTGGCTGAACAAGTTGAAAGGAGAAATCCCCAAATGAAAGATGGAGGTAGAGAAAGCACTTGCATGACCCGGTCGTGGCAATTCCATGGAAAGAAGAACACATCAGGAGGTGAAATATCAGCCCTGTGGGCCCGTTCAAACCCTGTCTCGTCGCCCAAAACTCCCGCCGGCCGCCCCAACCCCGAAAAACATTTTTCAAAAATACCCCCGGAGAATTTTCAAAGACCGCCGCGATGCAGAGGGGGTGCTGTTTTTGCGACCCCCCCCCTATACCTTTTAGAAAGCAAGGTAATCTCGCTAAGCAAAAGGTGACTTGGAGTTAAAACTTATCGTGTTGTAAAAGCAGAGCAAAAGATAAAACCTCCCGATTTGAGCGAAAGAGGCTGCTAAAGCCTTTATGCACTCACGGAAGGCGAATCCTTTGTGTCTGCTTTTACTTTTTTGTAGATCCCAAGGGGATCGTATTTGATGATGTCGTCAATGGCACGCTCAAGTTCCTGTTCGTTTTCAGCATCTGAAAGCTGATCGGAAGTCCTGGCTATACGGGCCAGGTAGGCGCAAGAGTGATAGCCTTTGCCTTCATCAAAGCGATACCAAGCATCGTACTGGGTAAAGGGATCATACGGATTATCTGTCGTAGTTAGCGCGCATGATTGAGCCATTTTCTCTCACTTCCTTTCATGAATTCAGATACTTGGAAACGGCAGAAGTCGAAATTCCCAAAGCTTCAGCGATTTCAGCATTTGTGTGGCCAGAATTCGCCATTGCTTTGATTCTGCTAATGCGAGCATCGGACAACTGCGTTGTTCTTCTCGGCGTTGCTCGTTCTCTTACAGTTTTCGGTTCGGCATAGCGCAAGATCTCGCTCAAGGTTGTGTCTGAAATTGCACCAGACTGAATTGCAGTCCATTCGCCATCGCTGATTGTAATGCGAGTTCGCTTTCCGCTTGCGCCAGTAGAATTTCTGGCATCACTGATGGCAGCACGACGGATCTTGGAAATCTCATCTTTGTCAGTAATGTTGTTTGCCTGAACCTTTGCTTTTACACGAGCATTTGCAATTCGTTGAGCTTCTCGTTCAAGAGGAGCATTCAACTGCGCGACCTTGAGAGCAGCCATAAGGCGGTTCACTTCGGGTTCAAAGGCCTTGGCCGCACTGGCAGAGCGCTTCAGAGTAGGGGTAGCCTTGTATTCAAGACGGGCCTTATTGGCAAGGTCTTTCATCTTGTTGGCATAGTCGGCATAGGCCTCTTCCTGAAGCGTTCCAGAAGACATCGAACGAACATCATCAACTGCGAGGATGCGTTTAACCTTAGTGGTTGCCGCTACCGTCTTTCCGGTACGGGGGTCCACATAAGTTCTGCCGGACTCCTTGTAAACGACTTTTCCTGTCAGAGGATCAATGACACCGCTGCCCTGACGCTCCGGTACCTCGACATCCTGCTTTCTACGGGATAGGAGGGTAGAGGCGCCGCCATGGTGACCAGTCTCGTCGTCAAAGCCTTGATACTTCTTCTTGAGCTCGGCGATACCATTGTCTTTCTCAGACTGCCGGTAGTCGAGCTTGTGCTTGGCCGCATCAATGACAACCATGCTGTGTTTGACCGCTCTTGCGATCTCAGGCTCAGTAGCGCCTTTCAGAGTCATGTCAGTAATGAGATTTGAAATCTCACCCATCTGTCTCTGTGTAGCAGCACCCTTTGCAAGGAGCCGAACGCCAGTCTTGCCCTCAGTCGAGTAGTCAGTCTTAGGATCGAAGTCTTTCAAATCCTTAAGGGCGGGGGTAGATTGGATCTTCACCCTCCCACCGGTAGGAATGACAACGACCTGGTCACCATCAAAGTCAGCACCAGAAAGACGCTCTGCAACCTTAGGGTTGATACCCACAGCATCCCGAATGTTCTTTCCGAGAACGGAAACGGCAATCGGGTTTTTGTTATTGACCGTAAGCTCAGGGATCTCAAAGGTACCACCATGCGGAAAGCGAATTAGCACGACCTTTTCGCCATCACGATAGTTCGGGGCAAAGATCTCGGTCTCTTTCATCGCATTGAGCGGTAGTATGACCTGCGTGCTCTGACGAGGGAGAGCAGCCGCTTTCAGATGGACAGCAGCCGAGTCGCACTCATCCGCAAAGTCTAACAGGAGCTTCCGCTTTACGGTGGGATTGTTCAACGAACAGATCTCCGAGAACTCATCAGCAGCATCAGCGTAAGTCAAATCCAACTGCTTCTTGATAAGCTGGATGGGCTGCTTGGAAAGGAACTGGGAAGAAAGATTTTTACTCATCTTGTCCCAGTCGCCCTCTTCTTTCAGCTTGTTGATCGCAGAAAGCTTCTCATTGCCGTCGGCGTCGATATAGTGACTCTGGCCATTAGCCTTAATCAAAGCCCCGAAAGGGTTGTCGGGATCATCCTGAATTTTCTTCAGAACATCCATCTTAGGTGTTCCGGTATGCTTGTTGGTGTTAAAGACAATGTCTGCGCCATCGGGCATATCGTCAGAATACATCGCCATTCCTTTGAGGTAATGAGTACCATCCACAAGGATACGAACCTGGGCATAGTGAGAGTCTCCCAGGTCAAGGTCAGCAACGCCGCGACGGATCTCAATAACACCGTCTTTCAGTGCGCCACCCTCATCGCCATAAAGGATTTTCACGCGGCTGGAATCAATGCTCGCCGGATACTCACGCTTATCCCAAGACTCACCGCCATCAGTAGAATGGTAGTCACCAACAGACTTCACCAAATCAAGGTTCTGATAAACCTCTCTCTGGTCGATCTCAGGAACGGAAATAACGGGAGTGATAGTGCGTTTCTTCGGGTCGTTTACCTGGGGAACGCCGACGCCATAGCGGTTGTAACCCTCGGTTTCCAAAATAAAAAGAGCCTCTTGAAGAACACCGGTAGAAACGCCAAGCTGCCGCTCAACGCCGGTGCCTACATCAATAGCTCCTTTTTCCGCAAGCTCTTTCTTCAGAATCTCTGCCGTGGCTTGCGCCTTATTCTTATTGGCTGCCGTATTCTCATTCAGCAGTGCGCGAACAGAAGAGTCATTCGCATACCCGAGAATTGAAGCGATCTCATCCAGCGTCTTACCGTCTTCCCGCAAAGAACGGGCACGATCTGCCTGAAGAGCACGGCGTTCATGCTTTGCGACGCGAACCTGCATCCGCAAGTCAGTCGTCGAAAGATGAAGTTCATCAGCAATCTGTTTTTCAGTTTTGCCGAGCCGCTGAAGCTCTTCAACGCGAGCAAGAAAGTCGCCTCCATGTTGGTAAGGGTTATCACCCGAACCCCACGGATAGCGCCCAGAGCGCCGTTTGACGCCATAGTGCATCAGAATATCTTCCTCTACGAGGTCCATAGCTTAACCCTCCTCTTCTCTAATTTTGTTGATGACCTTATCGGCTGTGATGATCCTGTCCATGATCGGCAAAATATCCTCAACAGTCGGCTTATGGTACAGAATTTGGTCGTGCTGGTAGATACGCAGTTCCATCTCAATGTCGGCTGGACGAATATGATACTCCAAACAAAACAGAGCGGCATAGACCTCCAACTGTTCAATGTGAGCATCAATTTCTCCGGTCTTCAAATCATGGATGCGAAGAAAATTATTTCGGAAACAAATTGCGTCGGTCGTTCCGAAACAGTTCGGGGAATAGTAGAGGATCTGTTCCGGCGTCATCTTATAACCGATAGCGTCATTCACATACATGTTCAGAGTCTTCTGAGACTTAGGAAGTTTCTGCCCCAAAAGAATACACTGAGCGGCGAATGCGTGAAGAACAGTTCCTTTCTGTGTTGCCAGAAATCTCACATAGGAGTCCGCGATTTTATCGTCGGTGTAATTGATCCAGTGATACTTACTTGCACCAAGGAAGGCGTGCTGACCTTCAAGGTTGGAATGCCTGTTGAAGTTCATTCAATACCTCCTCTTTATTTTCCGGACACACAAAGCGAGAGAATGACATATCGTTCATCTTCTCGACATAGTAGTCCTGATTTGGGCGCTTCTTAGCTGTCGCAGACCTCTTGCATTCGAGGGAGGCCCACTTCTCGCCATAAAGGATCAACAGATCGGGGAGTCCTTGAATTTGGTCCATCTTGAAAACCATGCATCCAGGGAACAACGCTTTCAACGACTCGATTAAACGGTCTTGAAATCCGCTCTCAAGTCTGGAACTTCTGGCCACGAAATGACCTCCTTTCGACAAAAAATAAAATGGAGAGAGGGAAATGTGTAACACATCTCTCTCTTCTCCATAAAAGACCCTGTTTTTTCTGCGGAAGCCAAAAAGGGCATAAAAAAGCCGAGACACCTTTTCAAGCATCTCGGTCAAATATCCAGAGGGGTCAGCTATTATTTCGCAGATACCGAATGAGTATCCAAATCAGCCACAGACATCCTGTGCAGAAAGTGAGTATCACATCGAGGATCAGTCCACCAGTGCTACGCTTTCCGTTACCTTTACTCATGCTGCCCGTCCTTTCTCATAAATTCGTTATGTTGTCATCATCAATGTTGTTGCTTTCTTTCAGTGCGATGTTACCTCCAAGACTCGAAGCCAAAGCCGCGACAATGGCAGCAGCTACGCCGCCGATAACCCCAATGAGCTTCAAACGGTTCCTCGATTTTTCAGAGTCCTTATCCGCTACCGCTGCGGCAACTTCCTGCATCTGATCGAGAATATAAGTCTTCTGCTCAAATGTCAGGTCGTCGTTGTCCAGCATTTTTTCAAGAGAATCCATCACGCGGTTATACATATCGTAACAACTGCGCATACTCTCTCGATCGTCTTCCATCGCTTCCTGGATGACGCTACGGTACTCTTTCAAAACATCAAGTGAAGTCGAAGCGAAGTTCGGAAATTGCTCAAGAGCTTTCTTTGCAACTTCGGGGTTCATCTTCGGAACCATCGTCGCAAAAGCAATGACTTTTTCTTTTGTCAAATGTCTGAAATCAGGAATATCCAGTTTCTTGAGAACTTGCTGTTCAGTGTAAGGCCGTGCCACGCTCCGTCCTCCCCTCGTAAGAGTGTAAATAAAAAAGGTGCGCCCCAACGAAGAGACGCACCCTGCAAAAGCGCATCTCTCATTGCTGCGACACAATCCTCTTATCACCACTATGGGTATAACGAGTTAAGAGAGAAACACTTGTTGCCAAGTAATTCTCCCATAGTGAAGCGGATAAGAAGATTTAATTGTGTCGCAAGCTTAGTATATCACACTCGCGCACGAAAAGGAAGTCAGAGTTTTTTGAGGAAAATCAGGCTTTGGCCAAAAACCCACTTTTTCTCGTCACTTATATATATTTTTTACATTTTTTCTTCACACTAATTAAAGAAAAAAGTGGGAAAGTGGGCAGAAATCCCGCAAAGCCTTGTGTACCAACGGTTTCAGCCTGCCCACTTTTCAAATAAAACCGGGCAAAAACCCACTTTTTTTGGCCAGAACCGTCTCTACAAGTCTCTCAACCCGCCCAAATATATCAAGTTTCTGAAAGAAAGTGGGCAGAAGCCCGTTTTTCAAAATAAAAGTGGCCACGATTTTTGCGCATGAAAGAGCCCCGAATTCTATCTTAGATTAGACAGAACCGGGGCAAATTCACGCAGTTTTGCTAAAATGTTCTCCTCATATAGGGGAGATTCTTCGGAGTTATTGGAATATACTGATATGGTGTGAACGGTTTCTGCAAATGCTTTTTCTGAAGAGACAGGCCGTACTTTTTCGGTGTAACGCCATTGCGTTTTGGCCAGAGTTCTGGATCATTGTAGATTGCCTCAAGAACTTCTGAAAGTTTCTCGAATGGCATGAGGATCTGTTGCCATGCCTCCGCTAATTTTTCACACATATCCTCGAACTCATCAAAAGAAAACATTTTTCTACCTCCATACTCGTCCGGACCGTTTGTCGATCAGAACGACACGACCTTCGATCTCAAAGTCTGCCAAGTCACACACATCCTTGATAGACCTGAGCAACTTCTTAAAGCGAAGCTCCTCGATTTCAAGGTTCATCATGGCCTGGTAGGCTGTCGGATCTGAGTAGCCCTCCGAGTTTTTTCGGTCGCTCATTGGTCACCTCTTTCTTTCTCCCATTTTTCAAGATCACAGCCGATCTCTTTCAGCTTGTAGGTACAGAGCCAGACATCATCGCCCTGTTCCATCTCATAACGACAGATCAAAGCCTCGATGCCGCGGGAGAAGTTGTCATAGAATTTTTTAAGCCTTTTGTTGCCGAAGCCGAGCTGTTCACGCAGCTCCCACAGAACCAGAGCGTCGATCTCTCGGATATGCTTTCGATCGTACTCTGCGAGCTGTCGCTGTATCTCCATGTCCATAGCCTTTTTCTCGGCAGCGGACATTACGGCTCCGAACACTCTTTTTCCGGATTTCTTTACTTTCATGAACGGGTCCTCCCATGATCCAGTTTTCTTTTGCGAAGAACATCGGAACTCCGAAGAAAAGAGAAAGGAGAAGGACCGTACAATCCTTCTCCAAAATAACGACCGGCAAAGATGCCAGCACCATCAATACCGCATAGATCTTGTTGCGGATCAGTTCGCGCTTCCACATAATCATTACTCCTTTATCAGTGCGATGTTGGCGGAATGAACCAGATATGTAGTTCCGTCAATTTTTACCTGAATCTGATCGCCGTCATCATAGTCTTTCCAGCTCTCGATTTTCCCGCTAATGACAGAACCATCGGGAAGAGCCAGGATAGCATTGTCATAGCTGAATGCCGTGTCGATGACTTGTCTGTTACAACCCGTCAGGAACATCAGCATCATGGCGACAACGAGGAGGATCGCCGCAAGCATACAAAGCGCTCTCTTAGCTTTCATCTTACTTATCCTCCCCAACAGTATAGAACGGCTTGTCATAAGCGTACATAGTCGCATGACTCTCATCTGGTGCATCCATCTCCAACACAGTCATGATGGCATAGTTTGCGAGATCGAGCAGCGTATCACGAATGGACTCATCCGTAACTTGCTGCTGGTCGCGGTCATTGCAGGAAAGGCGAGACAGGGTCTTGAAGCGGGAGAACTTATCTCCCAGACGGATACGGGCCATAGCGAGACCTTCCTCGACGAAAGTGGTATGGAAGCTGTCGCCATAGTCGTGGTTTTTGCGTGCGTAGAGCTCGTTCAGCCCATCGCAGATTTCCTTATGTCTTAGAACTTTTTCGTTCATTGTGCTCCTCCTTAGTCTTTCATAGGGGATAGGCCAAGTCGTGTCCGGTAGTCATTGTGAGAAATCAGACCGCTGGCTCTCATGTTGCGGAGTGTCTCCTCGTCCGGCCACGGGAAGACCGAAACAGAAACACCGCCATCAGGCGAAATATAAATGGACACAGATCGGTCACGAGCTGCCATTGCTTCATCAATGATTGAGTGGATTTTTTTCTCATCCATTTTCACAAGCTCCTTTCAAATATCATTTGCTCTGCGATGCAGACTATGGTCGGCATCAAAGCCATCGGGATAGCGGGCGCGGAGCTTATCAATGTTCATCTGGAAGATGGTCTCCAAATCATAGCCGATAGCTTCTGCGCTGATGGCCAGATACCATGCGACATCGCCAAGTTCTTTTGCCATGTGTTCGCTATCGAAAGCGCGGCCCTGGTAAAGATGCTTTTTGAGAATATCAATGCACTCTCCGGCTTCGCCGTTTAGACCCATCAGGCCGTTGAGAATACGAGGGTATTCCTTAGACATTCCGGATGCGGTCCGAAGTGCTTCTTTCTGGTACTCATTAGGTGTCATAGTATTCACACTCCTGAAAAATATAAAAAGAGAAGAGCCTGTGTTTCCACAAGCCCTTCCCTCTGGGTAGAGATTAGAATTTCAGCTTTTCGTTGATCTTCGCGATTTGCTTCTCAGCCTTTTTCTGAATCTCGGTGTTCCCGGCTGCGATTGCCAGGTCAAGGATTTCCTGCCAGTCTTCTAACTGGTCAAGCAGCATACCCTTGTACTGGTTATCTGTCATACCCACAGAATCACCACCATCCAGAAGGTGAGAATCGTTGCGTTCAGCCATAGACTAACAACCTCCTTCCATAATAGGCTTTGTTCTTTGTGCGCAAGGGGTATTTTCTTTTCGGTTTCATGATACCATGTTACACCAGACGGTGTCAATCGACGATCACCCGTGGATGATGTACCACAAAATCATACAGATAGAGAATTTGGCAAAGAACCATAGAAAGTCGCTAATTTTCTGAAGCAGAAACCACATTACTGGATGCTTTTTGATCCACTGCTGCTCCTTATTCATCGACTACACCACCCGTAATCAGTGTAGAATACGGAAGACTTTCGATCCAGTCACAGAAGGTATGCCATTCATCCAGCTTATGATTGCGGCGAGACTTATACATGTTCGCCAGAACCTCGTAGTTCAGCATGACCGTCCGCTTCTGGTTGTAAGAACTGGGGAGAAGCTGGATCATCTGCCACCAATCCTGTTTATCCTTGGTTTCAAGGTATTTCTTGCGATAATAATTCATCACATTGCAAACAAGTTGGAGAATATCTTTGGGGCTCATATCTAATCCCGTGTACTTACCAGCATTATCATAAAGACTAAAAGCCGAATACGCATCGTCGATTAGATGCTCATGGCTGAAGTCATCCAGTGTGAATTCCTTATCCGCAATTTTGTGCATCGTAGAGCAGGAATTCATCTCGATGTCATACTCCAAGTATCCGTCGTCAATGACATCAGGCTCATCATCGCCGAACTTTTTGCCGGCGCGATATGTCTTGAACTCTTTCCACCAGTACAGCGGAGCAGTGATGTCAAGGTAGACGGTGATCATCCGCATGAACTTGCGATGATCTGTGCCGGCATTGCGGAGACGGGTCATGAGGTCGAAATCATTTTGTCCAACATCAAAGCCGCCAGCGGCACACGCTGCATAACCGCTATTATGATGAACGCAAGTCACACAATCTCTTACCAAATCTTTATGACAACGCCCGCTATCACTCTTCTCCCAAGAGTTCTTAGGGTTCCTCATGCCTCGAATGGCATGCCCCCAGCCAAGAACTTCGACATTTTCAACTTTCAGCATTTACTTCTCCTTTCCTTAACGCCTCATTGTGCTTTACAAGTGCACAGAGATCGGCGTTATCCTCATCGCAGAACTTGATAGAAACAGGGTCAACACGGCGAACACCATCTTTGAATTCAACAATGCCATAGACCTGCCCAATCTGACCAGCAGGGTGTCCACCACGAAGCGGACTGGCGTCAACAACATTACTCCACTGCTCCCAAAGATGAAAATATCCGAGTTCACCTTTGACTTCACAAAGGCGTGTTGGGAACTCAACCATTTTAAGCCAGGCCATTACAAACCTTCTTTCTGTTGGCCGCGAATAACCTCAATGCAGTCGCAGTCAACCGTAGCAGCTTCGACATTCATAGCAGAGAGCATCATCTGAAGCTCGTCTACGAGATACTTCTCGCTCTTACCAAGTCCGCCACTTGCGAGAAGACGGATGTAGTTCGTCACCGTGATAGGAACAGGAATTTTCTTACCCATCTGAGCAGCGAGCAACTGAATGTACTTGGCCATCGGATAGGTAGCCACAACGATGGTGGCGCCGGTCTTTTCAGACATTTCGATGAGCATAGTTGTTTTGCCGCTTTGCCGTTCGCCGATATAAATTGTGCTCATTTGGAAGTCTCCTTCCTCGTTCTTGCCAAGACCTTCTTTGCCTGAGAAGTTGAGCCAAAGACTCGCTTCGTAACAGCAGCACAGAACCCGGCATAGGGATCATTGTGGTCACCCTCGCCGCAAGAAACGATAGTCTTGGTTCCATCGAGCCAGAATACGATCGTTTTAGGACCACTGAAAATTACCTGCTTTACGCCGAGCGATGCCCTGGGGGCTCCGAAAGTGAAGTTGAGGAAAGCCTTAGCAAGAGCCATTGGCATGATTGCATCGTTGCGATTCGGCGTATCAAAGAGTGAAGGTGTCACATTCTCTTTCTTGAACCAGAAGAGGCCGTATTTGCTTGCGGGGTTTTTAAGGCCGGCGAACTCCACTCCGACTCGATCATCTGTAAACTTTTTAATGATGCCGAGTTTTCCAGTGTATTTGCCACCATACTCGTCACCGGATTTAATGCTGACTATTGTGTCAATGGGGGTCATATTTCTTTCTCCTTTCAAATATCAGTGGTTACTTTTTGTTGATCCTGCGGGCTTTCCGATCCTCATACTCAGCCTGCTCGATGCGAACCATGCCGTCCGGACCATCTTTGAAATATCCATTCAGATCGACGACCTCGCCGTTGGGAAGAATAAGCTGGAGATAGCCGATGGTATCGAAGTCGCCATTTTTCTCATCGGTCAGAAACTCTTCGACGATGATCTTGAACTTCTTGTCCGCCGGGAAGTACGGAAGCGTGATCGGATACATCTTGTCGATAAGGCGAGTACCGAAGCCGTTTCTGAACGGAATATCAGGGCTTTCTTTGTTGATGAGCTGAACACGGTTGACATCCGAGTAAGTGACCGTACCGTCCTCGGCGACATCCTTAAACAGGCTACTCATGCGCTTGCACTGGAAGTGCTGGATAGGATCGTTCTCACCAAACTCGACCTTAGTCCAAATATCAGGATCGTCCTCAATGGGGGTAAGGCATTTGCCGTCGATGAGGCGGTTCAGGATGCTCTTGGTGATCTGAATGCTCATACCGGAGTGGCCGTCGCGTTCCAAAGACCGATACGCTCTGAGGGCACTCTCATAGCACGCAACACCGTAATCCCAGTCGTCTTTATCTTCGGCACTTTCGCGTTCTTTCTGAGAAGCAATAGCAACTTCACGAGCCGCCCAATCACTCTCGTCATCCGTAAGGGACAGTACCCGCTCGACATCCTTATCGGTATGGCCGTCCCACTCAGGGGCAGTGGCCACCTCTTTGCAGTGGAACAGGTCCCAGTCCTTGTCCTCGTAATGATAGGTATAGGGCCCCTTTGGCGTGTCGATGCCAACGATGAACCAGCCTCCTCCAAAGGGAGCCTCGCCATCCGAATGCTTGTGGGATTTCCAGGCAAGCGTCGGGAAGGTATTCACCAGAGCTGCGAAGAGGATGAGCCGCTGATGATAGAGGGAATTGAAAGTGTGGAACCCGTCGGAGAATTCTCCAATATCCTTCTCGGACATAGGCACTGCGCGATCATCCCAATACTCGTTGGCGAAGATTTTCCGGCAGTCCGTCCCAAATGCTTTTGTGATTTCGGGCAGATTCTCATTGACAGCATCGAGGTGGATACCATGCTCTTTGCAGAACGAAAGTGCCTTTTCCAAAGGTTCGCCGACGCGGTTCGTCCAAAGAATGATTTTGGCGCCAGCCTCCTGTTCGGCCTTAACCTTGGCGATGTTTTTTTCAATCGGCGCACCGATCTCAGGCCATTTGTTTTCAACCAAAGTGCCATCGAAGTCGACAGCAATAATTTTTGCGTTATCCATGATTTCTCCTTTTCATGTCATGCAGCTTTCGGCATCGGTGCAGTAGACCACCCAACAAAGCGACCCTCATTGAAGTTCTTCTTCTCCTTGAGTGCCTTGCTGATCGCCAGATCAATGCCGGAAAAGCTCTTTAGATGGAAGTAATAAAGGTCACTGAATGGCGTCGTCAGACGGTCAATCCGTCCGGAAGCCTGAACCATGACCTTATAGGAATAGTTCTGCGAGTAGAAGATGATCGTATCAGTGGTAATGCAGTTCCAGCCCTCGCAGCCGGCCGTGTACTGCACAAGATAGACCCATTTGTCGCCGGTCGGAATCTCTTGATGCTTGTGACCGTTCCATTCAGCGACTTCAGTCCCATCGGGGTAACCAAGATTTTTGAGAATATCAAGCTCGTAGTCGAAATTGTAGAAGATGATGACTTTAGGGTGATCTTCCATGATCTCCAGCACGGCCACGCTTCGGGACTCGTCCGAATTTACCACGCGGCGCCAGTTCATACAAAGCTCAGAAGCCGTTTCAATAGGACGGTCTTCCCAAGGGTTCCAGCGGTTTCGAGAAATATCTTTGTAGAGCGGAATGTTGTAGGAAACAGGCACATCCTGATGATGCGATGTGGTGTGCCGCTCGAACTCCATCGTCACGAGAATGCGATTGCGCAGACGGATCAGCCGTCCGGTGTTTAGGTATCGGTCAACCTTTGGATACTTCGACCTCCAGTCATAAACCACATGCTGGTCGATGAAATCGGTCTTGTTCCGGTAGAACCCATTTGCGATGAAGACGGGGATATAATCCTGCCAGGTATCCCCGGGGGTAGCGGAGAGCAAGATCCATTTATTCACCTTGGCGATTTTCAGGAATGCTTTTGTCCAAGCCCCGTAACCGACGACACGCTGCTCGTCAAATATAAAGAAACTGTTTTTTACATCTTTGTACTTGCCGATGTTGTTCCACGAGTCGATGACGACCTTGTTCTTGTAGTAATTGCAGTCCTCATGGGTGGAGAGCAGGAATGGAGCCAACTCGTTCTCCCATTCACAGGTATCGCGCTTGCGTGCCGTGGTGATGATGTAAATATCAAGCGGATTTTTCATCGGCGCATCAGGAATATCGAGGTTTCCGCCTTGCTGAAGATAGTAATAGGCGAGAGCAGTTCTGGATTTACCGGAACCGACCCCGCCGCATAGAATGCAACCGTTCTTCATTTTTTCAAGGGCGCTGCGCTGATGATCGTACAGACTGATACTCATGACTTAGCCATCCCGATTAACGCTTCAATATCTGAAAGAGTCAGCTCAAGGTCACTCCAGTCATAGTCCTCATATCCGTCCTCTCCAAGATCTCTTGTCGGAGATACCATTACGGTTGCCGCATAAGCTTCAGGGCAATTCAGCGGATACTCAACACTGATTTCGGTGTGAACAGCATCAGGATAGAGGCCTTCGAGCCATTCTTTTGGCGCGATAAAGTAGAGAGTCATCGTCTCGTACTCATCGCTTTTGTATTGGTCTTCGAGAATGACTTTTTTCGTGTCAAAATCTTTAATGGTCATCGCTTTCACGCTCCTCTCGCAAAATATCCATCATTTGACTGACAACTCGACGAGTATGCCAGACATCACTGAAGTACATAGGTGTAAACCAGTAGTTCTCCAAAGAGTCACCATTTCTGATTGGATCGGTAAGAGAATTGCCGACCTTGACAAACCCAGCGACGCCGAGCAGCGATAACTGGATGTAGCACATGAGCGCAACTGTCTCCTCAATGTCCTGAGCCGAGAAGAGAATATGGTTCTGGAAGTTAAAGCCGGCCTTTTCAAGGTCGTTCCGTGCTACATTGGCAGCAGCTATCAAAGTTGCACCACCTCCGCAGCAATCATCGTGAACGGTGATAAAGCCGCTTTTTTCGACCTGTTCCGCAACATTACCCATTGTCGCAAGCGCCATGAAGTGACAAACATTATAAGGAGTAAATATCTGCTTAAGTTCGTCGCTTCCGAGCCTCATCCGCATATAGACTTCACCAAGAAAGTCCTGGTCCGGATTTTTCTCCAACGCGACCGTCATTTCGGCAAGAAGCTCCGGGAATAACGCCTGCTCTTCTTTGCGGTACTTGGCGATGGCTTTCAGATAACGGTCTTCTCGCTCATCATAATGTGTCTTATCAACAGCATTGGAGAATGCGCAGGCCGTCATCAGAACGAAGTCCTTCCAAATGTCCCACGGTCGATTTCGCTCGGACACGAGCTTGTTGAATGTCTCGATGAAATACTTCTTGTCGTCCGCCCTTAGCGAGGAAGCTTTTTTCGGAGCTGGCTTTTGTGACTCTTTTTGCTGATTTGCTGAAATATCAATTTTCGGTATCTCAGGCGGAATGAACGGCTTTGGCTCATACTTTGGGAGCGACTTAGCCGGTTTCGCCTTATGAACCGCTTTCTTCTTTTTCTTAGGTTTCCAGAAAGGCATTGGGTTCTCCTTTCAAAAAGTTAAAGGGACGCCGGCCACCTCCTAACCAGCGTCCCCTACAATACTTTTACTCCTGCGGATACTCGCTCGCAGCATACTTCTCGGCGAACTCGTCCTCCTCAATGGTGACATACATCGTCTTGAGGTAGGCCTTCACACCGCTCTTCTCGTTCTTGGTGCCCTCCTGGATAATCCAGTTATAGGGGCGGATGATGAGATCCACATTGCTGATCTCGGCAAAGTCGAGCGCGCCGATGGACTCCTCATCGAGAGGCGTCTGCTTGCGGCGGGTGACCATGACGACCTTGGGCGGGAAGTTCTTGAAGCTCACCGCAACCTGGAGATAGTGGCGAGGCTCGTCACCTTCCTCACGGGGAGGCATCACGCGGATATTCCAGCCGTCTTCGATCAGACGCTGAGCATCGTTGTGGTCCTCGATGATAACGCAGAAATTGCGATCGCCGGCACGGTTGTACTTGTCCTCCTTACCGGAAAAGTTCCGGAAGATAATGCGGGCGTTTTCGATGATGATGTTGTCAGTAGCTTTACGACTCATGATTAAGACTCCTCTCAACTGTTAAAATGGATATTGGAATGGACTGTAATGAACTCGTTCCCGAGCTTCTTTGTGTGCCAGTTCCTCTTTTTCAATGCAGAGGGTGCAGATGTTTTTCATAGGCTGCGGCTTCTTTTTCCACCGATAAATGTTCTCGCAGTTTCTCAATCCACATCGCCTGCAAGTAAACCAACGAGCACCGTCTTTGGTGAAGCTTTTCTCCATGGAATTACCTCACATCAAACGGTGTATTGTCTTCTTCGTGGGGCTCGCCGGGACCGAACCAAGGCGGTGTGTCAGAAACATACGGATCTTCGGAAACGAACCACTCGAAATCACCATACTTGGAAATATCAGTGGCCGCCGCATCAACGAGAGCATCATAGTATCTCCGGTCAATGCAGTCTTCCTTTCCGAGAATTTTGACCATCTCAGATTCCATCCATAGATAGTCCTTTGTTCCGACGACGGAATCGTACTTGACATTGCCGTTCTTATCGGTGTTTTGACGAACGAGTGAACCTCCACCACAACCAGACTTAATCGGGGTAAACAGTCCGACCTTTCCGATGAACTGCAAAGTATGACCATTATCAAGTACAAGGTTATCCTCGGACTGTATTGCCATGTCCGGGTTGTTGATATAGGCCGCGGCTTCATCAGGACTTCTATCAATATAAATAGCAGAGGTAACAGACTTCGTCTCACACATATCCTCGAAGGTGATCTCCTCATGCGAGAAGAGCTTCTTGAAGACATACGGGATCTGGAACTGAGTGCCTGTGGCTGTCCACTCACCGGCGTGCTTACCATCCTTGTACTTGGCAATATAAACGGCGTTGTTGACGAGGCACATGCGATCATAAGTCGCTTCGTGCTCGAAAATATAACCGTACATCTTGCCGTAGTCCATGACGAACTGAATGATCTCAGGTGTAGCGTCTGGGATCTTGATAGAGTCCGTCTTGATGTGAGCAACAACAAAGCCCCGTTTCTGAACCTCGTGCTTGAGGTTGATCATAAACAGGGCTCCGCGCTTGGCGACGATATTATCTTTGTTACGGTTGTCATGGAACGGATTCTCGAAGCTGGCCGAAGTCAAGCCGTAAACGGAATTGATGGCTATTTTCAGCGCCTGCGCCAGAGCATCAGCGGCACTCTCGTCCGTCAGATACTTTGCCAGAGCGCCGTTCAGCATCTTGCGAGCCTTGTCGAACTCCTTATGCTTGATGGCGACACGAGCATCACGGATCTCACGAAACCGCTTTGTATAGACAGGTCCGAAGAGATCTTCTGCGATGATGCTTGAGGGATGCATAGAAGCAATATCCAGCAGAGCGATATTTCCGTACATACCAGGCTCGGCATAGACATAGCCACCCTCGCCAACTTCTTCGCCGCGATAAGTAGACTTGCCTTTGTCGAACTTGTAACCAGGGAAGATCGGACGGTCTTTCTTGTCAAACGCCGTATAGTTGTCATATTCTTCCGGCCCAAACTTGAACGGCAGATCGTCCATGCTGCAAATCTGACTGGCATCGCCCATGTCGCGGTAATTGAACTGATCCTGCGGCTTCTTGTTTCCACCGAAGATAATCTTGGCGGTCAAAGTGTTCGTGGTATCGTTGACGGTCATTCCAGCCACATCGGCCAGGATCTCACGAGCTATGAAGTCAGCCTTACGGGCATTGAATACTGCCTCCGTAGCAATGACATCATTGTCACAATACTCGGCGACCTTCTGCCACATGCTCTCCGGAACAGGCTGGTCCCACGGAAGGCCAAGCTCCTGATGGTGGATGCCGAGTTCAATCTCCCACTTCTTCAAGCTCTGTTTTTTCGAGCAGAAGTCGTAAACATCAGTGTAAGAGACATTATAGGCTTCGCCAAAGAAGCAGTTGTTGCTCTTGGATTTCTTTTCGCTGCCGATGATCCGCTGAGACAGGTTGTAAAGCTGCTCATTGGTATAGCCCATCAAGCGAGCATAAAGAATGTGGTTATCATACCGCCGGCAGTTGAAGCCGATGAGTCGGAACTTCATCAGGCCCTCGATGTCTTCAGAGGTCGGGTTAATCATCCGAACCACAGGTTGTGCGCTTCCTGCAAACTTCCAGTTCACGAGGAAAAGGTTCGGAAACACCTCGACATCATAAAAGACGAGATCAGCGGTTTCGTTCTTGGCCGCAGGGGCGGCATCGGCAGATTTGAACGGCATCTTATTAACGAGCTTGATGCAATACTCTGCCTGATTGGTGCTATTGGCGGCAAAGGCCAGGACGGCATTGCGCATATCTGTAACATCGTAAACCATGCCGCTTTCATACGCATCCGTCAGAATCTTGTGGATAAAGTCGATACTGGGCTTAGTTGCAGGGTGAATCTCCTTGTTGAGATTTCTCTTGATCTGAACCCTAAGCCCTTTCTCGCTCTGAACCACCTTGTTGTTTACCATGCTGCTTTCTCCTTTCAATGGTAACCCAGAGCTTATGGTTGCAATAGGTAGGTTGTTGAACTTAGTGAGTTTCCGGCGCAGCGAGCTTTTTCCAGTGAAGACCTTCACCTCAATATGGTCGTCATAGATACGGCTCAGCCTTGTCGGATCGCCGGTGTAAATATAATGTAGATGGATACCCTGACCACCCTTGCTGACCTCGGCATAGGTCGGAGGCCACTTGCTCGCCTCTGCCAGGTTCAGGTCAAAGCACTTATTGCCATTCTCGTCAGGAATATCAAAGTCGATGACGATATGGTTCTCAGGCACCTTGACATAGTGGAGCTTAGAGGTATCCAACTGCAAAAGAGTCTTCGTGACTTTTTCCCATTTCTGCGAGGGCGTTTCTTTAGATGTGGCATATTGAGCAGGACAGTCCGCACAATCTTTGTCGAATGCGGATACTGTTCCATCAAACTGAATCAGCCGAGTTGTGGACTCCGACTTATCAATGATGGTCTGTTCCTCAAATTTTTCAGTTCTGAAGCCACTGTAATAGCTCCGAACACGAGTGCCATCTTCCATACTGAAGCGCTCTGTGTAGTCATGGAAATAGTTCTTCAACTCTTCCTTGAATGCTCTCTGGCTGAGGGGGTACGAGACCTTTGCTTCCTCGTTATAGGTCTTATACATCTCCCAAGCAGCCTTGAGGGAAGTACCGTCTTCACGCTTGAAGACAGGGTAGGAATCAACAATGTAGTTGTAGAAGTCATTAGAGGCCCCCAACATAGCAATCGGAATATAACCGTCATAGTAAGCGGGATCTTCCAGATAGACCTCTTGACAGTGGTAAGCAATCGGGCCAAGTTCAAACGGGATGTGCTTCATGATGGTCTTGTACTCGTTCGGCTCGACCTTGTCTCCTGTGGGAGAAACATCAATCAAGCGTCGGATCAGACCGGATTTAGCATCCGTAATACGAACCGGCTTGTTCGTACCCATAAAGAGAAAAGCCTTAAAACGGTTGGCGTAAGTCGATTTGAACTTTTCGTTGACCGTCATCAGCTCGTGCGAAACAAGGCTGTTGAGCCTCGTATTGTCCTCAATACGGGACAGGTCGCCATCGTGCTGAATGGCAACCAGCGGGTTCGTTTTGAACGCCTCCAGCGCAAATGCATTACTCGAAGAACCGAGGGCCTTGGCATCGAATACAGAGTAGTAACCTTCAAAGAGCTGCTGAATGATGTTGAGCACCGTGGACTTACCAGTACCAGCGGCGCCGTAAAGCACCATGAACTTTTGCAGCCTCTTGGAGTCACCGGACACGACCGAACCAATGGCCCATTCGATTTTGTGCCGCTCGGCAGGAGAGTACAGAACACTCATGAGCTTGTCATAAGAGTTCGCCTCACCCTGCTCAAGCGGATAATTCAGCATCTTGCTGGCATAGTCTTTTTTCCCCGTTTTGCTGTTTGAAAATATCAGTTTCTCGTCGAGCATATGGAACTGGTCCTTCATCTGCTTCTGGCAATATTTGTGCCATGTATCAATCATTCCGGTTTCCGCGTCCCACATATGCATGACTCGATAATTGTCATCAAAACGCTTACAGTTTTCCTCGGCGTATCGGTCCAGTTCGCGGTCGATCAGGTCAACCGCATCCTGTTCATCAGTCGACCACAATCCCCGTTCCTCAATCCAGATAGCGTAGAAATCGCCGCCTCTAATCATGAGGTCGCTGCTTTTCTTGATGATAAACTTGGGATAGATCTCGATGATACCACGCTTGCCACTGCGCGTTGCAATCACCAAGAAGTCTAACATTGATTACTCTCCTTCGCCGCGCTCCAACTTCTTTACTCGAACAGAGAGCTGATAGACCTGCTCCTCCAGCTTCCTGCGCTCAACCTCGGTTGCTGCGGCAAGGACCATCGCCCCTACCGCAAGCAACTTGAACATCTTCGTGCTGCGAGCCTGCCGCTGCATCTGCTTGCAGAAATTCTTAGACGGCATGACCGTCACGAAAATATCATGCGTGATCGTATTCATGTTAAACTCCCTTCTCTGATGATCTCGTTAAGATAGCAATTCATCTGATACCAGATTTCCATAGACCGCATATCAAACCGAGGGTTACGGATTGTGAACAGACCGCCCTTACCATCCGGTGCGTAGTCATGATCCATAAAACGGTCGAGAATCTCGTCGACCCGAACAGGATCAAACCGAACATCGCTCATAGAACCAAGGCCCAAACTGACAAGCATACTCCAGAACCACTGTCCGGTGCGGTTGCCAATATCAGGGTCCTCCATGATGTGTTCTTCACATCGAATGGCAAGGGCGATCATCATTTCAAGGATGCTGCAAGGCCGAATATCAAGGCAGTTGGCAATTACAGCATCACGATAGCCTTGCTCGCGACCGAACCGATACCTAAGCTCGATGCCATCCTCGGCCCGGTTGCCGTCCATCGGGATCGTGTATGCAAACTCCGTGTCGTGGAGCTTGTAGAACAGTCGCCGGTAGGACTTATTAGAATATCGGTCGTCGACCACGAGCCGGTACATCCACTCGAAATATGGATCATTAAGCTCGCTTTTGGTCAAGGTCAGACCTCCTCGTCATTATTCGGAGGAAAGTTTTTCTTCTTGAAGTCGCTGAAATCACGCAGATCCTTGAGAATCTCGTAGTCACAGCGCTTTGCATCACTCCTTACGAACACCGAATCGTCTTCGTATTCGCCGAAGTGGTCCAGCCCATCGCCGATGATTTCCTCCACATCATCAACGATTTCACCGCACTCATCAGCCAAGACGCCATCAGCGAAGTAGGTCAGGCTAACTTTCGCATAGTCTTCAAGCTCTCCGAATTCATCAGGAGAGATGACATACGGAACTTCACCAGGCGTTCCCGAGGGCTTCTCGTCGATTGTTCTGGAGTAGTCCTTATAACCAGCCTCCTGCAAACGCTGAGTGTACTCGGTAATGCTACCCTTATCCATGTTCTTGGCAGCATTTACAAGCGAGACAGTTTTTTCTTCCGTTGTCGGTTTCTCACGCTTGGCGTATGCTGCTTTGACCGAGGCAATCTCTTCCTCGGCGAGTTTTGCGTACTTATCCTTCAGATAGTACCAGGCGCCTGCTGCGCCGATAGTAAGACCTGCCACAAAGGCAAAGCCGGTAGATGCTTTACTCATCTTCGTCCTCCTCATCGTCTCGGATGCTCATGACGGTCATAGCCAGGCCGCCAAAGAGTAAAGCGCCACTCAACAGCAATCCGCCGGTGATGTGACGCTTACGCTTTGTGTCAAGAACATAGTCGAGCATGGAAATAAAATTCGCAATTCCCTCCATGTCAGTCACTCCTTGTAGCTGAGGACTGCTGCTCCGCCCACCAGGCAGAGGCCGGACATAGTCGCCAGGGTATAAGAGAGCAGGGAAAGCATGATCTTCTTCATAATTGTTCCTCCTTTTAATCATAGCTTGAGAAGTAATGGTTGCCGACTTGGAACATAGGAACTCCATAGTCGCTGTAATGGCCCGCATTGAAGAACACGACATCGTAGTCAGTACGATTTTCCAGTTCTTCTTCAACGAGCTTTACCAGCTCGTCCATAACATAGCAGCGGGTGATACGGTCGCCGTACATACCCGCATACTGGTTTTTCTGCCAGATGACCTCAGAGATCGTATCCGGGAAATGCGGATCGTCCACACGATTGAGAACGCTGTCAATGACAAGTCGCTGGCCTTGCTCGCATTCGCCCTCGGCTTCCGCCATAGTGCAGAGAGCAAGAAGCTCGATTTCCTCCCTCGTAGCCAAAGGATCTGGTTCGGGAGTTGGTTCAGGCTCTTCCTCCAGTAAAATATCAGTGGACGGAGCAGATGCCTCGATGATCAGAGAGAGAGGTTCCGTCTGAATCATAGGCTGTTCCGGAACCGTTTTGGTCGTCGTTGCATTTATCACAAAGTTACAGGATATGAAAATCGCCCCGACGAAGATAAGAAGGCAAATAAGCAATTTTTTCATCGGCTTGTCCTCACGCAAGATAGTCATTCTGGTGGTCGACGATCTTGGAAGTGATGTCGCCGACAACATTGAAGTCCAGAATGAACGCGCGCTTGTACTCGTCCGAATCAGCATCGTGACGACGAATCTCGGTCATACCGAAGTCGACAAAGTTGTCGCCGTAAGGCTTCTTGTCATCATAGATCCAACCGACAACAGCGCCGGCTTTGGTGCGCTTGAAACCGAGCATATCATAAACTTCGTTCAGGAAGAGGTGACCCTGGGACTTGAGCATATCATTCGCCTGAGCCTGACGAGCACGCAGATAGAAGAGGTTCATTTCAGGGTCCTGCTTCCAATCGGAGTGGGTATCATCAAACACCTTTGCGTAAGGGCCATAGTCAGAGCCATCCCAGTTCTCATCTGCGACATTCACATTCTGCTTAACCTTCTTTTCCTTGCCCTTGTCGTCCGTGACGGTCTCTTCGATCTCCTGCGCCTTGATGTTGTAGCGCAGCTCCTTTTCAACCTGTTCGCCGAAACGCTCGATTACGCGGTCACGATAATCCTTAAAGGACTTATCGACAGCAGCGTAAGCAGCCGCCAGAGCGACATTGCGCTTCTTCATGATGTTGTGGCTTGCGAGAATGCTGGCGATAGAAGCTGCACCGAGCATAACCGCAGGGGCATACAGCTTTGCGAACCTCACACCAGTCTGAACATAGGCAATGGCGAGATCTTTCTTGTGATCCTCTTCAGAGTAGGACTCGCCAGCCTTGGTGACGCCGTTTTCCTTGGCCTCACGAATATCTGCGAGAGAGTTCTTAGACTCCTCGACGATGGCGCCTGCCTTGGTGGTAGCCTTGCAGGCCAGAACGGCACTTGCAACAGCACCGATGATGCCGACACCGACAAGAATTTCGGGGCTCTTCTTCTGGAGCCCAAAGCCGACCTTGGAGAAGGTACGCTTTGCGGAAGTCATGATTTCATTAGCTTTCATGGTAATAAATCCTTTCTTAATTGTAGTTTTCAGCTCAGTTTTCGAGCTCTTTCATGTATTCGTAATACTCGGACTCAGTCGGGAACAGCATCCATGTTCCGTCGACGAAGCCTCTGTACCCGCTTGAGACAAAATATCCGTACATGACTGCACCTCTTTTTAGGTGATTTGGATTGCTCTGGGAAGCTGCAAGATGTAGCCATCCCTTGTTCGGGCAACTCTGGCACTCTGAATATCAGTCCAGCCGTACTTATCAGCCATGTAATTCTGGCAAGTAAGTCCGGCAAGGTCATAGAGATCCAGCACGCTGGCCATGCCATAGTTGGCAATAGCAGATTCCAACTGATCGAGGACGAGGTCTGCATCTCCACGGTTGTCGAAGATGATGTCGTCGAACTCAAATCCGGCGACAGGTCTTGGCCGCTGATTGTAGTTCCGGCGATCATCTCGGCGAGGATCGTCATAGTAGCGCTGATACGATACCTTTGAACCGGCATTTTTCCGAGTTCCGATGCGGCCGGCTTCACCAAAGAGAACGATGCTGACAACATCGGCAATGGCGTTCTTCAAACCGGGGATAACAACATCCGTGATGATGAAGGTTTTGACATCGCCGACTTCATCGGGCATGAATATGCCAGCAAATTTCTTGACCTCGCTCTGCTTGCGGGTCTTTGCTGTGCCGTTGACGACTTTCTCCACCCGTTTGGAGGGAGGACTTGTGTTTTCTCTCGCGCTATGCGAGTTATCAGGATATTCAGGCATTAGTGCACCTCCAAAATTTGATAAAAAGAAAAAAGGGAAAGCGCCCTGTTATTGGCACTCTCCCTTGTAGAACTCCGCAATTTACTTTTCTTAGTTTTCCTCGGAATCCTCGTCTGCCGAGTCGATTTCGGCCTTGTCGGTCTTAGCGGCTTCCGCCAGCTTCTTCGCAGCGACCTTCTCTTCGATGATCACCCGCAGCTTCTTCGCCCCGCCAATCACAGCGTAAGCAATGAAACCTCCGATGACACCGGCGAGCAGGGCACCAGCATTAGAGCTGTCCTGAGTCTCGTCGACTTCCGTAGCTTCGATTTCCTCGATCTCGTTCATTCTCTTGTCTTCCATAGTAAAATTCTCCTTTTCAAAAGTAATTTTTGTTGTTTGGTTCTCCATAATAGGAGATGCAAAATCTGCGCTTACCAAAGGTAAATAGGCGGGTGGTTGTGACCGACGACAAGGCAAGGCGTTCCATCATCAGCCAACTGTGTGCTGAAATCGAGGTCTATGTAGCCTTTTCCGTTGTCAATGTCCCACCCGAGATGCTCTCCGACCTCAGCCTCGCTCAGACCGATCTCATCGTAGAAATCATTCAGCGAAACACGCATCTCGTCGCGCATTCGTTTGTTCAGTTCATTCATAGCACGCATCAGGCGGTCGCGATCGGACTTGAAATATCGGTTTGTAAGGGGGTCGAAGCAGAGAATATCACCACCTCCGGTAATGATGACCTCGCGTTCGCCAAGAGGGTGCTTCGTAAGCGTCTCCTTGGCAACTGCATCACGGATTGCCTGCTCTTTTTTCTCGCCGACTACCTCAACAGCCTTCTCTTTGTACTCCTTGAGAGCCGTTTCGGAGATGGAATAAGCCGTTGCAAGAGCAGTGTTGCGGCGAAGATTTGCAGAGCTGGCGCCTACAAGGCAGGCTGTGGACAGCACGCCTGTAACAGCAGCCGGAACATAGCACTTCCATGTGGTGGCAACGATCTCCTTGTTGCTTAGACGCCGGTTTTCCTTGATTTCTCTGGCGTCGATGAGCTGCAAAGCCTTGGGCGTTGCTCGAACGGCGGATACAGTGGTGGCGATCATCCCGGCAATTCCGATGCCGGTGAGGATCTCAGGGCTGTGCTTTTTCATTGACTTCTGGGCGCTTTTCAACGCTTCGATGATGGTTTGTTTTGTCATTTGAGTTCTCCTCTCTAAATAGTGTCAAGCATTCATTGGCGAAATCAGCGGCAATCGAAAATATCCGACCTTCATCCGTACCATCTGCTATTGATGAGAAAAGCACCATTTTTATGGTGAACTCCTCAATCACATCTTCCGGATCTTCCATAGGATGATCCATAATTGCCTCGATCATCTCCCCTGCCGCCCATCTCGAAAAGCAAGATTCTTCAAAGTGATGGCGTGGCCAATAGATTTCGGGTTCATCCGATTCGTTGAGATAGTCGAGAAGTGCTTGTACAGCCGTATCATGTGTCATAATTTCACCTCGAAAAAAAGGAAGAGCCCTGTTTAGGACTCCTCCTCTTCGTTTCTGGCAGCAAGTGCTTCGTTGACCTTCTCCTCGATAATTGCTTCCTGCTCCTTGTTGTCGGCCCAGCCGGATAACAATGTTCCGATCCCGCCAAGGACGACTCCCGCAAGGGACAGCAGCTTAAAGATGTTTCTCTGGTTCATAAAGCATGACCTCCTTTCCATAATAGGCGATGTAGTTTTTGCGGGAAATCAATAATCCCACGCAGATTCTGGTTGAGGGCCGAACTCAGCATCGACGACATAACACGGAATCTCTCCGTTCAGTCCATCATCAACCATAGCCTTCGAGTTATCGAAGTCGATCCAGTACATGCTATCAGACAGCAACCAGCCAACAACATCTCCGCCTTCGACATGGCTTATTCCAAGGAAGTCGTAGAAATCGTTCAGAGTTACGAACGCACCGAGAACCATATTCCTGTTGATGTGATATTCTGCTTGCAGGACTTGGCTTATGGTTGCCTGAAAATATCTTTTGGAGAAGCTGTCGTAGAAGAGTCGCTGCTCCTCGTTGGCATCTTCAAACTCCAAAGATGAATTGGAGAAGCCTCCGGTAGCCGTAATAGGCGGCATACTGCTTTTCTCTGCGGCGATGGACTCCATGATCTTCTTGTGAGCATCTTCGCCATACAGTTCTTTCAATTTATGCTTATAGTCAGAATAGGATCGGTTTACGAGCGCATAGGCACTGGCAAGGGACGCCTGCTGCTTCTTATTGAGGGTATTCGCTCCAAAGATGCAGATAATCGTAGCGACGCCAGTGGCCGCAGCCGGTATGTAGCATTTCCAGCATGATTTGACGGCTTCGAGCTTTGTTGCAGCATAAGGGTCGCCATCGTGATTTCTCCTGCTGTCAGCCTTGATAAGGCTATCCGCTTTCGGGGTTGCCTTGACAGCCAGAACCGCGGTTGCCACAACGCCAGCGGCTCCGATGCATGTCAGAATGGTGGGAGATGCCTTCTTCAAGCTTCTCCCGATCTTAGGGTCGAGTTTCATCTGAATTCTCCTTTCATTTCATTGCATTTAAGAGATCTAAAATATCAGCAGCGACCGAACTGGCAGTTTGAAAGATCTCGTGCATCTCTTGGTTCTCTCCTGAGTGATTTGAATAGCGAGCCATCTTCATGGCGAACTCGTTTGTGAATCTGATAAATTCGTCGACCGATCCATCGGAGCGATGATGGAGCCGCTTGCGAATGTAGTTCTCAAGTTCTCTGATCGCCCACTGTTTTGTGCTTGCCTCCTTGAACTCTTTTTTCCACTTCCAGAGAAGCGGAGGCGACCATGCATCCATGGTGTACATGTCGCACAAGATCAGTTCAAATTGCTCGATGTTCATGCTTTCTCCTTTCATCCAAAATAAAAAGTAAAGAAGCAGTATCGGACTCGAACCGATCGCCTCTTCACTGGTTTTGTGAAGCGCTCTACCACTGAGCTAACTGTTTCTCCATAATATGAGTTGCAAAATCTGCGGAAAAAGAAAAGAGCCGCATAAAACGGCTCAATTCCTCAGATTCCAATAGTCTTCAATAGTTTGTTAAGTTCTTCTTTCGTAAGATCCGCATCCAAATCCAGATGGACATGAGTCTTATCATCAATGACTGTCGTCCGGAACTCATTGAGCTGAATATCTACTTCACAGCCCAATTTTGTCCGAAGTACCTTCTTTACGATCCTTGATACAAGTCCTGTCATGAATTTCGATTGAATCTTCATCTCATCCATACTCCTAACCCCTTTCATAGGTATTGGTATCCATAATAGGGGCTGCTGGATTGGCGCTAAATATCACGGCGGTCGAAGACCGTTTCCCAACGTTGCTTTTGCAAAGGCTTCATTTTCAGCGCCCACATGATTTGCCGAATCGTTACAGTTGGCCAGAGTCCGTTCGTACAAGTTCCGGCCCGTTCATCAAAGAATTCCTTGAATTTCGGGTGAACATAGAGGGCATCGGTCAGCCATGCATCCACCTCTGTCCAGAATGTGGACTTGGTTTCGTCATCATACCGCTGTTGGATCACAGCAAGGCCTTTATCTCCGATTTCAAACAGGGTGCAGCTATCGTAGACCGGATGGTCGCAAATATAACGCTTTCCGTACATCGACAGATAAATTGTAGGCTTTTCATAGTGATATCGCATCTTTATCTCCAAAACAAAAAGAAGAAAGCCCTTGTTACAGGACTTTCCTCCGTTGATAATGCTTTAGTCGTCAAACATTTTGCATGACGCTTTGCAGTAAGGGTAGGGACCACCGCAAGCTTTACAACCTGCGGGCGGCACGTCGTCCCTGAAGATCAGATACTCGTCGCCTCTTTCATCGAGTCCGAGTTCCATTTCGTCTGCGCTCTCGTACTCATAATCCAATTCCTCAATTTCCCATCCACAGGACGGGCAGGCATAAATATTACATCCGCCTTCGGGATCTTCTTTCCGATCCATCACCGCTCCGCACTTGTTGCAGATGGCGTATCCCTTATTCAGGTAGTCCATCAATTCACTACCTGCCGGTTTAATAACCTTTCTACCTTTTCTGCGCACTTTCATTACCTCCTGTTAATCTGGAAGTAGCTGCTATTATACAGTACCCCCGGTATTAAGTCGAGAGATATAAAGAGCTCTTCGGTATCTCCTTTCCATAAAGCACCCTGCAAAATCTACGAAAAAAGCGAAGAGAGCGTGTTTTTTACACGACTCTCAACGCTGTTGGCTCAACTCTTTCGAGTAGGCTTGAAGCGATTGAACAGATTTTTGAATGTCTGGGATGTAAATGTCCCCGTTTCCTCGAATCTCAGTCCTCTGCTCATCCAAACGCCGTAGAACATCAGCGGCAATACAAGTTCCGCCGCAGCAATGCCGATCTTCGCGTACCGATCGAGCGTATTCTCGTCAAGCTGAAACGCTTTCAGTGTCGCGTCTTCGTCATGGGCTGCTTTATCCATGGCCCGACGCTCCGACTTTTCCTCGATTTCAGTTTCCGTTTTGATCTCTTCGATACGGAGCTTGTGCAGTGCTGCAAGGTTCTTGATGACCTCCGATTTCTCGTCTTTGTCAGATGCCGAGTTGAGATTATTGATCTCGGTTTCGATTGCATCATCCAGCAATTTCTTGATTTCTGCCATATTGCATTTCTCCTTTCAATAAGTTGGCTCCATAATAGGGGGTGTTATTCGTGCGGGAGGAAATTCTCGTTGCGAACGCTGAGCGTGACGGTTTTCATGCCAGAAATAGTTCGCACATCTGTGCCTAATTCGAGAAACAGAAATGGTTCGCTCGTCGGGTCAGAACGGTCGATCCGAAGATCGCCGATGGGAATGTACCTTCGCCGAAATATAAGCGTTCCGACTACAAGCCCGATGATAATGCCGACAACAATGCCAATTATGAGTTCCATGTCATACCTCCAAAATGATTTTTCAGATTTTTACCCCGGGCAATTTTCCAGATACCAATTTAGCATCTGATCCTGTTACCCGCGTGCCGGAAAATATAAAAAAAGAAAGAGCCGTTGTAAGCGGCTCAATCCTTTCCATAAAGGGGTTTGCTTAATCTGCGGAACTGTCCTCGTAGACCGTCCGTTTTCTCAGGGAAGACCATGAAATGTATCTTTCCTCTCGGCAGACAGGACACCAGAACCGACTGGTCTTTCCGCCGACATCGACCAGCTCGTCACTGTCAGCTTCCAGCTTGCTCCCGCAATTCGGGCAGTTGAAGCGGTAACACTGCCTGACCGCCACATTCACAATCCGCATTTCAATCACGCTCCTTACTCAGCAGCCAGAAGAATCGTCGATACAAGTTGTAGTAGACCTCGCGACAACATGGGATGGCGTACTGCATTTTCAAGGCATTGTAGGACAGACCCTCTGTGACCCCTCGCAAAATATAAGGATAGAGGTCACCGTCCGTACCAATGGCAGCTTGCTCGACCAGTTCCATCCGTTTGGCAAAGGATACGCGAGATTCCGCACACCTTGCAGTTGGATCACTCCGTACTTGGCCACTCTTGACAAAAATATCAAGGTCGTTCGGACGGCTGCTCAGGCCAAGCAGAGCATTATAGGCTTTCTTCCAGATCGGATACTGGAGGCAGAAATGCTTTAGCTCATAATACCGGTGCTTGCCGATCCAGTATGGATTTTTCTCAGACAGCTCCGGACGGATTTCCGTTGCCATTATTGTCGTTCTCCTTTCCACAAAAATCCTGTCTCCTCGTAGAGACGCTTTGGGGAGATGTAAAAGTTGATACGGCCATAGCGTGAATCCATCTCCTCGATGGTGGTGACTAATTTTCCGCTGCGAGTGGCTTTGCCAATCGGGAGCCACCCTGAGACGATGCCGGCGCGGACCCATGAAGCATCTTTGCCATACACACGGGCCGCAACAGCCACGGGGACAGACCCCTGAGGGAACTCTTGCTCGTTCATTGGCGTTTACCTCCTTTCAACGGCTATTCTAAGTTAGCAACTGCGCTTTGTTAAAACAACCTCGGTGGTCCAGTCCTGAGCTTGCCATCGGACCATCGTCATTTCGCAGGGATAGTCCTCAAAGCCGATGGTTTCGCAGGTAATGAAGCCCTCCAAAACACCGATGATGACTTCAGCCTCGTACTGTTTGTACGGAAATATCAGTTCGGGAAGCTCTCTATGTACGGAACCGCAGCGAGTGCATTGAAGCCGCCGCATGGGGATCTTCCAGGTCTTTCTTCCTTTCGTCCGTACAATCCGAGTAACACGGTCATAGTATTTCAAATCGCCGCCGCATTTTGGGCAGGTTGATACATCATTTGTAATCATATACATCGCTCCATCAAAAAATAAAGTGTAGGAATATCTTGACAACTCCTACACCATAATATATGATTACAAAGGACAAATCAACTATGGAGGTGCAACTCATGCTTGTAAAATGCCCTGAATGCGAATTGCAGGTAAGTGACAAGGCTCCGGCTTGCCCTCATTGCGGCTATCCAATGAAGCCGTCAGTAAAGCGAAAACCGAGAGCCAAAAACAATAAACGAAGACGCCTCCCGAACGGGTTTGGCCAAATCAGCGAAATAAAAAACCGCAACCTTCGGAACCCCTTTCGGGCAATGGTTACGGTTGGAAAGACTCAGGACGGCAAGCCAATTTGCAAACCGCTCAAGCCTGACTCGTATTTTGCAACTTATAATGACGCATATGCAGCGCTCGTGGAATACAATAAGAATCCTTATGACCTCGGCGCCGCGATCACCGTCAAAGAGCTTTACGACAAGTGGTCGGAAGAGTATTTCAAGACGCTCAAATCGGATGGCAGTTCACGAGCCGTTACTTCAGCTTGGAAGTATTGTTCGGCTGTCTACGATATGCGAGTGATGGATGTCCGTGCCCGCCATGTGAAAGGCTGCATGGACGAAGGTGTTGCCACTGTCAGAGGGAAAGAGCAGCACGCCAGCGCATCCATGAAGAACAAGATCAAGTCCTTGTTCAACCTGATGCTTGACTATGCTCTGGAATATGAGATCGTCGACAGAAACTACTCGCGCACATTCAAGCTGACTGACGAAACGATCAAAGAGATCCAGAAAGTCAAGAAAGAGCACATACCTTTTACGGACGAAGAAATATCAAAGCTCTGGGAGCATGTCGACGATAAGAATTTCGTTGATGTAATACTCATTCAGTGTTATTCTGGATGGCGTCCACAAGAGCTCGGCCTAATTGAGCTTGCCAATGTAGACCTTGAGAATGGCACTTTCAAAGGTGGCATCAAGACCGAAGCTGGTGAAGACCGCGTCGTACCTATCCACTCAAAAATTCGCTACCTCGTGGAGCGACATTACAATAAAGCCAAAGAAATCGACAGCCCATATCTCTTCAACTGCAAAGACAAGCGCAGCGGCAAGACTGTGATGATGAGCTATCAACGCTATAAGGCCGGCTTTGAGATGATCCGTGACGAGCTTAATCTTAACCCGGAGCATCGTCCTCACGACGGAAGAAAGCACTTTGTCACGGCCGCAAAGAAAGCCGGTATTGACGAATATGCAATCAAATACATGGTCGGTCACAAGATATCCGACATCACCGAAAAAGTCTATACCAAGCGAGAATTCGACTGGCTGAAGGAAGAAATCGAAAAAATAAAATAGGGTGTATTCTGTGTAGGAATGTCGATGTAGAAATAATATAGGAATAATATATGACTTACCTACATTTCTACCCTTTCAACCACATCTTACTACTGCTCAAACCATTGAAATAACGGCACTTAACGGTGAGCAATCTGAAAAGATGTTTCTATAATAAATTACCACGCAAAAAAAATCTATCAATGTTGGTAAAAAATATTTGCAAAAGCAGTGATACTGAAAAGTATGTTTACGAACTGAAAGACAACAAATACATTGAAACGGTTTTTATCAAGCGGCGAGATGGTGGAACTGTTTGCGTGAGCACACAAGTCGGTTGTCCTGTTGGTTGTATTTTTTGTGAGTCCGGGCGAAATGGCTTTGTTCGTAATCTAACATCGTCAGAAATCGTACAACAGATTATATTGTTGCGTCGAAAAGTAAACCGTATCGTTTTTATGGGTATGGGAGAGCCTTTATTCAATTATGACAACTTGATAAAAGCAATCCATATTCTCCGAGATAGATATGGGCTCAACTTTCCAACCGACGGCATTACCATATCAACAGTTGGTCCGGTCGATCAATTAAAAAAATTGCGCGAGGAACATCTTAAAATTCAGTTGACAATATCTTTACACGCAGCAACACAATCTGCAAGAAATCGTATTATTCCTCACATGCGCATATATGCTATTGAAGATGTTGTTAAGCAAGCCTTATCCTATTCTGAAAGGCATAATCGCAAAATTGTCTTTGCGTATTTGCTTTTACCGGGTATAAATGACCGGCCCTCAGATGTAAGACAACTTGCAAAATGGTTTCGGGGCAAAAAAGTTATGATTAACGTGTTACAATACAACCCAACAAGCAATTCAAGAATTAAAGCACCACAGAAACGGGAAATAGTTGCATTCAAACATCAATTAGAGCAAGCAGGACTTGAAGTTACTATGAGAGTTTCTCATGGCAGAGAGATTAACGCGGCTTGTGGACAGTTAGCTAACACATATAATAAATTCAAAAAAAAATGATTAAAAGTGCCAGACGCATAGACGCAGAGCCGATAACGCATTAGGTCAAAAAACCTATGTGTTATCGGCTTTTTTATTTAATATTGCGCAAAAGCCGCTGTTCCCTATTATAGAATGGATTGCGGGTAGTGTATTAAAGTCGCCCTTTTTTAAGGATACGGCGGTATCGGGGAGGTATCGCCGTGTCCATTTTTATTTACTGTAACCCGCCTAATGCTTTGCGGTCAAAAAAAGCTATGCTCCGCAAGCGGGATATTCCGGCTATGAGTATGAACTGTCAATACATCTAAATACTTCTTACATTTCCTTTGCGCTCGTCCGCGTCTTGCGGACGGGCGCATTTTGCTTTTTTCAACTTTTTTCTGAAAAACGCACTCAAGAGCCATCTCCCGAACGGGTACGGAGCGAAAGGGGCAGAGAGGACAAGCCCTTAACTCCCGTCCTCTACTCCACGCGGGAAGGAGGTGAACTCTATGGAGCTATCTTCTTCCGACAAGGAAAGAATACAACATCAGTACGACGCATTAGCAAAGAAAACTTTGGTTGGCGAAGCGAAAAGCCACCGCCGCACTCTTGCGAAACGCGCAGCACGCGAAGTACCTTTTTCGGATTTGAGCGAAAGCGAACTCGCGCAGCTTTTCACAACGGACGAATACAAAAGCGATTATTTCCGTTTTCAAGTGTCCGGCTTTGATGTACTCGTCAAAAATGAACTGCTTGCCGAAGCCCTTAACGCTTTGCCCGAAAGGAAACGCGACATTATCCTTTTGTCCTACTTCTTGGACATGAGCGACGCGGAAATTGCTGAACTGCTGAATGTTGTACGCACGACGGTTTTCCGGCACAGGAAATCCGCGCTTGCGAAAATCAAACAGTATTTGGAGGGAAAAGCAGATGATGAATACCGTTAGGAAATCTGAAAATCTGTTGCCGTTCCCTGTCATTTCCGCAGCGGCAAACGGCGACACAACCGCCATGTGCGCGATCTTGAAGCATTACGAGGGTTACATAGCGAAACTTTGTACCCGCACGCTGAAAGACGACGCGGGCAATACCTATTCCTATGTGGACGAGGAAATGCGTAACAGGCTGCAAGTGCGCCTTATTACCCGCACCCTTGCTTTTCATGTAGGATAATCTTTTAGTCCATACGGGAAGCATGTCCCCTTTCCATGCTTCCCGTTATGGGCTATTTGTCGTTCCGTAAAAGCATATCGGAAACGATGTGTTTTTACAGGCCGACAAAGCCTTTATTGTTCTTTGACAAAGAAAGCCCGGCGGGAGGCCTCCGGCGCAGTATAAGGCAGACGGATACGATCTGTCTGCGTTGAGCCGGTCGGCCGGTGCGCCATGACCCTGTTGCAAGTCCGCAGGACGGGACCCCTACCAAACAGGAGAGCGACAAACATCAGGCCGCAAAACAGGTGTGGCAGCCTGTGGGCGAGGACGCGCAGGCAGGATAATGAGACTCCCGCGTTGAACGCCCTCAAAGCATTGCGCGGCGCACCCATCAGCATGGGCCGGGGTGAGATTCCCGTGGGCTGCTGCCAGCGGCCATCCGGTTTTGTCGCTTTCATTAAATCAAAAGTAATTATAGGAGGTAGTCATGCGAAAAAATGCAATTCGTTTTATGCTAAATGATTACCCTGATGTAATGTCTATTGATGAGATGTGCAGGGCTTTGTCAATTGGCAAAAAGACTGGATACAAGCTATTACAGACTGGCCAGATTCGTTTCTTGAAAATAGGCCGCGCATATCGCATTCCGAAAATCAATTTGTTGGAATATCTGCAAGTAATCCGACCGGAATGAAACGGGCCTTTCTTATCTAAGGCTGTGTTTTTTGCATTGCTGGGTGACAGGTGATACTATAAGGAGGCCGACAGCAGAAATCCTATGGCCTCCGATTTGTGTGAAAGGAGGATTAACATGGTAGCGGGCCATCTGCATGAGAAAAATGGCTATTATTACATCATTCTAAACCTGACAGATTCAGCAGGAAGAAGAAAGCCCAAATGGATCTCGACAGGCTTAACGATCAAGGGCAATAAAAAACGCGCAGAACAGATGCTCATGGAAGAACGGAGAAAATATGCCAATGCCAAAGCTGGTGACGATGTGCTATTTGCAGACTTCATGGAACAATGGCTTGAGATTGTAAAATCAACCGTCAGCATACCGACTTATTCTTCGTATGTAAATGCTGTGAAGTCAATTATTGCACCATACTTCCGAAAGAAGAAAATACTCTTACGGGATTTGCAGGCACATGACATTCAAATGTTTTATCAGGAGCAATTACAGCGGGTAAAGGCGTCGTCTGTGATTCATTATCACGCAAATATCCATAAGGCACTCAAATACGCCGTCAAGAACGATATGATTCCGAGCAATCCCGCTGACAAGGTTGAGCGGCCAAAGCAGGACAAATTTTACGGCAACTTTTACGATAGGGATGAGTTGAACAAACTCTTTGAAGCCGTTGCAGGCACAAAATTGGAATTGCCGGTTCTTCTCGGTGCATTTTATGGCTTGCGTCGAAGTGAAATCGTTGGCTTAAAATGGAGCGCCATTGATTTTGAGCAAAACACCATTACAATCAGCCATACCGTAACTTCTTGCAATTTGGATGGTAAATGTGTAATCGTTGCAAAGGATACGACAAAAACAAAGTCCAGCCGTAGAACGCTCCCGCTTGTACCGTACTTTCATGAAAAGCTGCTTGCGGTAAAGGCTCAACAGGAAAGAAATCAAAAGCTATGTGGACGTTCCTATAACAGAGAATTCCTTGAATATATTTGCGTAGATGATATTGGGGATCGGTTCAAGCCGAACTATATTACATCACAGTTTCCTAAACTGCTGGAACGGAACGGCTTCCGCAAAATCCGCTTTCATGATCTCAGACATAGCTGTGCGAGCCTCCTGCTGGCCAGCGGTGTCCCCATGAAACATATTCAAGAATGGTTAGGACATAGCGATTTTTCAACCACAGCAAATATCTACGCGCACCTTGATTACTCATCAAAGCTCACATCTGCAAGCGCAATGGAAAGCAATTTCCATCTCGGGGTATAAAAAAGAAGCTACCAACCGAGGTTGATAGCTTCTATGGCGGAGGGCGTGGGATTCGAACCCACGGGTCGGCTCAACACCGGCCAAACGATTTCGAGTCGTTCTCGTTATGACCTCTTCGATAGCCCTCCGAATATGTCGACCCCTATTCTATCCTAAATCCTCGAAAAAAACAAGGTCAGGAATAGGATAGAAAAACAGGATAGAACAAGCAAAAATATGAACTTCAATAAAAGCCGTTGAGTGCTTGAAACACAAGGGATTGGAGATTCTGTGGTGGCTCTAACGGGAGTAGATTTCGAGTCAGTCCCGTTATGACCACTTCGATACCGCTCCGTATTTATCTCAACATCAGCACCTCGGAAAACGGGGAGAACTGATGGGGAGAACAAGCAAAAATATTAAGTTAAGAATACCCGAAAAACCCCATAAAATCAAGGGATTCCGGTCAGAGAGCTACCGAGTAGCGACCACGATTTCGAGTCAGCCCCGTTATGACCACTTCGATACCGCTGCATATTCAGTTCGCTGTTATCAGCCAAACTATTATGCCATAACTTTTTGCGTCTTGCAAGGTCTTTTTTCGCATTCGGGGCATATTCTGTGCGTATGAAGACTGTCTATTTATCGGTACGCCTGAAAAATTACGAAAATGCGCTCTCGCTGGTCGGTGCGCCGCTCGCCGAAACGCCGGAGAACGCGGACGTTTTGCTGCTGCCCGGCGGGGGCGACATGCACCCGCGCTTTTACGGTCAAGCGCTGAACGGCTCGGAAGATCTCGACGAAGCACGCGACGCGCGTGAGCTCACGCTGATTGACAACTTCCTGTGCGCGGGAAAGCCTGTCATCGGCATCTGCCGCGGGCTGCAAGTCCTCAACGTCTATTTTGGCGGCACGCTGCGTCAGCACATCGAGGGCCACAGTCAAATTGACGGCGTTGACCGGCTGCATGCCATCAACACCGCGCCGGGCCTTCTGCGCGAGCTGTACGGCACGCGCTGCACGGTCAACAGTGCACACCATCAGGCCGTCTGGCGGCTGGGGACGGGGCTTCAGGTCTTCGCCTGCGCGGAGGACGGCACGGTCGAGGCCGTCGGCCACAGGACGCTCCCCGTCTTTGCCGTGCAGTGGCATCCCGAGCGGCTGTGCGGCGCGTTCGCGCGGCCGGAAAGTGCTGACGGTGCAAGGCTTTTGCACGCTCTACTCAGATAACATAAAAAAGTGCAGAAAAATTCTGAAAAAACGTTGACAAAACGGGACACTGATGCTATTATAACAGAGCTGACGATTTTTGCGGAGGGCGCATGCAGGTGTAGCACAATGGCTAGGGCACCAGCCTTCCAAGCTGGGGATGCGGGTTCGATTCCCGTCACCTGCTCCATTCAATTTGCGCCAGTAGCTCAGTTGGATAGAGCAACTGCCTTCTAAGCAGTAGGCCGGGGGTTCGAATCCCTCCTGGCGTACCATTTACAAGGCGTCCCTCAGCAAAGCAGCAAATATCGCACGGATACAGAATATGTGGTGGGTGTAGCTCAGTTGGTTAGAGCACCGGATTGTGGTTCCGGGTGTCGAGGGTTCGAGTCCCTTTACCCACCCCACAAAAAGAGAGGGATGGGATTTGGCCCCAGCCCTCTCTTCCCAATAGGGGTGTAGCCAAGCGGTAAGGCAAGGGACTTTGACTCCCTCATTCGCTGGTTCGAGTCCAGCCATCCCTGCCAGATTTTTACCGCTTCGGTGGTTTGGAATAGAATATGCTTCGTTAGCTCAGTTGGCAGAGCACCTGCCTTTTAAGCAGGGTGTCCGGGGTTCGAATCCCCGACGAGGCACCAAAAAAGAGAGACAGTTTTTGAGCTGTCTCTTTTCATTTGCTCTTTCCCGGGGCCGTACGAATTGACGCGCTCTGAAAATCATGGTAAAATTCTCTTATCAATACTCAGGAGGAATGCCGTATGAAACGCTGCAAGTTTTTGACTCTTATGCTCGCCTTGCTTTTGCTGCTGCAGAGCTCCGCGCTGGCGGCGGACAAGGGCAAAACCGTCACTGTCACGCTCCCGACGTTTGCCGTTACGCTCAACGATACCAAGATCGACAGCGCGCACAGCGAATATCCGCTGATCGTCTACCGCGATATTACGTATTTCCCCATGACCTACCACGCCTCGCGCTTCCTGCACCTCAAGAGCAACTGGTATCAGACCGAGCCCAAGGGCACGCTGTTTGTCGGCTACAGCGACGCGAGCGAGGACACGTGGACCGACACGCCTGCGACCAGTAAAAATACCGTGACCGCCAAGGCGACCGTCGCTGACTATCAGATCGCCGTCAACACGGTGGACAAGGGCAAATGCCTCGACAATTCCGCCGAGCCGTACCCGCTGCTTAACTTCCGCGGCGTGACCTATTTCCCACTCACGTGGCGCTTTGCCGTGGAGGAGTTTGGCTGGGAGTATCACTTTGACGCCAAAAGCGGCCTGAGCATCCGTTCGGCCGAGCAGTTCCGGCCCGAGCTCGAGGACGCGCTGCTTGCAAGCTCCGCGCCGTCTGCCGCGCTGGTGCAGAAGACGTATTTTTACGGCGCGGACAAGTCTGAGTACGCGGGCGTTCCCTATTCCAATCTGGCCGGTGCGACCTTCGTCTACCGCAGAAGCGGCGGGGCGGCGGTGACGATCAAGGCACAAGAGCTCTTTTCTGACGGCGAATACTACTTTGACTGTCAGGACAGCGAGAACGCGCCCATGCTCAGCGGCGGTGTGCTGACGCTCTCCGCCCGCCGGACGGACAGTGCCGGTCAGGCGACCGTCACGCTCAAGATCGACCTGCGCAGCGGAACGCTGCTGCCGTAATTTACCCCTAAGGAGACTCGCATTGAACATCACGACCATTTTATTCGACCTGGACGGGACGCTGCTGCCGATGGATCAGGAGGCGTTCACGACCGGATACTTCAAGCTCCTCGCCAAAAAGCTCGCGCCCTACGGCTACGAGCCCAAATCCCTCGTCGACGCCATTTGGGCGGGCACGGCGGCCATGGTCAAAAACGACGGCAGCTGCACGAACGAGCAGGCCTTCTGGAAGAAGTTCGCGGCGATCTACGGCGAGGAAAAGTGCCAAAGCGACCAGAGCCTTTTCGAGGATTTCTACGCCAATGAGTTCAACGCCGCGCGCGACATCTGCGGCTTTAATCCCGCGTCGGTGGAGACGGTCCATAAGCTCAAAGAGTGCGGCTACCGCGTTGCGCTGGCGACGAATCCGATCTTTCCCCACATGGCGACGGAGAACCGCATCCGCTGGGCGGGCCTTGTGCCGGAGGATTTTGAAATTTACACGACCTACGAGGCCTCGACCTTCTGCAAGCCGAATCCTGCTTACTACCTCGAGGTCGCGCGCACGCTCGGCGTCAAGCCGGAGGAGTGCCTGATGGTCGGTAACGACGCGGCCGAGGACATGGCCGCACGCGAGGTCGGGATGGATGTCTTTCTTTTGACCGATTGTCTCATCAACGCGAAAAACCGCGACCTGAACGCCTATCCCCGCGGCGATTTTGCCGCGCTGAACGCTTACATTGACGCACTGCAATAAAAAACTGCCGCCCGTTGGGCGGCAGTTTTTACTTTTCGAACACTACTTTCTGCTTTTCCCGTTCTGCGCGGTGACGAGGCGGAAGATCGTGGACACCAGCAGGATCGCCACGGCGATGCTGCCCGCGACGCCCGCGGTCTCAAGTCCCTTGTGCACCGCGGCCTGCACATCGCCGCCCAGGCCGAGGCTCATCGTGTAGTAAATGCCCGCGCCCGGCACCAGCGGCAGGAGCGAGATGACGAGGTACGACGTGACGGGGTATTTGCGCGAGCGCGCCATAAGCTCAGAATACAGCGCTGAAACGACGGCGGCGAAGAAATTCATGCTGTAAATGCTCATGCCCAGATCACGGCAGAGCAGGTACGTCATCCATGTGAACACGCCGCCGAGCGCGCAGAGAATGCTGCCCCAGTCGTGCACATTGAAGAGGATGAAAAAGCCCGTACAGGCGACGAAGATCATCACGGCCTGTGCCCAGGCGGGATAGCTCGCTGAGCCGGACGCGACCGTCATCCCGTATACGCCAGACGTGACGCGCCATGCCGCCGCCGTGCCGAGCGCGATGGCGAACGCCGAGAGAAGCACCTGCACGATGCGGTTGATGCCGGAGTTCGTATCGCCGTAAATGATGTCGCGCATGGAGGTCGTGATGAGAAGGCCGGGGACCAAGATCATTAAGGTGCCGATGATGACAAAGTCGATATAGTCGACCAGATGGAAGCCCGCGGCGAGATACGCCGGCACCGCCATGGCGAACGCCTCGACGATGGTGCTGAAAAACGGGTTCGTCTCGCGCCTGTCCATCTGGCGCGAAACAAAGCCGATGATGAGGCCAAGAAGGCCCGCGAACAGGCTGTCGCGCAGCGTGCCGCCAAACACCGGGCAAAAGCCCGCCGCGGCGCAGAAATTGCCCAGGTAATAAACGGGCACCGAGTAGTGCCGCCGCCCCTTGAGCGTTTCGTCGAGCCACTGCGCGGCGACGCTCGGGTCAGGCGTTTCGGCGCAGATGCGGCGCGAGAGCGCGTTGAGCTTTTCCACCGACTCGAGGTCATTGCCGTGAAAGTCGACGCGCTTCATCACCATCAAAGGCTTGCCGTTGGCCGCCTCGAGGCTGACCATCACGCAGTTGGGGATGGAAAAGGCCTCGCATTCAATGCCGTAGGCGCCGATGATGCGGCGTATCGTCTCTTCGACGCGGAACGTCTCCGCCCCGCTGAGCGCCAGATGATAGCCGACGCGCGCGGCCAGATCGGTCAAAAGGTAATAATCCATAAAAAATCCTCATATTTTTGGGAAATTTGCCGTCAGCGGGCCTTATATTACAGCGAAACGACCGTCCTGTCAATGCTGACAGGGCGGTCACGCAAAAAACATTTGCCATTTTGCCGCGGCGGCACTATACTGATGCTCGGTCAAGCGGAAAACAGAAAGAAATGAGAGAGATCATGGGAACTACAGTCAAAAAGCATGAGATCGACATGCTGCACGGCTCCATCTGGAATAAGCTGCCGCTCTTTGCCCTGCCGGTCGCAGCCACGGCAATCTTGGAGCAGCTCTTCCACGCCTCGGACGTCGCCATCGTCGGCAACTTCACGGGCGATGCGCGCACAGTCGCCGTCGCGGCGGTGGGCGCAAACGGCCCGATCATCGGCCTCATCGTCAACCTTTTCATCGGCATCGCGCTCGGCGCGAACGTCGTCATCGCCAACGCCATCAACGACGCCATCGGCTGCCGCGACGACAATGCCGTCAAGCGCGCGGTGCACACGGCCATCGTGTTTGCTGTGTGCGGCGGCGCGGCGGTCGCGCTGCTTGGTCAGTTCATCGCCTCGCCGCTTTTGAGTATTCTCAATGTGCCGGAGGACGTGTTCCCCTATGCGCTTTTGTATCTGCGCATTTATCTTCTCGGCATGCCGGTGATATTGCTCTACAACTTTGAGGCCGCGATCTTCCGCAGCATCGGCGACACAAAGGTGCCGCTCGCGGCGCTTGCGGTCTCCGGTGTGCTGAACGTGCTGCTGAACCTCTTTTTCGTCATTGTGCTGCATATGACGGTCAACGGCGTTGCCATCGCCACGGTGGCGGCCAACGCCGTGAGCGCGGCACTGCTCTACGTCCGCCTGACGCGCACGGATAAATGCGTGCGCGTGGAGCGCAAAGCGCTGCGCATCGACGGCGCGAGCTTGAAGCGCATTTTGAGCATCGGCCTTCCCGCGGGCGTGCAGAGCGCGGTGTTCTCGTTCGCCAACATCGTCATCCAGTCGGCCATCAACACCCTCGGCACGGTGGCGATCGCGGCGTCGAGCGCGGCGTTCAATGTGGAAATTCTCGCCTACGACGTGCTCAACTCGTTTTCGCAGGCCTGCACGACCTTTGTCGGCCAGAACTACGGCGCAGGGCAGATCAAGCGCTGCAAGAAGACGATGCAGCTCAGCTTTTTGGAGGGAGCCATCGCGACATTTGTCTCGGTCGTTGTCCTGCTGCTGAGCGCAAGGTCGCTGCTCGCCATTTTCAACAGCGATCCCGAGGTCATTGCCATCGGCTATATTCGCCTTGCGACGATCCTGCCGGCGTATGTTTTCTGCCTGATCTACGAAATACTCTCCGGGTATCTGCGCGGCTTCGGCATTTCGCTCGCGCCCGCACTTTTGACGATGCTCGGCGTGTGCGGTATCCGCATCGCGTGGGTCAAGTTCGTCTTCCCGACGAGCATGACATTCCAGACCGTCATGTGGGTCTATCCCATCAGCCTTGGCGCGACGGCGGTGCTGATCCTCTGCGCCGTGCTGATCTACCGCCCGTCCAGACGCTTTGCGGGCCTTGAAACGGAAGAAGCGGACAAGTGAGGGGGAACCCTCACTTGTCAAAATGCTCCCAGAAGGCGCGCACAGCGGCCTCATACGCGCCGCGGCCCATGTAATAGCTCATCGCGTGATCCGCGCCGGGCACGACGAGCAGCTTGCAGGGCGCGGCGCAGGCGTCGCGGTTTTCAAACGCCATTTTGAACGGGACGAAGTGGTCGTCCTCGCCGTGGATCAGTAAAATCGGAACATCGGTATTTTTGAGCGCCTCGACGGTGGAGTAGCTGCCGGACGAGGCGTTCAGTCTCTTCTGGCACAGAAGATCGGCGATGACGGTTGCTGCGCGGACAGGAAGATGCAGGTTCTTCCCCATCACGTGCTGCCAGATCGCACGCGGCGAGGTGTAGGCCGAGTCGGCGATCACGCCGTGCACCGCGGCGGGGAGAATATCGCCTGCGGCCATGAGCACCGTCGCCCCGCCGAGCGACACGCCCATAAGGTAAACGGGCAGGCCGGGGAAGCGTTCGGCTGCCCAGTTTGCCCAGTCGACGCAGTCGTAGCGCTCGGTCAGGCCGAAGCCGATGTAGTCGCCCTCGCTCTCGTTCTGCGCGCGCTGCTCCACATAGAGCACGCTGCACTGCTCGCGGCTTAAAAAGTCCGCGAGCAGGCCGAAATCGCGGTACCACGCTGAGCGCCAGCCGTGAAACGCGATCACAAGGCGCTTGGCCTTTTCGCATTCACGAAGATGGCCCACGAGCGTCAAGCCCTCGCGGTTTTCGAGCAGCACTGTCTCCGTTTCCGAAGACGCAAGCTTTTTCGCGGCGGCGCGCTGCGCCTCACGGTAGGGTTCGTCGCGCTTTTCGCCCGTGAGCTGGGCGCTGCCCTTATTTTTGAGCGCCTTGGGCGCTTCGCGCTTCATCGCGACGTCCATCAGCGTTCTCGTCACGCCGTAGGCCGCCGCGCCGTAGAGTGCCGCCGCAGCCGTGACGAATATAGCCGCCTTTGTCGCTTTTTTCATAACTGTGACCTCCTTGTATCCAAACTGTAAACTCTTATCTTGGGTACTGGACAGGGATATTTTCCCGTGTTATACTCCAAACTAATCTAAGTTCCGGGCGGTTTCGACCGCCCGTCTCTTCTTTCAGCGTAGCAAAAACTCCGGCTTTTTGCTACGTTCAGTTTTTCCCGTTTGTATGCATTTCCTGCCGGAAATTTCAATGATCGGAGGAACGCATTTTCATGAACGAAGTCAAGTCCCCGAAAAAGCCGCTGCTGTACTACTACTTTGTGGCGATGCTGCTTGTGATGCTCTTCAACTTCATCGCCATGCCGTGGATCTCTGAGCACTAGATCAAGGACGTCGACTACAACACTTTCGTCACCATGACAGAACAGGGCGAGGTCGGCCGGGTCGAGATCCAGGAGCAGTCCAACCGCATTCTCTTCACCAGCAGCGATGAAAAGACCGTCTACAAGACGGCGATGGTGCCTGACGACGGTTTGGTGCAGCGCCTGCTGGACGCGGGCGTCTCCACCACGGGTGAGGAGATCGAGCAGACGTCCACGCTCGTCAGCATTCTCGCCTGGGTGCTGCCCATCATCATCTTTGTCGCGCTGGGACAGTATATGTCGCGCAAGATGATGGAGAAGATGGGCGGCGGAGGCAACTCCATGATGTTCAACATGGGCAAGTCCAACGCCAAGGTGTACGTCAAGTCCGCCGAGGGCATCAAGTTTGACGATGTCGCGGGCGAGGATGAGGCCAAGGAGAACCTCACCGAGGTCGTCAACTACCTGCACGACCCCAGCAAGTATCAGGAGATCGGCGCGTCGATGCCCAAGGGTATCCTGCTCGTCGGCCCTCCGGGAACCGGTAAAACGATGCTCGCCAAGGCGGTCGCCGGCGAGGCGAA
>ENA-OOZT01000184-OOZT01000184.1-human-gut-metagenome-genome-assembly--contig:-NODE-184-length-56889-cov-4.999437_pt1 | contig 56889 bp, 38 predicted proteins | sample MGYA00241192_ERZ501407 | MGnify/ENA primary metagenome ERZ501407 (study PRJEB25962, sample SAMEA2042911) | human gut metagenome | biome: human gut; feature: human-associated habitat; material: faeces...
GGGACACCGCCACACGCTGTCAATACTCGGTCAGTTCGGCTATCTCGCTATGCTTGCGCAACCACTCTTTCACACACTCCATGTTGTACTCGCTCGTGATGACTGCCGTATGGCTGTCTGTCTGCGTGAAACGGGTGCTTTCGTAGCCGTCTATCCACTCTTTGAGGGTTGCCACTCCCCAAAACTGCACATCGCTGAAAATGCCGTCCAACTCCGTTATGGTTTCCTTGAACCTGACGATTATAGTCTGATAGGTTGCGTTCATTGTCCGTCCTCCTTTCCTTGTTTCCTGTTCAGCCACTTGTCCCTCTCGGCTCGGCACTCCTCCAATGTCGGTTTCACGCAGGAGAACAACTCCCCGTCCGTGTGGTGGCGATAGTCGTATTGCACGAGGGTACGCCTTTTCCTGCCGTAACCCGATTGGAAACTTTCGTATTTCTCCGTACCTGCCGTTTGGCAGGTGCTCACTCCGTTGATGGTCATTCGTGTACTCATAATCATATAGTCAGTTAAAATTCAACAATCAGTAATCTGTTATCCATACATTGCGTTGGGTCGGACGCCTTGCGTTGATAGACCCAAAGATGGTGTTTCCCGAAGCCGTGCATGAAAAAGGCGTTGTATTCCTCCTTTTCCCAAAAGGCGTTCATCACTTTCCGAATTCCCTGCTTGTCAGTTGTCAAAGTCAGCGCATTGACAAGTCCGATGAAGATTTTGGGGATTTTCCTATCCCACACGCAAAGCATTGTTTCAATTCTTACATCCATATCATTCAGTATTATAGGGTTAATATTATGCCGCTTTCTTCATTCTCATCCGCTTGCGGATAAGGTTCATATTGCTGTCCACAAGTTCCACAATGCGGTTGTGGTGTTTCGTATTGGAATTGCATATGCCACGGCTTTGTACGACCTTGAATGTCTTTAAGGACACCTCGACCGTTTCAATGCGTACTCCGTCGATGGTGGCGGAGAGGATAAGCGAGTTCTCTTTGAGGTAGTATCTGTTAGACCACACGCAATGGTGCATTGCCGTACCTTCCTCCGCAAATTCCGCCACGCTTTCCAATACCCGTATATTGAGAGTGCCGTCCGTGATGACGATGCCGAAGAACTTGCCTTTGAGTTTGCGGTATTCCTTCTCGTGCTTCCTCGCTTCCCGTCTGCGTTCTGCCAACTGCTCCCGTTCCCTCTGCCTGTTGCGTTTCTGTACCAGTTTGTCGTGTTCGGCTCTGAGGTCGGTGGGGCAGACATATTTCGGGCTGTTCGTGTCCATGCCGAAATGGTGGAGCAAGTCTATCGTATCGCACCACATGGAGCCGTCCTCTATGGCGTAGCCGTTGCGGATACATATCTTCACCGATGCCCAATACCTTTCCATATCGAAAGGGCGGTGCTGATAGTGGCGCAACAAGGCGTATTGTCCTGCTTTCAGCAAGGTTTCCGCTTTCGGCTTGGCAAGGATTGCCGTAAAGAGGTCATAAGGCAGTATGTTGTGATATTCGCCATTAAATCCGTTGCGCCTTATTTCGGGGATTACCCTCTGTCTCGGATAGGTGCAGCGTGGGTCTATATCATAGGCACGATGCTGGTTGTTCTGCCGTATCTCCATATCGCTGTACTCCGCCCACAAGTCGTAATAGAGCATGGACATACAGCGCAGTCGGGCAATAGTAACAGATTTTCCGTTAGGCACAATCCACCGTTGTACCACCTCACGAATGGAGTATTGGGCAGGCTGTCCCATTTTGAAAAAAGACTTGACATAGAAGAAGCGTATCACTTGGTACTGCTTGCAGGTCGTGATGATGGAGAAATACTCGTCATCTCTGAACACTCGCTTTCGGGTGGTCTGCACCTCCAACTCCATTCCGCAATGCGGACACTTGCAACCGCATACCGCATCGGCAAGGCTGTGTCCCTCTTTCCACGAATGTCCGCACTCGGTACAATGGATGATGCCTTTTGCACTCCTGCGTCCGTAGTGTTTGAAACAATGCAGGTAGGCGTATGCTTTCTGCGCTTTGGTTATTTTGGGGAGTTGCCCACTCAATCTGGCAATCTCTTTTTGTATGGCTGTTCTCGGTTTCATAATCAGAATTCAAATAATGAGGGTTGGACTTGGGTTTCTTGTTTGGCGGTCGGCTTCTTGTTGCGTTCCTGCATCTTGCGGAGTTCGGCTTGCTGGTACTGCTCTACGGCTCGTTTCCTCGCTTCCGCCTTTTCCTCCTCCGTCAGTTCCACCACATGGTTTACACTCACTTGGCAGGAAAGAGGCTTGCCGACCTCTATGTCGTCCTCGTCATAGTAATGGACTGCCATCGAGTATATCTCGCCATCCGTGAAGCCGTTACAACCGCTTGCCTTGACGGTGTTGAGAATGTAGGTAACGCAATCGTTCATGTTCTTGCCCTCCTTGCGGTATGCCACCGCAAAGAGTTTGTCTTCCGATGCCCTCTGTTCCAGATAGGCTTGTATCGTTCTCTTGAAATGTGCTGTCGTTTTCATATCCTTATGATTGTTTATTAGTTGCTATTTCCTTTCCGCTGTGGGTAAACACTTCGATAGTCGGGTTTCCTCCATTTTCTTGCGGTGAAAGGCTCTCGGAGGTTTCATAAAGCGTCTCGCCATCGGTAATTATGATTTTAGTGTCATCACTGAAATTCAGTACATCTTCACCTTTCCACGATTGGATAATTTCCAAAGCCTTGTCGTAATTTCCAGCCTTTACCGAAAAATGGGTGCGTTCCCAACAAGTTACTTTTCGGTCTTGATAAAAATCGAATGTTTTCATACTCGCCAGTGTCAAATGGTTGCTTTCAAAATCTCTCTCCAATAGATTGGCTCTACCTCGCTCAACAGAAAGTCTATGAAGTCTTTCCGTGCGTCCTTGCGCAACTCCTTGTATAGTTCTCGGAATGTGCTGAAATTGCCGTTGATGTAGGTTTCCGCCATATACTCGAAGATGTTGCCCACCTCGTAGCATCTGCATTGCTGCTCTACCGTCTTTGAATGTCTCTTTGTTGCCATAGCCGTTTTATATTAAATTGTTAATAACCACACGATAAATCCGAAGAATGCCGCTATTGAAAGCAGGGTAACGAACACGCCCAAGACGATGCGTAATACGCCACCGATGATTTCTCCTGCCACCCCGATTATTAAAGCACCTGCCCAAAGGATTGTACCGAAAAGGGCTGTCAGTAATGCGGTTGTCATTCTCCGCAATGCTTGTCCTATGTATCGTATCGCTTTCATATCTTTTTCGCTTTTGATTTTTGATTTATGCGGATTTGAGAGCTGAGGGAGTTGAGTTTCATTCTCTTTTTTCGCCTCTCGTTATCCGACATTTTTTTTATGCGTCTTCCGGTCGCTTCGGTCGTTTTCGTTTCAGTTGCCATTTACGGAGGGGCGTGGGAAAACAAGGTTTTTTGGAAAAATACTACCCGGAGGTGTGGAGATTTTTCCAAAAACAGGAGGCTTGACCTTGTTTTACCTTCAAGACACGGAGTTCTTTTGCGACTGAGAACGGAAATGCACGAAGCGATTTGGTGAAGACGGACATGGAGGTGAACGAGATAGAGGCGAAAATGAAAAGGAAAACTTGTTCTGCTTCCGTCAGAATAAAAGATTGTATGCGTGACTACGGAGTATGCTCCCTCTGCATAACCGGATATAAAGAATCATCCCCCGTTACGATGCCCTTGTGTGAGCCGCAACGGGGGATGTTTCTTTCGGTTATGCCCTTATCCGGAAATGGTCGCCGGATTTATGCGGTGACGTTTTTCGGAGGAGAAAAAGCAGTCTAATATATTATCGTGTCATCCTCTACCTGATTTGGAGAGGATTGCCTCTAATCAATTCAGTAATTATAAACACATGGAGAAATGAAAAGTACATTCTGTATTCTGTTTTTTGTCAAACGTATGGTTGTCAAAAAAGATGGCACAGTGCCTATCTTATGCCGTATCACTTTGAACGGCACACAAGCGAGTTTCAGTTGCAAGTTGTTTGTTCCGTTAGAGAAATGGGATGCAAAGAGCGGAACGGCTACAGGTAAGGATGCAGTCTCACGCCATGTAAACAGTGAGATAAAGAAAATCCGTAAGAATGTCAGGAAACACTATGATGCGATCTTTAACGGATTGGGTCCATTGACCGCAGAGAGGGTGAAGCATTCCTATCTTGGCTTTGACCGGTACGGAAGGACTTTGCTGCAAGTGTTTGAAAACCACAACAAGGATTACGAGCAGTTGGTCGTAAACGGGATAAGGCAGATGGCTACCTATCAGAGATATTGCGGTGTTTACAAGCATCTTCAAGAATTCCTTTGGAAGAAGTACCGTCTGAAAGATATTGCCCTTGCGGATATTCGTCCAAATTTCATTGTGGATTTCGAGGTGTTTCTGAGAACGAAGAAAGCCTGTTCAAACAACACGGTCTGTATATATATCACACCTTTGCGTAAGATGATTTCCATTGCCACAAACAACGGGTGGCTGGATTATGCCCCGTTCTTCAACTATCGTATCTCTATTCAGAAAAAAGACCGTGTGTATCTGACGATGGAGGAAATAGAAACCATTGCCAATACGCAGTTCACGAAGTTCCGCAAAAATTATGAACTGATACTGGACTTGTTCGTGTTCTGTATCTTCACGGGAGTATCGTATGTCGATTTGAAAAACCTGAAACACGATAATCTGAAACAGATAGACGGAGAATTGTGGCTTTCCTTCAATCGGCATAAGACCGGAATATCCTGCAACATCCCATTGTTGGAAACGGCAAGAAATATCTTGGAACGTCATAAGAATCCTGAAAAGGCCCAATTCCTGTTTACCTTACCGACATATTCCACCTTGCTTAACGGCATTAAAAGGATTGTGGGAAAATGCGGAATTGAAAAGGCGATTTCGTGGCATACGAGTCGGCACTCGTTCGCCTCGGAAGTGTGCCTGCTGAATGGAGTCCCGATAGAAACCATCAGCCGTATGCTTGGACACACTGATGTAAAGACTACTCAAATTTACGCCAAAGTGAGCAATACAGCCATACGCAGGGATATGGCTAAATTGGCGGAGCGGCTAAAGAAACTATAATAGCAAAAGAGGTTCTGCCGAACACAGAACCTCTCAAATTATTTTTCTCAATCTTTGGCTGTTTGGCAAATAAAGTATAACTTTGTCTTCTGAAAAGAGTTGTTTGAAAGAGTAAGCAAAGCACAGCGAATCAATGCAGTCTGAATGTCGCTAAATCATTACCCTTTTTCTACTACTTGTTTGCTACTCTCTGCTTTTCAGTCAAATACAGTATTTTTTATTATCCAGAACAAAGATAGATAAAAAAGGAATTATTAAAAATGGCAGTTGTCATTCGGTTGAATCATATTGATAAATTGAATATATAAAGTTGGGTATATTTTTCTGGTTTTATCGTCTTAACTCATAAAAAACTGTTATAGCTTAAATTGATATCCATGAAAAAAAATGTTTTGTTTTTCTTTTTCGTGATTTTATTTCCCTTAGTCGCTTATAGTTCAGGTAACGATGCTGTTGCTAATCCGGCAGCCGTAGTCGAGGAAGGTGATGTGCGATTTACCGTTTTGACACCGCGTGTTATCCGTATGGAGTGGGATTCTTTGCATAGGTTCACCGATGAGCGTTCGTTTATTGTGATTAATCGGAATTTGCCGGTCCCTGAGTTTAAGAAAATTATAAGGGGAGGTAAATTGACGATTCGAACGGACGAATTGGAACTGACATATAAATTGAATACAGGGAAATTTTCAAAAGAAAATTTAGAGATAAAATATCTGAACAAAAAAAGACCCTTTACGTGGAATCCGAGTGTTACTCAAAAGCAGAATTTGAAAGGGACTGCCCGCACATTGGATCGTATGGACGGTACGACCTTTATTAAGAGGAACGAACCGAGGCACGAGTTACAGTTGGAGGACGGTATTTTGTCTCGTGACGGTTGGACTCTTATCGACGATTCGTCCGGTTTGTTATTCGATAATAGCGATTTTTCGTGGGTAAAAGAGCGGGAAAACAGAACGGTACAAGATTGGTATTTTATGGCTTATGGTTCGGATTATAAAGCTGCCCTCAAAGATTTTACTCTTTTTGCCGGAAAAGTACCACTGCCTCCTCGTTTCGTATTCGGGTATTGGTGGTCGCGTTATTGGGCATATTCCGACAATGAGATGAGAGATGTGGTTTCGCAATTCGAGAAATTCAATATTCCGTTAGATGTGTTGGTTGTCGATATGGATTGGCATGAGACCGATAGTTTATTCGCCAAACCGGACAAATGGGGACAACGTAAACATTGGACCGGTTATACATGGGAGAAGCGTTTGTTTCCCGATCCCGATCAATTTTTTGACTGGGCCAAGTCGAAGCATCTGAAAACGACCTTGAATTTGCATCCGGCATCGGGTATCGCTCCCTTTGAAAGCCAATACAAAGATTTTGCGAAACGTATGAATTTCGATATATCTACTCATGAAAATATTCCGTGGCAAGGCTCTAATAAGAAGTTTATGAGTACGTTGTTCGATGTCGTGTTGCATCCTATTGAACAGCAAGGTGTGGATTTTTGGTGGCTCGATTGGCAGCAATGGGTTTTCGATAAGGATATAGAGAAACTGAATAACACTTGGTGGCTCAATTATACTTTCTTTGAAGATATGAAACGCAATACCGATAAGCGTCCATTGATTTATCACCGTTGGGGAGGCTTGGGAAATCATCGTTATCAAATAGGTTTTTCGGGAGATGCTTATATTACGTGGAATACGCTCGAATATCAGCCCTATTTTACCAATACGGCTTCGAATGTTCTTTATGGATATTGGAGTCACGATATAGGAGGGCATAAGTTCATCGAAGACGATAATGTTTATCAATTTGATCCTGAGATGTATGTCCGTTGGGTACAATATGGCGCTTTGAGCCCGATTTTGAGAACGCACTCAAATAAGGATCCATCGTTGGTAAAAGAGATATGGAGATACCGCGACGAATATTTCGACGCATTGTATAACGCTGTAAGATTGCGTTATCAATTAGTCCCTTATATCTATACGATGGCAAGGGAGACTTATGAAATAGGAGTTTCGCTGTGCCGCCCGATGTATTATGATTATCCCGAAGACGAGCGGGCATATACTTATTCTCGCCAGTACATGTTCGGGGATAATATTTTGGTAGCTCCAATCGGGGCTCCGATGGAGAATGGGGTATCTGATGTGAAGGTTTGGCTTCCGGCCGGTAACGACTGGTATGAATGGCATACGGGCACGTTATTGAACGGCGGACAGGAACTTATCCGACAATTTTCTATCGAAGAATATCCTATTTATGTTAAAGCCGGTGCTGTAATTCCCATGTATGGAAAAGAGGTGAATAGTTTGGACGATAATCCGAAGAAACAAATTATCGGTATTTTCCCGGGTGCGGCGGGTGAGTTTTCTATTTATGAAGATGCAGGTAATGATCAGAGATATGTTGCGGAGTATGCTACAACACGGGTAACGTCGCAATTGGAAAATCGTATTCAACGGATTAAGATTGCTCCGAGAGAGGGTCATTATCGAGGAATGAACCATTCGAAAGATTATCTCGTCCGGTTGTATGGAGCCGAAATGCCTCGATCGGTTAGCTTAAATGGCATGAAGGTAAATTATACGGTGTTGCCCAATTCCAGTGAATGGTCATATTGCGGTAAAGAGTTCATGGTTTCGATTCCTATATCGAATGCCGATTGTAATAAGTCGTACGAAATTGTGGTTGAGTTTGATAAAGCGAATGTTGTTGATGTAAACGATGGAATGATTAAACAATTGAAAACTTTGCATCGAGCTATCGCCAATCGAAAATTTAAATATGCCGGTAATTATGTCGTGCCCGAAGTTACCGGTTTCTGTTCCGAAACGAATTTGAAGGTTTCGTATGACCCTGACAATTTCTGTCATTATATAAATTATTTCAAGACCCATTTTCAAGAAGCTATGGAAATCACGTTAAAAGATGATTTGGTAAGTCCTTTTGCCAAATGAGTAATACTTTAATAGGGAGAAGTGGGTATAAAATTGCGAATATATCGTCTTTACAACATAATTATTAATCTTAAATTTTAGTGACATGAAAAGGCTTTTTTTACTTGCGGGTGTATTGATGTTGATCGGAGGTTTGTCAACAATGAATGCCGAAGTTATTTATGTGACCGAAAACGGCGTGGGTGACGGTATGTCGTGGAATAGTGCCGCTCCTTTGGCGGATGCTCTTTCATGGGCTGCGAAAGGAGATGAGATTTATGTGGCAAAAGGTACTTATACCGGTAGTTTTGCGTTGAAAGTGGCAGCAACCGTATATGGTAACTGTGAGGGGACTGAAACCGAACCGCCTACATATACTTCGGCCGAAGGTCTTGAAACTTTTTTGAAAGGCGATGGTAAACGTGTCGTCCTTTTGGACGGAGGGGCAGCGATTTATGGCTTTGATATATCTGGCGGGGACGCTTCGGAAGAGACTACCGGTGTAGCTCGTGGCGGCGGACTTTATATCAATAGCGGGGGCGGTGTGGCCAAGTATTGTCGCATACACGATAATAAAGCTATCGACGGGACTAAACGTTTGTTGGAGGGAAATCGTATTCCACAGAGAGGTGTTGGCGGTGGTGCTTATGTGTGGAACGGTCGGTTGGAAAACTGTATCGTTGAGAATAACATCGCGACGACAGATCCGTGGCTGAAAGAAGATAATTCCGTATGGTCAATGGGTGTTGGCGGTGGTGTTTGCTTGGAATCTTCTGGCGATCCGGGAGATGCCGTAGTCGTTAATTGTATAATACGGAATAATTATACAACTCCAGATGATGACGAAAGTTCTTATTATCATCAAGGGGGTGGTATTGCCATTAAGTCGGGGTATTTGATTAATAGTCTTATCGTAGGGAATAGGGTAAATGGATCGAATAATAACCAAAATGTCGGCGGTGGTGTGTGTACTACCGAAAAGGAGGCTTATATAATTAATTGTACAGCCTATGACAATCATGTAAAAGGATTGGGTGGCGGTTTCGGATTCCAGTCTCAAAATGCAGATGGAATGAGGGCTGTCGTATCAAACTGTATCGCATGGGGTAACACTTGTCGAGATGACGATTATGGTACAGGTAATGCCAATATTCGTTTCGGAAACGCTCAAACCGACGGAGAACTTCCCAACCGAGTAACCATCAATGTGGTATGTGTTCCAGAGAATACAGTAAGTGCCAGTGCAATTACCTCCGATCCTATGTTTGTTGATGCAGCGAACGGTAATTTCCGTTTAGCTGAGGGTAGCCCCTGTATCGATGCCGGCGATGATCCCGCTATCGAAGGGTATGATACCGATTTGGACGGTAATGCCCGTATTTTTGGAGCAGCTGTTGATTTAGGACCGTATGAAGTTAATGACGGCAGTGCCATAGAAACCGCCGAAACCAATGGCGGTGAAATCGTTCGTGTTCAGTATTACACGATGCAGGGAATCGAAGTGACTTCCCCGTCTGTATCGGGACTCTATATTGTCAAGAAGACGTATGATACCAAGAAAGTAGTTGTTGAAAAAAACTTTATTTCGGTCAAATGACTTCGAGCCTTTCGAAATAGTATGGTGAATAAATAAAAAACTTAGAAAATAGTTTGAGAATGATGGGTATAAAATTTTATACCCATCGTCTCAAATAATAGTAATATTTACTAATCTTAAATTTAAATGACATGGAGAAAAAATTTTTACTAGTGGGAGCGTTATTGCTGGCCGGAGGTTTTTCGACAATGAATGCCGATGTTATTTATGTGACAGAATCCGGTTCGGGCGATGGAACATCGTGGAGTAGTGCCGCCAGTTTGGAAGATGCTCTTAGTTGGGCCGCTGCCGGTGACGAAGTTTTTGTCGCTAAGGGGACGTATACGGGTAGTTTTAAGTTGAGGGCTGCTGCCAAAGTTTATGGGAATTGTGTCGGCACGGAAACCGAACCGCCTACGTATACGACAGCCGAAGGGCTCGAAACTTTTTTGAAGGGTCCCGGAGGAAAACGGGTACTTTATTTGGACGGAAAGGCATCGGAAATTTATGGACTGGATATATCTGGTGGAGATGCATCGACGGAGACCACAGGAGTCGGTCGTGGCGGTGGTGTCTATATTAATAATGGAGGGGCAACTTTGAAGTATTGCAATATTCATGATAATATAGGTGTCGATGGCTCTAAAAATATTTTAGGTTCCAATGGGAAAGCTCTAAAAGGTGTTGGCGGAGGCCTTTATGTCTTGAATGGTAGGTTGGAAAATTGTATTATTGAAAACAACATTGCGACTACTGCTCCGTGGGAAGATACGTCGAAAACTTGGTCTACGGGTATCGGAGGCGGTATTTGCTTGGATGCAACCGAGGGAAATGGGTGTAATCCCGATAATGCCATTGTATTGAATTGTATCATTCGTAATAACAGTACGACTCCAACCGACGATGGGGATTCTTTCCAAAGTCAAGGAGGCGGTATTGCCATCAAGTCGGGTAAATTAATTAATAGCCTTGTTGTCGGGAATTCGGTGAATGGGTCGCTGAATAATCAATCGGTAGGTGGAGGCGTATGTTGTACTGAAAAAGATGCTTATGTGATTAACTGTACTGTTGTGAAGAACCATGTTCAAGGATTGGGTGGCGGTATCGGATTTCAGACGACAAATGCCGACGGTATGACTGCTACTGTTGCCAACTGTATCGCATGGAACAATACATGTCGTGAAGACGATTATGGTACAGGTAATGCCAATATTCGTTTCGGTAACCCTCAAACAGATGGTAAATTACCGGAAAGAGTGACTATCGGAGCCATTTGTGTACCTGAAAAAACGGTCAGTGCCAGCGCAATTACTTCCGATCCAAAATTTGTCGATGTAGCAGGAGGAAATTATCGTTTGGCAGAAGGTAGCCCTTGTATCGATGCCGGTGATGATCCTGCTATCGAAGGATATGATACCGATTTGGCTGGTAATGCCCGTATATTCGGTGCGTCGGTCGATTTAGGTGCTTATGAGGTAACGGACGGTAGTGCCATAGATGATATTGAAATTCAAGAGGGAGAAGTGGTACGTACTCAATATTACACGTTGCAGGGTGTAGAGGTTACTTGTCCCAGTGTTTCAGGACTTTATATCGTTAAGAAGACCTTCGATACGAAGCAAATAATTACCGAGAAGGTGTTCATCACGGTTAAATAAATATTTCGATGTTTTGTTTGGGTGTATTCGGTAGGGAATTCCGATATCGTCTCAGGCTATTGCTTGCCGAATACCCCTTTTTCAGTCACCGTTAAATCTTTATATCATGAAAACAAATCTACTTAGCTTTTTAGTTTTTACAGTATTTTCATTTCAAAGCGCATATGCTGTAAAATATTTTGTTACCCCAGACGGTAGTGAAGACAGTGACGGATTGAGTTGGGAAACCTCTACTTCGTTGAATGCAATATTGACGTCGACCAAATTGTCGGAGGGAGACGAAATCTTTGTAAAGAAAGGAACATACGTAGCTCCAGAGGGGGCCAGTTTTACTTGTAATAGAGCCGATGTGAAGGTGTATGGAAATTGTGAGGGTACAGAGAGTGAAAAACCTGTTTCTTATCAGTTGGACAATATTGAGACTTTTTTGAAAGGCAGTGGTCGCCGGGTATTGTATTTTAAGACGGCGTCTTACTTTGTAGGGTTCGATATATCGGGTGGGGATGCTTATAATTCTACTGCGGGAGCCGCAGGTCGTGCCGGTGGTGTTTATATCGACCACCCCGATGGAATGATAGAATATTGTATCGTCCACGATAATTATGGATCAAAAACCGATGGCTCCATTAAAGGTGTGGGCGGAGGCGTGTATGCTCGCGGAATCGTAAAGAATTGTATCGTTGAGAATAATATAGCCATAGCAGCCGATGGAAAGAAACCGGGTGTCGGAGGCGGAGTCTGTTTAGATGGTGGGTATTTATTGAATTCCATTATACGAAATAATCATTGTGTCGCAGACGAATCGAACAATACATCGACAGGAGGTAATAATGGAGGTGGTGTTTCGATTAAAACGGGCTATGTCGTGAACTGTTTGGTCGAAGGCAATAAAATTGGCGGGACGGCCAATAATGCCAATTATGGAGGCGGAATAGATTGTAGCATGGTAACCGAACCGGCTGGGGAAGAGATTGTGGCTCATGTAATAAATTGTACGGTCGTAGGAAACGATGCGACGAGTGGCCGCGGCGGTGGTATAGGGTTTGGAAATAAAGGCAGTTCGGAGGTTGTGAATTGTATCGTTGTCGATAATGTCGCTCGGTCTGAATCGACACCAGCCGGATCTAACGTTTTTCTGGGACCCGAATCGACGGCGGAAGTTACATATACGATATGGCCTGAATCCGAGGGCGGTGTAGGCAATCTCAATGCCGAACCTCAGTTTGTCGATGGAACTTATATGCTTCAATCTTCGAGTCCGGCGATAAATGCGGGAAATAACGAGGCTATTGGCGATTATGATAAAGATTTAACCGGAAAAGAGCGGGTTGTTAATGGAACAGTGGATATGGGCGCTTATGAATATGACGGGCTTCCGAGTTCCGTAGAATCGAGTTTTATCGAGTCTGATGAGCCTGTAATAGAAATTCAATATTTTACCTTGTCGGGCCTTCGGTTAGAAAAACCTCAATCCACAGGAATTTATTTGATAAAGAAGATATATGCCTCCCGGAGATATGAAGTCTCGAAGATGGTATTTGTATATAAATAGTTTTTTGGAAGAGTGACTGCACCACTATCCGGTGCAGTCCTTTTTTCGAGGAAATTGGGTTTGTAGTGTTAGATTTTAAATTTATCGAAAAATAACAGAAACAATGGATGAGGTCGTTTTTCAAAGATTTGTCGATGGAGATGATGCGGCATTCACTTTTATTTATAATAAGTATGTCGATCTTCTTTTGCAATATGGCAGAAGTTTGGGATTTGAAAAAGAAGTATTGAAAGATGCCATTCAAGATGTCTTTGTTAAACTATATCTTAATCGGAGGAGCCTTAGCGAAGTGAGGAACTTGAAATATTATTTATTCAGGTCTTTGAAGAATAATTTATTAGATATGTTGAAAGTATCGGTAGATACTTGTAGTATAGATGATTATCAATATAAATTCACTATAAAATGGAATATATTGAATGAGTTGATAGCCGAGGAGGATAAGAAAGAAATAGAAGGAAAATTGAATAAATTACTCAGTTCTCTTACCGGTAGACAACGGGAGATTATATACCTGCGATTCATTCATGAGTTGGAGTATGAAGAGATCGCCTCTCTTATGCACATGACCATACAGTCTTCAAGAAAAGCCGTGTCGAGAGCAATTGGTAAAATGCGAAAGTTGAAAGTGGCTTTTCTTTTTATAATAATCTGTTTATGGTAAAGAAAATTGGAAAAAGAGGGGACAAAAAATGGATTTTGTCGTCTGTATAATAAAAGAAATTTGAAAAAAAATATATCCAAACGATAGAGATGAAAACAAGGGCAGAATATAATATTCTTGATTTTCTTAAAGATGATTCGTTTTTAAGAAGTGTTTTGCTTTTGACCGACGACGATGTTGAATTTTGGGATAATTATGTTTTAGAGAATCCTGAGAAAAAACAAGAAATTGAAGCGGCGAAACAACTTCTTTTGTCTATGACATTCGATGATGAAACTTATTCCGAGCAAGAGAAGCTGGAACTTTTGGAGCATGTCAACGATCAAGTGAAATCGATACGGAGGCATCGTTTGTATGTGGGCTTTTATAAAATTTTTGCAGCGGCATGTGTCGTCGCTTTACTTTCGGTAGGTGTTTATTCTTTTTTTGCCCCTTTTACTTCCGATAATCAAGTAGCGACGATAGAGAAGAACCGATCTAATTTTGAGAAAGATACCCGATTGGTCATTGCTGGGGAAAGGACGATTCCTCTTGAAGAGGGGGACGATGTGTTGTATGGAGGTGGCGAGGCGACTATTTCGTCAATAAACCAGCAGGACGAACGATATGCAGTAGATGTAAACGATAGTAAGGTCGAATATAATGAATTGATCGTGCCTAAGGGTCGCAGAGCTTCTCATTTGGTATTGGAAGACGGTTCGAAGGTTTGGGTCAATTCGGGCTCGACGTTTCGTTTCCCGACAACTTTTGAGAAGAATAAACGAGAAGTATATGTCGATGGCGAAATTTATATCGAGATTGCCAAAGATGCCGAAAGGCCGTTTTTTGTAAAAACTTCGGAAATGAGTGTGAGGGCATTGGGTACTCGATTTAATGTGATGGCTTATCACGACGAGTTGGCTCAGTCTGTTGTCTTGGTTGAAGGATTGGTCGAGGTTCAATCGAATGATGAATCGAAAAAGAAAATTTTGCAACCTGACCATATGCTGACTTTGGCGAGCAACTCTATGGATATTACTGCGGCGAATACGTATGATTTTATCAGTTGGAAAGATGGATTGCTTCAATTCCGCAGCCAGCCGTTGTCGATGATATTGGCGAAAATTTCCAGACATTATGACCTTTATATCGATTGCGAAAAGGATATTAAAGATTTGAAATGCAGTGGAAAGTTGGTTTTGTTCGATGATCCGAAAGACGTATTGGAAACTATTTCCCGTACGATTTCATTGGAAAAGGCCGATTCTAAAACGGTTCCCATGTCGTATGAAATGAACGGAAATACTATTTTATTGAAGAAGAGAAGTTAATTATAAAACTTGTTAACTACTAATACAGAAAAACTTATGTTACCTTGGAAAAATCTATTTGGAATGTATGGGAGAGGGCATTTCTGTAATAAATTGAAACGTTCGATTCTATTACTTTTTTTGCTGGGTATGTTCCCGCATGCATGGGGCCAGCAAACCAATGTATCTCTCAATTTGAGAAATGTTCCTATTAAAAGTGTTTTGTCTCAAATCGAGAAGTCGACCAATTATTATGTTTTTTTCTATACGGATAATTTGAACTCCGAATTGTCTAAAAGGGTGAATGTTACAGTCAATAACACGCCGGTTGTTACTGTCTTGAACCAGATTTTCAGTACAACGAATATTTCTTATGAAATAAAGAATAAACGTCAAGTGAGTTTATTTCTGGTAGAGAAATCGTCGCCGAAAAGTAAGGCTCAGGCTGTAAAGTCAAATAAGATACAGATTACGGGAACCGTTTTCGATGCCAATAACGAACCGTTGATTGGCGCCAGTGTTCGGGTATTGGGGACGACGATTGGGTCTATGGCCGATATAAACGGGGCATTTAAGCTGGAAGTTTCCCCCGGAGATGTATTGGAAGCCTCTTATATAGGATATAATCCTCAGCAGGTAAAGGTCGGTTCACAGACCCGGTTCCAATTTGTTTTGGAGGAGGTTGCCAATACGTTGGACGACATCGTTGTTGTCGGTTATAGTTCACAGAAAAAAGAAACGGTTACCGGTTCTATCTCTATGGTAACCACAAAGGATCTTTTACAATCGCCGCAAGCTAATATTAGCAATGCACTCGGCGGTAGGATTCCCGGATTGTTGAGTGTGCAACGAAGCGGTGAACCGGGGCAAGACATGTCTACGTTGCGTATACGTGGTGTCGGTACTTTCGCCAGTGATGCGGAATCGCAGAATCCTTTGATAATGGTAGATGGTATCGAAGTGAATAACTTGAACGATATAGACCCGAACGAAGTGGAGTCGTTGTCTATTTTGAAAGATGCTTCGGCGACTGCTGTATATGGTGTGAGAGGTGCGAATGGTGTTATTTTGATTACGACAAAGCGTGGTGAGTTGGGAAAACCGAAAATTAGTTTTTCGACAAATGTCGCTATCACGAATTTCCCGTTTTTGCCCGAACCGATGAATTCGTATGAATATGCAAGGGCTTATAATGAGGCTCAGGCTTACGATTATTATTCTCAGTTATCGTATATTCCACGTTACTCGGAGGAAGCTATCGAAGCATATCGAACCGGTTCTGACCCTCTGTTTTATCCAGATATCAATTGGTATGATTATATGTTGAAGGATTTCTCGACTCAGACTCAGACAAACTTTAATGTGAGCGGGGGAACCGAGCGGGTGAAATATTTTGTTTCATTGGGTGTGTTTACGCAGAACGGTATGTTGGATACCGGTATATATGACCCGGGGTATAGCTATCAAATTGCATTCAGACGCTATAATATGCGTTCGAATTTCGATATAAATGTTACGAAAAATCTGTTGTTGAGTTTAGATATTTCTAACCAGATGGGAAATTTGCAGAACCCCAATTGGAGTACAGGACAAATTATGGAGTCGTTGAATTCGACACCGTCTAATGCTGCACCGGGAGTGATTGACAACAAGGTTGTGACGATAACCGATGTATTCGGTAGCGGGCGAAATCCTGCCAGTCCTTATACGAGAGGTTGGAAATCGAAGTATGAAAATAATTTGAATTTATCGGGACGGTTCACGTATAAAATGGATTATTTATTGAAAGGACTTTCTTTGCGTGGAGCTCTTTCTTACAAGAGTTATAGTACAGAAACGAAGACCTATAATGACCGTGGAATAACCTATGACTTGCGAAGAGCCGGCGATGAGTTGATTTTTGTTCCGTCTACCGATCCCGGGAAATTGACTTATCAAGGAACAAATAGCAGGAATATACGCATTTATTCGGAAATCGGAGCGGAATATACTGGCAAGTTCGGGGAGCATACGGTAACGGGATTGGTCTTGTACAATCAAGGGAAATATTATAATCCTACATTAAAGTATAATATTCCTAATGGTTATCAAGGATTGGTCGGTCGGGTTACGTACAATTACGGCAACCGTTATTTGGCCGAAGTAAACGTAGGATATAATGGTACTGAGAATTTTTCCCCAGGCAAACGTTTTGGGTGGTTCCCTGCGTATTCGTTGGGGTGGGTTTTGACCGAGGAGCCTTATTTCCCCCGAAATGAAGTCTTGTCATTCTTGAAAATAAGAGGGTCGTATGGAACCGTAGGTAACGATAAAATCGGTGGAGACCGCTTTTTATATTTACCGTCGGTATATACCTATACGGGCAGTAATTCGTATTATTTTGGAGAAGTGGGTTCGTCATATGTGGGATATGTGGGGTCTAACGAGAGTAAGGCCGGTAACCCTGATTTGACATGGGAGAAAGCAATCAAATGGAATGTCGGGGCCGATGTTAAATTTTGGGGAGATCGCATCGGTTTAACGTTCGATTACTTTATGGAGCATCGGGATAATATCCTTTGTAACCGTAATACGGTTCCTACTATCATCGGTATTTCGGCATCGAATCTTCCGGCTTATAATATGGGGCGTATGAGAAATTCTGGTTGGGACGGAGAAATATCTATCGGCGATCGTATCGGTGATTGGAGCTATTTTGTAAAAGCTAATTTTACGTATGCCCATAATAAAATTTTGGAACAAGACGAAGTTATCCGTAATGAAGATTATCTCTATCGGACAGGATTACGTTACGGGCAATTCTTCGGTTATGTGGCCGATGGAATTTTCAACTCTTGGGAAGAGGTAAATGCCGCAGGACGACCCGAGTATGTGATGGCTAACAATAATAATAAGATACAGCCGGGAGATGTTCGTTATGTGGATATTAATGGTGACGGCAAAATCAATGACGATGACCAAGTTCCTATCGGTTATTCCAATTTCCCGGAAATCATGTATGGAATTTCATTAGGAGGGTCTTATAAAAATCTCGATATTTCATTGCTGTTTCAGGGGGCGACTCACGTGTCTAATATGCCTTCTCGTCGTATTATGCGGGGCTTTTACGAATATACGGGAGCTAATCGTGATTTGTTGAAGAGTTGGAGTTACGAGCGTTTTGTCAATAACCAGAAAATCGTTTATCCTCGCTATGGTGTGAATGGAGTAGGACATAATTACCTGACATCGACTTATTGGTTGGAAGATGCTTCATACCTCCGTTTGAAAAACGTAGAAGTCGGTTATACATTCAGACAAGAATCTTTGAAGAAAGCAGGTATCGGTTCGATCAGAATCTATGTAAATGGAAGCAATTTATTGACATGGACTGATATGTTACCCGGACAGGATCCCGAAGTCGCCAATGCCGGAGTGACGAATAGCGAACCTTATCCTGTTACACGGGTATTCAACTTCGGGCTCAATGTTAATTTTTAATTGGATAGTAACGACCTAAAATATTATACCATGTATTTGAAGAATATAAATTTGAAAAGGCTTAAACAGCTTGTTTCTCCCTTACTAATCTTATTAGTTCTGGTGTTGCCGGTCGCTGTCGTATCGTGCGAAGATATGATGGGAAACTATTTGGAAAAACCGCCGGGAGGAGATGTGACAGAAGATACTATATTTTCATCGAGAACACAAGTGGAGACATTCTTAACGAGTATTTATCAGATGGGTATCCATTCTAATTTGGGGTATGCTTCGGCGAACTCGAATGTTTATTCCAATAGGGACGAGAACATTTTCGCCGGAGCTTGCGACGAGGCCGAGACGTGTGCCAACTGGTATCGCATGAACTGGTGGAACGAGGGTTCTATCTCGGCTAATCGTACCGATGATTCTCGATTTGATTATCGTTTTGTAGCTATCAGGAAGATAACGGTTCTTTTGGACAGGATTTATGATGTCCCAGATATTACTCCTGAATATAGAGACCAGTTGATAGCCGAGGCTAAGTTGATAAGAGCGTTGAATTATTTTGAGATGATGAAGCGTTATGGCGGGATGCCTATTATTCGGGAACGCTTGCAGTTGGACGATAATTTGAAAATACCTCGTGCCAGTTTAAGGGAGATGCTTTTTTTCATCTTGCAGGATATTGACGAGGCTTATCCGGCTTTGCTCGATAATGCTTTGCAGAATCTGAGGGGGCGTGTTCATAAGGGAGTAGCGTTGGCGTTAAAGTCTAAGGTATTGCTTTATGCAGCTAGTCCGTTGTTTAATACCAACGAGCCTTATATGGATTTTGGGACGAATAATAATCTCATTTGTTTGAACGAACCTAAAAATATGGTGTGGTGGGAGCGTGCTGCCGCAGTTGCCGATTCTTGCATTCGCTGGGCGGAAACGAATGGTTGTTATTTGATTACCGATCAGGGAGTGGATGCCAATTATCAATATAGTTGGGAGGTGTATGATAATCCCGAGATTATTTTAGCCGAGAAGGCCGCTCAGGGTATGGGTTGTTGGAATCGTCCGTGGTCGGGTATTATTCCGGGCTCGATTATTGCCGGTAGTTCGGGTACAAACGGGACGACGCCTTTGTTGAACTTTGTGCGTAAGTATGAAGATCGTGATGGTAATAAGGTCGAATGGAACGGTGGCGATGATTTACAAGCGAAGTTGGCAAATTTGGATAGACGTTTTGCACAGACTATCGCATATAATTTATCTTGGTGGAATTCACAGACGCCCGAGGTTCAGCTTTGGGAAGCCAATGAAGAACTGGGCGTTGCGGCCGGCAAGCATATCAAGGATTGTTATGGAGGATTTTGGTTGCATAAGTTAGTCTCTCCGTCTATCATGCGTCCCGATAACCAAGAGCCTGTTCCCAATTCTACACTTTTCCAATTGAACGAAATTTATTTGAATTTTGCCGAGGCTATGAATGAGGCTTATGGACCGGACGATAAACATGGTTATAAATATTCGGCAAGAGAGGCTATAAATATTATTCGCGAGCGTTCGGGACAACCGGCTATTTTGTCGGGTAGTGGAATCTATTCCGATTTTAGGGAATTGGTTCGTAATGAACGAGCTATTGAATTAGCGTTCGATAACCATCGTTTTTGGGATGTGCGTCGTTGGATGATTGCCGAGCAAGAAGGAGTGATGAGTGGAGCTATGTATGGCATTAAGATTTATTGGATTAATTCGAGTCCGCAAGAGTTCCGCTATACGCCCTATTTGTATGAGAACCGTACATTTACGAAAAAAATGTATTTGCACCCGTTTTCTACGAACGAGGTTAATAAGGGATATTTGATACAGAATCCAGGTTATTAATTCAGATGTACTATGATCAACATGAAGATAAAGAAAGATTGCCTCATGAAGCATAAAATATTTTTGCTGGTTCAAGGTTTGTTGTTTACTGGGCTTTTATCTGCTCAGGTGGTTCATACCGATTCGACGTTTTCTGAGAAAATGATTCCGATTGCTTATGGAGAGCGGGCAGAATGGGAAATGACAGGTGCGATATCTTCTGTAAAGGGAGATGAAATGTCGAAGTCGTTTACCACGAATGTTGCAAATACTTTATATGCGAGACTTCCGGGACTTACAGTGGGTCAACAGAGTGGAGAGCCCGGGAACGATGCCCCTACGTTGCATGCTCGCGGTATAAGCACGTTTGGAACAGGGCGGGACGTTACTATTATAATTGACGGTTTCCCTTCTACGTTGGAATTATTTCAACAGTTGACGCCTCAGGAAATAGAGTCGGTTAATTTGTTAAAGGATGCTGCCTCTGCGGCGATATATGGGAATAAGGCTGCCAATGGTGTATTGCTTGTAAAGACAAAGAGAGGTGTGAATGCACCTTTGGAACTGAAACTGGGCATTCGCTTCGGTATGCAGCAGGCCATGAGGTTACCGGATTTTTTAGGATCGTATGACTATGCCCAGTTATACAACGAAGCTATGGTTAACGATTTAGGTCCGGGCTCTGAGGTGTATTCTCCTGCCGATTTGGAGGCTTATAAGAATGGAACGGATAAATATAGGTATCCGAATGTGAATTGGTATAATCAACTGCTTCGAACTCTTTCGCCTCTTGCCGACTATGATTTGTCGGCAAGAGGTGGTTCCGATGTCGTACGATACTTCGTTTTATTGAATGTCGCGACGAATAAGGGATTATATAAGGGTACAGAAAAAGAGTCGGATTATACGAAGGACTTTTCGTATACGCGATATAATTTCAGGACGAATGTCGATGTGAAATTGTCGAAACGCATCTCTTCGGAATTTACTTTGGGGGGAAGTGTAGAGGATCGTGTGAATCCTGGGCGAGTAAGGAATGACGTAAGCGGTGAATATAGTACGAATGTATTCAATTTAATTGCAAAACTTCCGCCCAATGCGTTTCCGATTTATCATGAAAATGGCCAAATAGGAGGTAATTCTGCCTATTATAATCCGTGGGCAGAGATTACAGAAACAGGATATTATTCTACGAATAAGCGATCTGCACAATTGTCCGCTAAGTTAATAGGCGATTTGGGTATGATTACCCCGGGGTTGAGTATTTCGGGAGCGGTCGGTTTCAATACGATATATAAATCGTATACCATAGCATCTAGGGATTATGCCCGATATGATATGTCCGGACAACAGTTTGGTGAAACCTCTTCTATGTCTATAAGCGAAAGTGCGTATAATCAATGGCGGAATTTTGTCGTTCATGGTTTTGTGAACTATGATAGGGTTTTCGGAGAGCATCATGTGGATGCTATGTTGATGGGTGGTTATGAGGAATATAACGTATCATCTACCGATTTACCGTATAAGGATATCGTTTCGGGTGGTCGCTTGACTTATTCTTACGATAAGCGGTACGTTGCAGAGTTTTCCTTTGCTTACTCGGGCAACGATAATTATGCACGCGGAAAACGTTTTGGATTTTTTCCGGCCGGATCGTTGGGGTATGTGATTTCTAATGAAGAGTTCCTAAAAGGTAACAAAATAGTAGATTACCTTAAATTGAGGGCTTCGTATGGACTCACAGGGAATAAAGATAACGGATCTACAAGATTCCCGTATAATCAGTATTATACAGGTGGAAACTATTATCTCGGTCAGTCGAATGCTGCATCGTATTATTACGTTCAGAATTATTATGCCAATCCAGATGCTACATGGGAAAAAGACAGAAAATTTAATATCGGTATCGATGCCGTTCTTTTCGATAGATTAAGCATTACGGCTGATTATTTCAAAGAAAAGCGATATGATATTTTGACGATGCCGTATGATGTACTTCCTAGTTTTGTAGGATTCAAGCGTCCTGAACTGAATATAGGGCGGGTGAGTAACCAAGGATTCGAGGCTGTGGTGCGTTATACCGGAAAAGAAACCAAAGATTTGACCTGGTTTGTGGAGGCAAGTGCTTGGTTTGCAAGAAATAAAATATTGTATAATGCCGAGGCTCCTCAAAATTATGCTTATCAGTATAGAATCGGGCATAGGGTTGATCAACCGTTTTTGTTAGAAGCACTGGGGTTCTTTAACGACCAAAACGAAATAGATAGTTCGCCGAAGCAGACTTTTGCAGCGGTTCAACCGGGCGATTTGAAGTATGCCGATTTAAATAACGATAAAAGAATCGATTCGGAAGATTTTAAAGCCATAGGTTATACCGATGTCCCTGAGTGTACTTTGGGTTTGCATGCGGGATTGACATATAAGGGTTTTGATTTCGATGTTTTATTTCAAGGAGCTTTGAATCGGTCGGTTTATTGGAGCGGTTCATATTTCGAAGCCTTCCAGAATGATGGACAGATTTCTTCTATTGCACTGAATAGGTGGACAGAGGATACAAAATCGACAGCTACTTATCCTCGGCTTTCGGCCTCCAATAATCTGAACAATTATCAGTCTTCTTCTTTTTGGCAGAAGAACGGTGATTTTTTGAAACTTCGTTCTTTGGAGATAGGGTATACAATTCCGAAGAATTTGACTCGAAAGATAAAAATTGAAGGAGTAAGAGTTTTCATGAATGGGACTAACTTGTTCTCGTTAGACCATATGGACGGATTTACCGACCCGGAGACTATGACCGGTTATCCGGCAATGAGGACGGTGAGTTTAGGACTTAGTGTTCAACTTTAATATTAAAATTAAGTATTATGAAACCATATAAGATTCCGGTTATTGTCGGGCTATTGTTTTCGGTAGTTTTCTATTCGTGTGACGATCTCCTCGATCCTAAGGCGGAGACTAATTTAACAGAAGAGTTTGCTAATGTTTCGTATAATAATACATTGGCTCGATCGATAGGTCTTTATTCTTATTTGCCAGACGGCCTTTCTTATCTGGACGGTGCAATGATGGCAGCTGCGAGCGACGAGGCTGAATATACTTTGGAAACAGCTTCTATTCATGGTTTTAACGTAGGTAGCTGGAATGCCAATAATAATCCAGATGGATCGGCGTGGGAACGTAACTTTGAAGGAATATTTGCCGCGAATTTATTTTTGAAAGAATCTGATGAGGTCGATTTGGATTATTTGAAATATGACCCTACAAAACAGCAAGATTATCAGAATCGATTGAATAATATTCATCGATGGAAATATGAGGCTCGTTTTTTGAGAGCTTACTATTATTTCGAATTGGTGAAACGGTATGGCGGTGTTCCTATTATAACGGAACCGCTGGGTTTGAAATCCGATTTGTCGACTTTTTCGAGAGATTCCTTATCTGCTTGTATAAGGTTTATTGTCAGTGAGTGCGACTCGGCTGCGGCAGTTTTACAGGCTCCCGATAGAATGACCGACGTTGCCAATAATTTGGGTCGTGCAACGAAAGGAGCTGCTATGGGGTTGAAGTGTAGAGCTTTACTTTATGCGGCTAGCGATTTGTTTAATAAGCCAGAGGAGTGGGCTCCCGGTTATACTCATAAAGAATATATTTCCATGCAAGACGGGAAGAGCCAGCAAGAACGTTGGGAGGAGGCCGCTGCGGCTTGTAACGATTTTATTACGACTTTGGGAAATAAATATCCGATGGACGAGTATCGTTTAATACGGGATTATCAGAATGGTGAGATAATATTCGACAGACGATACGGTTCGACCAATACTTTTGAAAAGAATAATTATCCGGTTGGATATAATTTGGGACAGAGCGGGAATACGCCTTCACAGAATTTGGTGGATGCTTATGAGATGATTGACGGTACTCCGTTTGATTGGAATAATCCAGAACATAAGTCCAATCCTTATGCCAATAGAGACCCTCGGTTAGCGATGTCAATTTTGACGAATAACGTGGAATTCAAGGATCGTACGATCGAAGCATGGACCGGCGGTCGAGATGGAAAGGGTGTTATTCATGCCACGCGTACCGGCTATTATATTTATAAATTCATAGATCCTAATTTAGATTTGTTGCAGAACCGTACGAGTGTGCATCATTGGGTAATAATGAGATACGCCGAAATCTTATTGAGTTATGCAGAAGCCATGAATGAGGCTTATGGGCCTACGGGTAATGTTGGTTACCGGTTAAATGCCGTCAGGGCTTTGAATCAAGTGAGGAATCGAGTCGGTGTTGAAATGCCGGCTGTACCTACGGCTATATCGAAAGAGGAGTTGAGAGAAAAAATTCGGAATGAACGTCGGGTGGAATTGGCTTTCGAGGATCATCGTTTTTGGGATGTGCGTCGTTGGATGATTGCGCCAGAGACATTGGGCGCACCGCTTCGGGGCGTGGAAATAACGAAAATTTCAGATGAAGAGTTCGAATATAAACCCATTGAGGTGGAAAAAAGAACATTCGAGCCGAAAATGTATTTATATCCGATTCCTCAGACCGATCTTAATACGACCGGTTGGGTACAGAATCCACTTTGGTAAAGAGATAATAACTAATAAACACGAAATAAGATGAAATCAATGATAAAAAATCGTCTTTTACTTGTGACTGCAATTTGCTTTTTGTTTGCTGGTACATCATGTCAATACGATGAAATTGTAGATATTCCTTATCCCGAATCTTTGGTTTATTTACCGATTGCTGTTAATGGGAGTATTTCACCTGACGGTATCTATACGATTGAAGAAGGAGCATCGACGGCGTGGGTTTCTCCTACGCCGGGACAACCGATGAAATATACAGTGAGGAACGCCGATAATGCCTTTGTTATTCCGTTGGGTATTTATCGTTCGGGTACGGGAAAAACTATTAAAGGCTCTGTAAATGTTTCGGTAATGTTGAATACGGATACAGTTCAAACTTTGATAGATAATGGTGTTTTGACCGATGTGGAAGTTTTGCCTTCTGAATATGTCCTTCAAATACCACGAAATATCCAAATACCCGATGGGAAAAACGAAACGACTTTTGATGTCTCCGTGGCATTGGATTTTTTGAGAAAAGATGCTCCTAAAAAGTATGCTATGGGTATTGTGATTTCTGATGAGAATAATCGTGTGAATAAACAGCTGAATACAGGCATTATATTGATTGATACGAAAATAACGATACCAGTAGCTACATTTACTACACAACTCGACGGTAGCTCATTCGATACGTTCGTATTTACTAATTCTTCTCTTTATTGGGATTTCTTTTCGGGCGAGGAGCCTTTCTCTTGGGATTTTGGAGATGGGTCGGCGATTTCGCATGAAATTAATCCGAAACATCAATATGGAGCTGTTGGCGATTATAATGTAACATTGACGGTAAGGGGGATTACAGGCGAGACGGTTACGGTAACCAATACGGTTTCTGTGAAAAGTAATTAAACAGATAATTTAATTTTTATACGATGAAAAAGATATGTAGTAGTATTTTTAGGGTGTTGGTTATTCCGTATGTAATGTGCGGATTTGTTGCCGCCCAAAACAGTTACACGTTGAATGGGCTTTCGGAGTTAAAGGAGTTTACGGCCGGTTCGGTGAAAGAGACTGTTGAGAATTTGACTTTGATTGAACCGGAGGGAAGCGAGATGATTCCAGAGTCAGAGATTTTGAAATTGACCGATAAAATAAAGAAAATTACGGGAACGTTGACGATGGAAGGTCTTTCTCAATTGACTACTACAACAGGGTTGATAGATGTGATCGATTGTAGTGAAGCCGGTTTTGTGTTTAGGGATTGCCCTGTATTGAGCGATATGGATGCATTTGCCGATGAAGATAAGTTCTCGGTTATTCATGGAGATTTTATTATAGAAAATTGTCCCCAAGTCATGACGGGTGCGGCTACGGCACATCTTGATAAATCTTTTTCGAAGATACGTGAGGTACAGGGCGATTTGAAGTTGACCAATATAACCACTGCAATGAATAAACCACAAAAGATATTCCCTTATTTGGAAAAAGTAGAAGGTGATTTTGTGGTCGATGGGTGTAGTCGTCTTTATTATTTCACCAATGGGGATAATACAGAGAACATGCCTTTGACTTATATCGGAGGAGATTTGGTGCTGACGAATAATCGGTCTTTGCAGCGATTGAACGGTTTTGGTTCTTTAAAACATTTAGGGGGTAATGTTTCTATTTTAGATAACGGTGCGATACCAGAAGAGCCCTCTGATGACAATGTTATCGGATTTTGTAAAATCAAATATTATGAAATGGCTGGTATATTGAACGAAGAAGCCACGGTACAGTTGGGGCGGTCGACCAGCCTGATTGATTTTAATAGTTTGTCACCGTGTCCTTACGAGGTGGTTGAAGATATAAGTGGAACGTTCAAAGCTGTGCCGGCCAATCGGTTTCTCAATTCCATTGGCATGAATACATCGATAAACAGTAGGGGTGAAAATGTGAATACCACCGAGGAGATTATGCGATATTTGGGTGCTCGGTGGATTCGTACGAGTGTGGGGGGCAGTGTGAGCTCGCTTACTAATCTGCCGGAGACTTCGTTACCGGGAGCCGGCACGTCGATAGCTTCGTATAAACAATTGTATGATAATGCCGGTATTCGGTTCAGTGCAGGACTGGGAGCCGGGGGACAGGAACGGAATATTCCCAATTTAATAAATAATGTCAAGCGAATTATCGATGCGACTTCTCCGGACGCAATTATTGCGATCGAAGGGAACAACGAGCCTAATAATAGAAATTGGTATGTAATTTTTGAAGGAGAAGTCGGCGGAGGGAATAAAGAAGGAAAAAATAATTGGAAGCCGGTGGCTCGTATGCAGAAGAAGTTGTATGAAGATGTGAAAGCCGATCCCGTGTTGGGGAAAGACGGGTATAATTATCCGGTTTGGAGCCTTACGTATGGTGGAGCTTCGGGAGAAAATGTCGGGTTACAGTATCTCAAAGTTCCAGAGGACGATATGGCAGTTCCCGAGGAATTCAGAGGAGTAACTTTTGCCGATGTCGCTAATTTACACAACTATTTTAATCATCCGAGTTTCAAGTTTCCACAAAATAATCAGACATGGAGAGCCGCTGAGCCGAGTACGAATGTGCCACCGGGTTGCGATGTGCTGTATCGGCATTTCGGTGTGACGTGGTTAAATAAATACAAAGGGTATTTGACCGATGAGGAGTTAGAGGCGTTACCCCGTGTCACAACTGAAACTGGGTCTACGATAAGCGATGCTGTGACGGAAGAGATGCAGGGATTATTATATATGTCGCTTTATCTTGCGCAATTCGCTCAGGGATTTGATTACACGGCCATGTATTTGCTGACCGACCGACGAGATGAATCGGGAAACCAAAGTTTCGGTTTTTACGATAAGTTTTATAATCCGAGACAATCGGCTCATTATCTTCATAATTTAACGACTATTCTAAAAGATGATAAAGATATTGACGAACCGGGTGAATTAACTTATTCTATTACAGGCCGCACGATAACTGTTCATGATTTATTACTCCAAAAGAATAACGGGACCTTTGAATTGGTCATCTGGGGAGAGAAGTATGAAGGTGGTAGCGATCGGATAACTGTCGGTTTTGATCAAACTTATGACGAGGTATGGGTTTATAATCCGACTAAGGGGACTACTCCCGAAATGGTATTGAACAATGTGAATTCAATAGAGTTGGATATCTCTAATCATCCTTATATTATTGAAATAGGGGAACATCCAGAATCTTCTGTGGAGGATATGAAAAACGATGATTTCCAGATTCGTGCATTCCCGAATCCTGTAATTAGGAATTTAACGATTTATTCCGATACGGAAATAGGAAAAGTTTCCTTGTTCGATATGATGGGCAATTGTGTCTATACGGACAGAGTATATGACAAAGTTTACACTGTTGATATGGATAACTTGCCTGCGGGTGCTTATATACTGAGTGTTCTCGATGAGTCGGGCAACTGTATAAAAAAGCAGAAAGTGATAAAGTCTTAATCTTGTCGGGTTGAATTGCTAATTTTTTAGATATCTTATATTATGAGAAATTTATTGTGGATATTATCAGGAGTTTTGTTGGTTACTGCATGTAATAATATTTCTTCATCTGATGGAAATGAAGACGTGCTTTCCTTTGTTAATCCGTTTATAGGAAATGCCGATAATGGACATACTTTTCCCGGAGCATGTGTGCCATTTGGGTTTATACAAGCAAGTCCAGAAACAGGGAACGATGAGTGGAAATACTGTTCGGGATTTAATATTGCAGACGATTCTATCATGGGATTTGCCCAAAATCATTTGAATGGAACCGGTTGTCCCGATTTGGGAGATGTATTGATATTCCCTTTTAGCGGAGATGTGAAAAATGGCATATATAAAAGTGCATATGATAAATCGACTCAAACGGCATCACCCGCATATTATAAGGTGAAATTGACCGATTCGGATATAGATGTCGAGGTGACAGCGACACAGCGTACCGCTTATTATGTATGTACTTATAATTCTGATGCGCCCGCACGAATGTTGTTGGATATGCAAAGTGGAGTCGTGTATAATCAGGACCATTTGAAAACACATGTTTTGTATGCCGACATGAATATGCCTGATAATTGGACTATAACCGGACATCAAGAAGTTAAAAATTGGGTACGACGCCATTTCTTTTATGTGGTAAAGTTCGATAAGCCTTATACCGTGAAGGAGATATTGCCAGCTCGTGAAGGGGAGAAAGCCAAACGAATGATTTTAGAGTTTGATTTAGAATCGGGAGAATCGGTACAGATAAAAGTCGCTCTTTCAACAGTTGGTATCGAGGGGGCTCAAAGTGCTTTGTTAACTGAGAGTCCCGATTGGGATTTCGAAGCGGTTAAAAAAGAGAGTCAGGATTTATGGAGGGAATTGTTGTCGAAAGTTTCTGTGTCAGGAACGAAAGAGCAAAAAACAAATTTTTATACATCGTTATATCATCTGTATATTCAGCCTAACGATATTGCCGATATAGATGGAAAGTATAGAGGTGTTAATGACAGTGTGTTCGTTTCTAAATCAGGCACATATTATTCGACGTTTTCTTTGTGGGATACCTATCGGGCTGCACACCCTCTTTATACGATTTTGATCCCCAAACGAGTACCCGGAATGATAAATAGTTTGTTGGATTATCAGAAGGTACAAGGGCATTTGCCGGTTTGGACGTTATGGGATAAAGAGACATATTGCATGATAGCCAATCATGCGGTTCCTGTCGTTGTCGATGCCTATTTAAAAGGGGTTAAAGGATTTAGTCCAGAAGATGCCTATAATGCGATTAAGGCTTCGTTGACGGTGAGTCATAAAAAATCGGATTGGGAAACTTATGATAAATATGGTTATTATCCATTTGATATAACTACGGTAGAATCGGTATCCCGGACATTAGAGTCCGCCTACGATGATTATTGTGCTGCGCAAATGGCAAAAGCAATGGGTAAGGATAAGGATTATGAGTTTTTTATGAAACGGGCCAGTGCATATAAATCGTTATTTGATCCCGGCACGAAGTTGATGAGAGGAAAGGACTCGAAAGGAAAATGGCGTTTTCCGTTTAATCCGTTTTTGTTGTCTCATGCAGCCAGCTGCGGTGGGGATTATACCGAAGGTAACGCATGGCAATATACTTGGCATGTGCAACACGATGTGGCGGGTTTAATTGATTTAATGGGTGGAAAGGAATCTTTTGCTATGAAATTGGACTCGTTGTTTATGTTGGATACGATAGCCGAGAATACAGGCTTTGTCTCGGACGTCAGTGGATTTATCGGGCAGTATGCACATGGGAATGAGCCGAGTCATCATGTCGTTTATTTGTATAATTACGTGGATCAACCGTGGAAAACCCAAGAGTTGATACCAGAGATATTCGAACGATTCTATAAACCGAAACCCGATGGTTTGTGTGGAAACGACGATTGTGGACAGATGTCGGCATGGTATATTTTTTCTTCGATGGGATTTTATCCGGTAGATCCGATTAGTGGAGAGTATGTTTTAGGTGCTCCACAAATGGATAAAATATCCATTCAGTTGACGGAAGACAGAGCATTTGTCGTAGAGGCGAAGAATCTTTCCAGAAAGAATAAATATGTCAAATCGGTCGAGTTGAATGGAAAGCCGGTGAGAGGGTTGACGATCAAGCATGAGGATATAATGAGTGGAGGTCATTTGGTATTTACAATGACCGATGAACCGGTGAAAAGAGTGTTGAAGTAATATAATAATGTTGCCGTATGAGAAGAATAATTGGATTTGTCACGATGTTTTTTTTAGCTGTGACAGTAGTTTTCGGAAAATCTCAGGAGAATGTTATAGATATTACATTTAATAAGTTAGGTGCTGTTTATCATAAAAACGAGTCTGGGAATGCAGTTTGTAAGGTCATAAAAGCAAATAACGATATTACCTATGAGGTTGTGGTCGAGATAGTGGATATCGATAAAAAACCGATTGGTTATAAGAAAACGTACACGTTGTCGAGTCCTTTCGAACGGTATTATTACGTTCCGTTTCAGTTCTCGGAATTAGGCTATTATTATTTGAGCGTAAGTTTCCTACACGAAGATAAAGTCATATTCTCGAAACAGGAAGGTTTTGGCGTGATACCCGATGTGACCCTTACGAAGAAAGATTACGATTCTCCGTTTGGTGTAGGAGCTCATTATGCTCGTTATGGCGACTGGCGGGTGGCCGAGATTCAGCAAGCATTGGGTATTGCTTGGGTCAGAGATGTTGCGAGATGGAAAGATTTTATCGGTACTGCGAGAAATACGCCCGATCCTTTTATCGATTATTTAGACCGTCACAATATTTGTTGGTTGCCTATTTTAGACTATGTGGATGCCAGGCATGGCTGGCAAGATGAAAATGGTATCTGGCGTTGGGACGAAGATGTGACGAATATCAAAAAATATGTCGAGATGAATGGGAATCGTATTCTTGTTTATGAGTCGCAAAACGAGCCTAGTAATTTTGCAGGGTGGAATAAACGATGGCCCCATCCGCAAGGACAGAAATGGCGTCCGCAGGGTTGGGGTGTCCCTTTTACCGATCTGGTGAAACAGATGCATGATTCTATTAAAGCGGTAAACGGGGATATAAAATTGATTTGGCCCGGAGAGGAAGAGTGGATCGAATATTTCGACGACAATCGGGAAGATGTCGCCAATCATATCGATTTTACAGCGATACACCCATATATATTGTGGAGGAAATATCCCGAAACATCTCCATTCTATGATAGCTTTTATAAAATGCAGAAAGAGATGCTTAAAAAACGGAATATCCCGACCGAGATTTGGGTAACCGAAACCGGGTGGACAACTTATCTTCCCGATAGTATACGTCGTCATTTCCCACCTGTAACGGAATATCAACAGGCCCAGTATTTGGTACGTAATTATTTGGTACAGCTTTATTTTGGGGCGGGAAAAATGTTTTGGTATGAATTGGTGGAAGAGCCTTTCGGCGTTCATCATCCAGAGTCGGGATTCGGTATACTTCGATATAATACTATGTTGACTGTTAAGCCGGCAGCGGTAGCATTCGCCAATATGGTTAATAACTATCGATATTTGAAGCCGATAGGAAAGTACTTAGCAAAAGATCGCAAAACTTATGGTTTTATTTACGAGAATGAAAAAGAGAGCGGAGCCCCTGTACTGAGTATTTGGAGAGAGGCTGATGAAAAAGAGGAACTTATCCCGGTAAAGTATACGAAGTCATTGACTGGGGTTGATATATTTGGTCGTACCATAGAGATACCCATCATTGATGGTATGGCACATTTACCGTTATCCATGTCTGTTTTGACTGTGAGTGGATTCGATATGGACGATTTGAAAAACTTGTATGAACCCAAAGAGCAATATTGAAATGAAAAAGGTACTGTTGAAAATTTTGTTTATATTCTTTCCGATTATCTTGTTTGCCCAAAACAATTATTACGATGTGGTCGTGGTAGGTGGAACTCCGGGGGGAATTATGTCTGCTATCGCAGCATCGAGAGAAGGGAAAAAAGTGGTGGTTTTAGAACGTTCGGCACATATTGGAGGGCTTCCCGCTAATGGATTGGGGGCTACCGATATTGCGACGCGGGGAGCTACTACCGGTTTGTTCCGAGAGTTTGTGAATTATGTACTGGATTATTATATAGAAAAATACGGGAAAGACTCCGAACAGGTGAAGGTTTGTAGCGATGGGTATCATTTTGAGCCTCATGTAGCGGCTTTGGTTTTTGAAAAGATGCTTGAACCGGAGAGAAAGAATATTACTGTTTTGACCATGCGCCAATTCGATTCCGAAACGAAGAATGTTGTGATGGACGGTGCTGAGATTCAATGTGTCAGAATATACAACAGGGATACCAAGAAATGGGAACAGTATAGTGGTAAAGTGTTTATAGATGCGACTTATGAAGGTGATTTAGGAGCAGCGGCAGGAGTTCCGTATTCGATAGGTCGCGAAGGTAAGGACGAATATAATGAAATAGGAGCAGGGCGTCTTTATAAATTGTGGTTGGGCCCTGAATTAGAAGGAACGACTAATGAAGGCGATGGAAATATTCAGGCATATAATTATCGCCTTTGTTTGACGAATGATCCATCTAATCGTATTTTGCCAGAGAAGCCGAAGAGATATAATCGTAAGGAATACCTTTCTTTGGTAGAGGACGTTTATACAGGTACATTTGCCGGAGTAGAGATGTTGAGTGTTACTCCTGAGATGCAGGTAGCTAACCGAAGACATATCGAAAATGGAGGAACTACACAAATACCGGGCGATCCTTGGGGAATAGCGAAAATTACGAATATGGTTGATTTACCTAACGGAAAAACGGATGCAAATAACCAGCATTTAGCTCTAATCTCGACAGATTTACCCGAAGAAAATTGGCAATGGCCCGAAGAAAATTGGCAATGGCGAGATAGATTTGCTCAAAGATTGAAAGAGTATACGTTAGGATTATTGTGGTTTGCCCAAAATGATGAAGCACTTCCGAAAGCTTTTCGAGATAATGTTAGAGAATGGGGACTGGCAAAAGACGAGTATATCGATAATGGCAATTTCCCGAGACAAGTTTATGTGAGAGAGGGGCGTCGTTTACATGGAGAACATTTTTTTACAGCGAATGATGCTTATCCCGTGGCGAAAGGGAAACGTCCCCCTTTGTATAGCAATAGCATTACTGCTAGTCATTATGCTCTTGATTCACATGCTGTTCATAAACGGGAGAAAGGTAAGATTGCTTTGGACGGATTCTTTAACTATCAAGCGTCGGTCTATACGGTTCCTTTTGGCGTGATTCTGCCGAAAAAAGTCAATAATTTGTTGATTCCAGTACCTGCTTCTGCTACTCATGTAGGCTTTTCTACTTTGCGTATGGAGCCTTGTTGGATGGCATTGGGACAGGCTGCGGGTATAGCTGCCGCTCTTGCGATTGAGCAGAATAAATCGGTGAAAGAGCTCGATATAGAGGATATTCAAGAGGAGTTGCTAAAAGAAAAAACTACCTTAATGTATTTTAAGGATATAACCGTCGATAGTCCAGATTTCGAGATGGTTCAATATATGGGACTTCGAGGGTATATAACCGATTGGGTCGCCGATTTGGACAGACCTATGGATAGGGATACGGCTAAATCTTGGAGCACGATGTCGGGTATAACGATAGAAAAATTTGAAGGGAAATCTCGTCGAGATATTCTTCAAGCCGTTTATGATTTGATCAGATAAATTTTTACGGTATTATGGGGTATAAAAGTTTCTATTGTTTGCTTTTGCTTTTAACGGGTAATGTTTCGCTTCGGGCGCAAGGTATAGATGATATTTCTCCTATGGCGATTTACAATATCGGGTTAGTGGGTTGCGATTCCATCGGTGTAAATGTTTTGAAGACTTTTATATCGACCGGTGAAGCTAGATGCGTGGCCGTATTCGACGAAAAGACTACTTTGGCAGAGAGCACGGAAAGAGAAATTACATCGATTCAAGATAAGGATCCTTTGTTATATAATGATTATTGCAAAATGCTAGACCGGAGAGATTTGGATATTGTACTTATCGCTGTATCGAAAGAGGAACAAGACAAGTTCTTTTTGAAGGCTTGTGAGTATGATAAAAATATTTATATCGAGATATCCCAGTGTTTATCGCCGGAAGAGATACAGCCTCTTGTCGATGCAACACATAGAATGTCTGGTGTAGTACAGGTCGGGCGTAGCTCGTTGGGAGTAAACAATATGATTGCTCGTATAAAAGATTTTTTGTCTTTTTTGAGCGGGTTGAAAGATAAAACTTCATATCCGATAGAGACTGCTGTTTGTCTGGAATAATAAGAATAATAAAAAAGACAAAGAAGGTGTGCCGCTTAGCAGTGCACCTTCTTTATTATTTGAGGGTCGATTGGTTAAAGTGTCAGTATAGGATAAAAAAGATGTAGTATTTGCCTGAATCAAAAACTTCCTTTGTAAAAGTTTTAGTAGAAAGGAATATACCATGAGAAAATTGCTATCATCTGTATTCTTATTTTTCGTATTGATTGCAAGTGCTAATGATAAGTTTTTAGTCAATGATTTTGAATCGGGGCTCGGTGGAGCCGGTAATGCATGGGGCGGGGTTTGCGAATGGATTGATAATCCTTTGAAAGATGTAAATAATTCTTCGTCGAAGGTTTTGAAGGTAAGTAGCAGTGAATTTGCAGCGACTTCGATTCCGTTTACCTTGCCTAATGGTAAGGTTTTGACGGACTATATGGGTGTGCGGTTACAATTGGCTGTTATCGATGCGTGTGGCGAGAATATACATTGGGTAGGGTGTGATTTGGGTGTACAAGATAATGTGGGAAATAAATGCTGGCCGGGTTCGGCTTCTTGGCAAACCGGTGAGTTAAATACATGGATAACGCTTGAATTCTGGTTGGACGAAACGATTCTTTCGGCTTGGCTTGCCGGTGAACATACAGATGAGTTGAGCTTATTGATGAAAGTAGGGCGTCAGAAATTTATCTATATTATAGACAATATCGAGCTGATTGAAAAGGCAGAGTATGTAGGGGACGGAACTCAAAATTATTTTGGAGTGAATTTATCGGGGGCAGAGTTCGGCGGTATTTATCCCGGGGTAGATGGTACTCATTATGGGTATCCAACGTATAAGGACCTCGATTATTTTAAGGGGAAGGGATTGAACCTTATCCGTTTTCCATTTCGTTGGGAACGTATCCAACGTGTAATGAACGGACCTTTGGATGCAACGGAGTTGTCTAAAATGAAAACTTTTGTTCAGGCTGCCGAGGATAGAGGTATGCCTGTAATTCTCGATCTACATAACTTTGCTCGTTATTCGTTCGATGGTGGGAAAACCTATACGTTAATAGGGGAGTCGTCCAACCTTACTGCCGAACATTTGGCCGATGTGTGGAGAAAATTGGCGCAGGAGTTCAAGGATTATAATAATATTTGGGGATACGATATTATGAACGAGCCTTATTCTATGCATCCTTCGGCTCCCTGGGTGAATATAGCTCAGGTAGTTATCGATGCTATTCGAGAAGTAGATACGGAAACTCCTATTATCGTATGCGGCGATTCATTCAGTTCTGCACGTTTTTGGGTCGAGTATAGCGATAATCTTAGGACATTGGTAGATCCGTCGGATAATCTCATATTTCAGGCACATCTTTATTTTGATAAGGATTATTCCGGTCAATATTTAAATTCTTATGATGCCGATGGTATTACAGCTAATACGGGTGTTGAGCGTGCAAAGTATTTCGTGGAGTGGTTGAAACGATATAATAAGCGAGGGTTGTTGGGTGAATATGGAGTTCCCGACGATGATCCTCGTTGGTTGGAGACACTGGAAAATCTGTTGATCTATTTGCGGGATAACGGTGTGCCGGGAACCTATTGGTCGGCAGGTCCTCGTTGGGGTGATTATAAATTGGCTGTACAGCCTTCTAATAATTATACCGTGGATCGTCCGCAGATGTCTGTTTTGGAAAAATATACGGTTACTGCCGGAAATGAATCTGGAATCGAAGAACGTGCGGATATATCGGGAAGCGGATTGAAAGTCTCCTGTATGGGTAGGGAGATTATATTGAAGAGTGAAAAGCCTTGTGAAGTAAGTGTGTGGAATCTATCGGGAGTATTGGTACATAAAGTATCGGTATTGCCAAATTCGCCTGTTTATTTAACTCTTTTACCGGGATTTTATATGGTGGAATATATAAAAATTGTCGTTAATTAACAGCTTGTTATCTTGTAATAAATATAATTGTTAAAAATGATAATATAGTATTAGTCTTAGATAAAAGAGTACTACACTTTTCTCTTTTATAATTCTGTTACGTCGAATGTTTATTTTAATTTTACCTATGAAATAGAACTGTAATTCTATGGATATAAAAATGTTTAACTTAAATAGTAGATAACATGAAAAAAACATTATCTCTTTTGTGTGCTGCTTGTATAGCAGTAGGTATGCAGGCTCAAACCTATATGGTAAACGATTTTGAGTCTGGGTTGAATGGTGCGAATGCTGCATGGGGCGGTACAGCCGAGTTAATAGACAATCCTTGTTCTTCGAGCGATAACTCGTCGACAAAAGTGTTGAAAGTAGTCAGTACCGAATTTGCCAATGTGGCTATTCCATTGAACTTGCCGGAAGGAAAGACATTGGCCGATTATACAGGTGTTCGTTTACAACTTGCTGTGTTGGAAGGGTCGGAAAATATCACATGGGTTGGTAATGAATTAGGATTGGTTGATAATGATACCCAAGAGAAAACTTTTCAAGTAGCTCAGAATTCATGGGGAGACGCTACGTATAATACTTGGATGTCGCTCGATTTCAATTTTGATGAAACAATTTTGGCTACTTATTTGGACGGTAATCATGCTAGTACAAGTTTGTTGATTAAGGTGGGGCGTCAAGCGTTCAATTATGCCATTGATAATATTCGTTTAATCGAGAAAGAACAAGTTGCCGATCCCAATACTATCTTTACTTTCGAGACTATGGATTTAGGTACGACTCCTCGTTGTGGAATGCCGTGGTCGGGGTCTTGCGAAGTGGCCGAGAATCCTTACACGACCGGTATCAATACGTCATCGAAGGCTTTAAAGGTGAATGGAGGCGAATGTTCTCCCGTTACGTTTACAGAGGCTCTTCCTGCTGGTAAAACGTGGAATGATTATTCTGGAATCAAGTTGCAAGTCTGCTTTTTGGAAAGTGGCTTCGAGTGGTGTCCTATTGAGATGGGTGTTCGTACCGATGGTGGCTCACACATCAAGTTCGGTTATACGGTTGATGCAAGTACCGGACAAGAAGGCGCTGGTATCGGCGATTATACTCCGGGCGAGTGGTTGGACGTAGAATTGAAAATTGATCCGGCTATGATTACCGATGAGGCTAAATCTGTCAGAACCATGTATCTTCGTTTGATGAAGTCCGACTTATCGTATTTGTATGACAATTTGGTCTTGATCCCCAGCTCTTCGACTGGTGCTGTTTCGGAGGTGGTAACCGATGATGTGAAAGTTTACGGAGCCAATGGTTGTATCAATGTAGATTTGCAAAAAGATATGCAGGTGACTGTGTATAGTGTAGATGGAAGAATCGTTTCCTCGCAAATGTTGTCGAGCGGTCGTCATACGGTAGAAGTACCCAAAGGTATTTATATTGTTAATCGTACAAAAGTTGCTGTATTCTAATAGGTGGAATAGATAGTGTGTTTATGAAGTGGGGGCGGCTGTATGCTGCTCCCTCTTTTTTTGTGTCGCAAGCGAGAGGATTAAAGTCTCCTCTGCTGTGTCGCGGAGCAATATAGTGAAGTTCATATAGGTTGGAGGAGAGGGAGTAAGAAAAGGTAATAAGGTACACCCGCTAAGGAAAAACGCTTTTAATAGGGTCGAGAGGGCACTTGCCGGCGGAAGAAATAGGGCGAGGTTTTGTTTGAACATGGTGAGTCCCACAGCTCTTTTCTCCTGTCTTGTTCCGTAGCATTACGGGGTGTTTGGGGAAGTCCTCTCGGAGTAAAAGGATTAATCCTTACAGTCAAAAAATTTATGGAATCTTTCCAATCCTCTATCTTCGATGAAGAATCGAAGCGGGGGGAGAAGGAGAAATACAATCCATTTCATTCATTAAAATTTAGGTCTATTCCCACTAAATTTCTGCTGAGTCGTTTGTCCTTCCCGCGGTTGGGAAGAAAATATATCATTATACAATACATAGGAGAAGTGGAAATACTCTACCTCAAATAGGGGAGGTGTTACGTAGTGACGAAGGGGGTAAAAGAAATGATATAAGCAAATAGGAAGTGAAGTACAGAATCTCAATACAAAAAAATTGCTCAGAGCCATGTGGCTCCGAGCAATTCGCTGTGAAAACAAAAATCTAAATTGGAGAATTGATTATAAAATGATCTTTTGGCCGTTTACGATATAAACTCCGTAAGGAATGTCGTTAACAATGGTTTTTCCGGCTTCTACTTTTTGCATGAGAACCATTTGTCCGGTTATGTTGTACACTGCTATTTCGGTGGGTTCATTCGAGATGATAACCAGATTCCCGTCGGCGGTGTAGATTTTTGAACCGGTTACGGTTTCGTTGTCGATTGCAGTAGGCAGTTTGGCCGGTAAATCGAAGGAATCGGGAGCATCCGTACTCCCTTGTTTACATATAACATAACATTCAAAAGGAGCGATATCGCGGCTGTTGTTAACAAATGAACTTCCGGTATTATTGATTGCATATATTCCCTCGGTAGCCGATACGGTTTGCAAAGTTGCTATCATGTCAAAATCTTTTCCTTCGACAGCATTAAATACCGGGGTTGCTGTAATCTCGGCATTAGAAGCACTGAATGTAACGTCTCCGATGATGTTGATGTGTTCGTCTAACTCGGAAGAATTCGGGAAACAGATGATATACGGAGTATTGGCAGAGAATGTTTGCGTGGCTGCAAAACCTTCGGTTGTAAGTTCTCTGAGCCAGAACGGATTCTTGGAAGTATCGTATTCACCTTCTGCATTATAAGCACTGAGTTCTACTTGTTCTCCCGCTTTATTTCGAGCTTGGATTGTCGAAACATCGAAGGGTAAAACAATCCCTCGCCAGCCGGTTGTCTCTTGTGCATTTGTCGTCAGACTTTCTTCGATCGTGCGGGTATAACTGATGGCCTCGGCATGAAATGCAGTGGGGACTTCGAAAGGCATTGCGTCGGTCAACACTATTTTTTTAGCGGTTCCATTAATAACTACGTTGTTATTTTCGACTTGGGCAGAAGCCGGTGCATAGACTAAGCAGTTGGGATTTGCTGCAACGGGGACTTCGAAATATTCGATAACTCCGGTCATATCGATAGATGTGACTTTTTCGTTCGAAGCAAATAACGCTTGTATTTCCAGAGCATCAGGTGTTGACCCCGATATGGTTATCTTTTTAGCTGTCGCTAATAGATCGGTAGTCTCCGGTGAAACTTCCTCATTGTCGGCTGTGATATTCGCCAAAGGAACGATTGTGTTCATGATCCCATAAATGCTAGATTCTTTATAAACCGAGATCGACGTAAAAGGAACTTTGAGTGTACAGTTTTCAGGCTTAAAAGCTCCGGTAAAAGGGGAGTCGCCGTTACCGGTAGCCGTAACCGGTGGAGTGAGCGATTTACATTCGATTGTCGACAAAGAGCGGCAGTCGTAAAATGTCCCCGGTGAAATCGATTGAATGGTTTTGGGGAAAGCAATAGCTTTCAAAGCATGACAGTTCGCGAAAATCCAATCTCCGTCTATTTTTTCAAGGGTGCTGGGTAGGGTAACACTTTCCAAAGTGGAACAGCCGTAGAATGTACCTCCGGGGAGGATTGTTATCCCCTCGGGAATGCTGATGGAGGTTAGTTTCTTACAATTATAAAATACACCGGTTCCCAAAGATTCGGCGATGGCCGGCATATTTATTTCTTCTAAATTTGTACACCCGCTGAAAACATCGTTCCCGAATCGACGTACAGTCTCCGGTAGAACGACTTTTTTCAGAGTAGAGCAACCGAAAAATGCGTGATAGGCAACTTCAACAGCTTCTTTCGGTAAGATAACGGTTTCGATGACTGTATTGCTTAGGAACATTTCTTTGGGAAAAACATTTTCGACGGTTTTCATTCCGTTTAAATAAGCTTCGCCACCCGACACGATTTTACTATTCAGCATATCGAGATATTTCAAAGAAGGAAGTTCTCGAATCGTTTTTATGTCCGAGCTATTTAAATCGCCTTGTAAAATAAGTGTTGTGATCGTATCGGTTGTGGCAGGAAGCAGAGAGGATAGAGTCCCGGCAACGTCTACTCGGATAACCCCTTCGGGTACATCGGGTTGAGGTTCACCTTTTTCAGCGATTATTCTCATGGCGTTGATATAGGAAAATCCCGAATTGTTGTTACTGCTTTTACCGATCGTCAATACAACGACTCCTTGTGCCGTGGGTTTTATGCCCTTTACGGTAGCGACCGACGAAGTGTTGGAAGCTGCGTCGATGGTCGCACTTCCGCTATTTTCTCCCGCATAGGTATAGGTTGTTTCTCTGTTTTGATCATTACCCAATCTGGAACCGAAAGTCTGGAAAGAATAAGTTGCAGTCGGGTTTAAGCCAGATATTGTCAAAACGGGATTTTCTCCATTGGAACTGAAATTACTTGTCGAAATGGCTGTGTTCATGTCCCAAATAGCGGAGTTACTGCCGTTGGTGGCCGCATGGGTAAAACCGGTAGTAATTTCTATCGAAACGGTCGTTGCGTTTCCAGTGGAATCATTCAGCATGTCGACTCTATATCCGCTGGCTTGGTTGTTAACATTATTCCAGCTATCGAGTCCGGCTTCGGCAGGACCGAAGTTAATATAGATGGGAGTCGTAGATATTTCTACCGGGGTACTCCCTGCTATTTCGGGGATATTGGCATTTTTGACGATATTAAATAAAATGTCATGAGCGGCATCATTCAAATGCACACCGTCACCAGAATCGTATTCGGGGCGTATAAAGCTATATCCGTCTTCGGTCGCTATGGGAGTGTAGAAGTCGAGTGCGTATTCGCCATATTTATTCAATATACTGTCTGTCAGTTCTTTGAATTTATTTCTCGCTCCTTGTTTATCTTTATTGGGTTGATGTTCTTCGCTGTATGGACCATCATACTTTTCCCCGAAATTATGGGGCTGTGAAGTGGTAATCCAAACTTTTACACCAGCAGCTTTCGCCAAATCTATGATAGTGGCGAAATGTTTCATTTGCGTAGCGACAGGAATACCATTCGATACATCGTTGGTGGGCATGTTGATAATGATCGCGTTCGGCGACAGGCTGAGCGCTTTGGTAATATTCCTTTCTGTATCGACTTCGAGAATATGGTTTCCCGTGTTGTAGGGATCGGTTCCGGTCGGCATGATTGCACATGTGGTATAACCACCTTTGGCCAGATTGGTAACCGTGTTGGTAGGGTCTATCGATTGCAGGTAGGTGCGATACTGATTTACCCAAGCTCTATTGGAGTCGGAGACGCCTGCTCCGGCTGCTGTCGATGAGCCTAATACGACAATTCTGGTTCCTGCATCGGTAAAAAACATAAAGCAAGAAACCAGTAAGAAGCATAATGTACTGAGGATTGTTTTTTTCATATCAGTCTTCATGGTTTAATTAATAAATAATATTTATCCACAAAGATACGGGCGTGTACTTATATAAATAAAGTACTATTTTAATAAAGTATGATATTAATATAACAAAAAAATATGTTTCGGCTTATTTCTTGATTCGACGTGAGGCCCTCGTCATCGTGAAGGCTCGTTTGTAAAAAATGAATATAGGTATAGTCGCTCCGACAGCTAATGCGAATAAAACAGAGGCTGTCGTTATACCGTTTTTGAAAATCTCCAAAAGGTAATGGATTGCTTCGTTATCGTTATTACTGCTTTGAAGGAATTTGATAAGAGAAAATACAGTGCGATAGGCATACATTCCCGGTATCATCGGTAACAATGCCGGTATGTAGAGTACCGTGGCCGGGCAGAAGAGCTTGTAGGCAGAAAAATGGCTGAGAAGCCCGATAGAAAATGCTGCGATGAATGATGCCGAGGCTAAATCTAATCCGGCGTATTGCAGTAGTACGAATCGTATGCTGTGGCCGATAGCAGCGAGTATGGCTGTACACGGAATAACTCGACGAGGAGGATTGGATATAACCGAAAAACCGATTGCCGCTATGGCTGCACCGATGGCATCGGCAGCTACGGAACCTATGAATTGCCATTCTGTCATAATAGTTTTCCTCCCATCATCAATAATGTGATAGCCATTCCAAATGCAATACAAATAATTAGTAAAAACGCATTGATGAGTCGTGCTGTTCCTGCCAATACATGACCTTCGATAATGTCGATAATCCCATTGATTAATGGAACACCGGGAATCAAATAGAGTACACTAGCACCGATAGCTATATCCGGTGTGTTTCCCCATTGCTGCCACATAGTTACCGAGGCTATTAAAGAAGCGACAAACGCCGATATTGTAAATATAAAGTAGTGATTGATATGATGTTTCCCTAATACTTGTTTGATGCGAAATCCGACAAGAGTCGCAACAAAAACCGCTGCAACGGCGATCCAGTCTCCACTGAATAACCGGCAGAAAGATGCATTAGCGAATCCCACTAATACCCATACCAGCCATGCATTTAATCGAGGTTTGCTTGTAATGGCATGATATTTTTCCCATAGCTGGTCGAGAGGGAGATGGTTATCATAGGCTTCCCAACTGAGAGCGCTCAAATCGGAATTGATTTCGAAGTTTATAGCGCCGGCTTTTGCTGTGTTTACCATACTGTATACATGGGTATTTTCCTTATTCCGCAAAGTCATTATGATTGTTTTGTGAAATAAGGTCATGTGTGCTTCAAAACCGAAAGATTCGGCTATACGGGCTGTATTGCGTACAATTCTCGACGTATGTACTCCCGAAGCCATGAGACATGTAGCATATTCCGAAAGGAACTGCGATACGGCTTTAAGTTCTTCGTGTATACTGTTCACCTTTGTTGTATTGACTGATTTTTCGACGTGCAAAGATAGTGAAAGGTGAGTGCAAAGGCAAGTGGAAATTGCATTTCCGACTTGACTATGCAGAACCGCATCCTATTTTCGCATACTGTGCAAAGATAGTGAAAGATAAGAGCAGGATAAAACAAATATATTTGTTTTTCATGTCGAACCATACTCTATTTTCGATTCAATCGCAAATTCGTGGGGGTAGACTTTTTGCATATATAAAGGTAGAAAAACCGGGAAGCCCGTTTTATTCTCCCCAAACGGTTTTTGCAATATTTTTCATTGTCGCTATTTTGTTCCACATTTCTTGTTCTGAAATCGAACTGTTTCCCGATAAATTCCTGAAATTACCTTGACAACTGAGATGAAGAGACTCCAATGGTAGAAGGCGTGCAGCGTTTTCGATATGATGAGTGATAGTGCTGGTAGATATCGGTTGGCTACTTGAAGTCGATACAAGCCCTAATATAACGTCTTTGCTTTGACAATGTTTCAAGATAGAAAAGTCTATATTTTCATTTTCCCTATTACCGAAGTCGAAAGCTATGGCATTCGCTTGCGTAGAGAGTAGTATTTCTGCTATTTTTTCTCGATCTCGGGTATTCCACCATTTCTCGTCGAATTGTAAGGATATGCACATATCGTCGGGCTTGTCGTTTAAGCAGAGTTCGGTCAAACGAGCAAGTACGGTAGACAGAGATGCGAGGTCGGTATTATTTGCTTCGGATATTTGTTGAATATCGCAGCCTCCCGTTAAGTTCCAAGTATAGTCGCTGAATTGTAGGAATCGGCATCCCATATTGTAAAATTCTCTAATTACTTTTTGGTAGGTCTGTGCAATATCATGGGAGAGCACTTCGATGTCGGGATAATATCTTCCTGTATTAAGACGGTTCTCAGGACGGATTAATTCAGCTAATAAAGTCATTGGGGACGGTAGTAGAGCTTTTGCATACATGTCGCCTCCAATAATTCCTGTCAAATAGGTAAAGTGCTCTGTGACAGGTGGTGTCGATAAAAAATGATTGTCGAAGTCTATTTTCCCGCATATAACGGATTTATCATTTTCTTCTGACGTATCGTTTGGTTCTGTTTCGTGCTTGGAAATGTTTTGAAGATGATGAAAAAAATCCGTATATCCGTTTGATCTATAATCCCCATCGGTAACGCATTTTAAACCTATCTGTTTGCATGTGTCGACAATGTGTTGGATTTCTTTATTTTCGATTTCCAGTAATTGTGCTACATTTAGAAGTTCTTCTTGAACTTGTTTGCGTGCTTCGATTAATTGCGGTGAATAAACAAAATTCCCAGTTATATCCACACTGTAAGGAATCATTCTTCTCATAACTGCATCATTTTACATATATATAAACTACGTTATAGAAAAGCGTGTTTCTATAACATGGTGTATTTTTTTGCTTTCGCAAAAAATTTCTATCGGAAAAGTATTCGTTTTATCTCCTAATCCGCGAAGAGATAAATTTTATTATGTAACCGGCAGGTCTTCTGACTTGTTCTATTTTAGACGCCTTCCCAATCTCATTGGATTAGTGGCATTGTAGTTGTTTGTCTAAAATCTATCGAACTACACAGCAGCGGGTCTGTCCGGGATTTACACCCGATTCCCTTTTCATTGCTTTATCGAACGCGATAAAAGCAAACCGATTACAAGGGACAAAGTTATTTCCTTTATTTTATTTTACAATGTTTTTTCTAAAAAATCTTATATATAGATAGGCTTTCTTTTCTTAGTCTTTGTATTATTCGTAGCCGGCAATTCGGGCTATTAGCAAGGGTACATCGGTATTGTCGAGTTTCCCTTGAAAGTTTTCTGCTCCTAAACCGATCGCATAGAGCGGGACATAACCAGCTGTGTGAGAACTGCAAGACCATGTGATTTCGGCTATTTCGTTGAGAATCGTTTTGGCGGCTTCGGCTATCGGTTCATTGTTTTCATATAGAGATTTTATTAAGTCCCCTTGTTGGTTGTGTATAGTTTCTTCGTAAATTTTTTTAAGATGTGCTTCTTGTTCGGGGGATAAGTCGAGCTTGCTCCAAAAGCCAAAAGCATGGGATAGGGCCTTTTGTATGGTTTCCCATGAAATTTCGGTGTTTTGTTTACGCAGATTTTCTATTTCTTTTGTAAACGCTATTCCACTCATCGTTTGATATTGGAGTGCTTGCAGGTTGAGTGAGTAATTTCCGTTACCTAATACTACGCCTCCGGTTTCATGGTCGGCTGTAACGATAATGAGGGTTTCATCGGGATACTTTCTATAAAAATCATAAGCCAATTTTACCGATTCTTCCAAATCTTTTATTTCTCTGAAATTGGTAGCTCCGTCACGGGAGTGTCCTGCCCAATCTATTTTGGAGCCCTCTATCATTAAAAAGAAACCATTTCCTTTTTGTTGCAGAAAGTCTATTGCACATCGGGTGAGATCGGCTAAACAAATATCTCCCGGTTTACGGTCTATGGCGTAAGGGAAGTCTTTTTGGGGAAATAAAATCATTTTGGAGGCTACCTGGGATTGGCGATTGTATTCTTGTATGCCGAGAGCCAATGTATAGTTGGCTTTTGGAATCATATCGTATAGAGATTTTTTCCCTTCTGGCGACGGTTGGGTAAATTTATCTCCTGCATAGAAATCAAATCCGGTGGTGAGCATATCGACTCCTATTTCGTAACGGTTACTACGGTTTATTTGGTGAGCGAAAAAAGCGGCGGGAGTGGCATCGTCTATTTCTCCGCTGGTAATAATTCCAACAGGTATGTTTTTCTTTTGTGCTGCCACTGCTGTACTATATATAGGTAGACTGTCTGCATCCACACCGATCGTATTGTTGTTGGTCTTTTCACCGCAGGCCAATGCCGTACCAGCTGCTGCCGAGTCTGTTACTCCTCGATTGGCAGAGTATGTGCTTACAAAAGTCGTATAAGGGAATTTCGAAAACAATAGCGGTAAGGGTCCTGTCTTACCGGTCAGTTCCCCGTAAAACATTTCAGTACCGTTAACTTGATTTATGCCCATTCCATCGCCGATGATATAGAATACATATTTGGGCCGAGTGGCTTGTGTTGATAAGACGGAAAGGATTAAAAGGCTAATAAAGAGTAGTGTTTTTTTCATCGTGTTTGTATTTCGATCTGTTTTACTTGATGAAACAAAGGTACTTAAAAACAGGAGAACTGAACTTCTCTCGGTATGAATTTTTGATTACAGTGTTTTTATTATCGTATGAAAGGGTCGATATTGAGGGGATATAAAAAAGGCTAACGTTATCTGTTAGCCTTTTTTATAGAGTTATCAAAGGACTTTTTAATCTTCGATAGCAGCCTGCGCCGCAGCCACACGTGCGATGGGTACACGGTAAGGACTGCAAGATACGTAGTTCATACCGAGTTTGGCACAGAATTTCACAGATGAAGGTTCACCACCATGCTCACCGCAAATACCGACTTTGAGCGACGGTTTGGTGGAACGGCCTTTTTCCACGCCCATGCGTACGAGTTGCCCTACACCTTTTTGGTCGAGAACTTCGAACGGATCGGTTTTGAGGATACCTTTTTCTTTGTAAATCTTTAAGAATTTACCGGCATCATCACGAGAATAGCCGAACGTCATTTGAGTCAAGTCGTTCGTGCCGAATGAGAAGAAGTCGGCAACTTCGGCAATTTGATCAGCTGTAACGGCTGCACGGGGAACCTCGATCATCGTACCTACTTTGTAGGCAACCGTGTCGCCGCGTTCTTCGAATACTTGTGCAGCGGTACGGTGAATAACTTCGGCTTGCATTCTCAATTCTTCTACAACACCTACAAGGGGAACCATGATTTCGGGGTGAACGTCGATACCTTTTGCTTTTACGTTCAAAGCAGCTTCGATGATGGCTCGGGCCTGCATTTCAGTTATTTCGGGATAGGTACAACCTAACCGGCAACCGCGATGACCCAACATGGGGTTAAATTCTTCCAAAGCATCGCAAGCTAATTTTACTTCGTCGATGCTCATACCCATCTCTTCTGCCAATTCTTTTTGAGTGGCCAATTGATGCGGTACGAATTCGTGTAGAGGAGGATCGAGCAGACGAATGGTTACACCCAGACCGTCCATAGCTTCGAATATTCCTTCGAAGTCGCTGCGTTGCATAGGCAACAGCTTGTCGAGTGCGTGGCGACGTCCCTCTTCGTCTTTCGACAGAATCATTTCGCGCATGGCTTTGATACGGTCGCCTTCGAAGAACATGTGTTCTGTACGGCATAATCCGATACCTTTTGCTCCGAATTTGCGGGCTACCGCTGCATCGCGCGGAGTATCTGCGTTGGTGCGTACGTCTACTCGGGTATATTTTTCAGCCAAATTCATAATGGCTGCGAAATCCCCGCTCATATCAGCGTCTACGGTAGGAACTTGTCCGTCATAAACATCTCCGGTGGAACCATTCAAAGAGATCCAATCGCCTTCTTTGTAGACTTTTCCACCCATTTCTACCGTACGGGCTTTATAATCGACTTTTATTTCACCGGCTCCCGATACACAGCATTTACCCATACCACGGGCAACTACGGCTGCGTGGGAAGTCATACCGCCACGAGCAGTAAGGATTCCTTGCGCCACGCTCATGCCTCGCAAATCTTCGGGAGAGGTTTCGATACGTACCATGATTACTTTTTTTCGTTTTTCGGCCCACGCCTCTGCGTCGTCGGCGAAGAACACGATTTGTCCGGTTGCTGCCCCCGGCGAGGCAGGAAGTCCTTTGGCTACGACTTTAACGCGTTTGATGGCATCCTTGTCGAATACGGGGTGCAATAGTTCATCGAGTTTTTGAGCCTCCATGCGTTTCAAGGCTGTTTTTTCGTCGATAATTCCTGCGCGGAGCATATCCATAGCAATTTTTACCATAGCGGCTCCGGTGCGCTTTCCGTTACGAGTTTGCAATAACCATAATTTGCCATCTTGAATGGTAAATTCGAGGTCTTGCATATCTTTGAAGTAGTCTTCGAGTTTTTGTTGAGTTTCGATAAGTGCTTTTGCACATTCGGGCATGGCCTCTTCGAGAGAAGGATATTTGGTTGCACGTTCTTCTTCCGATATACCTTGCAATGCAGCCCAGCGGCGAGATCCTTCGAGTGTGATTTGTTGGGGGGTGCGTACACCGGCAACTACGTCTTCTCCTTGTGCATTGATGAGGTACTCTCCGTTAAAGATATCTTCGCCGGTAGCAGCGTCACGAGTGAATGCTACACCGGTAGCCGAGGTATTTCCCATATTGCCGAATACCATAGCTTGCACGTTTACGGCAGTACCCCATTCTTCGGGAATCTGGTTCATACGACGGTAGAGAATGGCGCGTTCGTTCATCCAGCTGTCGAATACGGCACAGATAGCTCCCCATAATTGTTCCCACGGAGAAGCGGGAAAATCTTTTCCCGTATTTTCTTTAACGGCGGCTTTAAAGAGTTTTACTAATTCTTTGAGGTCTTCTACTTGGAGTTCGGTATCACTCTTTATACCTTTGGCCTCTTTGACTTTGTCCATCACTTCTTCGAATGGATCGATGTCTTCTTTCGTTTTAGGCTTCATACCCAGTACGACATCGCCGTACATCTGTACGAATCGGCGATAGGAATCCCATGCAAACCGCGCATTTCCCGATTTTTTAGCAATGGCTTCTACGGCATCGTCGTTCATACCTAAGTTCAATACTGTGTCCATCATGCCGGGCATGGAAACACGAGCTCCCGAACGAACCGATACCAATAGCGGATTCGAGGCATCTCCGAACTTCGTGCCCGTGAGGCTTTCGATATGAGCGATAGCCTTTTCCACATCGCCTTTGATTTCTTTTACAACAGCTTCCTTCCCTTGCTGAGTGTATGTGGTGCAAACTTCGGTAGTGATTGTGAATCCGGGGGGAACAGGAACTCCAATTAAGTTCATTTCCGCCAAGTTGGCTCCTTTACCACCCAGCAGGTTTTTCATGTCGGCACGGCCTTCTGCTTTACCGTTGCCAAAAGTATAAACTCTTTTCATAAATAAATAAGTATATGATATTTTGTATAAATATTGTTTCCTTTATTCGACTTTGTGACCCATTCGGAAAATCTTGTATAGAAACAATACGCAAAAATAAAGGATTCGTGCAAACCACAAAAATATTTTGCTACAAATTTTAACGCTGTGCACTATTTATTTGCTTTACCTGTCTCTTTCGTGAAAAATACTTATCTTTGCCGAATGTGGAACCTGTGGTTTTCTGCATAATTGCATAGCCGAATTTATTTAGATGTTCGGTTCGTATTGTTTTGTTTGGCTTTGTAACTTATTAATTTTTTGTTTTGGCACGAAAAAAGAAAGAGCTACCCTTGTTGGAGCAGGTAGAAATAACCGGAGTAGCAGCCGAAGGCAAGGCTTTGGCACGAGTGAACGATTTGGTAGTATTCGTCCCTTTTGCAGCACCGGGAGATATAGTGGATTTGCAATTGATACGTAAGAAGCATAATTATGCCGAGGCACGTATCGTGAAATTTCACGCTTATTCTTCTTTGCGGGTAAATCCTTTTTGCGAGCATTTCGGTGTTTGCGGCGGGTGTAAATGGCAACATGTGGCTTATGACTATCAGTTACAATTTAAACGGCAGCAAGTGGAAGACAATCTTACCCGCATAGGTAAAATCCCTTTGCCGGAAATTTTACCTACAAAAGGTTCGACCAAGCAACAATATTATAGAAACAAGCTCGAATTTTCATTTTCCAATAAGTCGTGGTTGACTTATGAACAGTTGCAGACGGAACAGGAATTCGACTGTCGTAATGCGTTGGGATTTCATATACCCGGTATGTTCGACAAAGTCCTCGACATAAAAAAGTGTTGGTTGCAGGACGATATATCCAATCGCATTCGACTCTCAATAAGACAATATGCTATCGATAATCATTATCCGTTTTTCGATTTGAGGGAGCAGACAGGATTCATGCGGAATATTATTATCCGGACCTCTTCGACAGGAGAGGTTATGCTCATAGTCGTATTTTTCGAACCCGATATGGTGCGTATCGAACGAATGATGCAACATATAGCGGATACGTTCCCCGAGATTACGTCTTTGCTTTATATTGTCAATCAAAAACGAAACGACACGATTGCCGATCAGGAAGTTTGTGTGTTCCGGGGAAGAGATTATATTTGGGAAAGTATGGAAGGATTACGATTCAAGATAGGACCGAAGTCTTTCTATCAAACCAATTCCGAACAAGCTTATGAGTTATATAAGGTTGCCAGAGAGTTCGCCGGATTGACGGGAACCGAGTTGGTTTATGATCTATATACTGGCACGGGTACTATTGCCAATTTTGTGGCAAGACAATCCCGTAAGGTGGTAGGTATCGAGTATGTTCCCGAAGCGATAGAAGATGCCAAAGAAAACGCCCGTATAAACGGGTTGGATAATACTTTGTTTTATGCTGGCGATATGAAGGACATTCTTACCGAGGATTTTATAGAGGAGCATGGTCGTCCAGAAGTCATCATTACCGATCCGCCTCGTGCCGGCATGCATGACGATGTGATTAAGACTATATTGTTCGCTTCTCCTGAACGTATCGTTTATGTAAGTTGTAATCCCGCCACTCAGGCGCGCGATTTATCTTTGTTAGATGCAAAATACAAGGTCGAGCGGGTACAGCCGGTCGATATGTTTCCTCATACTCACCATGTAGAAAATGTAGTATTGTTAGTGAGGAAAGAATAAAATCTAAAATTTCGAGAAAGTGTAGGCCGGGGATATCGATACCCGGCCTTTTTTGTGGATAAAAGTATAAGGAATAGATAATAAAGTATTTGTCTTGATTTGAGAGACAGAGGTATTTTTGTACATCGAAAATATCTTAAAATTTTATCCATGAAAAGAAAAGCTTTTATAAGATTACTTGCAGTGACTGCTTTATTCCCATTTTCCGTGACTGGAAATGCATACTCCGAAACTGTTTCTTCAAAATCGTATGGATTATCTCGCATGACCGATGTGGCTCGATTTCCAGTATTGGATCGGGAAATGAAAGTGAAGTACGAGGGCAGTATCGATAAGAAAGGTGGTAATGCCGATTGGGATTGGAGCTTGTATCAAGATAAGAAAAGAGAGTGGGTAATATTCGATGTGGCGGGAGCCGGCTGTATTTATAATATGGTACAACATCGTTATCTGAGTTCGGAAGAACCCGTATTTCGATTTTACTTTGATGGTGAGGAGACCCCTCGTTTTACTATTCGTTTGTCGGAGTTCGGAGAGAAATATCCTTTTACCGAACCACAAGCATCGTGTTACATCGGTCCTTTGGATAATGGACGAGGCCCTATCCGGGTAGTTCGCAGTTTTGTTCCTATGCCGTTTCGTAATGGCTGCCGAATCACTTCGAGCGTTAAACTCGAAGGACCTCACCGGGATAAAGGGCAAGGTGGCTGGGGACATGTCGTGTATCACAGTTATCCCACTGCGCAAGGGATAGAGACTTTTACTGGAAAGGAGGATTATAGTTCTTTGGTTCGTCAGTGGAAACAAACGGGAGTCGATCCGAAGATTGGTAAGGATAGAATGTTTCGTATGTCGGAAAAGAAATTAGCACCCGGGGAGTCATTGTCTATAATAGATGTGCATGAGGGGGGTGTCATCAATTCGTTGAAACTTTACATGGCCGGTATGAATCCCGATAGATTGCAAGATGTATGGATACGTGTGAAGTGGGATAATCACGAAGGGGAAGATGTTCTGTGTCCTATCGGTTGTTTTTTCGGTAATTCCTTAGGATATAATAATACCCGGTATTTATTAATGGGAGCGACGACAGACGGTTGGTTTTATAATTATTTCCCTATGCCGTTTTGGGAACGAGCCCATGTAATGTTGGAGAATAGGAGCGGAGAGACCGTTACTTTGGGCTTTGTTGAAGTAGGAGTAGGGGAGAATAGCTATGATAGAGAGTATAGCGGTTACTTTCGTTCTTCTGACTATTATACTCGTAAACATACACCGGGGGCGGATAGCCCCATCGCGTCGATAAAAGGAACCGGGAAAATGGTTGCCGCTCATGTGACTTGTTATGGGGAACGTCCTCATATTATTACTTGTGAAGGAGATGTAAGAATACATATAGATGGGATTAAGACGCCGCAGGTTGAGAGCGATGGTTCGGAAAGTTATATTTGCTACGGGTGGGGATTCCCGACTCCGGCCGAGTGCAATCCGTCGGGCGGTTATGACGGGCTGAGCGATAATCCCTGGTCGATGACACGATTGTGTTTAGGTGATAGCTATCCATTTTATTCGCAATTGGATTTTAATATAGAGTCTGGTGAGAGCAATAACCAGTATCTCGAACATCTGGGGATTGTTTTTTATTATGGGCAGGATAAAGTTTCCTTAGTTAAGACCGATAGCATAGATATGGCCTCGAAAAAGTCGTTGAAACGACATAAATATAAAGTAGAAGGAGATGTATCTGTGGAGATGCTAACTTCTTGTTTTGAGGGGGATGCCGATGATGTGGAAGTTACGGCTATGGTTCATAAATTTACCGGAGAGAGTTCGTTTCGTATAACAGTATTACCGAATAATCATGGAGTAAGATTGCGTCGATGTAGCGATCAGGAGCTTCCCAGACAGTGTGCGAGAGTTTGGGTCGATGGACAGGATGCCGGCGTGTGGTATTTGGCGGACAGTAATCCGTACAAACGCTGGATTGAAGATGAGTTTGAAATACCGGAATCTCTTACTCGCGACAAATCGGTTTTGAATATACGCATTGTTCCAGAATCTCGCGAAGAGGGCTGCCCTGTGAGTTGGAACGAATCGGCCTATGAAGTATTCTGTTATATGGAATAATTTTATTGAAAGAGAGAAAAAGGCTTTATACCGATTCGGTATAAAGCCTTTTTCTATTTGTCGGGGATATTTTGTTTCACCCATTGCATGACATTGGCTGGTGGGCGTTGATTATCCAATTCGTGTTTCATGAAGTCCATATAAGGAGCTGCGTGTTTAAAGAATCGGTGATAACCAGCGCACAAATAATTTAATCCCGGTTCTCCGGTGGCCGTTTTTACAAACCTGTTTTTGGGGCACTCTCCGTGGCAGGCAAATAGAAAATCACACTCTTTACATTGTTGGGGCAGAGCATTGCGCTTGTTTTGACCGAAAGCAATTTGTCGGGGACTATTCATCATTTCGATTAAAGATTGGGTGTATATGTTTCCCAATTTATACTCAGGAAATACAAAATGGTCGCAACTGTACACATCTCCATTAAATTCCATAACTCCGGCATGACCGCAAGTTTCGGCCATAGAGCATATTCCTGGTGTTACACCAGCCCAATTGGCAAGAGTGGCATCGAATAATTGTATGTAGTATTCTCCTACATCATTTCGAACCCATTCGTCGAATATCGTACAAAGAAAGTTGCCCCATTGCTCCGGAGAGACGGAGAAGTCTGTTACTCCGTCTATTGATTCTTCATCGGGAGAGGCTAATATGCGCCCGTCTTCATGTTGCCGAATACGTTCGACAATGGGTGTGAATTGTATATATTTACAGTTGATGTCCTTGAAAAAATGGTAGAAATCTAAGGGATAGTCCCCATTAAAGTCGTTAACTACTGCCATAGCATTCCATTCGACGCCATGTTTATTAAGCAGATTTATACCTCGCATGACATTTACGAATGAGGGCCTTCCCTGTTTGGTCAATCGGTATTCGTCGTGAAATTCTTGTGGCCCGTCTATACTGATACCGACCAGCCAGTTATTTTCTTTGAAAAAACGACACCAGCTGTCTGTTAGTAATGTTCCGTTGGTTTGGATGCTGTTATCGATAATTTGACCTTTTCCGTATTGAGCTTGAAGTCGTACTACTTTTTGGTAGAAATCCAACGGTCTCATTAGGGTTTCGCCACCATGCCATGTGAATAAAATATGGTCGTTTGCCTGACTTTCGATATATTCTTTGATAAATTTCTCTAATAGGCTTTCGCTCATGATGTGCTTGGGAGAGTCCCGATAGAGTTTCGCTTTTTCGGTATAGTAGCAATATGTGCAGGCCAGATTACAAATTGCCCCCACCGGCTTGGTCATGATATATAATATCCGGTCGAAAGGTGTGTAAAGAGATTGGTTCATGATTGTATCAAAGATAGATTTAGTAAGCGGTTCAAAATTAGTAAAAATAGGGAATACAATAATTCGGTACTCGAATTATTTTTAAGTTTTATGTTTTAGGAATCGAATCTTTCGTCTTATATTTGAACCGAAAAAGAATAAGATATTATAAATTTTCGAGGTAATTATCAATGAAATATAGCCGGTTATTATTTGTTGGAGGCGGAATGTTGGCCTCTGTTTTCGCTGCATTTTCGGCAAAGAAAAGTGATAAGCCCAATATCGTTTTTATTTTATGTGACGATATGGGTTATGGAGATTTAGGGTGCTATGGGCAGAAATATATCGAGACTCCGAATATAGATCGTATGGCTTCGGAGGGTATGAGATTTACACAGGCTTATTCGGGTAGCCCTGTTAGCGCTCCTTCCCGGGCTTGTATAATGACCGGACAGCACACCGGACACGGAGAAGTACGAGGAAATAAAGAGTATTGGCGAGATAGTGGCGAGGTGCGTTATGGAGTTAATACCGACTATGCCATCGTAGGCCAACACCCTTATGATCCCAATCGTGTTATTCTTCCTGAAATTATGAAAGAAAACGGTTATAGGACGGGAATGTTCGGTAAATGGGCCGGGGGATATGAAGGCTCTGTTTCTACTCCGGACAAGCGTGGTGTCGATGAGTTCTTTGGATATATCTGTCAATTTCAGGCTCACTTGTATTATCCCAACTTTTTGAATCGGTATAGTTCCCGGTTGGGCGACACTGCGACTATTCGTGTGACGCTCGAAGAGAATATCAAATATCCCATGTGGGGGGCCGGTTATGCTTTACGGCCTCAATATTCGGCCGATCTTATTCACGAAGCTGCAATCGATTGGTTGGATCGTCAGTCGGGAGACAAACCTTTCTTCGGTTTTTTCACTTACACATTACCTCATGCCGAATTGGTACAGCCGGAAGATTCTCTTCTAAATTACTATCGAGAACGGTTGGGGGAAACCGGTGTGTTTAATGGCAGTTATGGTGGGCGCTATAATCCCGTGACTCATACCCATGCACAGTTTGCGGCAATGATTGCTCGGTTAGATATTTATGTAGGTGAGATTTTGAAAAAATTGAAAGAGAAAGGGCTCGATGAGAATACCATCGTTATTTTTTCATCGGATAACGGTCCTCACGAAGAAGGGGGAGCCGACCCCGGATTTTTTGGACGAGATGGAAAACTGAAAGGAATTAAGCGTTCTTGCCATGAGGGAGGTATACGTATTCCTTTTATCGTTCGTTGGCCCGGTCATGTCCCGGTAGCTGTCAATGACCACCAGTTGGCGTTTTATGATATATTGCCTACTTTCTGCGACTTGATAGGGGTGAATCATATCGAGCGATATGGAGAGAATAGGAAAGACTATTTCGATGGACTTTCATTCAAACCTACCTTGCTGGGTAAAGACAAACATCAAAAGAATCATGAGTTTCTTTATTGGGAGTTTTGCGAGACCGATCAAATTGCTGTTCGGCAAGGCGATTGGAAGTTATTTGTTGAGAAGGGTAAATGTCATTTGTATAATTTGGTCGATGATATTCATGAGGATTGTGATTTGGCTGCCCAATATCCCGATCGTGTAGAAGATATGAAGCGTATCGTGTTTGAACAGCATGTAGAAAATCCTTATTTCAAAGTGACTATGCCCCAATAAAGTTAATGTATTTATATATAGATTTATGGAATTTTTGATTGACTTTATTTTGCATATAGACAAGCATCTGATTGAGATAGTACAGGATTATCATACTTGGGCTTATGCTATATTGTTTATGATTATTTTTTGTGAGACGGGTTTGGTTGTCACACCCTTTTTACCGGGAGATTCTTTACTTTTTGTCGCTGGGGCTATTACAGCGTTGCCCGGAATTCCCTTAGAAATAAATATTTTGGTACTTATTTTGTTTGTTGCTGCGGTATTGGGCGATTCTTGTAATTATGCAATAGGCCATTTTTTCGGTAAGAAGCTATTCAGTAACCCCAATTCAAAGATTTTCAAACAAAGCCATTTAGAGAAAACCCATGCTTTCTTTGAAAAATATGGAGGGAAAACCATAATTATAGCTCGGTTTGTCCCTATCGTTCGTACTTTTGCTCCTTTTGTGGGTGGTATGGGGAAAATGCACTATTATTATTTCATGATGTATAATCTAATCGGAGGAGCTTTGTGGGTAGCGATTTTTTGTTATGCGGGCTATTTCTTCGGTGATTTGCCTTTTGTTCAGAAAAATTTAAAACTTCTGATTGTCGCGATTATATTTGTATCTTTGTTACCTGCCGTAATAGAGTTTGTACGGGCAAAAATGAAATTCAGAAAAGTAGACCAATAAAACAAAAAGGCTGTTTTCAAAATAGAAAACAGAGCATTTTTTCGAGTTGATAG
>ENA-OOZT01000222-OOZT01000222.1-human-gut-metagenome-genome-assembly--contig:-NODE-222-length-52082-cov-6.594768_pt1 | contig 52082 bp, 54 predicted proteins | sample MGYA00241192_ERZ501407 | MGnify/ENA primary metagenome ERZ501407 (study PRJEB25962, sample SAMEA2042911) | human gut metagenome | biome: human gut; feature: human-associated habitat; material: faeces...
AGCTATCACGTTACATGATGATGGGTGAATTAAGTCTTGACGGAACTATCCAACCCATCAAAGGAGTGACACTATGGCCCGCCCCATCATCGCCTTGTTGTACGATTTTGACAAGACCCTGTGTACCACGGACATGGAGAATTACACCTTCATCCCGGCGCTGGGATATACCCCGGCCCAGTTCTGGCAGAAGGCCAACGGCTTTGGCCGGGATAACCACATGGATGGCCTGCTGGCCTATATGTACACCATGATCCATGAGTGCCGGGAGCAGAACCGGCGGCTGGACCGGGACTTTCTGGTGCGCTGCGGACGGGATATGGTGCTCTTTCCCGGCGTGCGGGAGTGGTTCCGCCGCATCAACGCCTTCGGCCAGCAGCTGGGGGTGGAGATCGAGCACTACGTCATCTCCTCCGGCCTGCGGGAGATCATCGAGGGCAGCGGCATCGCCCACGAGTTCCGGGAGATCTACGCCTGCGAGTTCTTCTACGACGAGGATGGGCTGGCCTGCTGGCCCAAGCTGGACGTAAACTTCACCAACAAGACCCAGTTCGTCTACCGCATCAACAAGGGCGTGCTGGATGTGTCCGACGACAAGACCCTCAACGACTCCATGCCCGATGACAGCAAGCGCATCCCCTTCACCAACATGATCTATGTGGGGGACGGCCTGTCGGACGTGCCGTGCATGAAGATGATGCGGGCCTACGGCGGGCAGGCCATCGCCGTGTATCAGGAGGAGAACCGTCAGGGGGTGGAGGATCTGCTGAGCAAGGGCCGGGTGGACTTCATCTTCCCCGCCGACTATCGGGAGGGGACGACGCTGGACAGCACCGTGAAAAATATCATCCGGAAAATGGCCATCTGCGATACTCTGGCGGAGGAAAACGCCGCCCAGTTCCGTCAGATCGGGCGCTCCCCCCTGCCCTATCAGGCCAGTCTCTTCGAGGAGACGTAAGAGGCCCCTTTCCAATGCGGAAAATTCTCTGCGTGTATAACGAGGTGCCATCGGGCGCAGCAAGTATCCATCAACGCCGAAAGAATAAGGCTGGCAGGTCAATGACCTGCCAGCTTTGTGTTATGGATTCACTCACTTCGCTCCGTCAGGGCCTAAGGGAGTTTTAATCCCCTTACTGCTCCTTCTGGAACCGATCGGCGGCGATGAGGCGCTTCAGGGCCTCCACGCCCACCTGCACGGCGGAGGTGGTGTCCTCGCTCATTTTCTGATCCAGACCCGCCGCCTCCCGCTCCTGATTCCAGATCACATGGAAGCAGGAGCCGCAGCGGCAGCCCAGCGCATCCGCCACCACGAACAGGGCAGCGGACTCCATCTCGCTGGCCTTGACGCCCAGACGCTTCCACGCCTCCCACTTGTTCAGCAGCTCATAGGACACCGGCATCCTGGCGGGGCTGTGCTGACCGTAGAAGGCATCCTTGCACTGCACCACGCCCACCTGCGTCCGCTTGCCCAGCGCATGAGACGCCTCCACCAGCGCTGTGGTCACCTCGAAGTTGGCCACGGCGGGGTACTCGATGGGCGCATACTCCCGGCTGGTGTGCTCGAAGCGGATGGCGCCGGTGGCCACCACCACGTCGCCGGAGCGGACATCCAGATCGATGCCGCCGCAGGTACCCACCCGGATAAAGGTGTCGGCGCCGATATTGTGCAGCTCCTCCATGGCGATGGCGGCGAAGGGCCGCCGATGCCGGTGGAGCAGACGGAGACCTTCTCCCCCAGCAGGGTGCCGGTGTAGATGGTGTACTCCCGATTCTGGGCCACGAAGTGTGCGTTGTCAAACAGGGCGGCGATTTTTTCGCAGCGGCCGGGGTCGCCGGGCAGGATCACATACCGGCCCACGTCGCCCTCCACACAGTGGATATGAAATTGTTTCTCCAGTTTTTGCATGAGAAATGCCTCCTGTCATTTTTTCATGGAACTCTCTTTGATTATACTTCATCCTGCGGCACGGCGCAACCGTTTTGTCCGTAGGAGGGGAACAGTCACCACACCTCCACGGTGTACTTCTTCAGCTGCGTCACCGGGTGCAGATCCCGCTTGGCCTTCCGCAGGCCTAGATCCCCCATGTCCTCCTCCCGGTTCACATACGTAAGACCGTCGGCATAGGCGGTGCAGAACTGGCGGCACAGCATCTGATAGGCGCCGGGGTAGTCCCGATCCGCCTTCTCGATGTGGATGTACAGGGTGTCCCGCAGCACCTCCCCCAGCGTGAAGCCCACGATGGCCCCGTCGGCCCGGAGGACGCCGCCCACCAGACCGTACTGATCCAGATGCTCCAGCACCTCCTGCACCTTATGGTTTTCCTCCGCCGCCTCGCCGGGGGTGTAGTTGAGCCTCTTGTTCAGGGTGTGAAAAAAAGTCTCCACCTCCGCTACGTCGGTGTTGTCCAGCGGCTCGAAGCTCCAGCTCCGGCAGGTGCGGAGGAAGCGGCTGATGTGGTTGCGCTGTCCGCTGAACTTCTTGCCGGACAGCCGGATCATCTCCTCAGCGGAGTACAGATAGTCAGCAAAATTCTCCTCCTCCGTAATCTCCACCCGACCCGGCAGCGCCCGGAACAGGGGCAGCTCCGCCTCCGGGATGGTGCAGAACCGCACCGGCCGCTCCGGGTGGCGGGTCAGGCACTGCCGCAGTCCGGCGGGGATATCCTCCCCCAGGGGCAGGTTGTAGTAGAGATTTCCGTCCTCACCGGTGAGGGTGGAGTACAGCACGCCGTCCTTCACCTGCCACGCCATGTGGAAGTAGTCCCGCCACATGAACATCCCGCCCACGGTGAAGTCGCAAGTATTTGTGGTGACGAAGCGGAAATATGGGGCGATCACCGGAATATCATCGATGGTCATTTTCTGAAAAGGCATATGGTATCACTCGCTTTCTGACCTCTCCGCCGGGGAAAAATCCCGAATATTATACCAGATCCCGCCGCCGGAATCAAGGGGAAGCTCCTGTCGTGGCTGCGGCTCATTCTTCTGTCATTACAAGGCCGCTTTGCAAATGTGTCGTATTTTGTCTCCGGTAGGTGACGTTTTCTTTTTTCCTCCGGCGGGTAACTTTCTGCCAATAGCAGCAGAAAGTTACCAAAGAATGCCACCCTTAGGTTTCAAGACTTTCTCTTTTCTGTGCAAGAGTTACTTCCTAAATCCCGCCAAAACAGGGAATCGACTTCCTCCTACTCACGCTGCCGCTTTATTGGGTGGTTGAAGAAGCTTGCTGCTCTACCGTGGGGGACGGATCGCCACAGCCAGTGTGCGCACTGGCTTCGCAATGACGCAACAAGAAACCGGATGACACGACGGTGTGTGCTTTTGCCCACTTTTCCAGCTGCTGGGAAAAGTGGGCCGCCGGAGACACGTTCCTTATGCAGAAGGGCCTATTGGAAGAAAGTCACCGTCGAAGACAAAAGAAGAACGGACTGCCCTACATCTGCCCTCAGGACAAGCCTCCTCCCCCCCCTACACATCAAATTTTTACAAATTCTTCATATTTCTCCGGCTTTGTCAAAATTTCTTGATAGAAAATGCCGGTTTTCGGATGCAAAATCAAATATTTTTGACAAAATGGAACTCATTGCTTTTACCGCCCCCAAAAATCCCCGAAAAATCGCCGTTTCTCAGGCTGGCACGTCACTTGCTATTACTATGGACAGACGGTCCACGGACCGCAGAATTTATGTTTCACTCTTCGAGTGAGGAAAGGACGACATATGGAGTTTTCACCTACCCTATTGGCCATCGTTCCCCCTCTGCTGGCCATTCTCCTGGCGGTCATCACACGCCAGGTCGTGCTGTCTCTGTTCATTGCCGTGTTCGTCGGCGCCGTGATGCTGTGCGGCGGTAATCTGTGGGAGGGCTTTTACAGCACCTTCTTCGATTACATCCTCCCCGGCTTCGAGGATACCGACCACCAGCGCATCCTGGCGCTGACCACCTTCTGCGGTGGTTTGTCGCTGCTGCTGGAAAAGAACGGAGGTGCCCAAGCCTTCGCCAATGCCGTCAGCCACGGCGCCGGCAAGACCCGCCGGGGCGCTCAGGTGCTGACTTGGCTGGGCGGCGTGTTCGTCTGGTTCTCCGATTCCACCAACCCCGTGCTGGTGGGCCCCATCTGCCGCAGCTTTACCGATAAGGTAAAGGTCTCCCGTGAGAAGCTGGCCTACATCGTGGACTCCACCACGGCGGCCGTCCCCACTCTGTTCCCCATCTCCGCTTGGGGCGCTTACATCATCGGCCTCATCGCCACCTTCTACACCTCCACCGGCTATAACGGCAATCCTCAGGTAGACTTCGCGGCCGGTATCCCCTATCAGTACTACACCATCGGCTCCATCCTCATGGTGCTCATCATCGCCGTCACCGGCTGGGACTACGGCCCCATGAAGAAGGCCGAGGACCGTGCGCTGCTCACCGGCAAGCTGTTCCGTGACGGCGCCGAGATCCGCCGTGAGATCGAGCAGGAGGAGCTGCCGGAAGGTGCCAAGCCCTCCATCTGGAATATGCTGGTTCCCGTCATCGTGCTGCTGGTGTTCATCTTCGTGGGCCTGTTCTACACCGGTGACATCAAGACCAATGGCTTCTTTGGTGCGCTGGCCAACGGCAGCTCCCTGCGTGCGCTGGATACCGCCTTCATTCTGGCTTCCATCGCTGCCATCATCATGGGCATGATCAGCAAGGTCTGGAACTTCAAGAAGGCCCTGAGCACCTTCATCGAGGGCTGCACGGGCATGATGGAGGTCCTGATGATCCTCATGCTGGCCTGGGGCATCGGCAGCATCTGCTCCGCCTGCGGCACTTCCACTTGGATCGTCAACACCTGCGAGAGCTTCCTGACCCCCACCTCTATGTGCGCTATCATCTTCATCGCTGCCTGCCTGACCTCCTTCTCCACCGGCAGCTCCTGGAGCGTATTCGCCATCTTCATCCCCATCGCCGTGTCTCTGGCTATCTCCATCGGTGCCCCCGTAGGCATGGCCATCGGCGTGGTGCTGTCCGGCGGTATCTTCGGCGACCACTGCTCCCCCATCTCCGACACCACCGTCATGTCCTCCATGGGCTCCTCCTGCGACCACATCGACCACGTGCGCACGCAGCTGCCCTATGCCCTGACGGTTGCCGGATCGTCTCTGGTTGGCTATATCGTCAGCGGCCTGATGAAAGGCGGTGCCTTCGTGGGACTTGCCATCACGCTGGTGCTCATCTGCCTGGTGTCCTTCCTGCTGAACAAGTACGTGGGCCGTGGTAAGGATGCCAAGGCCCCTCAGAACGCCGCCTGATCCCATCCAAATTTTGGACACGAATAGGAGGATATAACCGTGAAAATTATCGACGCTAAGCTGCAGGTGGTGGAAGTCCCCCTGCCCCATCCCTTCCCCTCCACCTGGAACCCCGGCAATCCGGAGACCAAGCTGTTCGTTACCATCGCTGAGATCATCACCGACGACGGTATCCACGGCTACGGTGCCGCCTGCGACTCCTCCCAGCTGCTGGCGGGTATCTGGGACACCCACATCCGCCCGCTGGTCATCGGCAAGGAGATCACGCAGGTAGAGGCCATCAACACCGGCCTCGTCAACGCCTCCCTGTACGCCTACCGCCCCTGGTGCGTGGAGGTAGCCGTGTGGGATGCACTGGGCAAATACGCCAATCTCCCCATCTATAAGATGCTGGGCGGCGTGCAGGACAAGGTTCTGGCCTACGCCAGCACCGGCTCCCTGAAGTCCGTGGAGGAGCGTGTGGAGGACGCTGAGCGGTATATTGCCGAGGGCTTCAAGATGATGAAGCTCCGTGCTCACCACGACGATCCCTTCGAGGACGTCCGCATCATCGCCGAGATCAAAAAGCGGGTAGGCGACAAGCTGAAGATCGCCGTGGACGCCAATCAGGGCTGGTTCTTCACCGGCAAGCGGTCCGTGGCCAAGTGGGATCTGAAGAAGGCTCTGAACGTGTGCCGTGCCTTCGAGGAGATCGGCATCGAGTGGATCGAGGAGCCGCTGTACGGCTACGACTTCGAGGGTCTGGCAGAGCTGCGCAAGCGCACCACCCTCCATGTGGCCGGCGGCGAGCTGAACGCTCAGGTCCACGAGTACCGTGACCTCATCAAGCACAACTGCTTCGACATCTATCAGATGGACGTGGTGCTCTCCGGCGGCTTCGTGCAGAACCGGAAGGTAGCAGCCATGGCGGAGGCGGAGAACAAGATCTACACCCCCCACACCTGGACTCATGGTATGGGTATGGCCGCCGCCCTGCATATGGCGGGCGCCGTCAGCAACTGCCCCTTCATCGAGTACTGCTACGATCCTCCCTACTGGCCCTACGAGGTGCGTGACATGATGCTCACGGAGCCTCTGGTGGTGGATAAGGACGGCTACATCGCCGTGCCCCAGAAGCCGGGCCTCGGCGTGGAGATCAACCACGAGCTTATGGACAAGTACACCGTGCTGCGGAAGTGATCCAATCCCACTCCCACAGGTGAAAGCAACAGCGGGGAGCCGAATGGCTCCCCGCCGTTGCTTGAAAAAATAAGCTTATGCTGTTACTCCCGGCGGCCCGCCGTGCCGGGGATGCCCAGCTCCTCCCGGTACTTGGCCACGGTGCGCCGGGACAGGACGCAGCCCCTCTGCTCCAGCAGACACCGCAGCTTTTCATCCGACAGGGGATGAGCCTTGTCCTCCCCGTCGATCAGCTCCCGCAGCTGCAGCAGCACCGCCCGGCGGCTGACATCGCTGCCGTCCGGGGCCGGAGCGGAGAAAAAGTAGCTCAGGGGGAACACCCCCTGCCGGCACTGGAGGTACTTATCCTTCACCGCACGGCTGACGGTGGACAGATGCACGTCCAGCGCCTGTGCCGCCTCCGTCATGTACATGGGCCGCAGGGCACGGGGGCCGTCTCGGAAAAATGCCTGCTGCCCCGCCGTCACGAACCGGGCGCAGCGCAGCACGGTGCTCTCCCGCTGCCGCAGGGCAAACAACACGTTCTCCGCCTGCACCAGCTTCTCCGCCAGATACTTTTTGACCTCCGGATCATCCGTCTGGCGGTACAGATCCTGATAATACCGGTTCAGGTGCAGCATGGGGGCCGGATGCCGATGGTCGTCGCAGACGAACTCCCCCTCCTGCTCCACCACAAACACATCCGGGTACACCATGGGGGCCGGCTCTGGCGGGCTGAACTGTCGCCCCGGCCGGGGATCCAGCTGCCGGATGCGCTGCTGGGCCCGGCGCACCTCCTCCTGCGAGATGTGCAGGGTCTGTGCGATCTGGTGATAGCGGTTCTTGGCCAGCGCCTCCAGATGATGCAGCACGATCTGGGTGGCGAGGCCGTCATCTCCGATGCGCTGCAGCTGTAGGTACAGGCACTGGCTCAGGTCCGCAGCCCCCACTCCCGCCGGCTCCAGCGTCTGCAGCCGTTCGATGCTGCGGCGCAGCTCCTCCTCCGGCACACCAGCCCCAGCGGCCAGCTCCTCCGTCGGCACGGTGAGGTACCCGCTGTCCTCCAGACAGCCCACCAGATAGTAAAGCAGCTGCCGCTGCCTCTCCGGCACCTCCAGTCCGGCGATCTGGCGGCACAGGAAACTCTCCAACGTCTCCGCCAGACCTCCGTCGGTGCCGATGCGGTTCATGGGGGAGTCCTCTTCCTCCTGATTGGGCCGCTCATAGTAGCTGTTCTGGCGGTCGTTTTCCTCCAGCCAGCGCCAGCGGTCCAGCCAGCGCTCGGCCTGTCTGGTCAGGGGCTCCTCCTCGTGGGGCAGCTCCAGCTCCACCGTGGGGTTCTCCTGTGCCACGCTCTCCAGATACTCCCGCATCTCCAGCCGCCCCATTTGCAGCAGCCGCAGGCTGTGCAGCTGCCGCATGGACAGCTGTTGCTCCTGCCTCAGCTCCAGCTCCACTGTGCTTCCCTCCCCAATTTCCCTGCACGGGATTTTTTTATTATTATAGTGCATCCACCGCCCCGGTGCAAGCCGTTTTTTCGCAGGGAGACCGCAGCGCCGCCGTGTTCTGCGTCCGCTGCGGTCTCCTACTTGAGGGGGTGTAGAGAGCAAATTGTAAAAATATTTTTACTCCGTATCAGTTTTCACTGACTTTCCTGTAAAAAAACTTGTATTTTCCCTTAGTATCTCTTACAATAGGGGCAAGTACCTCAGAACTTTACGAAGGGCGAGAAGTCGAAGGGCTTGGCCTCCGGCAGCTCCGTCTCCGCCCGCAGCAGGGAGTTGACGATGTGAATGGCGTGGCCGAACTTGGGCGGGCCCAGCTTCACCGCCGCCGCTCCGCCGGCGATGCCCATGTCCGCCACAGGGTCGTCGCTGACGCCGCCCGCCCGGATGGAGGGGATGGAGAACATTCCGTGATCCACGGCATACCGCTGGGCCTCCATGGCCTCCGTAACGGTCCCCACCTGATTGGGCTTAAAGACGAAGGCCCCGCAGGCCCCCATGTCCAGCGCCTTGCGAAGATAGTTGATGTTGGTAACGGTGAGGTCGTCGCCGCAGAGGGTGGTACGATCCAGCGCCTTGGCGGCCTTCACCCAGCCCTCCCAGTCGTTCTCGTCCACCGGATCCTCGATGTAGAGGAAGTTATACTTCTCCGTGGCCTGCTTCAGGATGCCGATGATCTCGTCCAGATCCACCTCCCGGCCGCAGTAGTGATAGGTTCCCCGCTTGGCGTCGTAGATCTCGCTGAAAGCGCAGTCCATATGGAAGGCGATCTTCTCCTCGCAGTGGCAGCGCTTGGCCGTCTCATAGAGGATATCCAGACAGTCCATGAAATCGGTGCTGGGGGCCATATACTCCGACATGGCGCCGATCTCCGGACGGCGGCCCCCCTGAAACTCCCGGATGACCTCCGGCAGCTTCTTATAGACCTTGCAGAGGATCTCCGTGGCCTCAGCGATGGAGGATGCCTTATAGGGAACAATGGTGGTCTCCTGCACCGGCATGGTGTCGTCCTCATAGCTGCCTCCGGCGAACATATCCGAGGTGGGCAGAGGGATGGTGCGGATGTCGCCAGGGTTCAGATAGCGGTACTGGGACACATGGCGCAGCTGGCATCCGGCTCGCATGACCGCCAGCGACGTGCTGTAGGTGACATTGCCCCCCAGACGGGACTTATTGGTGGTGCCGTCCAGCTCCATGAGACGGCGGTCCAGCGCCTGCTGGTCCAGCACGTCCATGCCCTGGATGGCAGGCAGGACCACTTTCTCCGCCATCTCCACGGCCTTGCGGACGCCGTTGCCGTCATAACGGCTCTGGTCACCGTCCCGCAGCACCATAGCCTCGTGTTCCCCGGCGGAGATACCAGAGGGGGACGCTGCCCGGCCCATGGTGCCATCCTCGGTGATGATATCCACCTCCAGCAGGGGCTTTCCCTTGCAGTCGATGATCTCTCTGGCCCGCAAATCCTGAATTTTCATAATAGTTCCTCCTTACTCCTGTGTACCGATATACAGCACATTAAAATCGCACAAATTGGTTCCCGTGTTCCCGGTGAGCACCGTATCCCCCAGCGGCTCCAGCGCCTCATAGGCGGCGTGCTCCCGCAGCGCCTTCCGCAGGTCGATGCCCCGCTCTGCGGCAGCAGTCCCGGTGGTGCCGTCGGTCAGGCCGCCTGCCACCGGGGTGGTGCCGTCGGTACCCTCGCTGTCCATGGACAGCAGGCACACATTCTTCAACCCCTCCGCTGCCACGGCAAAGGCCGCCGTCATTTCCTGTGACGGGCCGCCATGACCCCGGATGAGGCTGCTGTCAGGAATGGCGGTGGTCGTCTCCCCGGCGGAGAACAGGAAGCAGGGCGCCCGGAAGGGCCGTTCGTTCTTCACCACCTCATGGGCCAGCGAGGCCATAAAGGTGCCGTAGTCCCGGCTCTCCCCCTCGGCGTAGGTGGTCAGCACATGGGCGGGTATTCCCATCTCCTCCGCCGCCTCCAGCGCCGCCTGGCAGGAGTCCGGCAGGGTATTGACGATATAGTAATCCACATCGTTGGTCATGGTCTGGGGCGTTTCCTGCGCCGGGTCATAGTCCAGCAGATACCGGGCCACATTGCGGGGCAGCTTGTCCTCGATGTGGTATTTGCGGAGGATAGCCCCGATGTCCTCGAAGGTCACGGTGTCGTAGCCCACAGGGGTTCCCATAATGGGTACCGGCTCCGTGTAATCGGTGATATCGTCCAGCCCCACGGCGTCCCAGATCTCGAAGCAGAGGATCTTGGCCCCGTGGATGTGCTGCCCCAGCCTCCCCCGGCTCATGCGGGACAGATGCCCCCGGATGTCGTTGATGTCCATGACCCACATCCCGGCCTTCAGCATCACATCCGTGGCCTCCTGCAGATCCTCCAGTGTGGTTCCCTCCACCGGGTAGCCCATCAGCGCCGAGCACCCGCCGGTAAGGCCCAGCAGCAGCAGGTCGTCCGGCCCCATCTGCTCTGCGATGTCAATCATCCGCTGGCAGCCCCGGATGCCCTCCTCATTGGGCAGGGGATGCCCTCCTACATAGACCTCCGTCTTTCGATAGACGTCCTCCTCATCCCGGATCTTGATGATGGTGACGCCCAGCGTCAGATACTCCCCCAGCAGATCCTCGAAGGCCCGTGCCATGTGATTGCCCGCCTTGCCGGAGGAAAAAGCGTACACATGACGGTACCGGCTCAGATCGTGGCGGCGACTGCCGATGACCAGCTCGCTGCCCTCCCGGTGCATCATCTCATGGAGCCGCTTCCGGGCATCCAGTCGGTGCAGCACCCGCTCCGTCAGCTCCAGCACCTGTGCCTTGGCCCCGGCGTCGCCGTGGGACAGCAGGGCCTCCCTATTTTTGATTTTATAATCGCTCATGGTATCTCCTCACATATCAGGTTGATGCCAAGCTAAATAGCAACTCCCGTGCCAGCATGACAGCTTCCACGGTTATTCCGCAAGTTTCGCTCCTGCCCAGCGGTTTTCACAAGATTTTTCCGGAAAACTCGACGTTTTTGCCAAATAGTCACCCGATCCGGCAGTGCAGACACCTTTCACTCCCGCCCTTGCTCTGCGCCGTGTCAAGATTTTTTGTCTCGCCCCTTTCCCATTCTTTTTCTCAGGAGGTATGAACTATGAACAAGAACTTTGAACAAATGCTCCGTCTGGTGGACTATGTGGACGGCCTGATGGTGGTGGACAAAAACTGCATCATCCGCCACTACTACACCGCCTATCCCGATCTGGTAAACCTGCGGCAGGACGAGCCTCTGAACCGCAGTCTCTTTGAAATTTATCCCACCCTGAAGCGGGAGGACAGCTACATCTGCCGGGCACTGGAGACGGGAGAGAGCTTCATCAACTACGAGCAGACCTATATCAACTACAAGGGGGACGCCATGGAGGCCAACTGCAGTGCCGTCCCCATTAAAGAGCACGGCGAAGTGGTGGGCGTTATCGACATGGTCATCTACAAGGACGCCCACGTCACCGAGCGGCGGCTGAGCTTCGACATCAGCCTCATCAGCGCCCTCACCAAAAGCTACAACACCTCCGACCAGTCGCTGGAGGACATCGTCACGCAGGATGGCGAGATGATCCGCATCAAGGAGAAGATCTTGCAGACCGCCGACAGCGATGCCCATGTGCTGGTCTACGGCAAGACCGGCACCGGCAAGGAGCTCATTGTCAACGCCATCCAGAAAACCAGCCGCCGCAAGGATGCCCCCTTCATCAAGCAGAACTGCGCCTCCATCCCCAGCACCCTGCTGGAGAGCATCCTCTTCGGCACCACCAAGGGCAGCTACACCGGGGCTAAGGATACGCCGGGTCTGTTCGAGCTGGCCGACGGCGGCACTCTGTTCCTCGACGAGATCAACTCCATGGAGCTGACGGCGCAGGCCAAGCTGCTGCGGGTGCTGGAGGACAACTGCATCCGCCGCATCGGTGCCAAGGAGGAAAAGCAGGTGAACGTGCGGATCATCGCCGCCGTCAACGAGGACCCGGAGGGCTGCGTAGAGCGGAATAAGATCCGGGAGGATATCTTCTACCGCCTGTGCGTGCTGCGGTACGATATCCCGGAGCTGTACCGGCGGAAGGGGGATATCCCCCTGCTGATGGAATATTTCCGCAAGCACTACAACAAGAAGTTCCACAAGCAGATCATGGCATACAGCAGCGAGGTACAGGATATCTTTCTTGCCTATAACTGGCCCGGCAACGTCCGGGAGCTGAAAAACGTCATCGAATCCGCCTTCCACAACAATCACACCGCCATCCTCACCCGCAACGATATCCCCAACTACATCCTCTCCCGGCTGGCGGTGGACACCATGCGCGCCGAGGACGTCCGAGGCCTGCCCCTCCATGAGATGCTGGCTCGGTACGAGGTCCTCCTCATCGAGGACGCCTACCGCCGCAACGGCGGCAGCCTCACCAAAACGGCGGCGGAGCTGCAGGTCAGCAAGCAGAACCTCGCCTATAAGATGAAAAAGTACAATATCCGGTGAAAAACGTGTGCTGTCGAAGGGCGGCGCACGCTATCAGGGCATAGCAGCAGGAAGGACACCGGGCGTCCTTCCTCTCTCTGGCTGCCCATAGCTTTTGCTGTCCCTGCGATCAGCGGTATGTGACCGAGACCCAAGGATATTTCTCCTGAAGGTCGCTGAAAATCTCCTGCATCGGAGTGGCGTACGCCCGCAGCTCCTGCGGCATGGCGTCAAAGCCCTCCACCACAATGTGCCTTTGCACCGGCTGCAAAAACACATCCGTCAGGCAATCCCACATGGCATCCCAGTTTTCCCCGTAATAGTCGGGAAATCCAAATGCCTTGCGGATACGCTGATGTAATGTGCCCCAGTCCCTGCAGCTGTTCAGGCGCAGTAAAACGGGGTCGGCTGTAATGGGCGTATATGCGTTGCGATTCATAACAAAGCTCCTTTCTGTCAAACAATCTCGACAAATGTGGCGTAATGGTCGTAAGTAACAAAAATCAATCCATCGTTGGAGTAGAGAATTCGTTCACCGCCTCGGTAACCAAAAGAGTAATTGATGTCAGCCTCGTACCATATTCGTCCAAGTGCATCGGGGAGCCGCTTGTCTCTGTTTTTGTAAACGCCCTTTGTCAGCATCTTACCAGGTGCAACACTGGCAAGATTTGCTAAAATCGGAATCCATCCTAACTTGGTAGCTTCGTCCTCAGTTATATAGTATCCAGGTAGCTGACGAAAAGTTTTTAGCCACCAATCGGCCCCCCGCAGGCCAATCTTTGTCGCTGTGCCAGCCGTTTTTGCCTCTAAGCGTTGAACAGAGCAGCGACAATTAGGATGGAGCGGTGGTTCTTCTGGAATAATATCATAGAGCAAGTAAATTTTCCCTTGATGCTTTTTGCATTCCATACATCTTCGGAGATCGATGACGGATTTCCAATATTTATACTTCAAGCTACGCACAAACTTCTTCCTTTCTACTATAACAGATTAGGCCATCCATGAAAAGCCTCTTATATTACTGTGTCAGGCAGTAGTTTGTTGCCCTTGTGTATGCAGCCCTTATAAAATTTTTATGAAAATGTCGCAGCAATTCCCATAGTGCAAATCCCGCAAAGCCTTCGGTTTTCGTTGATAAGGCAGTAAATCAAATTATCACCGCAGCTGAATCGGCAATGGGAGAAAAACCGAGTTGCAAAGCCACGGACTGAAAACGAAATGTTAAAAGGACTTAGTTGTCAGGCGTAGCAATGGCAAGGAAAATCACCGAGATCAGTCTATCACAGACTTTTCTCGGTGATTTTCTTATATCCGTACATTCGATTTACGCTAATTCTCCTGCTACAATAATTGCAGAAAATCAAAGGAGGAACAGCGTATGAAGCAGAAATACTATGTAGAACTGAACCGGCAGGAATGGCGGCTTATCATTGAGGGGCTGAACCGGTTCCGCAACAAGTTGATTGCGGCGGGACGGTACACAGATGCCGTAGATGAGATATTAATCAAAGTCGCCAAGGCAAAGCCGCAGAAGTCAATGTTGTGGGGATGGAGGCGCTAATGATGGAAAAGTACATTACCGATGAACGCACAGGGCTGAAATATGAATTGGTCGGTGACTATTATCTGATTGCCGGGGACGATGAGCCGGAACAAGAGCCAATCGGGATATGGGGGCAGCGGCATCTCCGCTATCTCAGAGAGTGCCACCGTGTGCGATATGCCAATCTGCTGACCAGCGGTGAATTGAATGCCTATCTTGCAGATATTGACCTGCAGGCAGAGAAACTTTTTCTTCGGTTGGTAAAACAAATGGCAGATGCAGAGGGCATTACGGAAACGCTGAAAGCCAGCGACCAAATGGAATGGGTCAGACAAATGAACAGCATCCGAAACCGATCTATGGAGATCGTAAATGCAGAACTGATTTTCGCATAAGGATATATGACCAAGGGCGGCAGGGAGTACCAACTCTCTGCCGCCTTTTCTTGTATTCGCAGCAATTATGTAAGAATATTCCAAGCATAGCGGAAGCACCGAAGCCCGATGGGGAACAGGACAATCAGTACACAGCACACAAGCCCGAAGCAGCAAACAATAATTGCACATGGGAGTTTAACGCAAAGCCATATTATTGCTGCAAGCAGCGCACCCGTGATGTGGTATCCGATCCATAGTAGTATGGTTAGGATTGTCAAACAAAGTATTATCATAAATGGTCCTTTCTCAGTAGCGCTATAAAAGCAAAATTCTCTTCGACTACAATTTTATTATACGCACTTGCCCCGTCTGGAAAAATGACTGCATGCGCAAAATACCGGCTTCTATTCTATTCGTTTCAGAGCAAATGCCGTGCTGCATTCAAATACCCAGTTTGAAATTTGCTGATGATAGACTATGCATTGTCCACCGAATACTGCGAGGAGGTTAATGCGTCTCGACCAAACACTGCGCTTTGCAGAGTATGGTCTGCTGCCGGTGGAATTGCAGCAGAGCGAAAACTGTAAACTAAAATCAAAGAATGTGAGGGACAACAATGAAAAGAGCAATATCCTTGCTGCTGGTCATCGTAATGACGACCATAGCGCTTGCCGGATGCGACAGCAAATCTGAAAATCCTGCCGGAAATGCGAATAGCAAGCAGCCTACCGACGAGTCCATTACAATCAAGAACTCGCCTGACAAATACACGTGGTACATTAAAAACTATGTCGGTAAGAATTGTGCTTCGATTGGGTACACCTCTATGGGCGGCGACCGCATGGACCACTACGGAGCAGGCTATATTGAGTTGATTATGGTCACACCGGATGGAGCATATATTGACATTGAAACAGATGATAACCTGAAGCAATATGTCGTCACCGCTCAGAGCTATGCTCCCAATACGGAGCTGAAATACGTTTTTGACACGGATGAAGCCGGAAACGAATATGAAAACCTTGTCCAGTCACAGAATATTGAAGAAATCGTGCTGCGCGTAAAGAAAGTCGGCAGCAGCGAGGAAACCTCCCTCGGCCTGACAGAAATCACACCATCCCCGGATAAATACACTTGGTACATCCGGGATTATTCCGGCAGAAACCTTGCGAGCTGTGGCTACCTGTCAATGGGCGGCGACCGGATGGATCATTACGGGGCTGGATATATTAAATTTGTGATCGTGTCCGATGATGGCAGCTTTATCGATCCGGAAGATACGGAATTGCTGAAAAATTATGTCATCACCGGCCAAAGCGTTTCGCCGAATACCGAGCTGAAGTATGTCTTCAGCACCGACAGTGAAGGAAATGAGTATGATAACATTGTCCAGTCTCAAAATATTGAGGAGATCGAGATCACGGTAAAGCCGGTAGGAAACAACTGAATAGTTGAAGGAAGGGAGACGGCCACAGGTCGTCTCCCTTCCTCTATGCAGTTGCGTTTTAGGACAGGGCATTCTCCAATTCTTCCTCGGAATACCCAAAGGTGTAATCCTCATCCTTGCCATTGGACAGCCAAATCTGTGCAGCGTCGTATACACTCATGGATTCCGAATCGCTTTGATTGCCATTTCTCGCACAATATTCGCAAGTATAAGATTCGCCATCCTAATCGCCCCACGAGTCCAGTGTCCGGTGAAGCCTGCGCCCACATACAGGGCACATTGCATATCTGCTCATTTCAATTCCTCTTGTAAAATTTTTAGAGTGTGCATACATTTTACGCTGATACTTCCGCTATTTTGTTTTTTGACTGCAGCTCATAAATATTATGGATTCTCCGGCACGGTTATGCTTTCAGAGGCTCCATCACTCGGATCAGCCTCAGCATTAAGGTATACCCATTTGATCGTGTATGTTTTTCCTACGCTGTTTCCGATGTTGAGCACATAATCTTCTAACAGCTTCTGCGCACGTTGCTGCGCACTTGCCAGTAGCGCAGTATCATTCTCTGCCGCCTCTCGCATTTTTGCCTGTGCATCCTTGAACGCCTCAGTTTGGTGTTCCGCCTCAACGGCGGCAGAATCCTGAGCAACAATAAAGGAATCCTTTGTCAAAGTCTCTTTGTCCACTTTGCACCCAAAGACCTTAGCAGGAGGAATGGTGATTGTTACGATGTCTCCATCGATTTCCATCGTCACCAAAGAAGTGTCAATTCCAATAGTAACGACGCCGGAGTATTCAACCCAAAACTTTCGATCTTTTTTCCACCACAACACTCCAGAGGCATCTTCTTCAAAATACTTCGCAACATTATGATAATAGCATTTCATCGTTGCCAACTCACAAATGGATTTCATTTGTGACGCTTGTGGTGCTATCTCTTTCACACCGTCATCCGGTCTTGAATTGGAACACGCAGCAAGGGCCAAACACATAATCACTACTAGGATAAAAGAAATTGTTTTTTTCATACCGATTGCCCCCTTAGTCTATTTGCAGTTTGTACTCAGAATCCAAGCTATTCACAAATGGGCGAATCAATGCTTTAACGATATTTTTTGCATTTTGTCCAGCAAGTTCATATATTGCGGTTTCACTATTACTCTCGTTAGTTACATCATCTATACATTGTTTATATGCTTCTTCCGACACTGTTTCCGTGTTTGCATTATCATTTATGAATATGTAGTCCATAGACTCAATGTCAACGGTAATATCTGTGATCTTGATTTCCGGCAGTTTTACTGAAATGATTTTCGTCTCATCATCAACAGAAATTTCGACTTGATCAAAATCAATACCGGCTTTAACTGTAGCGTCATACGACACATAATAATCGATCTTTTGAGGATCATCCGGGCTAACAACCTTTGCAACGCCATTATATATGGCCTCAAATGTTGACAGATCGCTTACATTCAGGATTTTTTCAAGTGTTGATGTGGTAATAATTGAAGGCTCAGATTTCTTTGTGCTTTTAGATAGCAAAACTAAAGACGAAACACCGAGGATTAAAATCACAGCCACTATAACGGCTACGACAGCAGTTTTTCTCCTATTGACCTTTTTAGATTCCACTTTCTCCATGTGGTTTCCCTCCATCTATTTATCTTTTGGGGAAGTGCAAAATCATTCCTTAATATTTTTACAACGCAAGGATCTCTTTCTTTTTGGCATCAAACTCATCCTGAGACAGAATGCCCTCATCGACAAGCTGCTTCAATTTACGCAGCGTTTCGATTTTCTCGTCATATGAGATCAATGCGTCGTCTGCCTCTTTTGCGGGCTTTTCGCTCTTGATCTTGTTCAGCAAGGATGCAGCACCGGAGGACGCCTTTTTCCAGCCCTCCTGAAGGCCACCTTTTGCCGTGCTTGCGAACCGAGAGAGCTTGCTTGGCTGTGCGTTTTCAGATGCTTCTGCGTCAATGCTTTCGACCATCTCAATATCCGCAGCCATTTCCTCCTCAGAGTAGTTGAAACAAGCCTTATCCAGCGCTGCATTGAGGCGGTTTGCCATCGGCATCATTGACACATAATTCAGACTCCCCGAAATCACGCCGCCCACAATGGGAACCGCCTTGGAAATTCCCTGCGCTACCGTGGTTTTTGTTACCTTCACGCCAATGGCCTTGCCGATCTGCTTGATGATCGGATACCAGAAGGTTTTGGTCAGTGCCTTCTGCGGCAGCTTCTTCAGTGTTGTTTTTGCAATCTGTGTGGAAAGGACCCGCACGCCTGACACAGCGCCGGACACGCCGAACATCACACCGCAATACAAGATCAACTGGTTCCGGACTCGCTCGTCATCAAGCTGGTCCTCTGTCCACAGATCCGACGCACCGTACAAGTAAGACAATTCCTGCGCAAGGCGCAGGGCCATGCCAAAAAACTGTGCCACATCCGCCGGGATTGTCGCCGCCATCGCAAATCCGCCGGGAATACCGGCAACAAAAGATGCCACAGAAGACTGGCTGGTACGAACGAAAATCAGTTTCGTGGCGGCTTTCTCAATACGCTCTTGGGGAATTCCGGCACTGACCGGCCCCATATCAATGATGGTCTGCAAATCGATATCGTCGCCTGCAAAAGCCTCTGCAAGGAATTTGCTGCGGTTGACCTTTACGCCGGGTATCTTGACTGCATTGGTAATGATCGTTTCCAGTGCTACGGAGGTCGTTTCGTTTTTAGCCTGTTCCATATTTCTCATTCCTTCCTCTCCATTAAACCTGTGATTCTGCGTTGCTTTCCGATGCGATGAATTCCCGTATTTCCTCCGACACATAATCCTCAAAATGCAATGTGCCGATTTTACAAACCTTTTCGTTGATCTTATCCATCACCGCCCGGCATTTGCTGTAATCTCCGGCGCGGAAGTACACCTCCAGCAAATGCCCCAGCAGCTCGACTTGCCGTCTTGCATAGGCGGCGATCTCCAAGTGATCTCCGCAGGTCAGAATGGAGCGGAGAAGGTACAGCTCCGCTTGATCGTATTGCTGCCATTCCAGCATCAGATTGGCCATCGGGCAAAGCTGATCGTCGATTTTGGCAAGCTCCGAGGTGCTGATAATGTTTGTGATGTCGTAGGCCTTGAACAGATAGGCGCAGGTCTGCGGATAATTCTCCTCCAGATAGGTGTAGTACCATGCCATCGTCAGATCGTAGTCCCGCACCAGCTTGGAATTGGGCTGGGCGTATTTGTCAATCTGCTTCCGGACCTTTTCCAGGATTGCCCAGACCTGCTTTTTCTTCCCGGCGCCACTGCGGATCAGGACAAGGGCCTTCAGCCGATAGCACTCACCCAGAAGAATGCCGGAATCTCCGGCATTGGAAACGGACAGCCAGTGGATGGCCTTATTTACTGATTTAAGGAGAAGGCGAACAACCTGCGTTTCTTCTGCTGTCTGTGCATCGTAAGCGCCGCTCAACTTCGCATCATAAAATCCCGCAAGGATGTAATAGAACCGTCCCAAAAGCTCCGGACTGCGATTTCGGGAGATGGCGGTCCGCATTTGCCGGATTTTCCGTTCCGCTTCCGAGAAACGCCTGTGATCGTACAGAATCTCCAGCAGGATCTGATAAACCTTCAGGAGCATCCGCTCATTGCCCGGAGGAACCACGGCAATGAATTCCGTACTCTTTTCCAGAAGAAACTGTTCATTCTCATAGGGCATATTTTGAATCGCATAATAGAGCAGTTCTATATAAATATCCGAAGAATATATCTGAGGTTCCCGCTTGCCGCCTTTCAATACAGCCGCAGCCAGCCGAAGAATCTCCCGAATCTCATCGTGATCTGTTGCTGTGCTTTCTGCGTAGCTGCCGATTCTGTGAAGGTAGGATTCTCTTGCCCAGCCAGAACCATCTTTCGCCATCATTTTTTGCAGCCTCCGGTCAAGAAAGCCGCCGGGAGCATTCTCTTGAACCTTGTGAACTCGCCGGAGACTGCGGAGAAGATGCTTCGGATATTCCTCTTTCTGCGCTTCAACCTTCAGCCGGATATTCAGATACTGCAGGACCCTGTTTGCTGCATCCAGCGCCGCATCCGTGAACCCCCAGTTCGTTACGACCTCCTCGATAACCGGGTGCATTGTGAGGATCGTATCGTTTATAGCAATCCAGCCTTGCCGGTAAAGAGCTCCGATATCGTCTCTGTTTGGTAAGCGGAGCATATCGCACAGCCGTTCAATGGAAACGCCGGTTCGGCCAAACAGAGACAGGGCTTTCATCAGAGCGTTCTGCGTTTCCGACAAGGTCTCTGCTGCAAACAGGCCGGAGATTATTTGCTGAATCGATTCCTGATGAAGAACTGCATCCCGTTGGTATCCGACCTTTTCGGGTGCAAGGCTTGTAAAGCCGTGCTCTGCAACGATTTGAGCCGCCTGCGCAAGAGACAGTGTGCAGACGGGACTGCCGATCTGCTTGGCAATCAGCTCAATGACCAATGTGTGACCGGATGCATTTTGAATGATCGATGTGGCATAATACCGCTCCTCCGCACTGAGCCGGTGGCCGATGTGCCTCTCAAAAAGGAGCAGCGCAGTTTCTTCGGAAACGGATTCCACTTCAAGGGTGTCATACCCCTGCGCAAGCGCCTTGTCTCTGGTCAGAAACAGCAAACGCCAGCCCGTTTGCAGGAGCTTCGGGATACCGATGCCGTTGTCGCCGGTGTAATTGTCCATAACCAGTACGCAATTTTTACCGTCGCCAAGTTCCCGGAGAATCCCCAATTTTCGCTCAAAGTAGGCTTCTTCTGTTTCTGATTTGTCCTTTTGAACGCCGTGAATCTGTACGGCGTAGTCGTCGCAGATAGTTTTCTCAATCGTGCCCTGATAATCGAGGTAAAGGACAGAATCAATTCTCGACATACACTGCCTGATGCAGTGGCGGGCGAGAGTGCTTTTTCCGATACCTCCCATTCCCACAAGAAAGCTGCAACCGCCGGGGGCATCCAGAAGCCGCTGCGTCAGCCATGCCGTCTCCTGTTCTCTCCCAAGAAAGAACTCGGGGCCATAGATTTTGGAGCTTACCACATAGCGGGCGGACAGATCCGCCAGAGCTTGAAGCTCCGACAGCTTTTCGACCACAGTTTCCATATTGGAAAACCGATCCAGATAATAGTCCGCAAGGGTGTGATGGAAGAAATCCGTCAGGCGGAAGGTCAGCGCATCCCGATATGCGCCGCCTGAGAGCTTGGACCTTGAAAAATCATACCGGGCACCGGTATCACAGTCAAAGGCATCCGGTACACGGTCAAACAGCATATAGAACAGCAGCGCACCGATCCCATACACATCTGTGTGCGTTCCGATTCGTTTTCCGTCACCCCTTTGCAGTTCCAGCGCCGCAAAGCCCTTGGTAAAAGAGATTTTATCCCGCAATTCCGGAACGTCGGAGATGGGAACGACCGTGTCGAAATCGAATAGCTGGATCAGCTCCGTGGTGCCCTCCAGCGTCAGAATATTGCTCGGTTTGATGTCGAGATACAGAAAACCCTTATTGTGGATTTTAGAAATGGCAGTTGCCGCACTTTTTACTGCAGCAATGCTGTCCTTGACAGAGGAATAACGATCGTAGGACAATTCCTGCCCCTGAGCATACACAGAAACCACATACAATGTGTGGTTTGCCTCATAAATATTATAGGTATTGGCCGTCAGGTTCGTCAGCCCATCCGCTGCAAAGAATTCATTGCCCAGTTGATAAGCCCGCCGCATTTTCTGCTTTGTCTGCGTGAACTGCTTCCGCTCTGCCTCCGGAATCAGCAGATTTCCATCCGACGATCTTCGCAAATTGCATCTGAAGGGGTAACATTCCTTGATTCTAACGGTTTTTCTTGCTCCTAGATTATCAATGTAATAAGCATTGTAAACGATGCTCGATCCGCCACGGGCCAACTCATCGGTGATTGTGTATTCCCATCCGTCATTGAATCCAAGCGTAGTGCCTGCTTTAAGTGCAGCTCTAGAGTCCATTTTCTCACATCCTAACCTTGCTCGCATATTGCGACGCTTAGATTCTAACACCGAAAATTTAGAAAGTGGTTTTTTCAGTGCAGGGCATTCTCAGGAGCCATTTTATTCAGATAGGCCTCCCGCATAAAGGAACGGAACGCATCCAGCGGGTAGGCATCCTGCGAGGCATAGAGGAAGATCCAGTCATAGGGATTCCCCTCATACAGTTCCGGATAGCTGGCATCCAACAGCAGTCGATTGATGGATGCAATGCATCTCGGGCTGTCATACGGCTTTGCCGCATATTCCGGCTCCGTTCCCTTGAGAAACAGTTCTGACCAGAAGCGATAGAAGGCTAGCAGGATCATTGTTTTTCGGACGACCTCATCCGACTGCCAGTTCCCGCCGATGATGGCCTCCAAGCCCTGCCGATCCGGGAACGATTTGCTCACAAGGGGATGGATCATGGCGTTTGCTTTCAGCAGCGGCTGTAAGGTGCGGTCGCCGCTTATGGGATACAGCTTTTCGCCGTTGGATTCATCAAAATCCAGCAGTCCAAAAATCTGCCGGTAAATGTCCCATGCCGACCGGGCTTTCTCGGCGAAAGTCTCTTTTGGATAGCGGTGCTTCAATTCCTGAACAGCCAGTCCATTTTCACCGGCAATTCTTCTCCAAAGTTCACAGATATACTTTTTCGCTGTTGCGTTGTTATAGCCAAACTGGCTGCTGTTCGCCGTTAAAAACGCAAGCAGTTCTTCCGGACTTTGAAACCGGTCCAATTCCTTGACAATCGTGCCGGTAAAGAGAACATCGGAATGAAGATCAACCGGCCCTTTTCCGCTCTCCTTCGGGGCTTTTTCAATCAGTGCCTGTGCCTCGGAATAGGGCAATTGATGGCAAATGCAATAATAGTAAATTGCCTCTCGAATCGTGTGGCAGTCCAGATTCCGCTGCAAATACACACGGCGGAAGAAATCCCGTGTTTCATCCAGTGTCAGGTGAAATGCAAAACAAAATTGAATCGCATAATCCCGTTTCTCGGCCTGTGTGTGCTTTTGAAACCAGCCTTTCAGAACGCGTGCTTCTATCGGGATGCCCGCCTCATCAAATTTACACTTGATAAACCTGACTTTGGCATCCGTGTCTGCAAGGTTGCCGGTATAGCCCTTCTGCACAATAAACTCATCCAGTGCGGCGTCAAATGTCCGGAAGGAACTAGCTATCTCAAGCAGCTCCTGTATGTAGTTCTCATCCTCTGGAGAAATGCTATTGCCCTTTTGGGACAGAAATTGCGTATAATCTCCCATACCCATCCTCGTTTCCGCTGTATCTCAGCATATTTTGAATCACTCTCTCTTGTCCTCCGGCAGGACCTCCATAATATCTTCGATATGGCAGTCCAGCGCATGACAGATCCGAACCAGAACGTCCGTTGTTACATTGTCGCCACGGTTGAGCTTCCGGATGGTATAATCACTGATATTCGCTTTTTCCATCAGGTTCTTTTTCTTCATATCTTTATCAATGAGAAGATGCCATAACCGTTTGTAGCTTACCGACATAGTGGAACCCCCATAATTTGCAATTACCACACAATTTTACAAATATATTATACCGCATAATATGTCGAATTTCAACGGATAGCAGAGAGAACACACGGATATTCTTGAATTTTGTTTTACAACACATTTATATGGCAGTGAAGTGTGCATCCCGTTCTTTAAAAAATGTTTTTGAAGCATTTCTCTAATGAGGGATTTTTATTGGACAGCAACTATGCTAAAATGATTTTTGAAAAGCAGGAACAATCTGCGCTTGCTTGTGCCGTTAAAAAATAGAGGGCGCTGGCCCTCTGGAAAGGAGACGATAAAAATGCCAATTATGCTGACCAGAAAGGATGGCCCGCCTACGCCGTTCCGCAACGCAGAGTACATCCCGTTCTATTACTTCATCCCGAAAAGCATCCTGTCCCGCTGTGGGGCGGAGCTGAACGCCATTCCACGGAATCCGCAGGTGCTATTTCACAACCGGGCCGCCTGCGAATTCGTGGAGAGCGACCTGTTCCGACTGCTCATCATTGACGCCACCGCCTTTATGGTTTGGCCATATATGGGCTTCGGCGAGTATATGGAAATTTACTCCGGCTACGACCCGGCGTGGCGGTTTGCCCATTGCCCGGACTACTGGATTCAAGAGCTGACGGACGAAGGCATCTTGGCGTCCGCCGGCGAATTATTCAAAGGTTGCCACTCGGAATTGGGGTATGTACCGGAATGGCAGATCGACATCTATCTGCGCTACATTGTGCCCAATGTGATGAAAAAGCACCGGATGGACGAGATCATCCAAGTCGCACGGGAATACCCCTGCTTTGAGGACTTTGACTTCCGAAAGAGCAACCAGAAAACGGACTTCATCCGAAAATGGTACCACACCCGCACCAAGCACCCGATGATTTCACTGGAGGAATTTCAGGAGGCCTATGCCGACGCCCACGGCGGACAGGAATACGAGGAGCCGGACCCGTCGCAGAATGTGGAGGAAACAGCGGTAGCGCAGGCGCTGGTGGATCAGTTCAAGGCCACGCTCAGCGAAAAGGATATGCAGATCCTTGAACTGCGTATGAGCGGCGACACGCTGGAGGAGATCGCCGAAAAGCTGGGCTACAAAAATCACAGCGGCGTTCTCAAGCGCATCCGCAAGATCGGACAGGCCTATGAAGCCTACACCGGTGTGGACTATGGCTTTGAGGGCGGCAAAATCACCGGGTAACACCTATCGGAAATCGGTAGGTGTTATTTTTATGCCCAAACGGAGGTGGAGATTATGAAATGGAGAATATACCCGTCCCAGCGAGGGCGAGTCAACAAACTGGTGCGCCGGCGATGTTGCTGCTATGACCACGGTAACTGCATCCTGCTGGATGACGGAGAGCCGCATCGCTGTGTGCAGATCATCAGCCGGAGCGGCATCTACTGCAACTATTTCCGCCGGGCGGTGTTGCCGTCCGACAGTGAGCTGTACGCACAAATCAGAGATCAGAATAAATGAGGAGGATACGGAAATGAAAACAATCCACAACACAAAAATCATCGGCATCGACCACGGGTACGGGAATATGAAAACGGCCAACTGCTGTTTTCCCACCGGCATCACCGCCTATGACCACGAACCGCTGTTTACGGCGGATATGCTGGTCTACGGCGGCAGGTATTATCTCATCGGCGAGGGACACAAGGAGTTTGCACCGGACAAAATCAAGGACGAGGATTATTATGTGCTGACCCTTGCGGCAATCGCCAAGGAGCTGAACGCCGAAAATCTCACCGAGGCGCACATTGTGGTTGCCGCCGGTCTGCCCCTGACTTGGACAAGCGGGCAAAAGGCAGATTTTAGGGCGTATCTGATGAAGAACGCCGAGGTGGAGTTCGCCTACAAAAAGGGAAACTACCACCTCTATATTGACGATGTGCGCATCTATCCGCAGGGCTACGCCGCCATTGCGAGCTTTGCCACCACGCTGAAAGGTGTCAATCTGATCGCCGACATCGGCAACGGTACAATGAACACGCTGTATATGATCAACGGCAAGCCGCAGCAGGGCAAAATGTTCACCGAAAAATTTGGGACTTACCAGTGTACCCTTGCTGTCCGGGAACGTTTTATGCAGAAAACGCAGCGGGAGATCAACGACGCCATCATCGACGAGGTGCTGATCACCGGCACGACAAATATTGCGCCTGCCGATCTGAAAATCATCAAGAGCGTCGCCGCCGAGTATGTGCGGGATATCTTCCGCAGACTTCGTGAGCACGGCTATGACGAAAACACGATGACCTTATATGTGACCGGCGGAGGCGGTTGCCTTGTGAAGAACTTTTATAAGTTCAACGCTGATCGGGTGAAATTCATTGAGGACATCTGCGTCGCCGCAAAGGGATATGAGTATCTGGCCGAGGCGCAGATGAAGGCTGAGGCGAAGGGATGAGCAAATATCGGATCAATGTGCGGTTTGATTTGGACAAGCCGACAGAGGCAAAAGCCGCACAGTATTTACAGTCGCTGGATAAATCCCGCAACGCTTTTATGGTAACGGCGGTCCTAAATGAAATGCAGCGGCAGACATCCACAAATGGGGTTTTGCTGGATGATATTCGGCAGGTCATACGCGAGGAATTGCAGGAGGTGTCATTTGCTGCGGCACCTCCTGTCTTTGAGCAGGTACAACCGGAGTTGACCGAGGAACAACAAGCCGAAAACGAAAAGAGTGTGCTGGATGACCTTGAAATGTTCGGCTGAGCCAAAACGCCAATATGTGGCTCAAATTGCAGTATTTGCAGCAGAAGCAGAGCCATTTTGGCTCGGGAACAAGATATACCCTCAATGGGCAAGGATGCGGTTTTCAGTATCCGTCAGCCGCTTTTCCTTATGCCCTGCGGGGTACGTCTCATGGTATAGCAAGCAGGGACTTTGTGTGCCACAAAAGTCCCAATCACAGCCGAAATCGGCTGCCTCTTTGGGCGCAGCCCCCAATCCCCCGAAAGGAGAGATGCGTATGGGGAAAGATGTTCGTATTGCCGTCCGTGTGACGGCAAAGGAAAAAGAGAAAATCCAGTCCAAAGCCCGAAAATGCGGGCTGAGTACAACCGAATATGTCAAGCAAAGAGCGTTGGGGTACGAACCGAGAGCGGTTCCGCCTGACGCTCTTTTTGCTTGCCTTGAAAAGCTGGGCGAGCTTGCGGATAAAGCCAGTTCACCGGAACTGGACAAAGAAATCTGCACGGTGCTGAAACAGACCACAGCAGAGTTTCTTTTTCCCGGAAAGGGGTGATGCGGTATGGCTGTTACAGGATTTTGGCCCGTGTTCAAAAACCTCAAAGCCACACTGGACTACGCCGACAATCCCGACAAGACCACCGCACCGGAATATCTGGACGAGGATTTGTATGCTGCCCTGCGTTACGCAGAGAACGATGATAAAACCGACCGCAAGATGTTTGTGGGCGGTATCAACTGCTCGGCACAGAACGCCTATGCCGAGATGATCGCTGTGCAGCGGCGATTCGGTCTGCGTGGAAAAGTCGTCGGCTACCACGGCATTCAGAGCTTTCGTGAAGGCGAGGTCACGCCGGAGCAAGCCTTTGTAATCGGAAAGAAAACAGCAAGAAAGATGTGGGGCGACCGGTATCAGGTGCTCGTTACCGTCCACCTGAACACCGACAATGTTCACTGCCATTTTGTTGTGAATCCCGTGTCCTTTAAGGACGGCGCAAAGTTCAAAAACAAAATCGGCGACCACAAGGAGCTGCGTAGAATCTCCGATGAAATCTGCCGGGAGCACGAGCTGTCGGTATTGGAAAACAGCGAATTTTACAGCAAGAGCAAGAAAAAGGAATATTGGGTTCACAAAGCAGGCAGAAAAACACATCGGGACTATCTGCGTGAGGATGTGGAATACTGCCTGTCTTTTGCCACCTCTCCGAGAGAATTTGAAAGCCAGCTTTATGCGCTGGGCTACGCCCTTGATCCGGTGCGTTTTTCGGTAAAAGCAAAGCACTGGGAGCGAGCCGTGCGGCTGAGCAGCATCGGCTTTTCAAAGGAGCGTGTGAACGAGCAGCTACGGCAGAATGCCGAAAACCGCTATCGGCTGTTCACCTTGGAGTACCGACCGCCGTACAAGCCGAAGAAATTTCCGTTGGAGGACGAGCTGCGAAAGCTGGGTTTCTCCATTGAACACAGCTATGACACCGCCACCGTTTTGGTGGATACGGTGTTTTATCTTGTCATAACGGCGATTCAAATCGTAGCCGAGCTTGCCGATGTAATGCTGTTGTCACCGGATCTGCGGGCGGCTGAAAAGGATTTGAAGGAGCTGGTTGCCGACTATCACTTCTTGCAGGAGCACGGTATCCATACGACAGCCGACCTGCAAGCAAATATTGAGCAATCCAAGGCAGAGCTTTCCGCTTTGGAGCATGAGCGCAGCGACATCAGCAACCGCATACGCCGCCCCAAGTTGCCGGAGGAACAGGCGCAAAACAAGGAACGCCGCAAGGCGGTATCCAGACAGATGAAGCCTGTAAGGGAGCGGCTTCGCCGTGCGGAGAGGATTTTAGAGAAATCTCCGCACCTGTATGAACTATTAAAACAAGAGCACGAGCTGGAGAAAAAAGCCCGTGCAAGATACAAAGAAAGAGGTAGATAGAATGAAAAATACGATGAAAAATCCAGTGGCAATTCCGGTAGAAAAATTGCATCCCTTTACCGGACACCCGTTCAAGGTTAAGGACGACGAGGAAATGAACACGCTGATTGAAAGCATACAAACGCAGGGTATATTGTCCCCGCTGATCGTCCGACCAATAGAAAATACAGATGAATATGAAGTCGTAAGCGGCCACCGCCGCTTACACGCCGCACGAAAGGCAGGGATCACCGAGGTCCCTGCCTTAATTTATGCCCTTGACCGGGATGCCGCCGCCATTGCAGTGGTGGATAGTAATCTACACCGAGAGCATATTCTGCCCTCTGAAAAGGCGTTTGCGTACAGAATGAAACTGGAAGCAATGAGCAGACAAGGACACCGCTCCGACCTAACTTCCGACCAAGTTGGTCGGAAGTTGGAAACCGCTGAGATTATTGCACAGCAGTCCGATGACAGCAAATCTCAGGTACGGCGCTATATCCGCCTGACCTATCTCATCCCTGAGTTCCTTGAAAAGATGGACGAGGGTGAAATCGCCCTGTCTGTCGGTGTGGAGCTTTCGTTTCTTGACGAGCAAAATCAGCGAGCGGTTTTGGAACAGTGTGCCATCAACGACTGCACCCCGTCCTATTCGCAGGCGTGGCGGATGCACAAGGCCGACCGGGAGGAAACACTGACCACGGCGGTCATTCAAACCATTATGTCGGAGGAAAAAGCTAACCAGCGAGAAACGGTGAAAGTCCCCATCGCCCGTCTGCGGGAGGTTCTTCCGCAAGGGCTGGATGCGAAGAAAACAGAAGATTTTATCATAAAAGCTTGCGACCATTTCCGCAAATATCTCATCCGTCAGCGCAATCGGGACGAAAGATAAGGAGGTGTCCCTATGGAACAATTCATTCAAAAATATCCGTATAATCAACTTTTTGAAAACAATGCCGACTCGCATTTTTATATGAAAATCGGTGGCACGGTTTATGATGTTACGACTCATTATGACCCCAAGGGGCGGCAGTGCGTGTTGGAGCAGTTCAAGGAGCTGCTGCTTCAGAAGGAATGGAGACAACCGCACAATCGAAAAGGACAGCCGAAATCAATATAATGGCATATATCCCATTGCTTGATTCGGCTGTCGGAAAGGAGTTAAACGCTATGACAGTCAATAAAAATGCAGATCAGGAAAAAATCACAGCTCTTTACTGCCGCCTTTCGCAGGATGACGGCTTGGACGGAGAGAGCAACAGTATTCAGAATCATGATGTAATTTATAAAGGGTGGATTACACCACCGAAAATTACATCATGACTGCGGCTCATTTGTGGCGAATGAAAAGACAGTTGTGATGAAGGAGGGATGCCCTGCACCTGACCGTAACTGTCACCCCCACACATTCCCACAAAGGAGGCCATTATTGAACTGACCTACACGCAATGCGGGGACTACCTGATCCCCGACCTCGTATTGTCAGACACAAGGGAGTACCACATCGGCAAATATGGACGGATGCGACGCATCTATCTGAAGGAGCATCGTCCGGCCCTTTACAGTACCCTGCTGCTCACAGAAAAACTCTTTCCTCATTTGGCGGAGATCGACGCCGCCTGCAAAACCAGGCTGGACATTATCGAAGCGGAGATGATGTGCCAGGAAGGTGTGACCGAAGCACTGAAAGCCGCTGATCAGATGGAGTGGGTGCGCCGGAGGAACAACATCCACAGCCGGGCCGAAGAAATCGTCCTGCATGAACTTGTGTACGCGGAATAAGCAGTAATGCCCTCACAGCAAGCCTTGTCAGCCTGCCGTGAGGGCATTTTTCGTTATTTCAGCAACTTCCAGTATCCTTTGCGGTCGGAGCCGATACGCTCAATCAAGCCAGCATCTTTAAGCATTTTTAATCTGAGCGACACGGTTTTCCGGCTCAGAGACAGATTTTCGGCAAGGAACGTCGTTGTGTATGCCGGATCGACGGCAAGGAGATTCAGAATTTTCAGTGATGTCTCATCCAACGTATCTGTCACCTTATCTGTTACCTTTTCTGTCACCCTGCCGGTAACAGAACGGATGAGTCGATCTTCCGGCGCGGTGAACTTTATCATAATATCGCCGGGATTGATGGTATATTCCGGTTGCGGTACGCCGTCCTTTTCGCAGGCGGAGCATATTTTCTCAATGCCGCGTCCCCAGCTTTCAATAAAGCCCGCCAGATAGAACACATGGGCGATATTTGGGTTGTAGGGGCTGGAAGCGTGCTTGTTCATCAGGTTTTCCAGTGTCCAGTTTTCCGGCAGGCACCCGCAGTTGGCAATATAGAGTTTATCTTCATACACGCTGATCTGGATCGGTACGCCGGATTGGTACTGTTTGTGGCATAAGGCGTTCAGCAAGGCTTCCCGCAGAGCTTCTTCCGGCACAAAGTACCGCTCGATCCGCTGCATCCCCTCATACGTGATTTTGGCCCTCATGTACTTGAGGTACACCAGCTCCACGATCTTGTCGATCTGTTCCAGAATGGAACCGTGGATTTCATCCTGATACAGCAGGTCGGCATCCGTCTCAAAGTAACCGATTTTCACATACGCGCCCAGCTGCCATTTCTCCGGGTCTTTGCTGAACAGGAGCATGGCCGCGTTGGTCAGATACGGGCCGTTCATCAGGTGCAGCTTTTCCATCAGCACGTCTTTTGGCTCATCCAGCACGCTTCGGTCAATGCGTCCCTTTTTGGCGGCCCACTGCTTAAAATGAGCCACCGTTTCGTCATCCACATCGTCCAGCGAAAAAGCCGGTAGCGGCAGATTGTCCCAGGTCGCACCCCGCTTGCGCATGAGGAAGGCCTCCAGCGCCGGGCCGGTCAGAATCTGCCGGGTGCTGCCGCTGCGGTAGTAGTAGACGCCCTTGCAGGAGATGCCGATGGGATACGGCGGCACGTCGATCTCGATGTATTCCTTGCCGTTCTTATCCAAAAGGTTGACGCCGACAATAATTCCCATCGCATCCCGAATTTTATTGGGAATGTCCTCCAGCAGCTTGCGGGCGTTAGATAGGCCGATAACATTGCCCTCGTCATCGCAGCCGATATAGATTTTTCCGCCCTGCGCGTTGGCGTAGCCGCAAATCCATTCCAGATATTCGTCTTTCCACTTGCTTTTCCATTCCGTATTCTGGCTCTCAGGCATTTTCGTCACCGTCCTGTTCTTTATGTTTTCCCCGGCTTTTGTACACATTATACTGGTTCTTGCACCGTGCGCTGCAAAAAGCGGCGTTGGCACGGCTGCTCATAAACACCTTCTGGCAGTGCTTGCACAAACGCAGCGGCCTTGCCTCGTCCACCAGCATGAAGCTGAACATCATCTGGATACCTAGCAAAAGTGAGTGAAAGTCCCAATAAATCGTCGGCTTTTCCAGCAACTCAATGTGATAGCTGGGTGCGATCCCACCAAAGGCTGCCATTGCCTTGCGGTACAGGCTGCGGGTTTCCTCGTCAATGGAATCGTAGTCATGGTAGTACAAAATGGAGGTCGTCAGCGTAAAGGCCCAGTCTTTGAGCTGCTGGGCGATCCAATCGTAGGGTTCTGCATACTCCCGCTGGAAACTCATGGTTTTCGCCATTGGTTCGTCGGCAAAGGTCATGGTCAGCGCGATCATCGTGCGGTCGTTTGAAACTGTCCAGCCGGATTCTACGCCCGGTTTTACCACGTCCAACTGATCAAAAGGATAAAATAGTGCCAGGTAATCCTCTGTCTCCATCGCCTCTGCCTTGATGAAGTGGTTCTTCGGCAGATAGACCGCCTCGTAGTCCATAAAGGACGGCGTAGTGGGCAGCGCTGTCATTAGGCCTAGCAGGCCGTACTTGGAGACAAATTCCAAAATCGCCGTCTCCACGTCCACGTCCGTCCTGCGGCCCATCATCAGCATCCCCACATTGAGGGCGTCCAGCACCATGCCGGGCATTTCCTTCATGGGATTATACACATCGGGCTTCGCATCTTTGGCCGGTGTGACGTACCACTTTCCATCAGCGGCAGTTTTCAGCTCATAGCGGTCATACCGCACCCAATGGGAACGGGACTGTTCAAACAGATTCTTCATGCCACCGTCCCTCACTTCCAATCGTCAATACCATACTTTTCGAGTAGCGACCGGGCGTATTCCTTGCCAGTTTCGGTCAAATAAACGCTCTTGCTCCTGCGGCTACCCTGACGGATCAAATCTTCATCGTCCAGTCCATTCAGCACATCAAAATCGTAACCTTTCCAGGCATAGAAGTGTTTGGCTTCCGCGAACTTTTCCCGTTCGCAAAAACGGGAAAGATAAATCAACATCATGGTCAGTTCTTTCATGGCCTGCTTTGCTTCGGTATGTTCCATGAATACCCTCCTTCTACCATGTAATCTTACTTCATAGTTTTATATTACTCGCTGCCCTTGCCGCCGTCAAGGACAGCTTTTTTCTTGCGCCGTTTGGTCTTGTTCTCCCGGCGTATCACGGCGTCCTTGCCCTTTTCCCCAAGCAACGCAGCATATTCCTCCATAAACTGACGCTCCCGTAGGGTCAGGCTTTTTCCCTCGTCCTGCATCCGGCACAGATGGGCATACAGCTTCTTTTGCAGCTTTTTTCGGATGGTGTTGCGCACCTTGCGGATGTTACGGTCAGATTGGCCGCGCATCTGCGCCAGCTGGGTGGTGCTGTACAGCCGGATGGAGAGGAAATAAAGGATTTCTTTGTGTTCCTCGCTCAGTTCCTCGATCATATCGGATAAGAACGCATTAGAAGTCAGCTGGTGCATCTCGTAGGGGCAGTCAAAAAGAATGTCCAGGAAGTTTCCGCTGCACAGCTGCCGCACCGCCGGATTGTTCAGCCAGCGCGGCACGATCTTCGGCTCCGGCACCGCCTGATATTCCAGCGGCACATCGCCACGCAGGTTCTCGTGATCCCGTTCCCGGCGCTCCCGGTTGCGGTCGAGCTTGTTCCATTCCTCCACCACAACAGCGAAGTCCTCCGCTGTCCGGGCGGCATCCTCCAACCGGCGCAGCGCCTCGGCCCGCAGCTCCCGTTTCAGCCGCTTCTCGCTGGTGGGGGCAGCTTCTTCCTCCGCGTCCTCCAGTTCGGCGTCGTAGTCAATGGGCCGTTCGTCCTGCTCCAGTTCGCTTTCCAGCTCTACGGCGCGTTCCAGTTCCAATTCTTGCGCCAGCATATCGTCTGCCAGCGCATCGTCCCAACCCGCGAAGCCATCCGCCGCATCCAAAAGGCCGTCATCGTCCAGTATCAGCGCCATGACCTCGCCTCCTTCAAAAAATAATTTTGTGTTTCTGCGAAAACGGTTCCGTTTTACACCCGCTTTTTCTCCTATCAGTAGAGGGAGTAACCCGAATGGCAAACAATTAGGTTACAAAGTAGCTGGTAGGCGAGAGAAAGGAGGAACCGCGCCATGCTGATGCACCGCAAGTAGCTGTGTGCTTTAACAGTTACACAAAACGGAACTATTCACATTATACAACGACTGCGCCCCAGGCGCAAGAAAGAGAGGTTCAATGGCAGAAACAAAGGGCATCTTTTTGACACGGCATATCGGCAAGACCACCTACAAGGTGCGTGTCCATCTCAGCGAAACCGCAAACGAGACGATGGAAGATAAAATTTTGCGGTTGATCCGCAATGATGGGCTGGCAATGGACGGGGAATGTGGTATAATGGAATTGCCACAAATGAGCCGTCAGTCTGAAAGGAGCGCCTGATATGGCAACCAGACAGACGGAAGAAAAAATAACTGCGCTCTATGAGCGCCTGTCCCGTGACGATGACGTTGCGGGCGACTCGAACTCCATTCTGAACCAGAAACGGTATCTCGAAAGCTATGCAAAGCAGCGGGGCTACACCAACATTGTCCACTATACGGATGATGGATGGTCGGGCGGCAATTTTGAGCGTCCGGGCTGGAAACGCCTGGTCGCTGACATTGAGGCCGGGAAGGTGGTCCACCTGCTGTGCAAAGACCTCAGTCGGATCGGTCGTAATTACCTGCAAACCGGCTTTTATACCGAGATCATGTTCCGGCAGTATGGGGTTCATTTTATTGCTGTTGCCAACAATATTGACAGCGACGAACAGGAAAGCAGCGAATTTGCGCCGTTTTTGAATATCATGAACGAGTGGTATCTGCGCGACCAGTCCAAAAAGGTGGCGGCGGCCTACCGGGTGAAGGGCAAGGCGGGCAAGCCCACCTCCAACAGCGCCATCTACGGCTACAAGAAAGACCCGGAGGACAAAGACCACTGGCTGGTGGATGAGGAAGCCGCCGCCGTGGTGCGGCGCATTTTCCGGCTGGCCGTGGAGGGGCACGGCCCTTACGAGATTTCCAAAATGCTCACCGCCGAGAAGGTGGAGTGTCCCGGCTACTATCTCGCCAAGCAGCGGGCAAAGCAGAAGAAGCAGGGTAAAAAGAGCGGCACATCCATGCTGGACAAGAACCGCCCCTATGACTGGTACGGCAACACCGTCAGCACCTTGCTGGAGAGGCCGGAATATATGGGGCATATGGTGAACTTCCGTTCCTCGAAAAAGTCCTACCGGGATAAGCGGGTGAAGAACGCCCCGGAAGATTGGCTGATCTTTGAGAACACCCACGAGGCCATTGTTGACCCGGAGACATGGCAGCTGGCCCAGCAGGTGAAGCGGACGGTTCGCCGGACGGATACCACCGGCGTTGCCAACCCCTTCACGGGTCTGGTGTTCTGTGCCGACTGCGGGGCCAAGATGTACAATCATCGAGGGCGGCATACCAGATCGGACGGTAGAGAGTACGGCAGCGATACCTATAACTGCTCCACCTACTGTCTGACTATCGAGAGGGAAACCAAACAGTGCTTTTCTCACAGCGTCAGCACCAAGGCGTTGAATGAACTGGTGCTGGAGACTATCCGCACCACCGCCAGTTATGCCATTTCCAACCGCGAGGAATTCATCCAAAAGGTGCGCAGCATCTCTCAGGTGCGCCAGCAGGAGGTCGCCAAAGAGTTGAAGCGCAAGGTTGCCAAGGCCCAAAAGCGGATCGCGGAGCTGGATGTGCTCATTAAAAAGCTGTACGAAACCTACGCGATGGGCAAACTGGAGGAAAAGCGGTTCGAGATGCTGTCCACCGAATATGAAAAGGAGCAGGATGAGCTGGAACAGACCCTTGCCAGCGACCAGGCCAGCCTTGGCCAGTTCAACGAGGACACCGACCGCGCCAACAAGTTCCTGGCTCTGGCGAAAAAGTACACGGATTTCTCCGAGCTGACCGCGCCGATGATCAACGAGTTCGTGGAGAAGATCATGGTTCACGCGCCCGACCGCAGCACCGGCGAGCGCATCCAGGAGATTGAGATTTATCTCAAGTTTATCGGAAAATTTGATGTGCCCATGCCGGAGCCTACCCCGGAGGAACTGGCAGCGGAGGAAAAGCGCCGCCAGAAGCGCATCCGCGACCATGAGAAGTATCTGCGGCAGAAGGAACGCAAGAAAAAGATTGCCGAGGGACAGATTGTGCTGGGCGAACCGTATGCGCTGGTTTGCCAGTGCTGCGGGGAGACCTTCCACTCCATCCGCCCCAACGCCAAGTTCTGCACGCCCGCCTGCCGACAGCGGTTCTACCGCCAGCAAAAGAGGGAGCTTCCGCCGCCGGATGCAGTACCCGTGCCGGAACCGATGGAAACCAACAAAACCGCATAACACCGAGCACAGCGGCTTGCCCGACGAGGGCAGGCCGCTTTTTCTATGCCCAAATATGGAGGTGCTATTTTGACATTATTTGAAACTGTGAAAAACTCTGTCACCGTGAAGCAGGCCGCCGAGTACTACGGCTGCAAAGTCAACCGTGGCGACATGATCTGCTGCCCCTTCCATGCTGACCGGCATCCCAGCATGAAGTTGAACAGGGATTATTTCTACTGCTTTGGCTGCGGGGCAACCGGGGACGTGATCGACTTTGTGGCGCGGCTGTTCGGCCTGAGCAGCTACGAGGCAGCAAAGAAGCTGGCCTATGACTTCGGTATGGACCCGGACAAGCCCCCGGCAGCGATGGCACTGAAAAAGCCTTATCCGTTGGCACGGGCTTTCCGCAACGATGAGATGCACTGCCAGCGGGTGCTGTGCGATTATCTGCACCTGCTGGAACGCTGGAAGGTCGAGTATGCCCCACAATCGCCGGAAGATGAATTGGACGACCGTTTTGCAGAGGCGTGTCATATGATCGAGTATGTGGATCACTTGTTGGATGTTCTCATGTTCGCAGAACTGGAGCAGCTCGTGAAGGCGGTGGATATGCTCCTGAAGGACGGAACTATCTCCGCGCTGGAGCAGCGGCTGAAACGTCTGGAAAAGGAGGTGCAGCACCGTGGCGAAGAACGAGCAATCGCGTGAGGTCAACCAGCCTGTCTGGTTTGATGGCAAGAGTATCAATGAAGCCCTGTTTTGTGATGATTTTCTCAGCAGACACAAAATCATCTACACAAACGGGGCTTTTTTCACGCCTGATGGCCGCGTCACCGATGAGCTGCCGCTGCGTGGAGAGATTTTTGAGGAACTGAAATGCTGCGCGGTCAGTAACATCCCCCGCAAAATCAGCAATATTGTGGAATTGATGAAACTGGCCGCGCTGGTAGAGGATTTCCCGCCGGAGACTGACCGCATCCATCTGGCAAACGGAACCCTCATGCTGGATGGCACCTTTACAGAGGGCAGGCCGGAGATTGTCCGCTGTCGCCTGCCGGTAGCTTACAATCCCGATGCTCTCACACCGACCCGCTGGCTGGCTTTTTTGGAGGGACTGCTCTATCCGGAGGACATTCCCACCTTGCAGGAGTTCATCGGATACTGCCTGATTCCCAGCAACAAAGGCCAGCGCATGATGGTGATCAAGGGCAACGGCGGCGAGGGCAAGAGCCAGATCGGTGCGGTGCTGGCCGCCCTGTTCGGGAGCAATATGAAGGACGGCAGCATCGGCAAAATTTCCGAGAACCGCTTCGCCCGCGCTGACCTGGAACACATCCTTCTGTGTGTCGATGACGATATGCGGATGGAGGCCCTACGGCAGACCAACTACGTCAAATCCATTGTCACCGCACAGGGTAAGATGGATTTGGAGCGCAAGGGCAAGCAGAGCTATCAGGGATGGATGTGCGCCCGGCTGCTGGCCTTCTCCAACGGAGATTTGCAGGCGCTGTTTGACCGGAGCGACGGATTTTACCGGCGGCAGCTGGTGCTGACCACCAAAGAGAAACCTACCGACCGCGTGGACGATCCTGACCTAGCCGAGAAGATGAAGGCCGAGGTGGAGGGCATTCTGCTGTGGGCTTTTGAGGGATTGCAGCGGCTGATAGCGAATAACTTCAAGTTCACCGAGAGCCAGCGCACCAGAGAAAACCGGGAGGCCGTCAAGCGGGATAACAACAATGTGTTCGATTTTCTGGAATCCGAGGGCTATATCCGGCGGAAAGCCGATGCCACAATCAGTTCCAAGGAACTGTATGAAGTGTATCAGATTTTCTGCACCGAAAATGGCTTGACTGCACTCAAGCCACGTAGTTTCAGCGATGCTGTGATTGCCAGCCAGGGCAGGTACAATCTCGAATACTGCAACAATGTGACCAACGCCGCCGGTCGCCGGGTACGGGGCTTTTTCGGGCTCGAGGCACTGGTGCATCCGAATATATCGGTGTTTTCCGGTGATTCGCTGCGTACGTACGTACCGAGAGACGCGCCAGAAAGGTGGCGGGACTGAACCGCTGTACGTACGTACGCAGCATTTGGCCCTGTTCCCTCATATATTGCAGACGAGCCTCACGGCCTAAAGTGGTCGTGCCCATTTTGGGAACAACCAAAACGGCCAGGAAACACAGTGATTTTGCAGGCATATTTTGAAGCAATCGCCAAACAGCGAACTGTTTCTCTGTTATCCGCATACGATTCACAGAATAACGGCTTGCGGAACTGCGTACACGCTGCGCCGTCTCGCGCAGATACAGCCCGAACGGTGAAAAGCCCCACATTTCCGCGAAGCTGAATATTTTGCCTTTGACCAACGGTACGCTAAGAGGCATTTCTATCGCCAAACAGCGGTTATACAAATTTCACTACTGAACACAGCCGGTGCGCTCCCCAGCGCAGCCGGTTCTTTTTATGACGCAACTGAAAATCATGCTTTAACACCCAAGTAAAAAATGGAGGAATTTTTATGAAATCGAGCATCCGAAACGAAATCAAGGCGCAGATCGTCCGCGCCGGGTACACCATGCAGGAGGTCGTTGACCTTCTGCACAACGAATATGGCTGGAGCTACAGCGTATCCAATCTTTCCGGCAAATTGCAGCGGGAATCGTTGCGGTATCGGGAGGCCGTGGAGCTGGCCGATGTGCTGGGGTACGATGTGATCTGGCAGAAACGGAGGTAAGCGTATGACCGATGCGGAAAAGAAACTGTTGCAAGCAAAGCACCGCATGGAGGAAGCCCAAGCGCGGGATCGGGTCAAGGAACGCAAGGCCCGGACACGGCGGCTGATCCAGGAAGGTGCGATTTTGGAAAAGGCGATGCCAGAGGTGCGGGCGATGGAGTTGTCCGACCTCGAAAGCTATCTCTTGCAGAAGCGGTAACGATTTTATTTTTACGCTGGAGGGCCTCCGGGAAACCGGGGGCTTTCCTTTTTTGTACCCGAAGGGCGCACTTACTCACCACCTGCTAAAGCAGGCGGTGGTAGCCCTCCCGTTGGTCGGGCACGTGCGCTCTCCGAGGGGGATTGCGTCTCCTGCGGGAGCCGCTGGACGATGCCACAGCCCGGTCGGTGCTGCTGTCATCGTCCATGCAGATGGCAAGGAGTTTCCATGCTGGAAGCTCCTTTCTCATCTGCCTGCGCAAACCTGCCACCGGCAGCTTTGCCGCAGATACAGGGGCGGAACAATTTGTTTCCACCCCTGATAGCGGTGCGTCGCTTTTCACGACGTACCTGTTGGAATCGGGTACGCCCTATCATGGAGCGTACTTATACGAAAGAAGGGCTGCTGCGTTTCACAGTAGCCCTTCGGAAAGGATGGTAGACAATGGCGATTTATCATTTGGAGGCCAAGATGGTCAGCCGGGGCGCGGGGCGCTCCGCCGTGGCCGCTTCGGCCTATCTGAGCTGTTCCCGGATGCTCAACGATTACGACGGGGTGCAGCACGACTACACCCGCAAACAGGGTCTTGCCTGGCAGGCGGTGTTCCTGCCGCCAATGGCTCCCCCGGAATGGCAGGACAGAGAAAAACTCTGGAACGCCGTGGAGGAAGCGGAGAAAACCAAGGACAGCCGCCTGGCGCGGGAGTTCGTCGCCGCGCTGCCCATCGAGCTGTCACGCCAGCAGCAGATTGCACTCCTGCAAAAGTTTGTCCGGGAGCAGTTCGTGGCGGAGGGGATGTGCGCCGACGTTGCAGTCCACGACACCGACGGCCACAATCCCCATGCCCACATCCTGCTGACGGTACGCCCGTTGACGGAGACGGGCGCGTGGCAGTACAAGACAGAGAAAGAGTATCTCTGTGTGAAGGGCGGCGAGGAACGGGGCTTCACCGCCGCTGAGTTTAAGTCGGCGCAGGCCGAGGGCTGGGAGAAGCAGTACCAGTATAAGGTGGACAAAAAGAAAGTCTACATGGCCCCGTCCCAGGCCGAGAAGTGCGGATACGAACGGGTCAGCAAGTATCCGAAAAGTACAAAGTATGGGAGGCAGAATCCCATCTCTGCGCGATGGAACAGCGAGGAACATCTGCTTGTTTGGCGGGAGGCGTGGGCCACAGCGGCGAACCGCTGCCTGGAGCTGGCCGGTCATGCGGAGCGCATCGACCACCGCAGCCATGCGGCGCGGGGGCTGGAGGAACGGCCCACCGTCCACGAGGGCGTGGCGGCTCTGGTGCTGGAGCGGCGCGGCATCCTCTCCGACCGCTGCGAGCTGAACCGGCAAATCAAGGCGGACAACGCCCTGCTGCGGGAGCTGAAAGCGGAGCTTAAAAAGCTGTCCGATTTGGTTGTCCACACCGTGTCCGCCGTGGCGGAGCGGCTGGAGAAGCTGCGCGGCAGGGTGTTGATTTTCTGCTATCAGCTCTCCCACATCCGTGCGGGTCGGGAGCGGTATCAGGATGCCCTCCATGTGTATCGCCCACAGATGGCGCGGTACAACGGGCTGGTGCGGCAGATCAAGGACAAGAGCAGAGAGCGCAAAGCCCTGCTGGCTGAGAAGAAGGCCCTGCCTGCCCGGAAGATTTTCAAGCATAAGGAGCTGGCGGCCAGGATTGCGGAGCTGACCGAGGATTTGGAGGAACTGCGCTCCGAGAAGGCGCTGCTGTTGCAGCAGTTTGAGTACGCCGAGGACGCCGGGGCTGAAACCTTCCGCAAAGACATCGCCGCACTGGAATCCAACCTGGAAAAATTGGACGAGCAGGAGCAGAAATGTTCCGCCGCACTGGATGCCGCACTGCATGAATACGCCGAGGTAAAATCGCAGGCCACTGGCCTCGACCCGGTGGAATTGTACGAAGCCCGGCAGGCCATCAGGCTCGGACAGGAAGCGGCCGCCAATGAAAAGCTGGAGCAGGTGTTTGGCAGTAAATATTCGTTGCTGCGGTGGATGGACGCCAAACAGGCGCAGATACGGCTGACCAATGATTCCTTGGAGGAATATGCCGCACGCCAGCAGGCAAAGCAGAAGTATAAATCTATCTCACAGCCTGTCCGCAAACGGAATCACGAACAGGAGCGGTAACGCGAAAGGCGACAAGACAACTATGCCCCCGGTGCAGCCACCGGTCACATGGAAAAGTTATGTATAGGGCAAGTTGTTAAGAATAAACCGACCGGCGGGCGACGCTCATGGTTGGGAGCCGCCTGTCAGTCGTTCTGCTTTATTCCTTACCCGACAGCCGCCAGCCCCCGCTTTGGCTCTGCAGCTCCACCATGCGGCGGTAGAGGCCGCCCTGTTCCATCAGCTCTGCCGGGGCGCCCTGCTGGACCACATGGCCGTCCTCCAGCACCACGATGTGGTCCGCCCCGGCCACGGTGCGCATCCGGTGGGCGATGACCAGCACCGTCTTGCCCTGGAGCAGGCGGGAGAGAGCGGTCTGGACGGCGCTTTCGTTCTCCACATCCAGGCTGGCAGTGGCCTCGTCCAGCAACACCACCGGCGCGTCCTTTAGAAGCGCCCGGGCGATGGAGATCCGCTGCCGTTCGCCCCCGGAGAGGGTGGAGCCGTTCTCTCCGATCACCGTCTGATAGCCCTGAGGCAGCTTGCGGATGAACTCGTCGCATTGGGCGGCTTTGGCGGCTTCCAGCACCTCCTCGTCGGTGGCGCCCCGGCGGCCCAGGCGGATGTTCTCCATCACCGTGTCCCGGAAGAGCACCACATCCTGGAACACCATGGAGTAGGAGCGCAGGAGAGTCTCCGGGTCCACTGTGGACACATCCGTTCCGCCCAGAGACACCTTCCCGCCGGTGACGTCCCAGAACCGGGCGGCCAGCTTGCAGGCAGTGGACTTCCCGCCGCCGGAGGGACCGATGAGAGCGGTCACTTCTCCCTGCTTGGCCGTGAAGCTCACATCCTCCAGCACTCCAGTGCCCTCCCGGTAGGAAAAGGAGACATGGTCAAAGGTGATGTCGTAGCTGGACGGGCGGAAGTCCTCTGTCCCCGTCTGCACCGGCTGCTCCAGGATGGAGCGCATCCGCTCGATCTGCAGCTTGGTGTTGAAGGTGGCGGCGATGTTCTGGAGCACCACCCCCAGGGGATCGTACAGCCGGGCGGCTGCAAAGAGGAAGCCCAGGAAATAGAGGAAGGAGAGTTCCCCGGCCAACAGCAGCGCCCCACCGGTGAGTACCGTAGTGGCAAGCCCCAGCCGCAGGAATGCCTGGGCGGAGCACACAAACACGCCGGTGGCCAGCTCAGAGCGGATGGAGCTGCCCTCCATGGCGGCCAGCTTTGCCTCCAGGTCGCCAAGGTACCGCTCCTGCCGGTGGCAGGCCTTGATGTCCCGGATGGTCTCCAGCCCCTCCTGGATGCAGTCGGCCACCGCCCGCTTATTCAGGATGTTTTTGGTTCCGAAGGCGTCCTGGATCTTCTTACTTCCCGCTGTCAGCGCCACCGCCACGGGCACCACCCACAGCACCGCTAGGGCTATGCGCCAGTCGCAGAGGAACATACACACTCCGATTATCAGCGTGGAGCCGATGGAGGCGAACAACTGGGGGACATAGTGGGAGAACATCTGGTCCAGGCTGGAGCAGTCGGCGATCATGGTGGAGGTCAGGTCGCTGAGATCCCGGTTCCCGAAAAAGGACAGGGGAAGCCTGCGCAGTGTCTCCGCCAAACTTACACGGCGGTTGGCGCTCTCCCGGTAGGTGGCGATGTAGAGGGAGGCGTACTGAAACCAGTGGAGGACGAACAGCAGGATCAGCACCGCCAGGGCAAAGCCCACATAGAGCCAGAACCCGTCCACGGGGCTGCCGCCGCCCTCCAGGCAGCTCAGCAGATGCCGGACCGTGAACAGGACCGCCCCCACGGGGAACATGAGGGCCAGATTGCACACAAAGCACCAAAACACGGCCTTTACCAGATCCTTCGCCCCCTTCTCGCTGAGGGCGAAGATGTGTTGGATTTTCTTTGTCATACCGCTGCCTCCTTTCCAACCTTCCACTGGGCGCTGCGCTGGTAGTCCGCCCACATGGTGGCGTAGACGCCGTTTTTCTCCAATAGGGCACTGTGGCTGCCCTGCTCTGCGATCTTCCCCTCGCTGAGAACGATGATGTTGTCCGCATTCTGCACCGTGGACAGCCGGTGGGCGATCATCAGAACCGTTTTGTTCCGGGTCAGGGTCTCAAAGGCCTTTTGGATCTGATGCTCGTTCTCCGGGTCGGCAAAGGCGGTTGCCTCGTCCAGCACCACGATGGGGGCGTCCTTCAGAATGGCCCGGGCCAGGGCGATGCGCTGCTGCTCCCCGCCGGAGAGGTAGACGCCCCTGGCGCCCACCACCGTGTCCAGCCCCTGGGGCAGCTTTGCCAGGATGTCATCGCACTGGGCGGCATGGGCGGCGGCAAGCACCTCCTCCCGGGAGGCATCCGGCCGGGCAGCCCGGATATTTTCCAGCAAGCTCTCCTTGAACAGCCGGGTATCCTGAAACACAAAGGCCACCTGCCCCATGAGGGCAGCGCTGTCCAGCTCCCGCACGTCTGCGCCGCCTACGGTGACGCTGCCGCTGTCCACATCCCAGAACCGGGGGATCAGGCTGGCGGCGGTGGTCTTGCCCCCGCCGGAGGGGCCCACCAGAGCCACCACCTGTCCGGGCTGGACGGAAAAGCTCACATCCTCCAGCGCGGGCCGGTCCGCGCCGGGGTAGGTGAAGGTCACATGGTCAAAGGCCACGGCGTCGTCCGCCAGCCTCTTTTGGGCCTTCGGCTCCTCCATGGGCTGCTGGCTCAAAATCTCGTCCAGGCGGCCGATGGCCTCGTCGGCCTCCATCACCGCCTCACTCATATACATGATGCGGTTGATCATCTGGCCGCAGGCGGGGGCGAACAGGGCGTAGAAGATCAGGTTCACCAGCGCGGTGCGCACATCCCCGCCAGAGGCGATCAGCAGCGCCGCCGGTATCAGCAGGGCGAAGGCCCCGTTGATGAAGGTGAGGAAACAGGTCTGGCCCGTCCGGCAGCTCATGGCGTACTGGCTGGCCAGGTTGCTGTAATCCTGAATGGCAGCGTAGAAGGCCTTGAAGGAATAGACCGTCTGCTGGAACATTTTCACCACCGGGATGCCCCGGACGTACTCCACCGCCTCGCCGCTCATGCGCTCGATCTCTTTTTGATAGCGGTGGAAAAAGCCGGCGTTTTTGCCGCCCATCATCATGCACATGGAGAGCAGCGCCAGCACCATGGTGAGCAGGCACAAAAGGCCCATCCGCCAGTCAAAGAGGAACAGCACGACGATGGCGGCGATGGGCGTCACTGCCGTGGCTGCCAGGTCGGGGAGCTTGTGGGCCAGCAGATCCTCGGTCAGCCCGGCGTTGTCGTCGATGAGCTTGCGCAGCCGCCCCGACTGATTCCCGGTGAAAAAGCCCAGGGGGAGCTTCAGCACATGGGTCATGGCGGCGCGCCGGATGTTCCGGGCGGTGCGGAAGGCCGCGATATGGGTGGACATGAGGGCGGCAAAGTACAGCAGGATGCTGCCAACGGCAGTCCACACCGCCATCCAGCCCCAGCGGCCCAGATCCGCGGCCCCGTCCAGGCTGGGCCAGGCGGACAGTACGCTTCTGGCCGCCAGCCAGACGCACAGGTACGGCGCCAGCCCCAGCACCGCCGACAGGGCGGACAGGATACAGCCCAAGAGCGTCAGGTTTTTGTGCCCGCCCGCATAGCCCAGGATGCGGGTCAGGCTGCTTGGTTTCTTTTGTTTCAAAGTGATCCCTCCTCGTTAAAATAGTTAGTTATTGCTAACTTGTATCCAAAAAAAGACAGGGGTCAAGCCCCCATCAATTTCAGCCATCCGGCGGTGTAGAAGTCCCGGAGGTGATCCACATCCCGCAGGGCCTGCTCCCGGGGCATATCGTGGACCACAATCTCAAAGATGCCGCTCATCATCCCGCTGGCGATGATGTGGCACAGGGATTTGTCCAGCGTGGGAATGTCCTTTCCCAGGCGGCGGAGAACCTCCATGTATTGGAGGGTGTATTCCACCTCCACCTCCACCATGTTGTGGACGAAGTGCTCGTAGCTGGTGCCCTCTGAGCGGGTGAGGAGCAGCTTTACCGGCTCCCGGTGCTGACAGATGTAGTCCACCATCCAATGGACGCAGTGGGAGGACTCCACCCCCATGTGGGATGGCTGCTGCTCCTCGGGCAACTCAGCAAAGGAGGTCTGGGCCTCCATGAACCGGCCCATCAGTGCCTTGGCGTGGGGTTCTACAATAGAGGCAAATAGAGCCTCCTTGCTGGAGAAGTAGCCATAGAAAGCTCCGGTAGTTACCCCGGCGTTCTTCACGATCTGCCGCAGGGAGGCCCCCAGAAACCCTTTGTCCAGAAACTCTTCCATAGCCGCATCCTGGATTTTTTCCAATGTGGTAGCGGTGGTCTCTTCCATTTTGACAGTCTCCTTATAGCAGTGTTATATAACAATGCTATAGTATAGCTGTCGGATCCATTTGTCAAGAGGTGGAAGAAAATTTTCCCACGGCGCATGATAAAAAATGCCCCGGCGTACAACTGCACGCCGGGGCATTCGAGTATAAAATCATCGCTTACGGTTTGCGCCGGAAAAGATACGCCGCGCCGAAGAGGCCCAGAAGAACACCGCCCAGGATCTGAAAGCCAGTTACCGCGCTCTGCATGAGCAACACATAGCTCTGGGTGTCCATCCCGCCATAAATCGAAAGATAATTTCCAATATAGGCGTTCCCCAGCGGTACTGCCAGCAGCACCAGCAGTGCGCCGACCACAGCACCAATCAGATAGAATGCATTCTTCTTCATATTCATATTCCGCCCTCCCTACAGTCGATGATCGAAATAAACTCATGCGGGATCTTCCGAACTTTACAGATCATTCGGTACCTTTGTCTCTTGCCTGGCTACCGGTAGGGAGCTCATGCTGTGGAGGCTCACTCCAAGGGTGGACAGGTTATGGAGCATGGCGGAGGTGGCGGGGGGCAGGATACCCGCTACGCCAAGGCCGATGAGCGCCCCATTGAAGCCGATAACGAAACGGTAGTTGTTCTGGATGCGGCGCATAAGGGCCATAGCCAGCTGCCGCAGGCGCACCAGCTCCCACAGGCTGTCGGCGGCGATGGTAATGTCGGCAATCTCCCGAGCGATGGCCGCCCCGTCGCTGATGGCGATGCCGGCGTCCGCCTCGGAGAGAGCCGGGGAGTCGTTGATGCCGTCTCCCACCATGAGGACGGTATGGCCCTCACGCCGCAGGGCGGACACATAGTCCGCTTTGTCCGCAGGGAGCACTCCGGCCCGAAAGTCGTCTACCCCCAATTCCTTGGCAATAGCGGTGGCGGTGCGGGGGCTGTCCCCGGTGAGCATGACGGCGTTTTTCACGCCCAGGCCCCGCAGGGCGGAGAGCACGTCCTTCGCCTCCTCCCGCACGGGGTCGGAGATGCAGAGCACGGCGGAGAGCACCCCGTCAATGGCCAGATACAACTGAGAGAACTCCGGGGGCAGTGCGTCGAACTTCTCCTGCTCTCCCTCCGGGATGGTCACCTTTTCATCTTCAAAGATGAAGTGGGCGCTGCCGATGCGTACCTGCTCCCCATCCACCGAACTAGCGATGCCGTGAGCCACCAGGTATTCCACCTTCGCATGGCGTTCCTCATGGTTCAGGCCGCGGCGGCGGGCCTCCTCCACCACGGCGTTGGCTATGGAGTGGGGAAAGTGCTCCTCCAGACAGGCGGCCAACCGCAGCATCTCCGCCTCATCCTTGCCATAGAAGGGGATGACCTTGGCCACCCGGGGGCAGGCGTGGGTAAGGGTGCCAGTCTTGTCAAAGACGATGGTATCCGCATTTGCTACCGCCTCCAGGAATTTGCCGCCCTTGACCGTGATGTGCTCCCGCCCCGCCTCACGCATGGCGGAGAGCACCGCCAGGGGCATGGCCAGCTTCAGGGCGCAGGAGAAGTCCACCATGAGCACCGACAAGGCCCGAGTTACGTTCCGTGTGAGAGCCAGACTCAGAAGGCTCCCCGCAAAGGTATAGGGCACCAGCTTGTCTGCCAAGTTGGACGCTTTGGCTTCGGCGGCGGACTTCATCTGCTCGGAACGCTGGATCATCTCCACGATCTGGTCATAGCGGCTCTGGCCAGAGGCCTGCTTTACCTCCAGCACGGACTCGCCCTCCTCCACCACAGTGCCGGCATAAACCGCGCCGCCGGGCCGCTTGGCCACGGGGACGGATTCGCCGGTGAGGGATGCCTGGTTGACGGTGATCTCTCCCTCCGCCACCACGCTGTCCAGGGGGATGACGCTTCCGGCTCGAACCACGACCCGGTCGCCGGGTCTGATCTGTCCGATTGGGGTAAGCACCTCGCCGGCCTCAGTTTTCAGCCACACCCGATCCACATGGAGGGACAGGCTTTCCGCCAGGTCGGCCACGGACTTCTTCCGCGTCCAATCCTCCAGCAACTCGCCGATCTCCAGCAGGAACATGACGGTGCCGGCGGTTCCAAAGTCCCGGCGGCATGCGGAGATGCCGATGGACAGGGCGTCCAGCAGCTCCACCTTGATTTTTCGCCGCCCCAGGCATCGAATGCCTTTGTGAAGGAATGGTACCATGTGCCAGACCACCCGGGCGATCCGCAGCGGGGCAGGCAAAAACAGGGCGGCGGCCCCCTTCATCAGCACCTTGCCCACCAGTTTTTCTTGAAACTCCCGGTTCAGTTCCCGGGTGCTGTGGCTGGGAAGGGTAACCGCTTCCTCCGCCCCGGCCCAGGTGAAGCCGCCGATAGCGGATAGCACCGTCTCCCGATCTCCCGCGTAGGTCACGATGACGCAGCCGGTGCGCTCATGGACCACGGCCTCTCTCGTCCAAGGTTGGCCCTTCAGCCAGGTCTCCAGCAGGTCTGCCTGCCGGAGGGTCATATTTTTCTGCCGGAGCCGCAGGCGCATCCGGCCCCGGCTCTCATGTACGATGGTCGCTCTCATAATCGATCTCTCCTCATGGAAAAAGGGAGCCGCTTACCGGCTCCCTTTCGCGGTTTTTCAGGCCTCCTGGCCCTCTACCTGAGCCTCGGCTTCCTTGGCGGCCCGGGCCTCGTTGATGTCCTTGGCGGCGGCCAGGATGTCGGCGGCGTTCTCCTGGACAGAGGTAACGGTCTCCATTACGCTGTCCTTCATCCGCAGGCCGGCGGCGGTAATGTGGGTATAGGCCTTCTTGGCGTCCTTGCTGGCAAGCAGCTTCACGCCGGCGGAGCCGAACAGAGCGCCGCCCACGAAGCAGGCCAGTTTGACATAGTGCTTCATCATGAGAGATTCTTCCTTTCTGCTATGTACTTATTTGCGCTTGTAGCCCGTGATCATCACCATGACCATGCAGATCACGGCACCCCAGGCCCAGAAGCGATGTTGTTTCATTCCAATTTCCTCCTGTCCGGAAACAAACTCGTCCCTTCGCATATTAAGATATTATAGCAGAGGAAGAACTCCTTGTATCACCAAATCGGACAAGGTTATGCCGGTCCGGACATTTTTCGATACATGGCCGGTGTCATACCGTACTGCCGGTGAAAGGCGGCGGAGAACTGGCTGGCGCTGCCATATCCTACCGATTGGGCTACCCCCAGCACGCTGAGGGAGGAGTCCCGCAGCAGCTCCGCCGCCCGTTCCATCCGCCGCTGGCGCAGCCAAGTGTGAACAGGGAGACCGTACAGGCGGCGGAAGCCCTCCTTGAATGTGGTGGTGGAGAGACAGGCCCGGCGGCTCAGGAACGGAATGGTCAGGGGCTCGTCCAAGTGCTCCTCCATATACCGGCGGATCTCAGCCAACCTCCGCGCCGTCTCACGTTCCAACGCCAGAGTTGCGTCCTCCTGTTCTTTCGGATTGCAGAGCAGATAGAGCAGCTCCACCGATTTCCACACGCACCAGCGCGCACGCTCACTCTGGGGGAGACAGCCCAGGTTGGCAAAGGCCGCCCGGCTCCAGTCGGTTGGCCCCTCCACGGCACAGCCGCCCCGGCTGGCCATCCAGTGCCGCACCCGCCCTGTGTCCAAGGTCAGGCCGCCCAGCAGATCGCAGATGGTTTGCAGGCTCTCCCGGGCGCCCCGGGCATCCACCGCCACCAGAATGCCCGCCAGAGGGGCGTCCACGCTGGCTCCAGACAAATCGGAGAGGTCAGTGAGGAGGAGTACCTGCCGAACGGATGCCGTCAGTATTGTGTTGTCCCTCCGAGTCAGGGTAATTGACCCGGCCAGGCAGAACAGGGCCTCGAAGTGGAGGGGCTCCAACCGGAGGGGCAAGGTAACCGGCTCATCGTGCAGGGAGAACAAACAGGCCCGAGCGCCGGGCATCACCTGTGCCCAGTCCCCCCGGCCCTCCAGAAATTCCGCCAGCATTCGTCCGCCTCCTCTCCATGCCTCGCCGCTTACCGGCCGAACAGCCCCTTCTTTTCCCAGGGCTCCTTCCGGATCTCACCTACCTCATAGCCGGTGGCGGAAATGGCCGCCCGCAGGGCATCCTCGTCCAGTTCCGTCTCCGCGATCACCGTGGTCTCCTTTTTGCTCCGGGATGAGCTGACCTTCTTCACCGGAAACGCCTTCCGCACCGCGTCATTCACATGACTCTCGCACATCCCGCCGTCCACTTGGACTGTGTACTTCCACATCATCTATTCCTCCTGTCTGTCCAAAATAGTTAGGTGTGGCTAACCAATGAATAAAAAAACGCAAACCTATATCTTGCCATTCTGCTCAACCCAGCGCCACGTCCAGCGCCATCATCAGGGTGAAGCCCAGGGCGAAGGTCAGCGTCCCCACATTGGAGTGTTTCCCTTGTGACATCTCCGGGATCAACTCCTCCACCACCACATAGAGCATAGCGCCAGCGGCAAAGCTCAACAGATAGGGCAGGGCCGGAATCACCAGACCGGCGGCCAGGATGGTCAGCAGAGCCCCTACCGGCTCCACCACACCGGAGAGTACGCCGCCGGCAAAGGCCTTGGCCTTGTTCATCCCCTCAGCACGCATCGGCATAGAGATGATGGCCCCTTCGGGGAAGTTCTGAATGGCGATGCCCAGAGATAAGGCCAGAGCGGCCATAACGGTGATCTGGCCCTCCCCGGACAAAAGGCCAGCATAGACCACCCCCACCGCCATTCCCTCCGGGATATTGTGGAGGGTGACCGCCAGCACCATCATGGTGGAGCGCTGCAGTTGTGTGCGGGGACCCTCCACCTGCTGGCTTCGCTGGTGGAGGTGGGGGATCAGATGATCCAGTCCCAAAAGAAAGAGGATACCAGCCCAAAAGCCGATAACCGCCGGCAGGAAGGCCATCCCCCTCCGCCCCGGCGGACTGCTCCATGGCGGGGATCAGCAGGCTCCAGATGGACGCAGCAACCATAACGCCGGAGGCAAAACCGGTCAGTCCGCGCTGCACCCGATCCCCCAGACCCTTTTTCAAGAAGAATACACAGGCAGCGCCCAGGGCGGTACCGAAAAATGGGGTGAGTAGGCTCCAAAATATCATTGCCCCATTCTTGTATCCCTCCTGTCCTTCGTCCGCCGGAGCAATTTTAATTCCCACTAATACAGGTAAATTATCTATCCGATAGTTAGTATATGCTAACCACGATGTTTTGTCAAGAATTGTTCGGTATGCACTTACTGTCTACCGTCTGAACATATAGAGAGCGGATAGTTCACACACTCAAAAAAGATATAATTGGGGTAATCTCCCCTTGACAAACCGCTTTCCAAAAGATCATTTTGATGGATTACGCCAAGAAGAACGGCTATCTGCATCCAAAGTATTTTGTGGACGACGGAATCAGCGGTACGACCTTTGAGCGTCCGGGCTTTCGGGAAATGGAGGCACTGATTGAAGCCGGGAAAGTATCAGCGGTTATCGTCAAGGACCTGTCCCGTTTCGGGCGTGAGCACGTGGAAACCAGCCGGTATTTAGAAATCATCTATCCAACTTTAGGTGTGAAATTTGTCGCCATTCAGGAGCGTGTGGATACCGAAACCGGCGAGGGCACGGAGATGATGCCATTCCACAACATTTTTAATGAGTGGTATGCAGCGCAGACCAGCAAGAAAGTGCGGGCTGTGTGGGCAATGAAAGCGGCGAACGGTAAAAGAAGCAACTTCCGGGTGCCATACGGCTACAAGCGTGACGAGCTTGATAAAGAAAAGTGGCTTGTTGATGAGGCTGCCGCCGAGGTAGTACGAAGGATTTACCACCTTTGTCTTGAAGGAAAAGGCCCGGAGCAGATTGCGAGGCTTCTGCAAAAGGAGAAGGTTCTTACCCCTACCGCATATTACTATTCGGTCGGATCTTCTTCCGCCAATCGTCCTATGCCGAGCGATCCGTATTTATGGAAGGACAGCACCATTGACGCCATCTTGAGCAATCGAAAATACACCGGCTGTATGGTTAATCTGAAGACAACTACCGTCAGCTACAAGGTACACAAACTGATTCGCAAGCCGGAGGAGGAATGGAGCATCGTGCCAAACGCACAGGAAGCGATCATTGACGAAAACACTTGGCTCCGAGTGCAGGAGCTGCGCAAAAATAAGCGCCGCCCGACTGCGACGGGGAAAACAAGCCTGTTTTCCGGATTGGTTTTTTGTGCAGACTGCGGTTCAAAGCTCCACTTTTGTGCGGCTAAGAGTTTGAAAGCAAATCAGGAATTTTTTCGCTGTGCCAATTACAAGTCCGGTCGAGGAGAATGCACAATTCACTATATCCGGAATGTCGCGCTGGAACAAATCGTCTCAGTGGCGGTCAGCGATCTTTCAGATTTCGTCACCTGTCACGAATCATTCTTTCTGCAAATGATTGGAAAGCGACAATCCGCGGGAAAAGATCAGAATATCCGATCCGTTAAATCGGACATCGTTGCCGGAAAACACCGTATCGATGAAATCGACCGGCTGATTGCCAAACTCTATGAGGATAATTTTGCGGGCAAACTATCTGACGAGCGTTATTCCCGTATGGCAGCAAAGTACGAAAAAGAGCAGACAGAGCTACTGCAATCCGTCAGTACAAAGGAAAAAGAGCTGGCCGAACTCGAACGGGAGAGCGTGGATATTCGGCTATTGCTGGCAGGACTCAGGGAGTACTCCAGTATGGAAACACTTACGCCGGAGGTGGTCAATAAGATCATCAAGCGAATCGAGGTTCACAACAGTGAAACGGTGAACGGGCATAAGCGGGTGGGCGTTGACATCTACTTTACCGGTGTCGGACTTGTAGACCTTGCAACCATAAAGGAGATGCTTGCTATCGCAGAATCGTCAAGGCCGTGATCTACCACAGAAAGAGAAAAGGCCGCAGCCTCCATAACAGAGGTTGCGACCAATCTCTCATAA
>ENA-OOZT01000278-OOZT01000278.1-human-gut-metagenome-genome-assembly--contig:-NODE-278-length-46224-cov-8.693950_pt1 | contig 46224 bp, 39 predicted proteins | sample MGYA00241192_ERZ501407 | MGnify/ENA primary metagenome ERZ501407 (study PRJEB25962, sample SAMEA2042911) | human gut metagenome | biome: human gut; feature: human-associated habitat; material: faeces...
CGTTTAGACTTGTACATTCAGAAGTTCGTCAGTATTTCCATACATACTAACCATGTGCGGCTGACACCCGGCATATAGGATGCGCTATCCACCTCTGGACAGCTTTCGATTTCAGCCTTGCAGCCAAAACTACGGCATCTCTCTGCCGACTTCACCGAGCTTCTGACAATCGGCGGTTGCGCACCTATGCCAGTCGGAGTATTAGTGTGGACGCTTCGGGGCGTTACCCCCTCATTTCATCCATCGAAATATCAGTTCTCCAAGGTTTTGGACTTCATTCGTCCTTCGACCTGTGCCTGACCTTTTCAGTCAGGAACGCATCGCACGGTTGTCGTTGCCGTAGCCCTCCAGCAGATTGATCGCGCCCCAGATGCCGAGGCCAGCGCCCAGTGCCACAACGAGGGTCTGAAGAACACCAACAGCAGAATTAAAGAAAGCCATAAATAGTACCTCCGAAAAATATGTTTTAGATTTTGGAGGGTACATTTCTTCCACGAAGTTTCATCGAGCCGTTGTCAAATTAGGCTGCCGCCGTCAGGCGACAGGTTCACCGGAAAGGTCTGCCTGATACACCTCAACTGCATCATCCGGCTTGAGCTTGAGGCGATGGGACAGAAAACGCTCTATGTCAAAGGCGTATTTCTTGTCATAATCCGCTGTGTAGCGGTAGAGGGGATGCTTGGTGAGATCATATTTGTTGGACAGAAACGGGCGGACGCCGCGAAGCTGCAAGATGCACTTGCCGCCATCCAGCACGGCAAGCTCATCCACGCTCATCAGCTCCTTGCCCAATTTCTGATAGTTCAGCGAATGGGAAACCTCGCGGCCACGGCTCTCGCCGGTGTTATAGCTGTCGATGGTTTCCTTGCCCAGCGCCGCCGCCAGCTCTTTCAGCGTACCGGGTTCCTTTCCACCCAAAAAGATGGAACAGTCCATGTTGCCGATGATCGTATCCGCGCTGTCTTTATACAGGGCTTTAAGCTGGCTCTGTGCCTGTAAGACAAGGCAGCAGGAGATTTCTCTGGAACGGATCGTCGCAACCAGCTTTTCAAGTCGCGGTATCTGGCCAATATTTGCGGCCTCATCGATCAGGCAGCGGACGTGAACCGGCAAGCGCCCGCCGTACACATCATCTGCCTTTTCGCAAAGCAGATTGAAAAGCTGGGTATAGCACATGGAAATGAGAAAGTTAAAGGTATCATCCGTATCGGACATGATGATGAACAGGGCGGTTTTCCGGTCGCCCAGCGTGTCCAGTTGCAGCTCGTCATAGGCCGTCAGTTCCCGCAGCTCCTGAATGTCAAAGGGAGCAAGCCGTGCGCCGCAGGAAATCAAGATGCTCTTAGCGGTCTTGCCGGCACTTAGCTTGAATTTGGCATATTGGCGGACGGCGAAGTGGTCTGGCTTGCGCTTTTTCAGCTCGTCGAACATCAAGTCCACCGGATTTTTGAAGTCCTCATCGTCCTCGCGCACCTCCATCGCATTGATAAACTCAATGAGCGTGGAGAAGTTCTGTTCCTCCACCGGCGCTTCATAGTGGATGTACCCGATAAGGGCGGTGTAGAGCAGCGTTTCTGCTTTCACCCAGAAATCGTCACCGGCTTTGCCCTCACCCTTGGTGTTGGCAATCAGCGTCGTGACCAGCTTCAAAATGTCCTTTTCCGAGTGGATGTAGGCGAACGGGTTGTAGTGCATGGACTTCTTGAAGTTCAGGGAATTGAGAATCTTGATCTGATACCCGTTCTTTTGCAGCGCATGGCCGCAGGAAACCACGATGTCCCCTTTGGGATCGGTGACGACGAAGCTGGTGGGATAGGTTTTTGATGTGCATTGGAGCAGATTGGGCTTCAACCAAAAGCGGGTCTTGCCCGAACCGCTGCCGCCGACGATCAGGACATTTTTGTTCCGCGCCGTTTTTGGGTCTTTGGGGCGGCTGTTCATCGTCAGCCGCTCCGTCTGCGTGAGAATGATGTTGTTCTCAAACGCGGGATCGACGTAGGGCTTGATGTCCTCGGCGGTTCCCCAACGGGCGCTGCCGTACTCCAGATTTTTGCGGAATTTCTTTGCGTTTTTGCCCTTGATATAGACCGCCAGCCGAATGGCGATGGCGGCGGCAACGCCCACGCACAGGTCAATGGGATGAAAGCTGGGGACAAGGGAGTGGAACGCCGTGTTCAGGCCGGTCATAATGTTCAGCAGCTTCGTGGAAGCGTCCGAACCGGGAGCCAGCCGCACCGCCTCGCTGACCTTGGTGGCCAGCAGCGCGATGAACACATCCTCCCGCACCTGAAAGGGGTGATCCGGGAACGGGTGCAGTTCGGAGAGTGGGATTTGGACGACTGCTTCCTGCTGCGGTTTCGGCTTTTTGGATGGCACGGGCTTTTTGCCCGGTTCTTTCTGCGCTGCTTTTTCAGGCATTGTGTTCCTCCTGTCGGCATCTGATTTTGGGTACAAAAAAAGGACATTTCTTCTTTTCAGAGGAAATGTCCTGATTTCTTGGACGGGCTGACAGCCCGCCCAAACAGTATTTAGTTTTTGTCGTTACTATAACACCCCCTACGATATAACTACTTCGCGGCTCGATTTTTCGGTTTGGAAAAGGATGAAAAACCTTGCCAGATAACCGAAAACCCTTGATGTACGGGGCTTTTCCGGTTTGTCGTAATTATACCGTAAGGGCACAGCAGCGCGAGCTTGCTGCTTGCGAACCATGTGCCGCTCAAACAGATTCAGGAGTGGCTGGGGCACAGTGATTTCAGCACGACGGCGAACATCTACGCGCACCTTGATGCGGCTTCCAAGCAGAACACAGCAGAAGCAATGCTGCATGGACTGGGATTGGAAGAAGAATGAGGCTGCTTCCAAACGAACATGCACCGAGGCGTGAGCAGACGAAAATAGGATGAGATTCGAGCCCAATAAAAAATTCGACTAAATAACGCACTTGTCATTTAGCCGAATGTGGCGGAGACGGTGGGATTCGAACCCACGGACCCTTGCGGATCAACTGATTTCGAGATTTTATTCGAACCCACCAAAAACGGGCAGTTTCAGGCCGTTTAAGACGATAGTTGAAAAGTTTGTCAACGCAAAAATTATGCTTTTTTCGCTGTTTTTACCCGTTGGAAAGAACCGTGGAAAGAACAGCGGAAAGAACAAGATAAGGAGAATTTTAATATGAGTAACACTAAAATTGATAGTAAATATAAGACAATGTTTTCGGATTATCCCGATGTTGTAACGGTAGCGCAACTAAGGAAAATGCTTGGAATAAGCCGACATTTAGCTTATGAGCTGATCTGCGAAAAGAAAATTAAAGCGTTCCAACTCGGCAATTCATATAAGATACCAAAGGTCAATGTTATTGAGTACATCATTCAAAGTCAAGAGAATTTAGAACAATCGCTTGGATAAATTAAGGACAAGAAATCCTATAAATTACTGAACCAACCTAAAACGACCTAAGTGGTCCAGAAGGCCCACTTTTCGAGTCTTTTATGCAACTGTGACGGTGGTGTCCGTTTTGGGGTCGTTTCTGTAAGCCCCGTACCCGCCGAAAGCCGCTTGAAATCAGGCTTTTTCGCTCGGAAAGCCTTGCGGGACAGGCTTTTTTGAAAGTGGGTTCAAATCGGCATTTTTTCCGATTTTGGAGAGAAATGCGGGAAGATAGGAGAGAAAAAACGGGAGATGGCCATACACCGCAGAATAGAGCTTCCAACCGACGAAAATCTATTTTTGAGGTGTTACAAATGGATGTATTCCCCGTTAACTGGGACAGCGTTCCCGAGGTAATGAACAAGGAGCAGTTTTTCCGAATCTGCCATATCAGCAAGTCCACGGCGCTGCACCTGCTCAAAAGCGGCAAGGTGCCCTGCGAGTGGTCGGGTAAGAAAACCCGGTGCTATAAAATCCGAAAAGAGGATGTGAAAGCATACTTGGAGGAGCGGGCAATTTTTCCAGAACTCTATTCTGCGCCGAAGGGATGGTACGGCACCCACTATGTGGCGAGGCTCTCCAAGGAGCTGCCGGAGGACACGCTGCGGCAGATGCACGGCTACTATGAAAAGCTGCTGCGCAAATACCCGGATGTGGTCACGGTAAAGGATGTGGTAACTCTGACCGGCTACACCCTGACCACCGTCCACAACTGGTGCAGCCGTGGGTCACTGAAAGCCTTTCAAAAGGGACTGAAGTTCTGTATCCCGAAAATTTTTCTCGTGGACTTCTTTTGTTCCCTGACCTTTCGCTCCATTACCCGCAAAAGCCTGTGGCATATCCAAACGCTGAACGATTTTAGCCGGAAGATGAAGCATAGAGAATAAAACTTAATATATTTCTGCATCTCCTTTGTGTTTGATAGCCACAAAGGAGATGATTTTTAATAAAATACTTGCATTGTTTTCGTGATAGAGGTATAATGATTATGCTTTAAGGCGTAATACATTAAATTTGAAACATTGTATCTTAGTGTTTATTCCTGTTTATGAAAGTGAACCCGAGTAAACAAACGGAAACAAAGAATTAAATTTAATAATATATGTCTGGCATTGTCTTTCCTATTCTCACAGGGAAGGTGTTTTTGTCAGGCTATTATTATGCCTTTTGGTAAAATACATTACCGAAAGGATTTTTTTATTATGGAAAAAGAATTAGTATGGAAAATGGTGCAGGGACAAATCGGGTATGATTTTAAAAATCTTGATTTGTTGCAGCAGGCTTTCACTCGTCGCTCATATACTGCAGAGAACGGCGGTGAAAACAATGAGGTGCTCGAGTTCATTGGAGACAAAGCACTTGATTTTGTGGTTGTTAAACTACTTATTCAGAAGTACGGGTATTTAGCAAATGGGGATCCGGTTGACGGAACAAAGCTTTCTGTTTGGGAACAAGAATTCAAACGTAATCAAGTGGGTTACGAAGCACCGGTAGTAAATAGTTTCGGCTGTGACTATGACGAAGATGACCTATCTAAAATCAAAAGTCGAATGGTGAATAAAAAAGCATTGGCTCGCCGAATGGATGAACTTGGTTTTTCCGAACATCTTATTATGGGTAAGGGCGATATACAGAATAATATCAACCAAGAAGATTCCGTAAAAGAAGATTTGTTTGAAGCTATTATCGGAGCTGTTGCGATCGATTCAGGATGGAATCTGAAGGACTTGCAAAAAGTGGTTGAAGTAATGCTTGTGCCCGAAGACTTTCTAATTAATGATACCGACACCAATTATGTGCGACTTATTCAGGAATGGGAAATGAACGAGAATGGGTGCATTCCTTGGTACAAATACAAAGAAGCTTCTTACTCATCGACTTGGTATTTAAAAGAGGACAACACTATATATCAAAGCTTTCCGTTAGGTTACAACTATTCTAAGCTTAAATATCATTGTTACCTCAAACTGCTTGATTCTCTACCGGTGTTTTGCGGCTTCGGTGTGTCTATCCGTGAGGCGAGAATGGCTGCTTGCAAATTAGCGTATGAGTATTTAGAGAGAAATGATATGCTTCCATCTATCCGTGATGAAATTGAAAATCCTAACCGTGATGATGCAATTAACCAACTTGAAACATTGGCTCGAAGAGGTTATTTTTCCATTCCTACTTATGAGTTCAAGGAAACATATGATGACAATGGAAACCCCATTTGGAATTGTGAATGTCATATAGCGGAAGAAGATTATTACTTTGATGGGACATCCTCATCAAAAAAAGAGGCAAAGAAAGATTCTGCTTTTAGAATGCTTTTATATGTACTCGGAATGGAGGATGAATAAAAATGGCTAAGTGGTGTTTTAATTATGAGCCCGGCGAATATGAATACATCGAAAGGGATGGCTTCAGTATTGACCGAGGCGAATATGTTTACAATTGGGATGATAGCGAATATCGTCGTGAAGAGGAAGAACACCGTAATTCTTTATTTGATGATGAAGATGACGACTGACCCCAGATACTAAAACAATACCAATGTGCGATTTGAAAATTCGCATACTCGCACCTGCTTTTCGGTTCTGCTAGACTGTAATCGAAAGGCAGGTGCATTTTGCATTGCAGACCTGCCGGGGAAATTTTAAATGGGAGGAACACATATGGAATCGCTATTTGAGCAGCTGGGCGGCACTTACACAAGGCAGGGCGACTACTGCCTGCCGGATGTTTGCTTACCGCCCGAAGAAGAACGCCCCATTGGCGTTTACGGGCAGCGGCGGCGAGTTTATCTGAAGAAGCATCACCCGATACTGTATTATAACCTGCTGACCGCCGGGGTGCTGGATGGGCACCTCGCAGACATCGAGGAGCAGGCGCAGGAACTCTTTCTTTGGCTGGTAAAACAATACGCAGACACCGAGGGCGTGACGGAGGCCGTGAAAGCCGATGACCCGATGGCGTGGGTGCGGAAGATGAACGGCATCCGACATCGGGCAAACGAGGCCGTGATGCAGGAAATTGTATACGGGTAACGAGCAAGCGGAGGTCGATGGCCTCCGCTTGTTTTGTGTGTAGAAAAGAACAATGCTGTTCTGGAACGACATTGTTCCGAACTTTGTTGACATTGTTCTTTTGTTCAGGTATAATGTACTTGTGATTTTATGCGTGGAGGTATCCCCTATGGCTGAAATGATCTCGGTAAGAGAGGCGGCAGTGCGCTGGAATATAACGGAGCGGAGAGTTGCGACGCTCTGCAAGAATGGGAGAATCGCCGGTGCGGAAAAGCAGGGCAATCGTTGGCTGATCCCCGCTGATACACAGAAGCCGGCGGATCAGCGGCTCAAGACGGGCGCTTTCCGCAAGACGGAGCGCGCGCCGAAGCTGCCCCTGCCCATCGGCGTGTCCAACTACTGCCTTGCATCGTCGGAATACTACTACATCGACAAGACGATGATGATCAAGGACTTTATCGACGAGCGTCCGATGGTGACGCTGTTCACTCGTCCCCGCCGCTTCGGCAAGACGCTGAATATGGATATGCTGCGCACTTACTTTGAAAAGAGCGACAAGGATACCTCTGTCTATTTCCGGGATAAGAAGATCTGGGCCTGCGGCCAGAAGTACCGGGATTATCAGGGCAAATACCCTGTGATCTTCCTGACCTTCAAGGATGTGAAATTCGACACTTGGGAGGAGACCTTTGCGGCCATCCGGGATATTTTCGCAAAGGAGACCCGGCGGCACAAGGAACTGCTGGCCAGCGATAAGTGCGACGAGTACAGCAAAAAGACCTATGAAAAGCTGGCAGACGGCAAGGTCAGCGAGGTAGAGCTGGCTTCTGCACTGCTGGACCTGTCCGCTATGCTGCATAAGCACTATGCCGTTGCGCCCATTATCATCATCGACGAGTATGACACCCCCATCCAGCAGGGCTATCAGAAGGACTATTACGACAAGGTCATCCGGTTTATGCGAAACCTGTTTTCTGGCGGTTTCAAGGATAATCAGCACCTATCCTTCGGCTTCCTCACCGGCATTCTGCGGGTGGCCAAGGAAAGCATCTTCAGCGGGATGAACAACCTGTCCATCAACTCCGTGCTGGACAACAAATACAGCGCCTACTTCGGCTTCACCGCCGACGAGGTGATGGAGATGGCGGAATACTACGGCGCTGCCGATAAGTATGACGAGATTTGCCAGTGGTACGACGGCTACCGCTTCGGCAAGACGGAAATTTTCAACCCGTGGTCGGTGGTCAACTACTTCAGCAACGAGTGTGAGCCGAGGCCCTTCTGGGTCTCCACCGGCAGCAACGATATTATCGGGGAAGTGCTTGCCCAGGCAGATGAGGAGATTTATAACCGTCTGACCTCCCTGGTCAACGGCGAGACCTTCACCACCTTCATCGACACCGGCGTGATCTATCCGCAGATCAAAAGCAATCCCTCCACCATTTACAGCTTCCTGCTGGTGACCGGCTATCTGAAGGCGCTGAAAACCACGCCCTCCTTCAGCGGCGATTTTATGTGCGAGGTTTCCCTGCCAAACCGGGAGATTTCTCTGGTGTATAACAAGGAGATTTTGCAGCGGTTGGAGAATCTGATCCCGCCGTCCACGGCGATTTCCGTTCAGGAGGCCATCTTCTCCGGCGATAACGCACGGCTGAAAGCGCAGATTCAAACGCTGCTGACCCAGTCGGTCAGCTCCTTCGATACTGCTGGGGAGAATTTCTACCACGGCTTTATGCTGGGCCTGTGCGCTCTGCTGGGCGGCGCTTTCGTGACCTCCAACCGGGAATCCGGCGACGGACGCTATGACATTCAGCTGAAGCCCACGCAAAAGGGTCTTCCGGGCATCCTGATTGAGCTGAAAGCGGAGAAAAATTGCAGCGATGAGCAGCTGAAAAAGCTGTCCGAGACGGCCTTGCAGCAGATCAACGATAAGAAATACGAGACCGAGCTGACGACCGCCGGGGTCAGGACGATTTATAAATACGGCGTGGCCTTCAGCGGTAAAAAGGTCGAAGTGGCAGTAGGATGAGGAGAGAAAGCAATGGTTAACGAGAAAAGCAGCGCCGTGGGCGTAAATATACAGGAAAAGGCAACTGTGATTTGGAATATTGCGAACGCATTGTTCGGATACTTCAAGCCCCACGAATATGGCCTTGTGATCCTGCCGATGACGGTGGTCAAGCGGTTTCACGACTGCCTGCTGCCCACCCACGATGCGGTGATCGAGCAATATGAAAAGGTTAAGAAGCTGGCGGTTATTGACGGCTTTCTGACCCGTGCTTCCGGCTATCAGTTCTATAACACCAGCCGCTTCACTTTTGAGAGCCTGCTGGCCGACCCGGACAACATTGAAGCAAATTTCCGGGACTATCTGGCCGGGTTCTCCGGCAATGTGCAGGATGTGCTGGCCAAGTTCGATTTTGACAACATCATCCGCCGTATGGTGGAGTGCAACAGCCTGTATCTGGTCATCAAGGAGTTCAACTCCCCCAAAGGCTACCTCGGCCCGGATAAAATCAGCGCCGTGGACTGCGGCTATATCTTTGAGGATCTCGTCAAGCGCTTTTCCGAGTCCTTTGGCGAGGAGGCCGGAGCGCACTTCACCAGCCGGGACATCATCTATCTGATGACCGACCTGCTGCTGTGCGACGCCAAACTGGATGACGGCAATGTGACCGTGTACGACATGACGATGGGCACCTCGCAGATGCTTTCCTGTATGGAGGAGCGTATCCACGAGCTGAACAGCGATGTGGAGGTGACCTGCTTCGGGCAGGAGTTCAACCCCTCCACCTTCGCCATTGCAAAGGCGGATATGATGATCCGGGGCGGCGATCCCAATAATATGCGGTTCGGTGATACGCTCTCCGACGATCAGTTTCCGGGCTTCACCTTCCGGTACTGCATTTCCAATGAGGCTGTTATTTGTGGACTAACACCCGAAAAAGCCCGTAATATCAAGGAATTTGCGGCATAAGCCCTTGCATTTGGGCAGTGCCGAAACTGAATAGCTGATGTTGTACTGGGAGTAAGCGATGGACGCTTAGCCCATTTTTTATTGCCAGAATTGAATATGAACACGCCTTGCGCGTCTGTCTCTCCCTCCGGGGAGAATGCCTTTGCGGCTGGACAGACGCGCTTTTTTTGTACCCATTTTCAGGAGGATGAACGCTATGACAGATTACTGCGAAAACGGCAAGCCGAAGGACTGCCGGTACTGCTATTACTACGGCAGACACGGCTGTATGCTGAAGGTCTGCTATTATGACCGGCCAAAGCCGGAAACGAAACCCGTAAGCGAATGCGATGACTGCCCGTATGGCAAGTGCGGACCGTGCATCGGCTGGTGTACGAAGGAGATTCTTCGCTCGCTTGAGAGGGGGCGCGCCAAGTGACGCTGGATTATTTCTACGGTGCCCAGGCAGATCAGTTTGCCTTTTACCGTATCCCCAAGGCGCTGTTTACCGATGAACGCTTCAAGTCCATCTCCGCCGAGGCAAAAATTCTCTACGGCATTCTGCTGGATCGGATGAGCCTGAGCCGTAAAAACGGCTGGCTGGACGAACAGGGGCGCGTGTTCATCATCTTCACGCTGGAGGAGGTCATGGAGGCTATCGGCTGTGCCGATCAGAAGGCCACCAAGCTGCTGAACGAGCTGGACAGCAAAGCCGGGCTCATAGAGCGCAAGCGGCAGGGGCTGGGTAAGCCCAATCTCATCTTCGTCAAGAACTTTGTGGATAACTCCGACGGCAGCATCCCGCCTGCACCGGAATCACGAATCAAGACTCGTGAAAATCACGATTCAGCAGACGTGAATTTCACGACTCCGGAATCCCGAAAATCACGAGGAAGTAATACTGATTCAAATTATACTGATTTGAGTGAGACTGAAACCTATCCTTTCCCTTCCGGTCAAGGTGGCGGTCACGGTCAGGCACCTGTGGATAAGATGGGACGGGATATGGATGAGCGGGAACAATATCGGGCAATTCTTGAAGATAATCTGGAGTACGACATTCTCCTGGAGAACAACCCGTATGACCGGGATACCATCGCAGAGATCATGGAGCTCCTTCTCGATACCATCTGCTCCAAACGTCAGTACATCCGAATCGCCGGGGACGATAAGCCCCGAGAGGTAGTCAAGAGCCAGTTTCTCAAGCTCAACTGCACGCACATCGAGTATGTGCTGAGTTCCTTCAAGGAGAACGCCAGCAAGGTGCGGAACATCAAGCAGTACCTTCTGGCTTCCCTATACAACGCGCCGCTGACCATATCGAATTACTACGACGCCCTGGTGCGCCACGATATGGCAAACGGTCTTGTCTGAGCCGCAGCTTTCCCGCTGCGGCTTCTGTCATTTCCGGGAGGTGATGCAAATTGGCAGAAGAAAAGGACACGGCAGCACCGGCAAAGCGGACTGCCGGTAAGACAGGCCGGCGAAAAAAGCCGGAAGCAGAACACGCGGCCCGGGCCGCTCCCCAGGACAAAGACACCGGCAGCAAGGCACAGGAACTTCTGGAACAGGCGCGCACAGAGCCGAAGCCCGAATGGGAGGTTGCGGAACAGGTCGTGCTGCTCCCGCTGGACAGGCTCCGGCCATTCAAAAACCACCCGTTCAAAGTAAACGATGAGGATGAGCTGATGCAGGACACCATCGACAGCATCATGGCGGGAGGCGTAATCAACCCGATCCTGGTTCGCCCGGCAGAGGACGGCAAATTTGAAGTTGTTTCCGGTCATCGCAGGTTCCGGGCATCGGAGCTTGCCGGCAAAGCGGACATCAAGGCCATCGTCCGGGAAATGGACGATGATACCGCCGTGATTACCATGGTGGACAGCAACCTGCAAAGAGAGAACATTCTCCCCAGCGAGCGGGCATTTTCCTACCGCATGAAGATGGAAGCCCTGACCCATCAGGGACAGCGCACCGACCCCACTTTGCGCCAAGTTGGCGCAAAGTTCAGAACGGCAGAGCTGGTCGGCCAGCCGGCCGGCGACAGCGCCCGGCAGGTACAGCGGTTTATCCGTCTGACGGAGCTGATTCCGCAGCTGCTGGATATGGTGGACAGAAAAGAGCTGGCCTTCAATCCGGCAGTCGAGCTGTCCTACCTGAAACCCCATGAGCAGGAGCAGTTTCTCGACGCTATGGATTACGCGCAGGCGACGCCGTCGCTTTCACAGGCGCAGCGCCTCAAACGCCTGAGCCAGAACGGACAATGCACACTGGAAGCCATGTACGAAATCATGGATGAGGAAAAGAAAAGCGAGCTCGACCGCATAACCATCCGCGGCGATGTGCTGCGGAAGTATTTTCCGAAGTCCTACACACCCCTGCAGATGCAGGAGACCATCATCAAACTGCTGGAAGCCTGGCAGAAAAACAGAGCGCATCAACAGGAGCGCTGAAAGGAGTTTTTATGGCAAATATCACACTGAACATTGAGGGAAATCTGAACATCTATGTCAGCGAGGAGGACGGTCAGCCGGACAGCCTGTATCTGGACGGCATGGACGGCTTTCCCGAAACGCTGCGCATCCATCTGGAAGCCGACGGCGAAGATGATGAAAGCAAGGCGGAGGTCATCTACGCCATTCCCGGCGCAGCGGCCATCAGCATGACGCTGTATGAGGCGTTGACGCTGGCGCTGAACAGCGGCGGCGCGGACAGTCTGGAGCTGATGCCCGTTTCGGGCATTTTCATCGCCTTTAACAGCGATGACGTCATCATCGACCAGAGCGGCGACTGCTATCTTGCCGGCCCCGGCATCATCTTTGCGCTGGAGGACGGCGATATTGTTTCGCTGGATGAGGAGGACAAAGAGCTGATCACTCAGGTGCTGGAGGATGGGACTGCCGAACTGACCAACGGCGCGGAAATCCGCTGCGCCTTCGGGCTGTGAGGTCTGTCCATGAAAGAATTTGAAGTCACCATTACCGAAACGCTTCAGAAGTCCATCACGGTTGAGGCAGCAACCAGAGAAGAAGCGCAGGCAATTGCCAGAGGCAATGGCGCAAATGAAAGCCCAATGTATGTAAAAATCTTGGATGCGTTTGAGGATTTGAAAAAACAGCAGGATGCGTTGAAAGCAAGTGTCGAAGCTCTCAAGGAAATGATTAAGGAACTGGAAAACAAGCCGAAAGACAGCTCTTATGATGAAGAAATCAAAGAATTGAAGAGCGAAGAATCTGCGCTTCTTACTGTTCTGCAGGAAATCGGGAAAAAGAATATCTTTAATTTCCTGTCCGATGAAGGTTTACTGCCCAATTACGCTTTTCCGGAAGCGGGAATTATTCTTCGTGCGATCCTTTATCGTAAGAAAGAGGAAGAAGTACCCACACAAAAGAAGAAATATGAAAAGATGGTGTATGAGTACAGCCGAAGTGCCTCTTCTGCTATCAGCGAGTTTGCACCAAACAACAGTTTCTATGTTGATGGACGCAAGCTAACGATAGATCAGGTCGATTTGACGACTGCACAGACCGCAAGATGGAGGCTTTGTCCAAACTGTTCTCACGCACAAATTGAAGAAACCGGGAAAAGTACATCTGCGTGTCCACAGTGTGGAAGTCCCGGATGGGCTGATGCTGGCCAGGTCAGAACGATGCTGAAAGTTCAGATGGTTTACTCCAATATGGATTATACCAAGAGCTTGATTAACGATGAAAGTGATGACCGCAATAACGTCTTCTACTGCAAGCAGCTTCTGGTTGATGTAGATGAAGACCATGATATTTCCAGTGCATATCGCATGGACAATGAAGATTTCCCGTTTGGATATGAGTTTGTTCGCAAGGCAACCCTGCGTGAAATCAACTTTGGCGAGAGTGATATGACTGGCGAAAAACTTTCCGTTTCCGGCGTTGAAGAAGTGCGCAAGGGATTTAGAATTTGCAAATATTGCGGAAAAATTCAACCGGAACACGAGAAAGCCAACCATAGTTTTGCTTGTAAAACAAGAAAAATGACCACTTTGATGCAGGCAGATGCCTATGAGGAGTGTCTGTTCCTGTATCGAGAGTTCACTACAGAAATTCTCCGTCTGCTTGTTCCGGCGACAACTATGGATTCCTCATCTGTGAAGATGGAGTCCTTTGTGGCTGCGTTCATGTTGGGTATGAAAGAGTATTTTGGTAATGTTGACCATCTACGGGCAACTGTTAGCGAAGTACCTGTTCCGGACGCAGACTATCGTAAACAGTATCTTGTCATTTATGACTCTGTTCCTGGCGGTACAGGTTATCTGAAACAGCTGATGCATGAAAAGAATGCCTTGATTGAAATTTTTGAAAAGGCACTTCATGTGATGGAAAACTGTTCTTGCAAGGACGATCCGCAGAAAGATGGTTGTTACCATTGTTTATATGCTTATCGGCAAAGCCAGCAGATTGGTAACATTTCAAGAGCAGCGGCAATTAGGATGCTGAAGGCTATTCTGTCTGGAAGGGATAACGTCCAGAAGATTGATAAGATTAACGATATCCCTGTCAATCCGCTCTTTGACAGCGAACTGGAACAGAGATTTATGGAGGCGGTGCGTACAAAGATTGGTGCTGCTAATGTAAGCGATACGATTAGAAACGGGAAACACAGTTACTATGTAAAGCTGGATAACACCTCTTGGGAAATTGAACCGCAGGTCTATCTTGACGAAAGCAATGGGGTTTCTGTACCCTGCAAGCCTGACTTTGTGTTCTGGCCTGTTTCTGCACCGGATCACAAACCGGTAGCTGTGTTTACGGATGGTTTCTTATATCATAAGGACATTGTTTCTGATGATACCATTAAACGTGAAGCGATCCGTAGAAGTGGAAATTTCCGAGTATGGTCGTTGAGCTTTAAGGATGTTCAAAGCGTTTTTGCTCCCCAGGGAGATTTCTATACGGAAACTCTGGAAGCAGAAAAAATGCCGTCCGGCAAGACAATGTATCAGAATATGATTAAGAAGCATAAGGCGGATTCTATTGAACCGGCCAAACTATCTTCTTTCGATTTACTGATTGAATATCTTCAGCTTCCTGATGCTGAAAAGGTCTTTAAGGGACAAGCGTATGCTTATTCGCTTTCTTTGTTAGAACCTGCTTTGCTGAAGAATAGTCTGGCTTTCAATAACTGGAAGATCATTGTCGATGCCGTAAACGAGCAGACACATTTTACAGATGCTGATTTTGTGTTCCCCGGAACCGTATTTGGTAGTTGGATTCCGAGAAATTCTAATGCGCATCTGGCTATTCATTCTGCCATCCTTGCGTCTGAACTTAAAGCGGAAGGTGCTGTAGCTGTGTGTGCTGTCCTCAATGATGAAAAAGATCACAGGACAGATAAATATGAGCAGGAATGGAATGGCTTCTGGAGATTCCATAACCTCATGCAATTCTCGGACGAGTTCATAGCTGTGTCGTCTACTGGTATGAGCCGCATGGATTACCTGGCACTCCCTGTTTCGGTAAATGCAGTGTCTGATCCTGTTGTACCTGTGACTGAAGTTGATGATGCTTGGGATGCAATCATAGAGCTTATGTTCGATGACGATGCAAAAGCCTTTGTCGAACTGGCAAGGGATGCCGGTGTACCTGCTCCGGATGAAGATAACATAGGTTATGAAGTTGAGGGGGACGACGGTGAAGTCATTGCAACTGTGGAAATTGCATGGCCCGATAAACATGTTGGCTTTATGACTGCCGATCAGGCTGAAGATAAAGAAAAACTTGAAAACATGGGATGGAAGATCATAAACTTACTTGATGCTGCGGATATGGATACTGCCAGTCTTTTTGGAGGTGATAACTAATGACGGAAAATATTAAAGTTGCAATATCATCTGATTTTCTGACGTCTTTTGCCCGTCTGCCCAGACAGATTCAGGGAAAAGTAACTGAGTTCGTGAATAAATTCCGGAACAATCCGTTATCTCCTGGGATCAACTACGAAAAGATAAATTCTGGCGTTGACAAGAAAATTTATTCTGTCCGGATTGATGATACCTATCGCGGCATTGTAGTCCGTCAGGAAGAAACGGGAGTATATTTGCTTTTATGGGTCGATCATCACGATGAAGCATATCAATGGGCTTCTCGGAAACGCTGCGAGGTCAACCCTAAAACCGGTGCGATTCAGGTGTTCGATGTTCAGACGGCAGTAGAAAAGATATCTACACCTGAAAGGACGGCGCTATTTGCCGCTGTAAAGGATGATGAGCTGTTAAAGCTCGGCGTGCCGGAAGCGCAGTTGGACTTTGTCAGGAGTTTCGTTAGTAAGGAAGACTTCTATAACGCAGAATCTGCTATGCCACACGATGCGTATGAACATCTTTCCTGGTTAGCAGAGGGATTTCCGATGGAAGAAGTTCTGGAACTTGTTTCCGAAGAACAGAATGCAGCTGCTTCGGTCGAAGATTTGTCGGCCGCTCTGGATGTACCTACAACATTGAAATCCTTTGTTGTGGTTGAAGGTGAGGATGAACTTCGTCGGATTATGGCAGAACCGCTGGAAAAGTGGCGTGTTTTCCTTCATCCAACACAGAGAAAAATTGTCCAGAAAGAATACTCAGGTTCTGCAAGAGTCCTTGGCGGTGCTGGTACCGGAAAGACTGTTGTTGCCATGCACAGAGCAAAGTATCTGGCATCAAGATGTGAAGGACAGCAAAGAATCTTGGTGACTACGTTTACTGCCAATCTCGCTGCTGACATTCGAGAGAATCTACGCAAGATTTGCACTCTGGAAGAGCTGCGCAGAATTGAAGTAACCCATCTGGATGCCTGGGTAAATCAGTTCCTGCGTGAATCCGGTTTTTCCGCTCAGATCGGGTACGACGATGCGATAGATCCTATTTGGGAAAGAGCTATTTTGCTTGCCAACAACGATTTGCCGTTTGAAGTCTCTTTTTACAAAGAGGAATGGAACCGCATTGTGATTGCCCAGGAAGCTCTTACTCTCGAAAAATATGTGAAAGCAACCAGGAACGGCCGTGGCACCAGACTTGATCGCAAAAAGAGAATACAAGTTTGGAAAGTATTTGAGAATTATCAAAATCTGATGAAAGAGAATCAGATTCGTGATATCAACACGGCCATGTATGAAAGCACGAAGCTTCTACAAACAGCAGGCAGAAAACCGAGATATACAAGTATTATAATCGATGAGGGCCAGGATTTCAGCGACAACGCATATCGCCTGATTAGGGCACTGGCCGGGGAAGAACATCCGAATGACATCTTCATTGTGGGCGATTCCCATCAGCGTATTTATCGCAATCATCCTACTTTGTCTAAATCTGGAATCAATGTACGCGGTCGTAGCAGTATCCTGAAAATCAATTACCGCACTACAGAGGAAATTAGAAAACATGCATTTGCATTGTTGAATGGTATTTCCTTTGACGATTTAGACGAAGGGGTAGATATTGGAGATAAGTGCCAATCACTCACCCATGGTGAGAAGCCAATCATCGAGAATTTCAGCAACGCGAACGATGAATTTGATTTCATTCTTAGCGAAGTGAAAAAACTCAAAAACAACGGTGTCGCACTCACGGATATTTGTGTAGTTGCACGGACCAAAAAACTCGTTGACGACTATATCGCATTATTTACAGGAGCTGGTATCCGTACATACGCGATTAAGAGAAACAAGGTGGATGACCGCAGTTTTGATGGTTTACGTGTTGCTACTATGCATCGAGTAAAGGGACTGGAGTTCAAATATGTTTTTATTGCTGCGGTGAATAATAGAATCATTCCATTACCTTCGGCTATCAATAAGACTGACCCTGTCTCCGAAGCTGAGTCAATAACTTCAGAAAAATGTCTGTTTTATGTAGCGATGACTCGTGCACAAAAGGGTGTCTACATCACAAGCTACGGCAAAGAATCAGATTTCCTGAAGCCGTAAAGTTAATTGTCACGCAGTTACCATATGGTAGCTGCGTGATTTTTTTTGCCCGCATACCTGCGGCCTGATGCCTATCGCATACTCCATGCAACATAAACGCACTCCCTGCCGGTCGCCTCCGGTCATTGCAGAAACAATAGAAATTGTATGCAAATTGACTTGGAGAGTGAAAAAATGCGTGAAATAAAGATAATTCGTATGCTTTTAAGGGTGTATGTTCTTAATTGTGAGCATACGCTCATGTACAGGTACAGAAAAATACGTCTATTCGCGGTAAAATATATATACAAGATAAGACGAAAGGCAGGTGCGTGAACATGGACAAGGAAATGAGCCTCAAGAATCGGGACAGACTCATTCAGCTGGGCATAACCATTTCTACGTTCAGAAAGTATCGCGGCCTGTCCCAAGAGCAGCTGGCAGAACGTGCGTCAGTCAGTCGTTCTCTTATCAGTTCAATCGAGGCTGCGGGAATAGCCAAGTCCTTTTCGCTTGAGGTGTTCTATAACATCGCCGATGCGTTGGAAATAGACCCTGCTACTTTGCTGAGTGCACCGGCCCAGTTCGATAATCTGTTGAAACAGAACACCTGACCACATCCTTGGAATAGCTGATATAGAATCATTGCAGCACAGACTGCCAGTACCATACTGGTGGACTGTGTTGTTTTTTATATGTGCCCGTTTTAAGCGCTGAAAGGAGTGAAACAAAATGGCAGGCTTCTTCAAGCAACTCGACAGGCATCGACGTCGCCTTCCGAAGGAATTGGAACAATATGATGATGAATATTTAAGATACTGCGTTGAAAAGGATCTTGTTGAGACGGTTCTTGAAAGTACACTGCATGAAACCGATGATCCGAAAGAGATTAGTGATCTCACGCTGAAAACAGTCTGTGATTTTTACGGCGGTGATTGGTCAGGCGTTATGGATATCGATATGGATACTTGCCTGTGGAGACCTGTATGCTGGTTCCGGGCAGGAGGTGCAAATGATACGACCCTTGAAAGGCTGAGCGGACTTGAAGATGCTGAAGTTATGCCTCGATGGCTTGAATCCATGAAAAGCGCCTCCCCCATTGTGCTGACAGATACGAGTGAAATCAGAGAATCCTGTCCGGTCGAATACGCATTGTATGAGCGGCTGGACGCAAGGTCAATCATCGCTTCTCCTTTCTCTCCGTCACCGACCGGCTTTCTTGTCATACGCAATCCATCAAGATATCTCAACCACCCAGAAGCGCTGTTCATATTTGCCTACGTTCTTCATCGTGCGCTTGCTCAGAAGAATACCATGGAACGCGAGGAAATCATCGAGGCCATGAACCAGATGGAACAGTCTTATGATGTATATATCAGTTTCTTCCGCGACCTGGAAATCCGCACGGCAGGCGGTACGCTGACTGAGCAGATTATCAATGCGCCGAAAACCATCCAGCTTGTTGCCTATCTGTTGCTAAAGCCGGAACGCGCCCACTCACCGAGAGAAATCTTTGAGCATCTAAATCCCGGAGAGGACTTTGACGGTAATACGAATGCGATACGCGGCAGCATTTACCGGTTTTCCAATATGTACGCGAAACGAACCGGACAGTCTGCAAGACTGATCGTCCGTGAAGGAAGCGGATACAGGCGAAATCCGGAGCTGAAGATAACTACCGACATGGAACAGTTTGACAAACACATGAAGGCTGCCGAGCTGACATCGAACAGCCTGGAACGAATTGATGAACTTCGCAAGGCCGTTGACTTATACAAAGGGCCGGTGTTCATGTGCGGCAGAGATCAGCTCTGGCTGAATGATATTGTCAGTCAATATGAAGTCCGCTATATCAAAGCCGCGGATGCCCTGATGCGTGAACTTGCAAAGCAACAGGATTATGCAAGCGTCATGCAGTATGCAGCCAGGGCACATGAACTGTTCCCCGGCAATGGCCTGATCTGCTATTGGCTCATCATGGCGACATACAATCTGTCTGGAGCCGACATGGCAAAGAAGGAATATCTGCGTCTCAAAGAGGATATGACACAGGAGGAAATCGACGTTGTAACCCTGCACCTGAAAAAGAACAGTATGATTCGCTATGAGGAGCTGTTCGGTGTGTAACACATTCGGCGCACAGAGGAAACACCCGATTTTTCCCAAAACACAAAGAACGCACAATCCGGAGCTAAAATAGAATAGAACAAACAGCAGTGACACTATAGCTGCACAGCTGAGGAACCCCCGTAGGTTAGCCTTTTAGCGCAAAAGCTAAATGACGACTTACGGGGGTTTTTCTATGTCTCCGGCAAAATTTCATAATAGAGAGGCTTTTGTTTCAGCGAGCAAAAACCTCTCTATTTTTTATGCCCAAAAGCGCAGATGGCGCTGCCGTTCTCCTCCTCCGGTTTCTGAATTCCAAACAAAATTCAGAAATTCGGAGGATACGACAATGGCATACAACAAAGCCAGTGAAGAAAGAAAATGGCGGCTCTGGAAAGAAGCCGAGGAAAAACAGCTGCGGGAACTTGGTGTCAGCGAGGAAAAGATTGCACAGCTCCGTGCCTACGATTGGGAAATGTTTAATTCTGATCGGAGGTATTACGAACATCATGCGGAAGGCGGCGATTATCTTGAACACCTTGCGGCGTCCGAGGAAGAATCGGATGCGAAAACCGTCTCGGATTTCCTGAGCGGTATCGACAGTCCCGTGCTGTTCCGACTGCTTTCGGAAACCGACCCGATCACCATTCTGATTGCGTTGAGAAGATCACAGGGAAAATCTTTTGCTGAGATTTCGCTGGAGATTGGATTATCCGAAAATACAGCACACCGGCGTTGGACGCGTCTCAAGGAAAAAATCAAAAAATCTCTTTGAGCCTGTCCGAAAACAGCTCTTCCCACCGGCTATAGGGTGAGAGGAGCAAATGAATCTGTTTGATAAAAGCGATTCGCGCTCTGCTTGTTGAACCTTGAAAATTTCATACACATTCATCAGGTACGTTTCTGTGCGGGAGAGATTCTCCAGCTGCATGATGGTGCGCCATGACACGCCTGCCCAACCCGGGTGATTACGGAAAGCAAGGCGGCGAGCGATTCCGAACCAATCTGAAATATCCGGCTGCAACGGATACAGCCATGAAACGCACAAGAGATAATGATACTTCCGTAATTCGCGGCCCGGTCAAAATGAAGGCGGGGAGGTTAGATTCCTATGAGGCAGCTTCGCAGACTGCCGCCTGATGAGTTCCCCGCCTCCGGGGGTCGTGGACAAATGGGAGGCAGTATATATAACAGAGTTTTTAGGAGGTGAAGCCATTGCGCAAGAATTGGGAGTACCGGCGCGGAGATGTTTATCTTGCAGACCTCGATCCGGTCGTGGGCGCAGAGATCGGCGGTGTCCGCCCGGTACTGATTCTACAGAACAACACGGGTAATTTCTTCAGCCCTACGCTGATTGTAGTACCACTCACCTCCAACATTGATAAAAAGCCGAATCAGCCCACACATTTTCTGTTGGAACATGTGCACGGCCTTAGCCGGCCGTCCGTAGTGATTCTGGAGCAGCTGAAAACGCTGGATAAGCGCCGAATCATCAGATACATGGGACGAGTGGACAGCAATATTCTGTACAGCCCGGAATTTTGTAAGTGCCTTGCGGTGAGCCTGGCGCTTTATTTGTAATATGCAGGCACTCACAGTGAGTGCGGAAAGGAGCAGACCATGACACTGGATGAAATGAGAAAAGTGGACATTCGGACGGTTGACCCGGCAACGCTGCATGACCGCCGGGATGTGCGCATCGACAGCCGGCAGCCGAGAGAAAAACGCATTGCGTCCTATCTGAAGCAGATCGGCAATCCCTACTGCTACGTTGACGATGGTGTTGTCGTCAAGATCGGGTTTATGAACACCCGCGAAACGATTGATGACCGGCTGGAAGGCTATGCCCGCAGTCAGGTCAGCAAGGGATGAAACAAATATCGACATCATCGACTGTCCCGGATGATTTCAATACAATGATAGCGGAGGTGATTAAAATGCCAGACAGAATCTGGAACGCAGCAGAATATACCCGTCTTTCCCGCGATGACGGCGACAAGGCGGAGAGCAATTCCATAACGAGCCAGAAGGAGATCATCCGGGACTATGTGCGCAGGTATCCGGAATTTGTGATCGTCAAGGAGTATGCAGATGACGGCTATTCCGGCGTCAACTTTGAACGTCCGGGCTTCAGGCAGATGATGGAGGATATCAAGGCCAAGAAAATCGACTGTGTGATCTGCAAAGACCTCAGCCGGTTTGCCAGAAACTACATCGATGCAGGACGGTATCTGGAAAAGATTTTTCCGTTCATGGGCGTGCGGTTCATTGCCATCAATGACAACTATGATTCCTGCGGCGAAAAGGCACAGTCCGATGCGCTGATCGTGCCGTTCAAAAATCTGATCAACGACGCCTATTGCCGCGACATATCCGTCAAGATTCGCTCTCAGCTGGACATCAAGCGCAAGATGGGCGACTTCATCGGAGCCTTTGCACCCTATGGCTACCGCAAGGACGAAGCGAACAGAAACAGGCTGGTGGTGGATGAGGAAGCCGCCCGCACGGTGGAGCTGATCTTCCGGCTCCGCATACAGGGACTGTGCAATTCCGCCATTGCCGACCGGCTCAACGGAATGGGCGTCCTGAGCCCCATGGAATACAAGCAGGCGCAGGGCTTCAACTACTCCTGCGGATTCCGCAGCAACGAACAGGCAGAGTGGAGCCCCATGCTGGTGAAGCGAATCCTGTCCAATGAAATCTATATCGGAACGCTGATCCAGCACAAATCCGGCACTCCGAACCACAAAATCAAAAAGCGCGTGGAGTATGACCGGGATGAATGGATCGTCATCGAGAATAACCATGAGCCCATTATCTGCCGCTCGGATTTTGATACCGTTCAGAATCTGATGCTGCGGGACGTCCGCACAGCGCCGAAGCAGGAAAAAGTTCATCTGTTTTCCGGCTTCGTGTTCTGCAGCGACTGCAAACATACCATGGTGCGGAAGACCGTCCCCAGTGGCGGGAAAAAGTATCATTACCTGGTCTGTTCCACCAACAAAGCGGGTAGAGGCTGTTCCCCGCATACATTCAGCGAGGACAAGCTGAAATCCATCGTTCTCCGGGTAGTAAACGACCATATTGAGCTGATTGCCCAGGTGGAACAGGTGCTGGATTACATTGCATCGCTGCCGGAACAGGAGCGGCGAATCATCAACTATGACGCCCAAATGACGGCGCTGGAAAATGAAATCAAGCGGTATCAGGATTTGAAAATCAACCTGTATTCGGATATGGCGGATGGTGTAATCAGCCGTGAGGAATACAAGGAGTTCCATGCGGGCTATGACCGCAGGATTGCAGACAGGCAGCGCCAGCTTGGAAAGCTGAAGGATGAGCGCAGCCAGGCCATGGAGAACAGCTCCGGGAACATCGAGTGGATTGAACAGTTCAAGAAGTACCGGCATTTGACGGAGCTGGACAGGGAGTGCATCGTTCACCTGATTGAGAAAATCCTGATCTATGACGGCAAGCGTATCGAAGTGTGCTTCCGCTACAAAGATGAACTGGAAAACGCACTGCAGTATATAGAACGGTTTGAGAATGTCCTTCCAGCTGAGGAAGGCGTAACGATACCTGAGAGGAGGAACGCATAATGGCAAGAAAGAAAAGACAGTATTTACAGCCGGAGCAGGTGCAGGAACCGGTCAGTGCCATGCTGCCGTCCGTCTGGGAGACGGCCATCTACGCCCGACTCTCGGTTGAAAACAGCAAAAAGAATGATGATGGCGATTCCATCGAGGGACAGATTGAAATCTGCCGGGACTATGTATCGGAGCACCCGTACCTTCATCTGGCAGATACCTATGTGGACAACGGCTGGACCGGAACCAACACGGACCGCCCGGAGTTTCAGAGACTGCTTACCGACATTCGGGAGGGAAAAATCAAGGCGCTGGTCATCAAGGATTTCAGCCGGTTCTCCCGTGATTATATTGAGGCAGGCAACCTGCTGGAGAACATCTTTCCGGCCATGGGTGTGCGGTTCATTTCGGTGGTTGACCGCTATGACAGCTTTGAAACGGACGGCTCCGCCAGCAGCCTGCTGATTCCTCTGAAAAACCTGATCAACAGCTTCTATTCCAGAGACCAGTCCAAGAAGGTGTCTCTGGCAGTTCATGCCAAACAGCTGGCCGGTGAACACATTCCCAGCATGATTCCCTACGGATACCGGAAATCGACCACACAGGAGTACCGGTTTGAACCCGATCCGGAGACCGCACCGATTGTCAAGAGAATCTACGCACAGTTTCTCTGCGGCACCGGAGCGCGCCCCATCATGCGTCAGCTGAATGAAGAAGGAATTCCTTCTCCCGGTAAGCTCCGCTATCTGCGCGGACAGACCAATCGGGCGTGCTATTCCGACTGCCTCTGGACACAGCAGGTTATCAAACAGATATTGATGAATCCGACCTATATGGGCGACCTTGTCTTTGGGCGGATGCCGACGGCGCTGTATCTGGGACAGCCGGATTACCACTATGAACCGGATGAGAGTAAGTGGCGTATTCTGCCGGATATGCACGAAGCGCTGGTCAGCCGGGGCGACTTCTATCAGGTCAGAGAAATTCTGGAGGCAGGCCGCCGCGAGAATGAGGCCAAACTGGAAGCCAGCCGGAATTACCGCGAAAAGCATCCGCAGATCTTCAGAACCGGAATCGTCCGGTGCGGGCACTGCGGCTCCAATCTTGGTTACAGCCGTCACGGAGAGAAAAAGGAAGGCCGGTACAACTGCCGGAACAAGCAGTATGGCCGCTGCGATGTTGCCGTCGGCATCTCGGAGAAAAAGCTCGCGCCGATTGTCTGGAACGCGATCCAAACACAGTTTGCCCTGTTCGCGGATTTTGAGAAAGTTGCCGGGCGGCTGAAAGACAGCGGCATTCAGACACAAAGGCAGACCGATCTCCAACAGGAAATGCTGGAAGTCAGCGAAAAACTGTCCGGTTATCAGAAAAAGCGGGAGCAGCTCTACAATGACTATGTGGACGGTATCCTATCTGCCGGAGATTATATCGAGCTGAAGGGCCGGTTTGATGCAGAGTATCAGGAGCAAAGCGCCAGACTTAATCAGCTGTCAATCGAACTGGCAAAACTGAACCGAATGCTTTCTTCCGAAAACAAATGGCTCGCGAATGTTCGGAATATCCGCAAAGCACGGAAGCTGACGCCGGAAGTTGCACAGGCTATGATTGACCACATCAATGTATATAAAACAGGTTATGCCCAGCACAGGTTGGAGATTATCTTCCGTTTTCAAGAGGAACGGGATGTGCTCGAAGCTGTTTATCACGAAATGGAAGGAGGTGAACCCCAGTGAAGAAATTGTATCTGTATATTCGCTTGTCCGATGCAGACGATGACCTGAAATTCAAAACCGAGAGCGAGAGCATCGCCAATCAGCGCACACTTCTGTATCGGTATATCCGTGCCCGCCATGAGTTTGACGACTATGAACCGGTTGAATTCATCGATGACGGTTATTCCGGCACCAACGGACATCGCCCCTCCTTTGAGCGAATGATCGAAAGCTTGAAAAACGGCGAGGCCAATGTGGTCATCTGTAAGGACTTCAGCCGCTTTTTCCGAGACTATGTGGAAATAGGCGATTATCTGGAGCGTATTTTTCCTTTCCTGGGTGTGCGCTTCATTGCAGTCAATGACGGTTATGACAGTGATGATTACAAGGGCTCTACGGCCGGCATGGAGGTGGTCATGAAGTACATTGTCTATTCCTATTACAGCCGCGACCTGTCCCAGAAAATCAAAACTGTCATGAGCACAAGAAAGAGCAAAGGCGAATTTGTGGCCTCGCAAGCCCCTTATGGATACATGAAAGACCCGAATGCGAAGCGGAAAATCATTCCCAATCCGGATACTGCGCCTGTGGTACGGAAGATTTTTGACCTGGCGCTGGAAGGAAAAACGCCGGCGGAGATTGCCGTTATCCTGAATGATTATCATCTGGAAACGCCGTCCGCCTATTTTATGCGGATGAATCCCGGCAGCCGAAAGTTCCGTACCTCTTCGCAGGAAGCCTGTTGGAGCGCCATCAATGTGCGGGAGATTCTGAAACGCCGGGAATACACAGGTGTGATGATTATGAACCAGCGCCGCTGGAAGGGGTTGGACAATCCTCGGACGGTATGGACGGATGAATCCGAATGGCAAATCATCCCGGATTGTCATGAGGCCATTGTAAGCGAAAGCGAATATGAAGAAGCACAGAAGGTGTTCCGTAAAATCCGCAAGGGCTATGAGCGAAGTCCTAATCAGTATCTGCTGCGCAGCCTGATTCACTGCGGCGTCTGCGGGCGCATCATGCAGCGGCAGAAAAATTCCCGCGTGATTTACTACGCCTGTTTCAAATCTGTCTCCAACAGAGAAACTGCCTGCCCAGTGGGTGAACGGTTCATTGAGGCCGATCTGGAGCGTATTGTAAAGAATGATCTGCTTGAAAAGCTCCAACTGCTGGTGGATGCAGATGATCATCTGCATGAAGCGGCAGCTTCCACAGAAGGCACTGAGGAGAACCTCAGATTTCGGTTGGAACAGATTGAAAAACGTCTTAAGCAGATATCTGTCGGTAGGATCAGTGCATACGAACGATACGCCGAAGGCAGACTTCAGAGGGATATATACCTCATCGAACGCGATAAGATGAACGCAGAGAGCGACAGCCTCAGCGCGGAAAAGGAACGGCTGGAAAAGGAGCTTTTATCCCTTTCACAGAGCAGGAACCGTGAATTGACGGAGACCTGCGATATGGCTCGCCGGACGCTGACTGCGGACGAGCTGACCAACGAAATGCTCCTGTTCTTTATTGATCGCGTAAATGTATTCAGCGGCATGAGGGTGGAGATAATCTATCAATTCTCCGATGAGATTGCCAAGTTGATTGAACGGGAGAATACATCAGAATAAAAGCGGGAGCGGGCCCTGTTTACTGGGTGCCGCTCCTACTTATGTGGGCTTGAGCAGCCCATATTTTTTTAGTCTTTGCTTAACATCAGCAAATCCGCCCTTCGGCATCGACTGGAAGCGGGAACAGAAGGCGGTGGAGGCCGAAGCCGCCAAGGGCGAGCTGGGGCGCTTTGCGCCCGGTCTGCCGAAAATCAGCGACGGACAGCAGCTTTTTGTGCTCAACGGCCTGTCCAAGCTGGCGCCGGGCGGCAAAATGGCGATCATTCAGAACGGCTCGCCTCTGTTTGCCGGCGATGCCGGGAGCGGCCCCAGCAACATCCGCCAGTATATCTTGGAAAACGATTGGCTGGACGCCATTGTTCAGCTTTCCACCGACCAGTTTATGAACACCGGCATTTCCACCTATATCTGGGTGCTGTGCAAGGACAAGCCCGTCTACCGCTGCGGCAAGGTGCAGCTCATTGACGCTTCCCACTGCTACGAACAGCGCCGCAAAGCCATCGGCACCAAGCGCAACGACATCAGCGACCATTGCCGGGAGCTGATCGTGCAGGCCTACGGCGAATACCGGAACAACGCCGTGTATGGGGACAAGTCCGGCGTGTACTGTGAGAGCAAGATCTTCGGCAGTGAGGAGTTCGGCTACAACAAAATCGTGGTGGAGCGTCCGCAGCGGGACGAAAACGGCGAGATCGTGATGAAGCGGGGAAAGACGGTGGCGGACACTGCCCTGCGGGATACCGAAAATGTGCCGTTGGTGCAGGACATTGACGATTATTTTGCCCGTGAAGTCCTGCCCTACGGCCCGGATGCGTGGATCGATAAGAGCAAGACCAAGGTGGGCTATGAAATTCCGATGACCCGCTATTTCTACGAGTATCAGCCGCCGGAGCCGGTGGACGACATTGTGGAGCGGATTCAAAAGCTGGAGCGTGAAATTGCCGACAGCCTGAACACACTGTTCCATAAGGAGGGCTGACGGCAGATGCGTGAGATGAAAGACAGCGGGATTGAGTGGATTGGGGCTATACCGCAGGATTGGCAGCTTTCGAAAATTGGAAGCCTATATACGCAGCGAAATGAAAAGGTTTCCGACAAAGTTTATCAGCCGTTATCGGTGACAATGCAAGGCATTCTGCCACAGCTTGCTACCGCTGCAAAGACGGATGACGGAGACAACAGAAAACTGGTGCGGGTTGGAGACTTTGCAATCAACAGCCGCTCTGACCGTCGTGGTTCCTGCGGCATTTCTCCGTTAGACGGATCGGTCTCTTTAATCAACATTATCTTGACGCCGAGGACAGCTATGCATCCCGGCTATTACAACTGGCTTTTCCACACCACATTGTTTGCGGATGAGTTTTATAAGTGGGGACACGGAATTGTAGCCGATCTTTGGACAACCCGCTGGCAGGAAATGAAATCTATTACTGTTCCTGTCCCGGAATATGCCGAGCAAGAGCGCATTGCGGCCTTTTTGGATGCGGAGTGCGCCGAAATTGACGCTGTATTGGAAAAGACCCGCGCGTCCATTGAAGAATACAAAAAGCTGAAACAGGCGATCATTACGCAGGCAGTCACTAAAGGCATCCGTGGCGACAGGCCGATGAAGGACAGCGGGAGTGTTTGGTTTGAAGAAATCCCCTGCAACTGGGTAATGAAGCGAATTAAATATCTGTTTCATATCAAAAAAGATATTGCAGGAAAAGAAGGCTACACGGTTCTTTCTATTACACAGAGAGGAATTCAGCCAAAAGATTTATCAAAGAACGAAGGGCAGATTGCTGCTAACTACAGCCAATACCAGTTGCTTGCTCCCGGTGATTTTGCAATGAACCATATGGATTTGCTGACAGGTTGGGTTGATATTTCAAAATATTCCGGTGTTACAAGTCCTGATTATCGGGTATTTGTTCTTGATGATACCGAGAAAAATGACAGTTCTTACTATCTCTATTTAATGCAGATGTGCTACTTTAACCGCATTTTCTATGGCCTTGGTCAAGGCGTCAGCGGAATGGGAAGATGGCGACTTCAAGCAGATAAGTTTATGAATTTTCCTGTTGTTGTTCCACCTGTAGATGAACAAAAAGAAATAGCAAGTTACTTGAATGAAAAATGTAGTTGTATAGAGGTAATGATAGCAAAGAAACAGCAATACCTGACCGAAATTGAAAACTACAAGAAATCCCTGATTTACGAATATGTGACGGGCAAGAAGGAGGTCAAAATAAGTGTGCTGGCTGACTGATGTGGTAATCCCGGTAGTATGTGCGCTAATCGGTGGTGGCCTAACAATGTTGGGCGTTCAAACAACACTAAAAGCCCAGAGAAGTGAAAGCGACCGCATCCGAATTCAGGAGGCAAAGCCATATTTGTTTGCGGAGCATCCTATGCAGGCACCTGCGTGGGACAGCATTCCGCGTGTGGCATTAAAATCGGCAGAGGGCGACAGCGGCGATTATGAGCTCCAGTGTTATGTTAAAAGCAGTGACAACGGCATCGCTGTTGTCAAGAAAGTGACTACAGACAATCATACATACATCCCAATATGGGGCAATATTGTCGATAAAAACTGCGTCACAGGTTTGAGCATCTTCTTGTCAAGCAAAAATGAAACAATGCACGGTTGGAAATTGTTCGTTGAGGACATTTATGGGAATGAGTATTGCTATCTGATGATATTGGATGGAAATATGCTGAACATTGGAGCATGCGTGGAATCCGAGAATTCACGAAAAGGTAAAGCGAGGAAATTCAAATGATCACCACCGAAAAGCGTTTTGAAGCGGATATAGAATCCTTCTTTCTCTCCCCGGCGGGCGGATATACCAAGGGTGCAGACACCTATGACGCCAAACAGGGGCTCTATGTGAATACCCTGATCGACTTTGTCCAGCGCACCCAGCCTAAGGAATGGGCGCGTTTTGAAAACGCCAATCAGGTGGACCCGGTGCGGAAGTTCTGCACAGCGTTCAACACGGCTTGCGAGACGGAGGGACTGCTCTCTGTCCTGCGCCACGGCTTCAAGCACCGTGGACTGCGTTTTCGGGTGTGCTATTTTAAGCCGGAGTCTGCCCTGAATCAGGCGGCGGCTGCCCAGTGGGCGGCAAACACCATCGAGTGCTATCGCCAGTGGTACTTCTCCGCCGATACAAAAAAGAGCGTGGATATGGTGCTGGTGCTCAACGGCATCCCGGTATTCGCTTTTGAATTAAAAAACCAGTACACCGGACAAACGGTGGACGACGCCAAGCGGCAGTGGATGTATGACCGCGACCCGCGGGAATTGTGCTTCCAGTTCAACAAGCGTATTTTGGCCTACTTCTGCGTGGATCACACCGAGGTGTGGATGACCACAAAGCTCGCCGGAAAGAACACCTATTTCCTGCCCTTTAACCAGGGCTCCAACGGAGCCGGAAACGACGGCGGCAAGGGCAATCCGGCAAACCCAAACGGCTACCCGACAGCGTATCTGTGGGAGAATGTCTTTCAAAAGGACAGTATGATGGACATTGTCCAGAAGTTTATGAACCTGAAGGACGGCAAAACGCTGATTTTTCCGCGCTATCATCAGCTGGATGTGGTGCGCAAGCTGCTGACCGATGTCCGACAGAACGGAGCCGGGCATAATTACCTGATCCAGCACAGCGCCGGAAGCGGCAAGTCCAACTCCATTGCGTGGACGGCTTACCGGCTGGCCTCGCTGTTCAATGAGGAGAACAAGCCGGTGTTCTCCAGCGTGGTCGTCGTTACCGACCGCACCGTGCTGGATGCGCAGCTGCAGGAGACCATTTCCGGCTTTGACCACACCCTCGGCGCCATTGAGACCATCGGAGAAGATAAGACCTCCAAGGACCTGCGGGACGCCATCAACGGCGGCGTGCGCATTATCGTCACTACCTTGCAAAAGTTCCCGGTCATCTATCAGGAAGTGGATAAAGTAGCGGGACGGAACTTTGCGATTATCGTGGACGAGGCCCATTCCTCCCAGACCGGCAGCTCGGCTCTGAAACTGAAAGCCGCCCTCGCAGATACGGAGGATGCTCTGCGGGAATACGCCGAGATCGAGGGCAAGGCCGAAGAAGAGCTGGACCCGGACGACCGCCTGATGCGGGAAATGACCGTTCAGGGGCGGCATAAGAACCTGTCCTTCTTTGCCTTTACCGCAACGCCCAAGGACAAGACGCTGGAATTGTTCGGCACGGAATATGAGGACGGCAGCTTTCATCCGTTCCACATTTACAGCATGCGGCAGGCCATTGAGGAAGGCTTTATTCTGGATGTGCTCCAGAACTATATGACCTATGACACCTGCTTCAAAATCGTCAAAACCTCGGAAGATAATCCGGATGTGCCCGCCAGCCGTGCGGCTAAGTTGATCCGCAAATATCAGGAGCTGCATCCGTATAACATCTCCCAAAAGGCGCAGATCATCGTGGAGACCTTCCGGGAAACCACCCGAAACAAGATCGGCGGTAGGGGCAAAATGATGGTCATTACCTCGTCCCGCCTTGCGGCAGTGCGCTACTACCACGAGGTCAAGCGCTACATAGAGGAGCAGAAGTACAACGATGTGCAGGTGCTGGTGGCCTTTTCAGGTGCTGTGCAGGACGGTGATGAGGAGTATACCGAGCCGAAGCTGAATGTTCGTGCGGATGGAACGCACATCGCCGAAACGCAGACCAAGGCGGAGTTCCACGATCATTTTAATGTGCTGATCGTTGCCGAGAAGTACCAGACCGGGTTTGACGAGCCGCTGCTGCACACGATGATCGTGGACAAGAAGCTGAAGGGCGTCAAAGCGGTGCAGACGCTGTCCAGATTGAATCGCACCTGCACCGGCAAGGTGGACACTTTCGTTCTCGATTTTGCCAACAAGAAAGAGGACATTCTGGAGGCGTTTCAGCCGTTCTATCAAGAAACCTCGCTTTCGCAGGAGGTCAACGCTGACCTAATCTATCAGACGCAGAAGGAGCTGCGGGGATTTGCGGTCTATAACGATGCAGATATTGAGGCTTTTGCCAAGGAGTATTTCAGCACAGGCCGGCAGGATGCCCGGGCGATGGGGCGAATGACCAGTGTGTTGAAGCCGGTGGCAGACCGTTATAATCAAAAAACGCCCAACGAGCGGTATCAGTTCCGCCGTCAGGTGCGCAATCTCATTAAGTGGTACGGCTATATTTCGCAGATCCTGCGGATGTTCGATAAAGAACTGCACAAGGAATATGTATTCTGTTGCTATCTGATCAATTTGCTGCCTGCGGAAACCACGGATATCGTGGACCTTGAGGGTAAGTTGAAGCTGGAATACTACAAGCTGCAAAAGACCTTCGCCGGAAGCATTGAGCTGGAACAGGTGAAGGGCGTATACGAACCGGCTAAGCAGAAAGGCGCAATGGGACTGGACACAAAGTCGCCGCTGGATGAGATCATCGCCAAGATCAACGAAAAGTACAAGGGTGAATTCACCGAGGGAGACAAAGTGCTGCTGACGGCTCTGCGCAGCCGTCTGATGGCCGACAAGAAGCTGACCAAGATGGCGCAGACCTCAGATCCGCAGATTTTTGTGGAAAGCATTTTCCCTAAGGCCTTCGGAGCAGCGGCTCAGGACAGCTATCTGGAATCGCAAGATACCTACACCTCGCTCTTTGAGGATCAGCACAAGTACAATGCCATAATGAGCGCATTGGCCGATGTAGTGTATCGGGAGATGAGGATGGGCTGATTGCTGAGTTAATTTTGCTGCATTTAAAAAGCAAAGTACCTTGTTAAAATTTCAAGTTCTTCGTAGAGGGGGATGCGGTTGTGAACATATGTAAAATTGATATTTCTAATTTTCGGGGAATCAAAAATGCGTCTATTTTAGTAAGCAAAAATGCAGTGTTTGTTGGCGATAACAACTCAGGAAAATCCACTCTATTTGAGGCTGTTGATTTGGTTATGGGACCAGATCGTCTTTCGCGAAGTCCTGTAATAGATGAACACGATTTTTATGCAGGAGAATATTTGGCAAACGACACCCCGGTCCAAATTAAAATAGAAGTTACGGTTATCGGATTAAGTGAAGACCAGAAAATATATTTCGGAAATCACATTGAGTGGTGGGATAGATGTAAAGGAGCGCTTATAAGCGGGCCTCCTGCAAGCAGTACGGATGCAGAGTCTGTCGAACCGGCTCTCAGGCTAGCCTTTCAAGGAAACTATAATTTAGAAGATGATGACTTTGAAGGGCAAACATACTTTGCCGAGACACTTCGCGAAGGAAGTACACCTGAATTATTTAGGAAAAAAGATAAACGAAATTGCGGATTTCTATACTTACGCACCCTTAGAACAGGAAACCGCGCACTAAGCCTAGAGAGAGGGTCTTTGCTGGATATAATTCTCCAGATGAAAGAGGTCAAACCACAAATGTGGGAGGATGTTCTCAATCAACTCAAGGGGGTTTCGGTGGCAAACGAGTCTGAATTAGGCGTTTCAGACATATTGACATCGGTACAAGACTCGCTATCAAACATTGTTTCGTATGAGGCGGCAGACAAGCCGCAAATAAAAGTTTCGAATTTGACTCGAGAACATCTGCGCAAAGTGCTTACGGTTTTTATGGGGTCTGGAGCATATCGCGAAGATGGTACTGAATACTTGACGCCATATGCGCATCAAGGGACTGGAACTGTTAATACGCTTGTACTTTCGCTCTTGTCTATCATTGCTGACATAAAAGAGAATGTAATTTTTGCAATGGAAGAGCCAGAAATTGCTTTACCTCCCCATATCCAGAAAAGGGTAATTTCAACTGTGATAGAAAAATCTACACAGGCTCTTTTCACATCTCATTCTCCATATGTGATTGAGGAATTCTTACCCGATCAAATATTGGTTATTTCTAAAACAAATGGACATCTTACGGCAGCTCCTGCTGGAATGCCGCCTACTGTTAAAATGAAGGCATTCCGAGAAGAAATGAGACGGCGTTTTTGCGAATCGTTGCTGGCCCGGCGTGTGCTTATTACCGAAGGAAGAACCGAGTATGATGTTTATTCAACAGCGGCGAAAAAACTTCAACGCTTGCATCCAGAAAGAAGTTGTTCTTTCGATTTGCTGGGTATAGCTCTTGTACAGGCAAATACGGATACACAGGTGGCACCATTGGGTGAATACTATAAGAAGATGGGTAAAACAGTATATGCAATTTTTGACAAGCAAGATGATGATATACGAAAGAAGATAGAAGTTGCGGTTGATTATCCGTATGAGGCAACAGAACACGGGATAGAAGATGTTGTATTAAAAGGGGTGAATCAAGAGGCACTGTTGAAATACGGGCTGAAACTTGTCGAAGATAATGAGTGGCCATCTCATTTGAGTACTGAGGCACCACGGGCGGGTATGGAATTTGAGAAACTCTATAAAACTATGAAGGCTTTTTTCAAACACAAAAAAGGAGATGGGGCGCTTGCTGAATTAATTGAATATTGTTCTGAAAGCGAAATGCCCAAATTCATAACTGAGACCATATTTGCGATAGAAAAATCGGTTTATTCGCTTCAAACAGTTCCGGTTATGATCGAAGGTGAAGTATGATAGAGTTCAAAAAAGATGATCTGCGAAATGAGATATTAGCGACAGATGGTAATTTGCTCATTATGGGTGGACCGGGATCCGGAAAAACAACTATTGCGCTATTTAAGGCGAAAGAGTTGACAGCTAACTCAAATACTATTCGCAAATCGCAAAAGATACTTTTCTTGAGCTTTGCGCGTGCAACTATATCAAGAGTAGAAGAACAAGCAGGTGAGCTTATACCTCAGGAATTAAAAAAACAGATTGAAATCAATACTTACCACGGTTTTATTTGGAATATAATTAAGCATCACGGATATTTGCTCAATTCACAGTCACTCCATCTGTTACCGCCTCACGAATCTGGACACCGTTTATCGGGGCTAAATGAGACGGAGCGGAAAAAGAAAATGCTTGAAATGTTCAACACGGAGGGAACGGTTCATTTTGATATATTCGCAAATATTTGCACACGGCTTTTGACCGAAAGTCACGCACTCAAGAAAATAATTTGTGCTATGTATCCTGTTATAATTCTTGATGAATTTCAAGATACCAGTGCCGATGAGTGGCAGTTGATTCAATTGTTGGGAACCAATTCGGAGCTAATAGCGTTGGCCGATCCAGAACAAAGGATTTACGACTTTAGAGGAGCTGATCCAAAGAGAATTGCACAATTTATTGAGTCTTTTAAACCGAAGATTTTCGATTTTGGGCAGCAGAACAATCGTAGCAATGGAAAAGACATTGCTGAATTTGGAAATGATTTATTGCAAGGCAAAAATACAGGGAAACAATATAAAGATGTTTCAGTGTGCCGATACTCATTCCGAAAATCGCCATATACGCATTTGGTGTTGAAATACAAAGTGCTAGAAGTCCAAAAAATCTTATATGAGATGAAGAAAACCGATTGGTCCTTGGCCATATTGGTTCCAACAAATGCACTTATGCTGGAAGTTTCAGACTCTTTTCAGCGGGAACAGCAGTTGCGGAACGGCAAAAAATGCCCAGTTATTGAACACGAAGTGGCTGTTGATACTGCTGGCCCATACTTAGCCGCTTTAACTATTGCTAGCATTTTGGAGACCGGGTCACGAAAATGCTGTACTGAATCAGCGGTTCTTACTCCATTGATCGAGCATATACTGGGTCGAAAAGGAGCGGATAAACCACCTTCAAAGGCAGAGGAATCTCTCGCATCAGCACTGAGTCGGTATTCCTTGACAAAGAAGATTCAAGGGAAAAATCGTGAAAAGTTGATTGCTGACACACAGAATATTGTATCCTTGACAAATTCAACGCAATTTTCTGGGAATATAATAAGTGATTGGAAAATTGTATTGGCTATCATTGAAAATGAACAGTCAGAGGTATATCAAAACCTTCTTAAAGATGCAAGGCATTTGAGACTTCTCCAACGCGGTTCACAGCTCTACGCAGCGTTGGATATACTTTGGCGCGAAAACAGTTCTTATATTGGTGCAACAGAAGCTGTTGCTAACGCTTTAACTCAAGAGCATTTTTCAATGAGTACGAGGAAATGGAGCGGGGTAAATGTTATGACTATACATAAATCGAAGGGAAAAGAGTTCGATGCAGTAATTGTATATGAGGGAAGATACCAGAATAGAATTATCTCAAAGCCAGAACGCAGAGAACAAGCTACCTTAAACTTGCGAGTCGCAGTAACAAGAGCCAAAGAGCATACTTATATCTTGACGCCTAACGACGATCCTTGTTCTTTACTGTGACAACAGCTTTTGGCAAGAAATCTAGTGTGCATCTATAAGTCAATAGCGATTATCAGCCGTCCTCCCATCATCGGGAGGGCGGCTTTTTTGCGTCTTGATAGAAAAATTGAGAAATTTCTCGAAACACCCTGCCAAATGGCACCCCTTATTCAGAGTAAGTAGAGGGACCTTTTGAAAAGTTGAGAGAATTTTTCAAATTACTTTGCCAAAATCTCAAAAAATTTCCCAATTGGTTAGTAGGAGGGGCACTTAAAAAATTTTTCTAAAACCCATTTGTTATTTGCCCGAAAAGTTCCCAGTTGATTAGTGGGAGGGGCGCTTAAAAATTTTCTTCAAAATTCTTTTTATTTTTGCCGGAAAAATTCCCAATTAAGTAGTAGAGGGGGACGCAGGAAAATTCTCAAAAGTTTTTTCGTTCAAATCCGAAAATTTTTCCCAGTTGGTTAGTAGAGAGACTTTCAAAGAATTTTTTCAAAATTCCTTCGTACAAATCGAAAAATTTTTCCCAGTTGATTAGTGAGGGGGTTAAAAAACGGTCCTTCTCGCTGGCTACCTATTGAGGGGACTGTCTCCCTGTGTACCTTGAAAAATGAATCGCCGCCTCCAAAGGATATGCTTCCGGCAAGTGCCGCCACGACTTCCCGAAAAAGGAACGAGCGCACCAAAGAAGCGATACGCCGTGGTGAGACTCCGGGGCAGGAACGATACAGATGAGCGGCAGCAAGCAAAAACCGCCGCAGAAATGCGGATTCAGAACAGACAAAGGAGGTTCAAGCCTATGAAGAAAAATGAGCTCAGAGAGCTTTATCAGATGATGTTTCCGGAATACCCGGACATCGTGACCGTCAAAGAGCTTCGGGAGATGCTGGGCATCAGCCGCAAGCTGGCGTACAAGCTGATCGGCTATGGGTACATCCACGCCGTGAAGATCGGCACGACGCTGAAGATCCCGAAAATCAGCGTCATCAACTATGTGATGGAGAAGGAGGTGAAGAAAGTTGGATGAGATCAAGCGCCTGACGCCCGCCCAAAGGGCGCGCTGTAACCGGCTGATCCGGCGGCTGTGCGCCAACTACGACGGTGGCAACTGTCTGCCGTTGGACGATGGCGAGGGCTGCGTGTGCGTGCAGACGATTTCCTATTCGCTGCTGTGCAAGTACTTCCGGCGGGCGGTTCTGCCCGCCGACAAGGTACTCTGTGCCGATATTTACCGGCAGCGTACACGGACCTGCGAACGGTGTGGAAAGCCCTTTGCACCCAGTAGCAACCGGCAGAAGTACTGCCCGGAATGCGGCCGCTCCATCCGGCGCAAACAGAAGGCAGACTCCGCCAGACGGCGGCGCAGCGTAGAACATTAAGCACCGGGAAAGCCTTGAATTCCGGGTTTTTTTGAGGGAAAAGCGGGTGCGGGTGGCCGTTTCCATCCGCCCCCGCCAAAATCCATTTCTAACATTCTACAAAGGAGAAATTTCTATGGGTAACAAACTAAAAACCGTGGACGCAGAGACCCTGCTGTCCACGCCGATGAGCAAGACAATGTTCATCGTGGACGGACTCATTTCACAGGGCGTCAATGTCATCAGCGGTGCCAGCAAGATCGGCAAAAGCTGGCTGATGCTGTGGCTGGGGCTGCAAGTGGCGCAGGGAAACTCTATTTGGGGGCTGCCTACATTGCAATGCAATGTGCTCTATCTGAGCCTTGAGGACACCCAGCGCCGCATCAAAGACCGACTCTACAATCTTACCGACAGCACCCCGGACAACCTGTATTTCGCCGTGACCTCCGGGCTGATCGGCGGCGGGCTGGAGGAACAGATCACGGATTTCCTGACCGAGCATCCTGCCACCAAGCTGGTCATCATTGATACGCTGCAAAAGGTGAGGGACTCCAAAGGCAGCGCCGGAAAAGTGGGAATGTACGGCAACGACTACGACGACATTTCCTCCATCAAGCGCATTGCCGACGGCTTCAACATCGCCGTTTTGCTGGTGCATCACCTGCGAAAGCTGCAAGACAGCGACGATCCCTTTAACGATGTCAGCGGCTCCACCGGTATCATCGGCGCTGCAGACACCAACTTTATTCTGCGCCGTAAGCGCAGCGGAAACGCCGCTACGCTGCTGGTCAGTGGGCGGGATGTGGAATATCAGGAACTGACCTTGCAGTTTAACGACCTTGTCTGGGAGCTGGTGGAGCGCAAGAACAGCGAGGACATTCATAAGGCGGAACTGCCGAAATTTCTGTTTCGGGTGGTGGACTTTATGGAGTGCCGTACCGAATGGGTAGGCACGGCCACGGAGTTGCTGACCGAAATGGGAGAGCAGGAGGTCACGCCCAATATGGTCACGAAGTATCTCGGTCAGTTCGCTTTCGAGGTGCTGGAGCCGCTGGGCATCGAGTATCGCACCAAGCGAACGGGAAAAAGCCGACTCATCAAATTTCTGCGCCGTGACGGCGATGACGCAAATGACGCCGGGATCGCTATATAAGGAAATCCCCGTCACAACCGTCATTGCCGTCATAAACCGAAGAAAGGGGGTGAACAAATGCGCAGCAAAAACTACGGGATCAATGTCCGTGTGACCGAGCAGGAGAAGCAGAAGCTGCTGGAAAATGCCCGGTTCTGTTCTCTGTCGCTGTCGGAATACTTGCGGCGTCTGGGGCTTGGAAAAGAGGTCAGAGCGGCCATCACGGAGCGAGATTACCGCCTGTTTCGGATGCTGAACGGCCTGAAAGCGGAGCTTCCACAGCTTCAGCAAGAGGAAATTCTGAGCAGGCTGGAAGCAATTTTGAATGAATTAAAGTAAGCAGGTATCGCGCCTGCGCAGTCTAAGCGAGCAGACTGTTTTTACTCCTGTCGGAGCCAAACAGTGTATCCGCTTGCGATGCCTGCGTCATCTGAGCGAGCAGTGCGTTTTTACTCCCGGCAGGGCCGGAGCGCAAAAACACTCGTTAGGGCGTGCCCTAAAACCCCGAAAGAAAAAACTATGAAAGTGAGGACAACACAATGAGAAAATCGGATTTTACTTTACCCACGCTGGACGATCTGTTCTCCACGCAGGCGGAGCGGGACGATGCCAAGCTGGAGCGGGTGCGGAACATTCCGCTGGCCGAGCTGCACCCGTTCAAGGGTTACCCCTTCAAGGTGCAGAACAACGAGGAGATGCAGCGGATGATCGAGAGCATCCGCAAGGTGGGAGCCATCACCCCGGCGCTGGCAAGGCCGCTGCCGGACGGCGGCTACGAGCTGATCTCCGGCCACCGGCGGCTGGCGGCGTGTCAGGTGCTGGGCGTCGAGACGATGCCCGTCATCGTCCGGGAGCTGTCTGACGATGAAGCGGTGATCGCAATGGTGGACGCCAATTTGCAGCGGGAGACTATCCTGCCCAGCGAAAAGGCGTTCGCCTACAAGATGAAGCTGGATGCCATCAAGCATCAAGGTGTCACTTCTGCCCAAGTTGGGCAGAAGCTGCTCAGTGTAGAAAAAGTAGCTGACGATGCCGGCGAAAGCCGCAATCAAATTAAAAGATATATCCGCCTGACCTACCTGATCCCCGAACTGCTTTCGATGGTGGACGACGGCAAGATCGCCTTTAATCCGGCGGTGGAGCTTTCCTACTTAGACTCGTATCAGCAGCGGGCGGTGCTGGACGCGATGGCGCTGAACGACTGTACCCCGTCCCACGCCCAGAGCATCCGCCTGAAAAAGCTGGCGCAGGAGGGCTTACTGGATGACCAGATAGTCTACGCCGTGCTGGCGGAGACGAAGCCCAACCAGCAGGAGCAGCTCAAATTCAAGCGGGAGGAGCTGCGGAAATACTTCCCCTCCGGCTACACCGAGGAACAGATGCGCCGGGACATCATCAAGGGGCTGGAATTGCTGAAGCGGCAGAGAGAACGGAACCGGGATGCCCGCTGATTCGTACCGATACGGCTACGATAATACAATTCGCAGAATAGAGAGAACCCCAAACCGATGGTATACTGATGCTGTCGGTTTGGAGTTCTGTTCTGCAAATAGAAAGACAGGAGGAAAACAAAATGGTAGCAGGACATCTGACTTTGAAAAACGGCAAGTATTATGCCGTGCTGAACTACAAAAACGCCGGAGGGCAGCGAAAAACGAAATGGATCTCGCTGGGACTTTCCGAAAAGGGAAATAAGCGCAAGGCCGAGGCGGAACTGGCAAGGCTCCGGGCGGAGTTTGAACCGCCCAAAGAAGTGGGCGACCTGAGCAGTGATATGCTGTTCGCCGACTATCTGCTGGAATGGCTGGAGATCGCCAAGGGAAGGCTGGCCCACGCAACCTACGGTGCCTACCAAGGACTGCTGAAAAGCACCATCGTCCCTTATTTCCGCAAAAAGAAGCTGACGCTGCGGGAACTGGAAGCCCGACACTTGCAGATGTTTTATTCCGAAATGCTCAGGCGGGTCACGCCCAACACCGTCATCCACTATCACGCCGTCATTCACTCGGCACTGAAATATGCGGTCAAGACCGATATGCTGATCCAGAATGTGGCGGACAAAGTGGACCGGCCCAGAAAGAACAGCTTTCAGCCGGTCTTTCTCTCGGCGGAGGAGATGCAGAAGATGTTTGAAGCTCTCCGGGGCACTAAACTGGAGCTGCCGGTGCTGGTGGCCGCCTTTTACGGCCTTCGCCGTGGCGAGGTGGTGGGCTTGAAATAGGACGCCATCGACTTTGAGCAGGGCACCATTTCCGTAAAGCGCACCGTGACCTCAACGATCATCGACGGCAAGTATCAGGAGTTCGAGCAGCAATCCGCCAAGACCAAGTCCAGTCTGCGCACCCTGCCGCTCATCGGCAGCTTCCGGGAATACTTTATGCAGGTGAAAGAGGCGCAGGAGCTGAACAAGCAGGTCTGCGGCAACTGCTACAACTATGAATACGATGGCTTTGTATTCGTGGATGAGTTGGGCGAGCGGATGCGGGTGGAATACCTGACCAACGCATTTCCGAAATTTCTGGAGAGTCACGGTTTGCGCCGGATGCGCTTTCACGATCTGCGTCACCCGTATGTCAAGCACACGACAAAAAATAAATCTCTGCAAAAGCAGAAATCCCAGACTATCAATCGAGTCCGATAGTCTGGGATTTTTGCTTTAGCTTGCAGCAAAAATATCATTACAAGGTATGCCTATTTTTGAAAGGCAAGCTTTTAACCCTTTATCCGAAGTTACAACCGTAATATCTCGGCAGTTATTTTGCGCCAATTTTGCAGTAGCGGCTATCATCGCATCCATAGAGGCAAAATTATGTACTAATGCCAGCTTAATCACATCCTTTGCTTCTTTAATAGTCGTAGAATCGAATGGCTCAATATTTACCGAAAAAAGTTGTGATGTCCCCGCAAATATTTCATCAATAAGGTGCATCCAAGCCTTAATACGCTTGTTATTCCATTTTTTGCGAGACTCAGTATATCTACTATTTTGGCAAATATGGCCATCAGGGGATATCTTACAATTACACTTAGAAACTCCCCCCTGAGACCCCCTGGCGTACTTTCCCAAAACTGAAACAATTTCAACCTCGGTAATCGACGATACAATCAGCTTTTCACTTGTTAAGGCGGTAACCGAGGCAGGTAATGTGCCGCACTCTTTTGATTCTGGATTCATTGCCCTCAGCAAATTGTAAAAGGCATTGGTATCTAACAAAAACTCACGTTCCATAGTCTACCTCTGTGTTATCTGTGTTATTTATTCCTCCAAATTGGGGACATCCTTTAAGAGCGTAGTAATTGTATCCTCACTTAGCGGCGCAAGCTTTTCTTTGATCACAGCAACTAACTCCGATAAGTCCGCTTTAGGGCCCTTGTTAATATAACCATCAATACCTATATTTGCCAGTTTCTTGATATCGGCAAAGTCAGTATAGTTTGTGTAGATAATTACATCAATGAATGGATCTTGCTTTCGGATTTCACTAAGAACTTCGTCCCCGGAAAGCCCTGGCATTTTCAAATCAAGTAGAATTAGGTCATAGCTGTTGGAAGTGAATTTCTCTAACCCATCCTTCCCATCGGATGCGATATCTGCGGAAATGTCATCCAAAGCCAACGCATCTTTTACAGCTTGCGCTGTAAAATTTTCATCTTCAATTATTAGAACTCTGTTCATGTCTTTCCTCCTCAACTGGTATTTTGATTACGAATTGAGCCCCTTTTTCAAACTTATGATTAACCTGTATTGTACCATTATACATTTTCAAAATATTCCATACAACAAATAGACCGAGCCCTTCTCCTCCATTTCCAGAAGTAGGATCTTTTGTGGAGAAAAAAGGTTCAAATATTTTCTTCCTGTTTTCTTCTGGTATTCCAGGCCCGTTATCAGAAAAGAAAATTTGTATATAGTTTGATTTTTTTGAAATATTGACCACTATTTCTCCGTCGTTTGAAATAGCCTGCATAGAATTTAACACCAAATTATAAAAGACTTGTGAGAACTGTATCCGATCACCAAACAAGTTGACTTGTGAAGTTTCCCGAAGCCTATATATAATCCTATTCTGTGTCAAGCGCTCTGATAAATCTGCAAATACCTGTTTGATACAATCATTGACGCAAAAACACTCTTGTAGACTTTTGCTTGATACAATAGGTCTAAAACGATCAAGCATAAAACCGATACGCTCAGTTTGTGCAAGAATAGTAACAAATAGATCTTGAATCTCATCCATAGTCCCTATCCCGCGCTTCATGCGAATTTGCTGCAACTGTATTTGGTAACGAATATTTGTGATTGGCTGCCCTAACTCATGCGAAAAACCTTTAAGTAAATCTCTGATTGCCAACATCTGTCTGTTGTGCTCTTTTTCAGAAACCAAGTCTTTTACTCGTTGCCAAACAACCTGTTCAGATTCAAGCTGCTCCTCACTGCGATCTTGATGTTGATCTTTTTTTGCTTCAGAACGTTTCCAATCAGTGAGTTTTTGGATGTGCTCAGATAGAACTTGTGCATCCTCAAAACGGTCAAATGTGAGATAGAAATTGTAAAGGGTTCGGGCTATGGGTATGCTACGCTCTGCACTATTGCGCATCCGTTTAAGAGTTCTATCTAATAATTCACTATTACCAATACTGTTAAAATAGTATACGAGTTCATACTGAACATTAAAGTCACTTTTTTCAATTAGACTCTCATCAATTGTAAGGAGTTGCTCCGCATAATGATAATCTTGTTGCTTGCGACTCATTCTTAAGAGTGCACGAATAAGTGTTGGGTTTGGTGTTTCTTGTTTTGAGATTAGTGCTTCAACAAGCTGCTGTGCTTCCCTAAAAAGTTCTTTTCTTTCTGCTACGGAAATGAGGAACTCTTTGGTTTTGGTGTTTGTATAAGAATCCTTTTGCCTGATTTGATGAAAGATAATTGCGCGAACATCGTCAGAGGAGGCCGCATCAATAAATCTTTTCACTTCGTTAAGATATCGATCATTGTCGCTTTTTAACAGTATAGATTTCAAATCATCATCAACAATAAAAGCATCTCCAAATGTTTCGACTAAAAGCTGCTGGATATTGGGCGCGATTTCACCCTTATCAATGGCATTGATGATTTCCTTGTGAAATTGAATGCAGAAATCATCTGGAGCCTCGGCGTTGAACTGCCTATAAAAACGAGCAAATGCTTTGAAATGTTCGGGTTTCTCTGAAAGACGCTTTAATTGCTCAATATATGCACGTGAAGCGTCCGCATAGTTTTTCTCTTGAAAAAGCAGATCACCTAATACTTTGTAGAAGAAATTGTCATTCGGATATGCAGATATGGCGTTTTGACAAAGCTCAATTGCTCCAGCTAAATTACCATCGAATCTCAACTTACTAATTTCATCAAAACGTTGTCTCGATGAATAGTCCATATCTGCGCACCTCATTTCATCTATTAATATATTACATTCTACCACATCGAAATAGAAAAGCCAATCAAATTCGTAAAAACACCTACTTTTATATCTGCCACCTCAATCAAAAATATCTTGGATTTTGTATGCGATCTCAATGTGCTTATCGGGGTACACCAGCACCCGGTCGATCAGCAGCTCGGCCAGCTCGGTGGTCAGCGTGTCCGCATCAAAAATTGCCTTGGATGCCTCCTTGCGGCTGTCCTGCCGTGCCTGCTCGTCCTGCTTCTGCTTCGCCTGTGCCAATACTGTGGCATAGGCGTTTTTCGTTTTCAAAAGAAGCTCGTCACACGCAGCCTTTTCCGCCTTATAGGTATTCAGATCGATCTCGTCCATGAGGTAGCGTTCATACAAGGTGCGCTTGCCGTCTTGTAGCGCTTCGATTTGCTGCTCATACTCGGCGCGTTCCGGCACGGAGGTATCTGCCCGAAGCGTACCGTCAGGGGCAAGCGGCGCGGTGGCTTCCATCTGCTTTTTCAGCGTCAGGAATACCGCCTGCTCCAGCTCTGCGGCATTGATTCGCATTTTGTGACAGCGGCTTTCTTCGTCCGCCTCGGAATGACGGCAGTAATAATACGAGGTTTTATTCATCGTGCGGGACAGCGCATGGCCGCAGCAGCCGCAGAAGGCTTTGCCTTTCAGCGGGTAGTCCCGCTTCTTTTTGTCGGGCTGGGAAAAGCGGAGCTGGCTGGCCTGCACGGTATCAAATACAGCTTTCTCAACGATGGCCGGGTGGTGGTCGGGGATGATGTACCACGATTCCCTGTCCTTCAGGCGGCTTCTGGTGCCGCCTACTTCAAGAACCGCCCGCTTGCCGATCACATACACGCCGGTGTAGCGTTCGTCGGCCAAAATGCGGAGAATAGTGGATGCACTCCAAATCCCGTGGCAGCGGGAAATATCATGGGTGTGATTGCCGTGCGCTGCCTTGTATTCTCCGGGTGTCGGAATACCGCGCCGGAAAAGCTCCCGCGTGATGGCAGCGGCGTTCATGCCGCCTGCGGAAAGGCTGAAAATGAGCTGCACAACGGCAGCAGCCTCCGGGTCAGGCTCCATTCTGCCATCGGCACTTTTGCGGTAGCCGTAGGGACAGATTTTGCTCTGATACTCACCGCGCTGCATCTTGGCGTACTTGGCACTCTTGGTTTTGATGGACATATCGCGGCTGTAATATTCGCTGATGAGGTACTTGAACGCCACATCCATGCCGCCGGTATCGCCCTTGAATTTCGCGCTGTCAAAATCATCGCTGATGGAAATGAAGCGGGTGTGGAACAGCGGGAACACACGCTCGATGAAATAGCCGGTTTCAATGCTGTTTCGTCCGAAGCGGGAAAAATCCTTGACGATGATGCAGTCAATTTGATTGGCCCGCACCATCTCAATGAGCTTCTGTACCTGCGGACGCTCAAAATTCGTGCCGCTGTATCCGTTGTCGATGAACTCCATGATCTCCGCGTTCAGAGCTTCGGGCATGGATGCCGCATATTCATGGAGAACAAGGCTCTGATTCTCAATGCTCAAGCTGTCGTACTTGTAGTCCTCGATAGAGAGGCGGATGTAGAGGGCAATCACATATTTCTGCATTGTTCCAGCACCTCCGCATAGGTTTCAAACTCGCTCTGGAAGCGATAGCGCACCGTAATCTGCTTGTCGTGGGATACCTCGATGCGGTCGATCAGCCGCTCGATGAGTGCGCCGGTCAGCGCACGGTCAGCCTTGATTTGCGCGGCATCCTGTTCCAGCGCCTGGTGCTGCTCTGCTTGAGCATCCATCGTTCGCAGGCCGTCCTCCAACTGTTCCATTTCCACGGAGAGGTCGGCAATGCGGCTCTCATACTTTTCCTTGTAGTCGAAGTATTCATCCTTGGTGAGAACGCCTTGCACAAGATTTTCATATAAGCTCCGCACAATGCCGCGAAGCCGCTGGATTTCCTGTTTGCGGCTGGTGATCTTCTCCCGCAGCTCGGCACGTTCAGCGGCCTGCCGGGGCAACTCTGCAAGGGAGAGGGTGTATTGCCCCAGCGCCGTATCAAGCGCATCCTGAAGCATATCTGCCAGCATATCCAGCAGCATATCCTCGCGGATGGTCACGCCGGGGCAGGCACCCTTGCTGATTCGGCTCTGGCTCAGACAATGGTAGAAGTACACATCATCGGACTTCTTGCGGATATTTCTCTGCCGATGCAGGCTGCCGCCGCAATGGGCGCAAAACACCTTGCCTTTGAGCAAATTCGGCGTGTAGGCTTTGACCTCCCGTGCCTTGGCGCGGCTGGCAGTCTGGTCGAGGATTGCTTGCACCGCCGCGAACTGTTCCCGGCTGATGATGGCCTCATGGGTGTCCCGCACCACCGTCCATTCCTCGGCATCGGCCTTGACCTGCCGGTGATCCACGGTTTTGGTCTGCCCCTGAACGAGATCTCCGGTGTAGACCTCGGAGCGGAGAATGACGCCGACCGTTCGGGTTTGCCACTTGCCGCTGCCGAGCAAATTCTCATGAGTGATCTTGCCCTGCATCTTCTTGTAGTGGCTGGGGGTAAGAACGCCTGCTTCGTTCAGCCGCACGGCAATGGTATTCAGGCCAGCGCCCTCGGAAGCCCAGCGGAACATCCGCTGCACCACGACGGCGGCAAC